>Ga0272441_10013613_pt1 | contig 11669 bp, 8 predicted proteins | sample SSMProp6N_FD_193582 | JGI IMG/M metagenome (GOLD analysis project Ga0272441, IMG submission 193582) | Marine sediment archaeal communities from Little Sippewissett salt marsh, Falmouth, MA, United States - SSM-Prop-6N | ecosystem: Environmental > Aquatic > Marine > Wetlands > Sediment ... | reverse complement strand
CGGTTGGCGGAACGCTGGACGTGACTGGTGACACGACCGTGTCGAACCTTGCGGCTACGGGTACGGCAGACGTGACTGGTGACGCTACGGTTGGCGGAACACTGGACGTGACCGGTGACACAACCGTTTCGAACCTGACTGCGACAGGTACGGCAGACGTGACCGGTGACGCTACGGTTGGCGGAACGCTGGACGTGACTGGTGACACGACCGTGTCGAACCTTGCGGCTACGGGTACGGCAGACGTGACTGGTGACGCTACGGTTGGCGGAACACTGGACGTGACCGGTGACACAACCGTGTCGAACCTGACTGCGACAGGTACGGCGGACGTGACTGGTGACGCTACGGTTGGTGGTACGCTGGACGTGACCGGTGACACTACCGTTTCGAACCTTGCGGCTACGGGTACGGCGGACGTGACCGGTGACGCTACGGTTGGCGGAACACTGGACGTGACTGGTGACACGACCGTGTCGAACCTGACTGCGACAGGTACGGCGGACGTGACTGGCGACGCTACGGTTGGCGGAACACTGGACGTGACTGGCGCTGTGACGATGGATGGCGGGGCGACGGTGACGGGCGACGTGGACAGCGTGGAGACAGATGGGACGTGGGCGGACGGCGATATGTCGTGCGCAGGCTTCATCAAGGGGGCTAGCGTCGGCGCGGACAAAATATACCTGGCGTCGGACATCTACCTGACGATGGTGGGCACGTCGTTTGTGATTATTGACGGGGCGGTGACGAACACGCTGGATGCCGACACAACAGAATCGGAGTGAGGCGACGAACATCGTGATCTGGGGGCGGTGTCATAACCCGTCCCTGGATCACGCTTGGAGGGCTTGAAAGCAATGAAGCGATTTGCAGGCATTTTGAGTATCCTGCTGATGAGCGGGGTGGTCTTGGTTGCGCAGGATGGTATCCAGGCCATTCCGTTTTTGCTGACGCTCACGAACAACGCGAACGCGGCGCAGACGAACGTGCTGGTACGTGGCTATGTCGAGGCGGTCAAGGTTGACCAGACGGCCGGCTGTACGAACAACCTGACCATCACGACCGACGGTACGCCAGCCCAGACGATTGCGACAACGAATAGCTGCGGTGGGGACATCTGGTTCTTCCCGAGTATCCAGACCTGCACGGCAGCGGATGGTGCGCTTACAGGGGACTATAAGCCACAGTACATCTACGACGCGCGCCTGATCTGCACGTCCAGCAATGTTTTGGGCAACACGAACGTCGTAAGCGTAACAGTCTATATCAGGCGCTAACGCCGAAAGGGGGTCCGCAATGGACGCTGACGACCTTTTGGTGCAGCTTGTCTCGGACTTTACGACGAGCCAGGACAACGCCCGTTTCGTTGGTGCGTTCTATCGCAGCATCAACGAGGCGCAGAGTTGGCTCTGTAACAAGCGTGGCGGCATGTGGGGCTTTCAGATGGTATTGGATGCCACCGTAAGCACCGTAGACGGTACGCGCTCTGTTTCGTTACCCGCTACATTCCGCACTCTTATCAACAACAAGTGCGTGCGCGACACTACAAACGGCACGCAGTTGACCTTCATAACGCTGAAAGAATGGTGGGATAGGGAATACGAAGATGGCAGCACAGAAGGGGAGCCCAGCCTGTACTGGGTAGTGGGCAAAACCATGTATTTCAGCCCCATTCCCGACGACGCCTATACCATCAAATACTCCTACTACCGCCTGCCCGCTGCGATTTCGGCCAACGCCAAGACGCTGTTGGTTCCAGACGAGTACGAGGAACTGATCCTGTCAAGGACCGCACGTGCGCTCAAAAAGCGTGGTTTCTCGTCCTTTGACGATATCATCCTGGAGACTACGGACGAAGCGGAACTGTTGCGGGATGCTATCCATGACGATAATATGCGGTATCGCGCTGCCCGCGCAGGGTTGCAACGTAGTACACACACGTCGAGGCACTAACCATGGCTGATAGACGCGGACAGAAACCGGTCTGGATCACACTGGCAGAGCGGTTCCCGGCGACTCTTGCCAAGAATGGGCCGCCGGAACTGCTTGAAGATGGGCAGACTCCCGACGCATACGGGCTTGGTATCGACCGACCCGGCGCGCTGTACGCTGCGTCAATCCCTACCGGCACGGCACGGCCTACATGGGCGCTCAATACGCCAACTACGGATCACACCGCGCACAACCTTACCGTGGGTAACTGCACGTGGCGCGAGATATTCCGCAGGCCGTGGGCAACAATCACCGCAGGCTCGCCAGACGTGTACTACTTCGCGCCGTACCACTTCACCGACCTGTACTTGCAGGGGTTCGGTAAGCTGGCCTGTGACGCAGATACGGGGAATGTGGTGGGGATCATACCGTTCGGGAACAACATCCTCGCCATGAAGGCCAACCACTCGTATGTGATCCCGAACGGGATTAGCATGCAGGGCAACTTCGTGGTGGGGGACGTGGTGCATGGGTTCGGTGCGTCTAACATGACCGACGTTACGGTTCACGGTGGTGTGGTCTACGCGGCCCACAGTAATGGTGTTTTTGCGTTCGACGGTCAGAATGTGCGGAATCTCACACAGGCCATACGCCAAAACCTAGGGAACTTTACCGACGCGCATCTTGACGGGTCTGCGAACAACAGCGGGTACATCATCGACGAGAAGCGGTTCAGGTTAGTTGGTAACGACGGCACCAAAAAGTGGGTAATAGATCTCAGTAGTGAACGTCCCGGCCTGTACGACTACACGACCAGCGGGTTCCTGTGGACAAGCCGTACGTTCGTGTCGCGTAACTTGGAGCCGTTCTGTTTTACTAGGCTGGGTTTTTTCATCGAGCACACCGACACCAGCAAGGGCACGCTCACGTATCAGATCAAGCATGAGCAGTCTTGGTCTCAGGCGGAATCCATTGATTTGCCGTACCTGCGAGAGCGGTATACCCGGCAAGAGTTCCCAGTGAGAATCCCGCTTGCGTCCCGGCGCTGGGCGATGAAGATAACCGCGCTCAGTAGCAACCTGCGGATCAACGCGATTTTGGGCTACGGCAACACCGATAGCATCTGGGGCTTTGGGGAGTAAGCCATGGCAAAAGCAAACGAACTCTTTACAACCACGGCCGAAGCCGATGCGGTCCTTGTCCGCTTTGACGGTCCGCCGCAGATCGGAGAACCCACGCTTATCCGCAAGTGGCCCCATATCGACAAAAAAAAGGCGGGCGGCGATACTGGACTGGTAGAAACCCTATGGGCCGTGGACTCCTATGAGGACCCCAAGGCCAACGGCGTAGAGTATTGGGGCAATAACGAGAAGTGGCGTAACAGCCGGGTCTGGACCGAGGACGAGCCCGCGGGCGGCGTCACGATCTATCAGGAACTCAAGGAAGGCTGGATAACCGGCACTACAGAAGAAGATCTACCGACGGCCTTACTCGTGGAAGGGGCCAACCTGCTATTTACCCCATTTGGCGTCGATCCGACCAGTGAAAAAGAAACACGCGTTTACAAGTATCGGGGCATTGACCCAGACAGTGCGGATACCATCGCCAAGGATATCGACCTGACCGGCGGTACAATCGAGGTCCGCATCACCCGAGAATCAGACGGAAGTTGCGCGATATGGAAGCTCACGGAAGCCCATACATGGGTTGAGTTGAATTCAAGAGACAAGTACAACATCCGCGTGGCGGAGCCCGATACTCGCGCACCGGTTGCCCGCAAAATCCTTGAGTTCCCCAAAGTCAGCTTGGCAAACGCCAAGTTGCTCAGAGCCGACCTTGAGGGAGGTGCGACTCATACCTATATCACGGACGCGGATGTAAGCGGTTATTCTTTGGCTAAAACGCAGATCATCCCCAACGTGGATGGATCGCACCGCCTATTGGCTACCTATTGCCAATTTGAGTACGAGATTGGCGGGTCTGAGACCGCCACTTATACGGACAACATAGTCCAAAAACGGCATAACGCGACCGTGCCGCATAAGTATGATTGGCGGACAATCCCCGTTATCGAGGAGGTAAAAGTGTCCAGCAGTGCGACCACCGCCGGTACGCATGCAGGAAACAATGATCCTGGGTCCAAGGTGCGGTATCTAGGGAATGGGAAGTGGTTGTCTGTCAAGCGGACGGCAGGCACGCCGACTTCGTGGAATACGAGCGATCCGTGGGATGGCGGCAAAGGATAGAAACTTAGATAATGCCAGAGAATGATCCAACCATACAGGCCGAGGGGGCTGCGGTGCTCTATCTGCCTGAGTATATCATTAAGGGGGGCAGTGCCAAGGACGTGGCCGCCGCTGAAACACCCGATGAGCCTGCGGTTGTAACGGCGGCTGGGTTGAGGAACACCATCGGGGACCTACAGGCGCGCGTGTTGCAACTGGAGGAAGAAAGTGGCGCAAAGCCGTTGGAAGACGTGGCCGCCGGGGACGCCGTTCCAATAACGGAACTGCACGGCGACAATGGGATAGTGGTATCAAGGTACGGCAAGGGAGCCGTGATTTCCAACGACGCCTACGGCGCGTATGGGGGCATGTGGGAAGTTACGGTTGACGATTCTGGGGATGGGAAGGTTACATGTGCTGGCGGGTGGGCATATTTCGGAGGAACGGGCTGGGTTCAGGTTGCAGAACGAGCCATGACAACGGCATGGAATACGTCCGGCGAGAATTGGGCCATTATCTTTTACAACTTCACCGCCCCCGAAGATCCAATGGCTATGACCAGGACCGTAGAGTCCGATTGGCCACCCGCGTTCGTGGACGGGACGATCCCGGTAGCGATTGCCAAACTCGTATCTAACCAGACCGGGGGCATAGTGGATATAGTGCAATGGAAAAGAGAACCCATTTTCTTGCCGTTTGCTGTGGCTTAATTGTCGGTGTGCTTTTATGCGCATACGCGGATGATTGGTCAAGTTCTGGCATGACGTGGCCGATACCGGACACCCCGACAAACTTCGCGCACATAGGCATAGAATACTACAAGGCTATATGGAACGCCTTGAATGAGCGTATTGCTGTGTTGTACACAAACGAAAACCCGCGTTACGGATGTGATAACCCACCGCCCGATTGGATCCGGGAGGATTTTTCTATTCCTGTTGATCCAGGTGATGGGTATTTCAAGACGCTCTACGCCTATACGGGGGTTCAAGCGTGTGCATGCGCAAATTCGGTTTGGCAGGAGGGTATCGTAACGGAAATAGATCAGCTATGCGACGAGCGTGTTTTCCTCAACCATCTTGCGCCGTTTGGGGGCGATGGGACAACGAACGATTTGAATGTCAATTATTGGACACTGAACGATTTACTGGAGACGATAGGACGCACCAACGCCGCCCCCTACAAGGGTTTCACCCGCATCCCAGACAGACTGACCAACACATGGAGCGGATCGCAATGGGCTTCGGGTCCGGTGTGGGAATTTGGCACAGAGGTCAAGGAATGGTTTAACGACGCCTATAACATCCTGAATCTCCTGCAAGTCACATACCACGTAAGTGAATGGGTATGTACAACAGGGACATGTTGGAATGGTGAAAGCACCAACTCATGGGGAAGCGCGAAGACGGATGCCGGGGCAAACGCCACAAATTGGGTGCCGCCCGGCAACCAGGTCTACACGGAGGGGACACGAGTGCTGCAAGTGCAGGATCACGGGACCAATGCACCAACAACAAACAGCTTGTGGCACGCTGCGGCGTATAGGTCGCGAGCCAAACTGGGCGTAAAAGATATCCCGACGGCACCAGAACACATGTTGAAAGCGTGGAAGTTTTGCACCAACAAGACAATGAACGTTCTTCACCTAAACGGGGACTTTAACAAACACGCACACTGGGAGCAGTTCGACATTATGGCGACACGCGAAACGCCGAGCCGCACAACAGATTACTACACCGCCGTAGCAGACACTGTTCTGCCAAGCTGGGTAGATGAACCGGAAGAACCCACAGAGGTAGGGGAGACGGTGACGACAAACAAAGGCTATAGCCACTATTACGGGCATGTGTTCCTCTACTGGAACTTCGACTACAGAACAAACACCGTAGGGGCCGCCCCGTAAACGAGGAGACGAGAAAATGGCATACGATTGGAAAAGAATGCCTGGTTACGCGGAAATAGACGCTGGCCAGACGTTGGCCGATTTGGCCCCTGAATCCTGGGCTCCTGCCGGCCCCGGCGGATTGGTTGTACCTAAGACGCAGAGGGCGCGTGACTCACTGCTCGCTACACCCGGTCCCTATGGGCCTGTGTCAAAACCTGCGTCACTAGGAGCAGTGCCATGGGCACCGACTCCGCCGTGGATGGGTGGAGCGACGGCACCGACGGCACCGACCCCGCAGGAAGCTGCCGGTATGACGCGCCCTGCCGCGTTGCCGTCTGAGGCGGACTATATCCGGCAGAAGCGTATGGGGCGGATGCAGCGCGCAGGTGACATGGCTACATGGCGGCGTGAGTACCGCGAAATGAAGTCTGAGCGGGATCGTCAGCAGCGTGCGGCAGAGAAGGAAATGGTTGCGCAAGCCGAGCACAAGAGGGCCATGGCGTTGCAGCAGGCGGCTCTAACCAGTAGGGAAAATGTGTCGGGGATGCGCGCGAAGACTACCGCCAATATCGCCGCTATGGAAACGCAGGCACGCAAGCATATTGCCGCCATGACAGACAAGCGAGCGCGGGATATAGCGACCCAAACGGTCGCACACCAAAAGGATATGCTGGAGCGCCGTGGTAAACTCGACCAGGCAAAGCAGTTGCTTGAACGGGGGACCATGCGCGAGCAGGCCGGTGCCCGAGTTGACTTGGAGCGGTTGCGTCAGCATAGTGACCTGACGGCGACAGCGCTCAAAATGTCTATTTCTTCGGCCACGCGTGCGGTAGCCGACCAGGGCAAGCTGTTGCACCAGATCGCCGTGGACGACCCACGCTACGAGGCCGAGGAAAAGAAATACAATGAACTGACCAAGGCGCTTGGCAATATCAACGCTGCGCTCAAAACGCAGATCAACGAGGCGTCGGAGATCAAAAAGACCTTGGTCGAGGACAAAGAGGGCAAGACCGAGCCCCCGCCCGAGGCCACAGGGCAAGCGTTGCCGCCCGACATCAAGGACCGGCTTCGGATGGCCCGCCAAATGGGGCATACTGACGCGATGATACAAGAGGCCTTTAAGCTGGAAGGTTTTAGCGGCGTCAATCTTGACGACATATTTTCTGAGTGACCGCCATGGCTAACAGAACAGAGCTACAGGGTATTTTGTTTGGCGAACAACCGCCTGCTACACCGCAGGGGGATCTCCGCGATATTCTGTTCGGCGAGCCAAAACAACCGCCTGCTACACCGCAGGGGGATCTCCGCGATATTCTGTTCGGCGAGCAACCGCCGTCGCTGAACGAGGTGCTGTTTGACAAGCCAGCCGCCCCCCGCTACCAGCCGCAGCCTCGCGTGCAGGAGAAGCCGTTACCAGAAGGCTTTTTGGCCAACCTGCCTGCCGCCGTTAAAGACCTGTCGATAGGCGCCCGCGAGGTTGTCGGGGGGGGCACCCTGCGCATGGCGCACGGTATTGCTGACGGTTTGACGCGTTTCGGTACGCCACTGTACCCCATATTAGGCGAAACGGGGCGCAAGAAATGGCGCGATGCTACAGCCAAGTTTTTTGCCCCGGTCCACGAGCAGACCGCAGAGACGCTTGAACGGCGATACCGGGAGGCGCTGGAGCAAGGTGGGTTGCCAGCGGCCCTTTCGCAGGGAGTGGGCGACATGGCGCTTGGCCTGCTGCCGCACTTGATGGTCATGTACTTGCTTGGCACGGGGCCGGGGGCCGGTACGCGCGGGCTCGCAGCCAAGGCGGGTGCCGGTAAATCGCTTGCGGCTTGGAAAAGCATGGCAAGCAAGGAAAGCCTGATTCACGCAGGGAAGATCGCGGCCAAGACCTACGCCACCACACCAGGCGACGAGGCAGAGGCAACCAAGGCAGCGGCCATATCATTCCTTTTGCAGGCAACCCCCGCGTTCACGGCGCGTACTGGCGGTGCCGCTGCGGTCAAAATCAAGGACGTTGTGGCGAATTTAGGCGTTGACATAGCGACCAACCCGAAGCTGCGCGACGATCTTGGCAAGCTGCGGCGTGGCAAAATGAGTCTTGGCGAGCTTATCACAGAGAACATTGGCACGCTCGGCACTGATGTCGCCTACGGGTTGATGACGAGCAGCGTTGAGGCGCAGTACAAACCCGTGGCAGAGCAAAGAGAGCAGTTCTTCAAGGCATTTGAGGGGCTGCCAAAGGAGGTGCCCGATGCCCAAGGGATACGAGAGGATGCGCGACAAGTTCCGGAAGCAAGGGTTGAGCCTGGAGTCCGCCCAGAAGAAGGCCGCGCGGATCTGGAACGCGTCGCACCCGCAGAGCCCGGTAGGCCGGAAGAAGGGCGGGCGCAAGAAGCGGCGGTAGAGCGTCCGATAGCAGATGCAGAGCGTTTGCCAGCGGACGCGGAGGCACGCCCCCCCACGGAACCGGCGGCAGGCTTGGAACGACCAGAACCCATAATCGTTAAGCCCCAAGAGGAGGCTCCGCCAGTCGAGCCTTACGAGGTTAAGCGTAAGACCCCGCAGGCGCGTGAGGCCGAGGTCGCGCGGAAGGTCTTCACGCAGGGCAAACGGGTCGGGCGCTGGGAGCAGCGGATCAAAAACGTGGCGAAACTGGAACAGCTACGCGCCAAGCACAAGGCCGACAAGCATGTTATGCAGGCGCTGGGCCGTTTTCGGCAAAGCAAACTCCGCGCGCAGCATACGATGGACCGCATGCGTATGCGCCAGGAGTTCAGGCAGACATCCAAATCGGTGGACACAGTCAAGGAAACCGCCCGCAAGTACGTGCAGCAGCACCTGCCGTTGGAAGAACGTGGTCGGCTCATTACGGACATCCAGCGGGTGAAGACCAAGCGTGGCTTGTTCCGCGTTATGGCCCACGCTGACAAGGTTCTGGACAAGTACGAGCGCGGGGCTGCTATCAACGAGTACAAGAAGGTCCGCAAGGGGCTGGATCTCAAGCACATGCGGCCCGAGTACCAGCGTGCAATCCGCGAGATTACGGACATGCTCGACCAGCAGAAGATGTCGCAGGTGAAGCGGCAGTCGCTGGGCAAACGCCTGCGGTTCTTGACCAACAACCCAGACTTTGAGGATATGCCCAAAAACCAGCGTGACGAGGTGTTGCGTCTGTTCAAGAAGCCGCTATCGCAGATGAAGGCCGAGGATATACGCGGGGTCACTGCGACCGTCAAGCTGCTCGCGGGCCTTGAGAAGAAAAAGAACAACTACATCCAGCACGGCAAGGCTCGGGTCAAGAAGCAGATCCGCGAGGAGTCGCTTGCTCGGATAGCCACGTCCCCAACGCGCATCACCAAGCAGCCCACAGAGTTTGGCACGCAGGAGTTGCGCGACGTGAACGTGTTGAAGCGTATTTACACCGGGGACATGTCCACACTGCAAACCAAGGTGGAGGCACTGGACGGTGGGCAGAGGGATGGCCCTGCCGCTCAAATACTCGATATACCGTTCCGCCAAGCCCAGGACGCTGCCGATGCGTTTTCTACGCAGTTTGAGGCGGTGCTTTCAGAGGGGGCTGGCGTGGCGCGGGCGGACGGCACTTGGAGCAAGGCGGGGAGTTTCATGGGGCGCAAGGCCAAGGCGCATACTATGCGGCTTGCCAAGGGGCGGAAGTTCACCATGACCAAGGACGACATGCTGGACTTTTTTTTGAACACGGAATGTCCTGACAACTACCGCGAAATGTTCCGCATGCCACTGGCCATGAAGTCCAACCCAACCGTAACCATCAAGATGACGCCCGAGGACATCGCCACCGTGGTTGCTCAGATACCTGCCGACGTCAAGGACATGGCCGCCCACATCCGATACGCCATCGACGAGATTGCTTCACCTGCGATCAACAAGGTGTCTCTATCGCACGACAATTTCGAAAAGGCGGTTGTCCCACAGTATTGGCCACGCGACAAGCTGCTCTTTAAGCCCGCCCCCAAGGACTCTTTCACGCAGGCTACCATCGGCACGCAGTCCATGTTCAAGGAGCGGCGTGGCGGCGGCAAGGCGTTCCTGATTGGGGACGCGTTTGCCAAACTGGAAAAGATCGAGAAGGGCACCGCCGCGTTTGTGGGGTTCTATGAGCCAGTGGAGAACGCCAAGGATTTTATCGCCAACCCTGATTGGAAGAACGCAGTCATCAAGGCGCGCGGCAAGCACTTTTACAACATGCTTGAAAAGCAGGTCCAGGCCATAGACCAAGCGAGCCGATACACGGGTACGCCTGAAACCAAGAAGATTATGAATCAGCTTTACTCGAATGCTGTGCGTGAGATTCTTGGGGCGAACCCCGGTGTAATGGCCATCCAGCCATTGTCCTACTTGAACGCCGAGCGCGAGTTGGGTTTGGACGCGTGGGCCAAGGGCTTAAAGCCGCTGTCCAGAACAGCAAAAGAAAAGATGATGTCCTACCCTACGATGGCCATTCGGGCGAAGGGGCGGGTCAACCGGGAAATGGGCGATAAGCAGGCAGCCGGTTGGTTCCGCAACGTGATTTTGCGAGAAACATCCCCGCTCGATATCCCCATGAAGGGGATCACTCGCGCTGACATGTTGGCGATTCGTCGGGTGTGGGGAGGGTCCATGGCGTGGGTAGACAAGGAACAGCCGGGCCTGCGTGGCGATTCCTATTGGGACGCAGTTTACCAAAAAGCGCAGGACGTGATAATCCGCACACAGCCGACGTATCAGCCGCAGTACCGATCGCCCATTGGGCTTGAGGAAGGGCTGCAAATGCGGCTGCTTACTGCGTTTATGACGCAGCGCAACAAAAACCTGAATATGCTTATGCGCGACACAGAGTCTTTTTTGGCGAACAAGCGAAACCTTGCCGAAGTCAAAAAAACAGGAACCGAACAGCAAGTCGCATCTGCGAAAACGGAGGCGCACAGGTCGTATATGCAGTTTGCGGGCACAGTGGGGGTTGTTCTGGCTGGCGGCGCGATGTCCATGGCCGCTCGGGACGGGCTGCGTGACTTGGCCTTGGGCCGGAAAAACAAGTGGGTCAAGAAGGATGAATACGGGCGTGAGCGGTTCAACGACGCCTACCTGTACGGCAAGCTCATCAGTCATGCTGCGGGCAGCTTGGGTTACTTTGTGCAGGACGGCGTGGACCTGATTCTGTCTGGCGTCAGTCGAGATTTTTACTACCGGGATGGCAACATTCTTGCGGGGGGTGCTGACGAATTGCGAAAGGCCGGGCAAGGGATTGAACAGTGGATGAAATACGCCGACTCCTACTGGGCCAAGGACGCGGGCAAGGCAGAAAAGGGTATTCTCAAGGCCGCCAAACATGCCGCGTATGCCGCTGGCAAGGTTGCGGGGGTGCCAGTCAGGAACATAGATACATACGCCACAGCAGCGTGGAAGCATCTTGAATACGCAGACGAGGAGAAAGACTAACATGAAGAAAACCTTGGCAATCTTGGCGGCGCTTGCTTTGCCGCTCACGGGCTATGGCGGGTTCCCGTATCCCACGAATACGGGGACGTTTGCGAGTAGCGAGGCGGACGGTGACTTTGACCAGTTTACGTGGAAGTGGGTCAATGACAACGACCAGCAGATCAACGTCAATT
>Ga0272441_10013612_pt1 | contig 11669 bp, 7 predicted proteins | sample SSMProp6N_FD_193582 | JGI IMG/M metagenome (GOLD analysis project Ga0272441, IMG submission 193582) | Marine sediment archaeal communities from Little Sippewissett salt marsh, Falmouth, MA, United States - SSM-Prop-6N | ecosystem: Environmental > Aquatic > Marine > Wetlands > Sediment ... | reverse complement strand
AGCCGATCTCAGGCAGATGGCGGTCGCTTACGCCAGCGGGGCGAGCGAGAAAAAATTCTGGAAGCTGAGCGGGAATGGGGAAATCTCGATAAAGAAGATCAATCTCCCGTCGCTTTTCGGGATGGCCTTTTGGAGAAGCCTGATCTTTTTCATCTTCCTCCCCTTTTTAATCATCCTTCGTTTGATATTCATAATCGGAGAACGGGGTTACTTTCTCCCCCGGAGGCCGCCTCCGTCCGGCGCCAAACTGCCGAATGTTTCTTCCCGCCCCCCGATCAGCGTCGTGATCCCCAATTACGACGGGCTCGAAATGCTTAAGAAATGCCTTCCTTCGGTGGTTGAATCGGTCAACCGATACAACCCTCAAAGCGAAATCATCGTGGTGGATGACGGCAGCAGCGACGAGAGCGTGGCTTTCATCAGGGAACGCTTTCCGAGGATCACGGTGCTGGCATTGGAAAAAAACCGGGGATTCGGAAGAGCCTGCCACACCGGCATAAAAAAAGCCCGCTACGAGCTTCTCCTGCTTTTAAACAACGACATCGCGGTACCTGAAGGTTTCATCGAACCCCTGATCGAACACTTCACCGACGGCGGAGTGTTCGCGGTCCAACCTAAAGCTTACGGGTGGGACCGGAAAACCTTCAATTTCGGTTTGAACATGGGAAAATTCGAAGCAGGCTACATCCGGATCTGGAACGAAATCTACGAAGGGGATAAAAAGCGGGTTTACCGGAGTTGTTCCACTCTGTACGCCCTCGGCGGCGCGATGCTTTTCGACCGGGAAAAATACTTCTTCCTGGAAGGTTTTGATCCCCTCTTCTACCCCTTCCGCTGGGAAGATATCGACCTGGGCTACCGCGCCCTCAAGCGGGGCTGGAAAGTAATCTACGAGCCGGAATCCATTGTCTATCACCGCCTTCACGGAACGCTGGAAAAAGTTTTTCAGGCCGACTATCTCAACATCATCGAGCAAAAAAACGAGCTGCTTTTTATCTGGAAAAATATTCAAGACCGGCAATGGACCCGTCAACATTTCCAGAAGCTCCCGCGTCTGCTTCTTTCTCATCTCATTTCCGGAAGGTTCAACTTCGCCCGGGCTCTCTTCCGGGCCATCCTTCAGCTGCCGGAAGCCCGGAAAAGAAGAAAAACGGAAAAGGAACAATGCCTTCGCCCGGATTGCCAGGTTCTGGAAAAATCGCTCCGCTTTTACCGAAAGTTCGGCCGCCGGGGCTTCCGGCACCGTCCCGGCACCAGGAAGCAGATACTGCTCCTCAATCCCGTTTTCCCCTTTCCCCCCATCGATGGGGGAAAAACGCGGCTCTACAACACGATCCGGGAAATTTCCCGCCAGCACGACATTCACCTCTTATGCTATATCGAGCCTTCTCAGAAGAAATATCTTCCCGAGATGGAAAAAATCTGCCGGAAGATCGACGCTATCGACTGGCCTGCTTCCCCAGGTTATCTCGGAAGACTCACCGAAGCTCTGTTCCCCCTTTATTACCGCAGCTATTATTCCGACCAGATGCGCAACCGGCTCTGGAAGATCCTCGATAAGCGCGATATAGATTTAATCCAGTGCGAATTCGATAAAACCATGTTTTATGTTAATTTTATCCACGGTTATCCCACCCTTTACATCGAACACGATGTTTCCTCGCTTTTCTTGCGGGGCGGAAAAAACCCTCCCTTCCGGGGTTGGAAAAGAGTTTTAGACTTGCTGGAGTGGTTGAAATCGATTCTCTGGGAAGTGCAGACGGGCCGAAAGTTCACCAAGATCGTCGCCCTCTCGGAAGAGGACCGGAAGGTGGTAAAATCAATCCTGCCGGAAAAGGACGTGGACTTCGTCAAGCACGGGACACACGTGGAGCATTTCACCTGTGATTACCGCCAAACCACGGAAAAATCCCTGATCTTCGTCGGTTCCTACATCCATTATCCCAACCGGGAGGCTATCCTCTCTTTTTATAAGAAAATCTGGCCCCTGGTTGTCAGGAAGCACCCGGACGCCCGCCTCAAAGTGGTGGGATCTCATCCGGACGGGGAAATAGCTGAGTTGGGAAAGGAACCCGGGATAGAAGTAACCGGATTCGTTGAAGATGTCCGTGAGCATATCAGAAAAGCGATGATATTCATCGCCCCGATGAATAAGGGCCGGGGAATGAAGGGGAAAATCCTGGAGGCTATGGTGATGGCGAAGCCGGTCGTCACCACCTCGATCGGGATTCAGGGAGCGGAGGTCAGGCCCGGAGAACATCTTCTGGTCGCTGATAAACCGGCCGCCTTCGCCGAATGTATCGACCGGCTCTTCAACGATCCGGAGCTGAGAAAAAAGCTGGCCTGCCGCGGGCAGGAACTGGTGCGGAAAGAATACGACTGGAGCCGGGCGGCGGAGCAGATGGATGAAATCTACGATCAGTTGATTTGACCTTGCCGGGAGGAGGTCAGGTGGAGGCTGAGATTATCCCTCCTCCCTCGATGGGAGGAGGTCAGGTGGAGGGTGAGACTATCCCTCCTCCCTTGACGGGAGGAGGTCAGGAGGAGGGTGAGTCTATTCCTCCTCCCTTGACGGGAGGAGGTCAGGAGGAGGGTGAGTCTATTCCTCCTCCCTCGACGGGAGGAGGTCAGGTGGAGGGTGGCAAAATTGAATGAAAAAAAGCTAACCAATTTAGCCAAAAAACTCCGCAAAAGCTCAACCGACGCGGAAAGATTGTTATGGAGTAGATTACGTTCGAAGCAGATTGAAGGACTTAAGTTCAGAAGGCAGCAGCCGATCGGAAATCATATAGTTGATTTTGTCTGTTTTGAAAAAAAAGTAATTATAGAAGCCGATGGCGGACAACATTCAACCGAAGTCGATGCTGAAAGAGATCGGTGGTTAGAAGAGCAAGGCTTTAAAATATTGAGATTCTGGAATAACGATATCTTGAAAAACATCAATGGAGTGTCGGAAGTTATAAGAAAAACATGTTCATCCCCCTCCCCTTAATCCCCTCCCACCAAGGGAGGGGAAACAAATTCGATCCCTCCTCCCTTGAAGAAAGGAGGTTAGTCCCGACTATGTCGGGGCAGGGAAGGAGGGTATAGCCAATTCCTCCTCCCTTGCCGGGAGGAGGTCAGGTGGAGGGTGAGACTATCCCTCCTCCCTTGATGGGAGGAGGTCAGGAGGAGGGTGGTCGAAGAGGAACAAAGTAAACTGAATAAAATTCAAAACGATGAGTAAAGAACTGGAACATCTGCTCAAAAAAAGCGCGGAGCTGGTTCGGGAGGGAGCGAAAAACCTGGAAAAGGAGAAATTCCTTTTCCCGGAAGAATTATTCATTGAATTGACCTACCGCTGCCCCCAGAAATGCGTTATGTGCGACGTCTGGCCCCGTTACTTGAAAGAACCCGCCCTGGAAAAAGAGGAGATGACCCTGGCGGAGATCGAAGCCCTGATCAGCGACTCCCGCTACCTGCAAAAAATATATTTAGCGGTGCTCACCGGGGGAGAGCCATTTCTCCGTCCCGACCTGGTGGATATCTGCGGACTGCTGATCCGGAAATTCCCCCGGATTTCCCTGGGAATACTGTCCAGCTTTTTCGATCCGGAAAATATCAGCGCCGGATTGTCTGATATTTACAACCGCTTTCATCCCTGTGACTTATGGCTTGGCACCTCCCTGGACGGTCTCGAAAGCAACCACGATCGCATTCGGGGCATCACCGGCTCGTTCGAGCGGGTCATGAAAACCATCGCCGCTGTACGGGAAAAGTATCCCGGACAAAAAATCGGAGTCAACTTCACCATTCTGCCTTCCAACCATGAGGACCTGCCCGATGTGTTCGATCTCTGCCGGAAGAACGAACTTGAATTCTCCGCTCAATTCCCGGTCCGTTGGGAAAAGACTCCCTTATTTTCCTGGCCGGATAAAGCTCTGGAAGAAGTTGATAAATCGATCCGGCGGATCATGGAGATCCGGGTAAAGGAGGGACCCGCGATCAATCTGGAGCGGAGACCGCTGGGAGATGGAGAGGTTGAACTGCTGACCTTTTTGTTTTACTGGCAAAACCTGGTTCCCTACCGGAAGGATCCGCGCCGGATATTGAACCCCTGCCCGTCCGGTTACCGCTACGCGATGTTCAACCCGCAGGGGAGGGTTTATTTCTGTCCGCCGCTCAAACACGCCGTGGTGGGAAACATTAAAAGCTCGGATTTCGACCGGGTCTGGACATCCTCCCGGGCGAACCGACTCAGAGAGAAAATTAAAGCCGCCGAATGCCACTGCTGGCTCAACTGCTCGGTTTATTCATTCAGCCGGGCGGCTCTGCGCAGCTTGGAGTAAAAGATGGAAAGAATTTCCGAGAGGATAATCAAGACGGCGGTACTTATTACCATCCTGCCCTATCTCCTGATCCGGGTGGGGGGAATTTTATTCGGGAAATTTCTTTACCGGCGGACCATTCGCAAAAAATAAATCACATCCGATTCAGGATCCGGTCGAGGGGAACCGATCGGAAATTTTTTTCAAGATCCGGTAGGCCCAATTCGATCTGATCCTGTCGAGCTCCCCCTGCAAATTACGCGCCCATTGATGGAGCTCGATTATATCCTTTGATTTTTCGTCGATTATACCGGTCAGCTTCTTAACTTCCGCGTCGAGTTGGGCTCTGAGTTCACTGTTTGCCCCGGTTAATTTTTTCACTTCCGAAGCCAATCTTTTTTCCAACTCAGTATTGGATCTCGTCTTCTCATCAATTATTTTCGTCAGTTTATCTACTTCGCTTTTCAGTTTTTTCTGGGCCGCCAGCTTCTCACGCTGGATTTTCTCAATCGCGTTATCCTTTTCGGAATCGATCTCGCCGATCAGCTTTTCCATGAAGGAGATTAAGAGCCCGGGATCGATATCTTCCGCGGTCCGGTCGGCGAATTTTTCCCGGAGTCCGGGGGAATTAATTTCCCCGCTTTTTCTGCCCACTATGATCCGGCGATAAGCGGGCTCGGAATTATCCTCCCGGTAGAACCTGCGGTGGTAAAAGTCATTGGCTCCGAATATGACGTCCCAGGGCTCAGCCAGCCGGGAAAGGTACTCGTTCAGGCACATCATCAACGTCCAGCGGTAAAGATAGGCGTTGGGAAGAACCGCCGTCTGATATTTCTTCCTCCGGGCCCATTCCAGAACTTCATCGAGCCGGGGAAGCCCCTCGGTTAAATGCTCGATTAAAAACTCGTTCTCCCGGCCGGTTACCTTTAAACAAAACTCGTTAACGATTTTTTCCGCATCCTCGACTTTTTCATCATGGAAAGGAGAGCCCACGATAAAGAGGTCTTTGCTCACCCGGGCAATTTCGTCGAGGAGGGCGGGCCTACGGGCAGCGGGGACATGCTCCAGGACATCAAGGGCGAGCGCGACATCCAGGGCCGCATCGGGAAAGGGCAGCCGGAGGATGTCACCCTGGATGAAATTGTCGATGGGGAAAATCTCCCGGTCCAGGTTGATTATCATGTCCCCGGGAAGAAAGCTCCTCAAGAAACCCTCGCGGCTTCCGGCATCGAGGACGCGGAGGGGTCTCTTATCCCGGAGCTCTTCAATCAGCTCCGCCGACAGCCGATAGCGCTGCAATTGATCAAACGTCATCCTGTGAGGGGCTGCTTTGCTCATCGAATTTTTCTCAAAGCCGTTGATTTTACCGTGCGCTATTGATTTACGACGTTCAGATATTGTAAACTTAAGAAATCGTAAAACACAACCAAAATGATCACCGGCCGCCGTTACTACGCTACCGCCGGAGCATAAATTTTCATCATGTATCATCCGAACCGAGAAATTAAACGCACCCTCGAGCAGTGGTATTCGTCGGGGGAAGCCCCGCCGGCGATTTTCGAACTTTACCCCACTAAAAAATGCAATCTCTCATGCCGGACATGCATCCAACATGAGCTCCAGAAGAAAAACGTAGCTGAACTAACGGACGAGGAGTTTATCCGGATAGTCCGGGAAGCTATCGAATGGGGCGTCGCAATCTTCTACATCGGCGGAGGAGGAGAGCCGCTATTGCGGCACGACCTGGTTATTAAACTCATAGAATTGATCAAGGAAAACCGGCGGGGCGGTTCTCTGACGACCAACAGTACCTTGCTCCGGGAAAGCGATTTGGAAAAGATGGTGCTGATGGGCTGGGATGATATCCACATCAGCATCGACGGCCCGACGGCTGAAATTAACGATTACCTGCGGGGGAGCGGAACTTTCGAAAAAGCGGTTCGAGCGCTCGGCTGGCTCAACAAATACAAAAGCAGACATGGAAACCGATCAGCAACCGAACCTTTTTTAAACCTAAACTTTGTCATCAGCAAAAAAAACTACCGGTTCATGCTCGATTACCTCCGCTTCGCCCGGGAAAATAATGCTGATTACGTCCTTTTCAACCCGATGATACTCCATGATCCCAGCCGCTCCTACCTTCAGTTGACCGAGCGGGACTGGGAGGAAGTGAAGGTGATTATGGACCAGGCGCGGGCACTGGCAGGGGAATTGAATTTAAGAACAAGCCTGGGAGATATCGGTGAGCCGGCAAGCGGAAGCGGTAAGAAAGGGGAAGGGCCTTCTCCCTCGATGAACGACAGCGGCGCTCTCCCGCCATGGAATAATCTGAAAAATAAATTGCACGAGATGCTGAAGGGTAAGAACGAAAAAAACATGAGCCTGGAGAATGCGTTCTGCCTGAAGCCCTGGTATCACTTCGTCCTCCACAGCGACGGTTACGCGGGGCCTTGCTGCATATACAAGAATCCGGAAATCAATGTCCGGGGACGGCCGCTGAGAGAGGTGTGGCTTTCGGAATTTTTCTCCCAATTGCGCCGGGCGATGTTGATCAAAGCTCTACCTCCATCCTGCCGGGCGTGCCCCCCGATCATGCTTGAGGAGGATCTCCGCTTAAAAAAAACCTTGCTCCGGATGCGCTGATGACAAGCAATTTGAACAAAACCCCCGGCGAACATCGACGGTGAGCGACCGGTTTGATGGCCGGAAGGCGGATAAAAATAATGGGTAAACTTCACCCCGGTTTATTAATATTGATTCTGTTTTATGCCGCGGCGGCTTATCCGGAAGAAATCAGGCAGACTTACTATTTCGCCGCCCCCGCCCTGACCACTGAAGAGGGGCTGAGCGGGATTGAAATGGCCGGCTGCCACCTCGCCCGCAACGCCGGCCGTCCCATGCTTCCCGTCTTCGGAGCAACACTGCTCCTCCCTCCCGGAATGAGGATTTCCCGGATCTCTGCCGGGACCGGAGAAGAGAAGGTCATCCCCGGTTCCTTCCGTCTCAAGTCTTTCCCGGGAAGCTTCCCCCTTTCGCTTCCCGGCGGCGGAACAGCTGAAATCCCGCCGGATCCGGCGATTTACGCTTCTTCCTCCGCCTATCCACCGTCCATTATCAGTTCGGTCAGGCGGCAAAACAAGAAAGGATATCATCTTTTGAAATTCAACCTCCACCCGGTCCATTACCTCCCGGCGGAGGGAAAGCTTTCGTACTTCCCGCGAATCGACATTCACCTTTATTTGCGAACCGAAGACAGAATATCATCGCCGGCCGATCTTTTCCGGGGAAGCAACAGCGACCGGGATGAAATAAGCTCTCTGGCGGACAACCCGGGGGTCACGGCCCGCTACCATCTTCGGAGAGAATCCGGCGCCCCGACTTCGCCCCCGAGGGGGGAAGATACTTATTATCACGTGATCATCACCGACGAGAGCCTGATCGGGGCTTTCGGCCGGCTGCGGGATCACAGAAACGCCCGCTGGAACTCTTCAACGATCGTGGGGACCGGCTGGATCTACTCCCATTATTCGGGGACGGAAAGCGGGGACAATCCGGATAAAATCCGCGACTTCATCCGGGACGCTTATCAGAACTGGGACACCCGGTTCGTTCTCCTGGGAGGTGACCATAATCTTGTCCCCCCCCGTATTCTTTACGTGGAAGGAGTTAACAACGGAGCCCTGCCGGACGGAAAAACCGACTGGAATACGCTCACCGCCTTCATGCCTTCCGATATCTACTACGCCAACCTGGACGGTCCCTTCAATTACAACGGAAACGACAAATGGGGAGAGCAGAGTGATGGAACCGCCGGAGGCGATATCGATCTGCTGGCGGAGGTGGCGGTGGGGCGCTGGCCGGTGGCCGGCGAAGCGGAGACCTATTACCTGACCGCCAAAACCATCGCCTATGAAGATACCGCCTCCGCTTATCTCAACCGGGCTGCCATGGTGGGAGAGCGGCTCGGATTCGGCGGGATCGCCGATTTTGCCAAGCCTTACCTGGAAGAAGTCCGCCTCGGATCCGACTCCCATTACTACTCGACCGCGGGCTTTGCCGCCGAGCCCTGGTTCGATACCACCCCTACTTTATACGATCAGGACCTGGACCCGGACCGATGGCCGGCCGCCGAGCTGGCAAAACTGGCGAACGGCGGAGTCGCCCTGATCAACCACCTGGGTCACGGCAATACCTACTACGCCATGAAAATGAACACATCCTCCCTGAGCCAGTTCACCAATACCGAACCGTTCCTGGCTTATACGCAGGCCTGCAAATGCGGAGGATTCGACCACGACGATTGCTGGGCCGAGGTTCTCTCCACGATGGAACACGGCGCTTTCGCTCTGGTGGCCAACGCCCGCTACGGATTCGGGGCGCGCGAAAGCACCGACGGTCCCTCCCAGCACTTCGCCCGCGAATTTTTCGACTCTCTCCTGGGAGAAGGCATGGAGCGCCTGGGAGAGATAAATACCGATTCCAGGGAAGATAACATCGCTCTGATCGATCAGGAAAACATCCGCTGGTGCTTCTTTCAAACCAATCTCTTCGGCGATCCCGCCCTCCGGATTACCCGCGGTTCTCCCGAATCCGCCCCTTACGTTCAAGCCGGAGATTATAATGGCGACGGGACATCAGAGATCAGCGTCTTCCGGCCTTCATCGGGACTCTGGGCGGTCAGGGGAGTCACCCGATTGTATTTCGGGAAAAACGGCGACCGGCCCATCCCGGGGGATTACTCCGGAAACGGTTCGGCCTTCATCTCCGTCTTCCGACCCGAAACGGGGCTGTGGGCGCTCCGGGGCGTAAGCCGCTTCTTTTACGGGATGAATCTGGATTCGCCCGTCTCCGCCGACTACGATGGGGATGGCTCCTGCGATCCGGGCATCTACCGCCCCGCCACCGGTCTCTGGGCCGTCCTGAACACCACCCGGACTTACTTCGGCGCTGCGGGGGACGAACCGATTCCGGGGGAATACAACGGTCAGGGGGGAAGCGATATCGCCGTCTTTCGTCCCCGCAGCGGACTCTGGGCGATGCGGGGTATCTCCCGGTTTTACTTCGGCGGACCGCTCGATCTTCCCGTTCCCGGGGATTATGACGGGGACGGAACCGACGAAGCCGCGGTTTTCCGTCCCGCCTCCGGATTATGGGCGGTGAAAAATGTTACCCGTCTTTACCTGGGTATAAAGTTCGATCTGGCGGTTCCGTCCGATTACCGGGGTTGGGGGCAAAAAGAGATAGCCCTTTTCCGGCCCTCATCGGGACTCTGGTTTATCAGGGAAGTGACGCGGCTTTATTTCGGGGAATCCGGCGACCTCCCGGTCACACGGTAGGAGTTCAGAACAGAAATTTGAAATCAGTTTGGAGAAATCAGAAAACAGTAGTGAAATCGGAAGACTGAGATCAGGGATGACTCTTCTTACTGTTTTCGGTTCTCTGTTTTCCCTACAGTTTTCAGTTTTCCAACAACCGATTTCTGAAAAACGTTTCTGCGAAACCAATCTTACATATCCGAGAAAAGCCTTTCAAATATTCTGGAACCAGATGTCAGTCCCGCGGTGTTTTCCCCCTAAATATTCTGCTCCATAAGCCCCTCAGCCAGCGCCAGCACCGCTGCAAGATGTTTCCCCGCAGCATCTTTAAAATTTCGCGGCGGCGCTCTTCGATCCGGATGATTTCTTCGGGAGTAAAGTCCTTCCGGTAGAGATTTTCGGCGACTTCCGCGTCCAGTTCCAGCAGGGGGTTCCGGGCGAACTCCGCCACCCGAACTTCAATTTCCCGCCAGCCGAGATTTTTGCAGGCCAGGAGCCGCCGGTAACCGGCGATCAGCTTACGCTCTTCGTCCACCAGGATCGGGTTCAGCAGTCCTACTTTCGCGATGGATTCCTGCAGCGATTTCAGTTCGCCCAGCTCTCCCCTGATCCGGCTTTTTTCATCCACCTCGATTTTTTCAATCGGCATCTTCATGAACAAATTTCTCCCTTCTCTTATTTAATCTTTGATCACCGTGAGCCTTGGGTTAGGATTATCGAAAATTTCAATCGAGAAATCACCAGCCGGAAATTTTAATTTCACTCCCCGTTCGTGACAAGATATTTTTTCCGCCTGAACTTCCAAAGCAAAACGAACATATTAATTCTCCGCAAACCGAATAATAATTTGTTTTTTTCCCGCTCTCGCATTATATTATTCCAAAGAAAAATTTAAAAGCTCGAGTGAAATTTTCACCGGAAATTTAAACCGCCGCTCTATTCCGACAAAGGAGGCTTTCATGAAGACCATGAAAACCTTTAATTTTTTCTTCAGCCTGCTTATTCTCTCTCTTCTGTTTGGGCCGGGCTCCATCGCGGAAAATGCCATCCTCCCCCCCGATTCCATCGGCTACGTCCGGATAGAGGACGCCGAAAGAACCATATCAGAACTGGCCGGCTTCGCCCAAAAGCTCGAGATCCCCGACGCGTCTTTGATCTTCTTCCGGATGAGCCTGGAACGGGTTTTAAGCATCCCCGATCTCAGCGGAGTGGACCTGAACTCCCCCCTCTGCTTTATTCTCTTCAATCTGAAGGAAGAGAAAGACCCCTGGGCGGTGGGTTTCTCACTGAGCAACCCGGACTCCTGCCGCAAGGCCATGGACAAATCTTATAAACTTATAAGCGAGGAAGAGGAGGAAGGGATCCGGACTTACTCCAGGCAGATCAAGATATTCGACACCAAAAGATTCCGGCAAGCGTCATTGGAAGAACGAAAAGATTTCCAGAAATTCTATAAAGAGACGGAAGAAAAGGTCTGTCTCGCCCTGGAGGGAGAGAAGGCCTGGCTGACCAAGAATCCCGCCCTGATTAATTCAGTGAAAGATCTGGAGATCTCCGATTTCGGCGCCCCGCTATCTTCCGCCATAACTCTGACCGTCCGGCCCGAAATAATTCTTCAGCTCATCCGAGAAGAATACTCCGGAAAGAATCTCTCCGGAGGTGACGCGGAAGATCCGCCTTCTCCGCTTTCACCCGGATTTTCCCGGAAAATAATAGAAAGCTATATTGATTTTTACCTCGGCTGTGCCCGGCAGGTCAAAACCGCCGCCCTGGGGATAACCATCAATGCTGAAGGCGTTTCCCTGCAAAGCCTGCTCCGGGCGAAAAGTGAAAGCCTGCTGGCGAAATTTCTCCGGGAGCAGAAAGCCGGCCGGCTTTCCCTCGCCCGCCATCTCGACGGCGACGCCTGGATGGTGCTCGCTTACCGGATGCGGAAACAGGAGATGCTCCTTGACGCCTATCAGAAACTCTTTTCGGCCATCGCTCGAACCTCAGGCCCGCCCTCCGAGCGAGAAGAGGTGCTCGCGCCCGATAAAATAAAGGAAAT
>Ga0272441_10013609_pt1 | contig 11672 bp, 5 predicted proteins | sample SSMProp6N_FD_193582 | JGI IMG/M metagenome (GOLD analysis project Ga0272441, IMG submission 193582) | Marine sediment archaeal communities from Little Sippewissett salt marsh, Falmouth, MA, United States - SSM-Prop-6N | ecosystem: Environmental > Aquatic > Marine > Wetlands > Sediment ... | reverse complement strand
CGCACAGACTGGCGCAGCGAACTGGCTGCGCAACATCTGGCCGAGGCACTCCGCGAGATGGCGGCGCTCGACCCGCAGCCCGCCTTCGTGCTCGCCACCGCCGACATCGTGTCCGCAGGCACCAAGGCCGAGCTGCGCCGCTACCGCGATATCGCACGCGACTTCCCCATCCCCATCTGGCATCAGGCCGCCAACCACGATCTGTGGGGCGACGCCTCCGAGCCCGATGGATGGGACGCGATAATGGGTCCACGCCGCCACTGCTTCGACCACGAAGGCGTCCGCTTCGTGCTCGTCCACGAGTATAAGCGCCGCCCCGACGGTTCGTGGCACGCGCACATGAGCCCCGACGACTTGGCTTGGCTCCGCGAACAGCTCGATGGCTGGGGCACCCGCCCCGTGGTCGTGGCCCAGCACTCGCCGCTCCTGCGCGTGGGCGGTGCCTTCATCGACGTGTGGGCCAACTCCAACGCCGACGAGTATCTGACCGTGCTCGCCGACTACAACGTGCTGGCCATCGTCACCGGCCACTGGCATCGCAACCTCGCCTGGACGATCGGCCCCACGGGCAAGCCCCAGTCCATCCGCCTGTGGAGCACGGGCACGATGATGGGCAACCAGTGGACGGGCTATCCGCCGCACTATTGGTTCGCCACGCGCCCCGGCTACCGTCTGTTCCACCTGGCCGACGGCGAGTTGCGCACCTTCTGGCGCGAACTCTATGCCCAGCCACAGGTGCAGCTCCCTTGGGTCGGCCCTGCCTACACCCAAGGCCCGCACCCGCAGGTGCGCGTGCCCATCGTGCACGGCCCCGTCACCCTCGGCGCCCAGGCGTGCGCACTTGGCGGGCGCATCGAGTCGGTCGAGTGGGCCCTGTGCACCCAGGCCCCCGCCGAGGGCTACAAGACCGAGTGGCACGCCCTCGATGGCTGGAAGCCCATGGCCCGCACCTTCGACGCCCTGTGGAGCGATTGGGGGGCCGACCTCGACCCCGCGGGCCTCGAGCCCGGCGACTACGTGGTGGCCCTCCGCGCCCGCGCGGTCGACGGCAAGATGGCGGTGGAGGGCACCCCGATCACCCTGCGTCCCGACCCCGCGGCCCCGCCCGCCGAAGCCGGCCCCGAGCAGGTGTTCGCCCTTTTCTACCCGCCAGTCTAGCGCTTGCCTTTGCCCCCAAGCCTGCGGACGCAGAGATGTCCGCTGCATGCGCCCCCGAACGGGGGCATATGGACCGTAGCCCAGGGCGACCGAAGGGAGCCCTGGGTGCAGAGCGGCCAAGTATCGAGCCCCCGATGGGGGCGATTCTCGGTGCGGAAGATGGGCATACCCCCTGCGAGAGAATCACTCCCTTCGGGAGCTCTTCATATTGTGGTTCGACCGAGTCCCAGGGCTCCCGATGGTCGCCCTGGGCTACGGTCCACACGCCCCCTTCGGAGGCTGAGGGTTCGGATGAGTCGACTGACGTAGATTCGTGGGCAAAGGTGAGGGCCTCGTAACAAGGGCCACGCTCCCGGAATTTGGTTGACTATCAGGATCGGGGCACTGTAGAATGGGGCGCGCCCTTGTGGCGAGGGACTCCTGACACCGCACTTGTATCCGACACCAGTGAGAAGCCTCACGGGGCCATCGTGTCGCATGGCGACGGATCGGCCCGCCCTGCTGTTTGATAGCCAAGCGTGAACCAGCGGCCGCCGGGTTCGCACTCCCCGGCCGACCGCGAGGCCACGGATGCATGGCAGGCGCTGGCCGCTTGCCAGAGCCGGGCACACACCGTGGTGCCTCAGTGGCAGAGTGCATAGCCCCGGGTAACGCCGTGTGGCGTGCACGGGTGATCTCGGGATTAGCCTCCCGGGAGCCCAGGAGAAAGGAGCAGCGCGATGGTTGGCTTCCTGAAGCGGGTGAGCCGTTTGACGATGGCGAAAATCAACGCCTTCCTCGACGGCGCAGAGAATCCGGAACAGGTCTTCCCCCAACTTGTCCAGGAGATGCGGGAGGAGTGCAAGAAGGCGATCGACGCCGAGGCCATCGCCGTGGCCGCGCTCAAGCGTCGGCACCAGGAGCACAACGACACCAAGTCCGAGATCGAGAAGTGGGCGAACCGGGCCGAACTGGCCGTCAAGGAGAACGACGACGACCTGGCCCGCACCGCCCTCGAAAACCAGGTGGCGGCCGAGAAGCGGCTCGATGCACAGGACAACACCCTCGCCGCCGCACGCGATGCCGCCGAGCGCGCCCGTCAGGCGCGCCAAGACCTCCACGACAAACTCGATACCCTCGAACGCAAGCGCAGCGATATCCTCGCACGCGCCCGTGCCGCCAAGAACCAGGAAGAGGTCCAGAAGGTCCTCGCCGGCCTCGAGTCCGACAAGGGCGCGAGCGTGCTCGACGCCGTGGCACGCATGGAGGAGAAGGTCGAGGAGGCCGAAGCCCGGGCGGGCGCCTACAGCGATGTGGCCGCCGACATAGGCGGCGGCGACGCCGAAACCAAGTTCCGAGAACTGGAGCGCAAGCAGTCGATCGACGACCGCCTCGCCGCGCTCAAGGAGAAGGTGGCCGATTCGGACAGCGGCCAATGACAGGCGATGTGGGCCTGCTGCGCTCCCCGCCTTTTCCTTCATCCCGCCACGTGCGGGCGAGGTGCGTGTCATGACTGAGCTACTCCAGTGGTGGAACCTGGTCTACGTCCTGGCCTTCTTCTTCGCACTGCTCTACGCGGTGCTCAACGCCGTCGGCCTGGCCACCAGCAACGCTGCCGACATCGATGCCGATGCCGATGCCCACCTGGACTTCGACCACGACGTGGATATGCACGTGGACGTGGACCACGACCTGGGCGACATTGGCCTCGACCACGATGTGGACGTGGACGCGCACGTCGACGTCGATCACGACATCGACATAGACACCCACGTGGACATCGATCACGACGTGGAGGTGGACGCGCACGCGGACATCGATCACGACGCGGATCTGCACGCCGACGTGGCGCACGCCGAGCCGAGCTTTCTCGAGGAGGCCCTTTCCTTCTTCGGCATCGGCAGGGTGCCGCTGTCGTTCATCCTGATGACCTTTCTCACCACCTTCGCATTCGTGGGCTGGGCCGTGAACACGGTGCTGAAGCCCGTGCTGCGCACCGAGTTCGTCTTCTTCCCCATTTCGTTCTTCGCAGCCGTCTTTTGCGGGCTGGCGTGCACCAAGCTCATGGCCGGCACGCTGGGCCGTTGGCTCAAGCCCGTGGAGACAGCGGCCGTGCGGCGTTCGAGCCTGCTGGGGCGCATCGCCCGGGCCAAGCTTCCGATCACCGAGCAGTTCGGTCGCGCGATGCTCGAGGACGAGTATGGCTCGCGCCACACGGTGGTGTGCAAGGTGGCCCAGGGCGCCGAACCCATCCCCAAAGGGCGCACCGTGCTTCTCGTGCGCTTCGTGCCCGACACCCGCCGCAACCGCCGCACCGACGGCTACTACCTTGTGGAACCCTACGACGTCCCCGGCCAAGAGCCTGGTGACGCAGAAAGGAGGGAGTAATGTTCGCCTTCGTTGGAATCCTCATCGGCCTGTTGCTCATGGGGGCTGGTATCGCCTTCGGCGAGCAGATCGGCACCCTGTCATCGATCCTGCTTGTGGCGGCAGGCGCGATTGTGATCCTCGTCACCGCGCTCCTCACGGCCGTCACCAAGCTCTACCGCAAGACCACGGCCAACGAGGCATTTGTCCGCACCGGCATGGGCAAGGCCAAGGTGGTGCTCGACGGCGGCTCGTTCGTCGTGCCCATCATCCACCGCCTCGTGCCCGTGTCGCTCGAGACCATGCGCCTCAACGTCTCCCGACGCGGCGAAGAGGCCCTCATCACGGGCGACAACCTGCGCGTGGACATCGCCGCCGAGTTCTACATCAAGGTCCAGCCCGAACTCAACGACATCCTCAACGCCGCACGCTCGCTCGGCGAGAAATCGGTGTCCGAGAACAGCATCCGCGAGCTGGTGATGGAGAAGCTCATCTCCGCACTCCGCACCGTCGCCGCCACCCGCGCCCTCGTCGAGCTTCACACCAAGCGCGACGAGTTCGCATCCGCCGTCCAACAAATCGTGACCCAGGACCTCCAGGAGAACGGCCTCACGCTCGAGTCGGTGACCATCTCGAGCCTCGACCAGACCAAGGTCGATTTCCTGAAGGACGACAATATCTTCGACGCGCAGGGCAAGCGGCGCATCACCGAGATCACGCAGGACCAGTTGGTCAAGCGCAACGAGATCGAGCGCAACGCCGAACGCAATATCCGCCACAAGGACGTGGACACCCGCAAGCAGATCCTTGATCTCGACAAGGACCGCGAGGTGGCCGAGGCCACCCAGGCACGCGACGTGGCCAACGTGCAGGCCGAGCGCAAGCGCGAGACCCAGGAGTTCGCCATCCAGCAGGCCCAGGAGGTCGACCTGGCCGGTGTCGCCAAGGAGCTGGCCGTCCAGAACGCAGGGATCGAGCGCGACCGCGACCTGTCGGTGGCCACGGCCAAGCGCGAGGAGGCCGAGCGCCTCGCCCAGATCGAGCGCGACAAGGCCCAGCAGGAGGCCGACGTGGCCCGCGAGCAGGCCGTGGAGGTCGCACGGCGTCAGGCCGAGGTGGCCGTCGCCGAGCAGGAGACACGCAGGGCGCAAACCCAGGCCGAGACCCGCGCCGCCGAGGCCCAGCGCGAGACCGAGAACCAGCGGATCGAGACCGTGAAGGTCACCGCCGAAGCCGCTCGCCGCGCCGAGCAGAAGATGATCACCGAAAAGCAGCAGGTGAACATCAAGCAGTACGAGGACCAGGTGGAGGCCGACGTGAAGGCCTACACCGCCGTCAAGGTGGCCGACGGCGAGCTGACCGCCTCCGACAAACGCAAGCAGGCCATGCTCATCCTCGCCGAGGGCGAGAGCGAATCGGCCAAGAAGATCGCCACAGGCGAACAGGCCAAGCAAATGGTGCCCGTGCAGGTCGACCGCGAGAAGGTCAACGTCGAGGCCGCCCGCATCGAAGTCAAGCGCCAGGACCTCGAGAACCAGGAGAAGTACAGCCGCGCCGCCCTCGACTTCCAGCTCAAGAAGGAGCAGATCGACGCCAACAAGGAAGTGCAGGTCGAGATGGCCAACGCCGTGGGCACGATGCTCGCGAGTGCCAAGATGCAGCTCTTCGGCGACCCCAGCACCCTGGCCTCGATGTATGGCCAGTTCCTCAAGAGCGTCGGCTGGGGCCTGCGCGTCGAGGGCCTCATGCAAGCCACACCCGAGACCGTCCGCGAGGCGGCGATGAACATGCTCGAAGGCACAGGCAGCAGCCTGCGCGACCTCGTCGCCCGTGTCACCGGCGGCAAGGCCGACCTCGACCCCGCGACCCTCGAGAAGCTCGTGGTCGAGGCCATCGCCAAGGCCAAGCAGGCCACCGTCGTCAACGCCCCCCCCGTTGCCGACGAGGGCGAACCAGACGAGAGTGAGGAGGAGGAAAGCTAGCCCGAATCTGACATCGGCGCGGTGTGCCCCGACTGGTCATTCCGAGCGGAGGCCGCCGCCTCGGCGACCGAAGTCGAGGAATCTATCTTCCCCTGCCGCGCGCCAACCCGTGCACGGTGTTCGGGGATGTCATCGAGCCTTCGCGGAGAGATGCCTCGGCTTCGCTCCCGCCTTCGCCAGGGCTACGGCGGACAGGTCGCTTCGCTCGGCATGACGTCATTGGGGCGCCCGTTCCCGGTCACTTGGTGAAAAGCGCGGGCCAGCCACCGCGCTCTCGCGACGCACATCCCAGGGCGAGTGGGTCCTCAGCGGCCCGCTCGCCCTTTTCGTCGAGAGCAACGCGCGCAACGACAGGCGGATTCGCGTTGACATACATTCGGGGCATGCTATCCTGTTCGTGAACCACTGAAAGCGCGAATGCGCCGTAGGTGGTGTTTTTCCATCGCGACACTTCAGCGGGGTCAAGAGGGCCGGAATCGTGTGCGGCAGTCCGTGTGGCACAGCCGCCATCGGCTGTGGCCTCTTGCCTCTGCTGCGGGGCCGCCACAGCCGGGGCGGCTGTGCCACACACCCCTCATCGCGGTGAAGTGCGGCGAAAGGAGCACAGGAAGAGCGAGACTCCGGCCGAGTCGCTCACCAGCCCGAAGGGTGGCAGCGTGTAGCCGCGGGCGTGAGCCCGTGGATCGCCGTGCCAGGAACCACCCAGCCCCCACAGGGGGCGGCAGAACCGATGGAACGGCCACGTGCCCCGTCGCGCCGCTGCCGCCCCTGCGGGGGCTGGGACATGTTGGGGACGCCGTCCCACGGGCTCACGCCCGTGGCTACACGCTGTCGCCCCTCGGGCTCTGGAAGCAGGAAATTGCGGGTGAGAGCTGCGAGCCATGAACTGCAAGCCGAAGCTCGGAACCTGAAACCTGGAACCCGGAACCAGTGTCCAACTCCAGGGCGAGGTCCGACGACGAGGACGACGACGAGGACGAGCAGGGAATTGCGGGTGAAAGCTGCGAGCCACGAGCTGTAAGCCCAAGCTCGGAACCCGGAACCCGGAACCTGGAACCCGGAACCTGAAACCTGGAACCTGGAACCAGTGTCCAACTCCAGGGCGAGGTCCGAGGACGAGGACGAGGAAGACGACGAGGACGACGACGAGGAGGACGACGAGGAGGAGGAGGAGGGGCGGTCAGGACGCGGGCTTGACCTTGAGGGCGCAGTCGGTGCGGAAGGTGGGGAGGGCGATGGTGAGGGAGCCGCCTTTGGTGGGGAGCTTGAGGGTGGCGGTGATGGTGCCTTTGTAGGTGTCCCACACCTCGACGCGGTAGTGACCGGGCGTGAGGCCGCGGACCATGAGCGAGATGTCGGCGAACGAGGGGGCGAGCTTGGGCTGGGGCATTTGCTCCATGGCGGTGCGGGAGTAGACCCATACGTAGGCCTCGCTGTCGTTCTGGAGCGAGATGCCGCTGAGGTCGTGGTGGGGCTTGGGGAATTTGACCATGCGGTTGACCATGGCTTTGCCGCGTCGGTCTTCGCCGGCGTGGTAGGCGGCGAGGGCCTTGAAGTGGAAGTAGAGGTTGTCGCTTTCGATGAATTGGAACCACCATAGGAGCGGGGTGCCGGCGGTGTGGGTCATGTAGGTGGCCCAGAGGCCGCCGTGGAGGTCGGAGCGGAGGCCGGGGCTTGAGCTTCCGTAGGGGCTGCCGCCGTATTCGGTGACCATGCCGGGTTTGCCGAATTTGCTGAAGCCCCGGGCGGTGGCGTAGATGAGGCGGACGATGGAGCCGCCGGACATTTTGTAGGCGTCGCACACGGCGTAGTCGATGCCGGGGATATCGTAGAGCGCGGGGTTGATGCGGCGGTAGTTGGTGGAGAAGTGTGTGGTGACGAGGTGGTTCCAGGGGTCGATTTGGTCGAGGTATGCGGCCATGTCGCGGTGCCATTGGATCTTGGGTGCGGTGGTGGCGGGGTCGGCGTGGAAGTTCCACGAGTCGCCCACGAGGTCGACTTCGCTCCACAGTTCGAGGCCTGCCACGCGTGTGCTCCATCCCCATCGTGCGATGATGTAGCGGAGCTTCTTCTTGTAGATTTCCTTGGCGATGGGGTTGCGGAAGAAGTCCTCGGGGCTGGGGAGGAACCCGCCGTTGACCTCGTTGTAGGGGTTGTCCTCCCACTCGGGGTCGCACCAGGTGGAGGCCTTGCCGTGGTTGTCGAGCACGAGGTGGAGGTAGAGGTCGTGGCGGCCGGCCAGGTCGACCAGGTAGTCGAGCTTCCAGGCGTGGTGGAGGTTGTAACTGTTGAGGCCGTTGAAGTGTTTCCAGTCCTTGAACCATTCGAGTCCGAGCCACCAGGTGCACATCCACACCTCGGCGAAGTTCTCGCCGTGGCTGGCCATTTTGTCGAACAGGGAGTCGTAGGTGAAGGTGCCGCGGTCGGGCATCACGGTGGCGTTGATGTTGCGCTGGATTTGTGCGGCGCGGGGGGTGTCGTCGCTGGGGCTGTGGACGTTGTGGCCGATGGGGTAGAACCATCTGCCGTTGTCGAATTCGAAGTATTGGGGGTCTTTCTTCGACACGCGCACGAAACCGCGGTTGGTGCTCTCGACACACTCGAACGAGCGTTTGCCGGTGATGAGGTTGGCGGGTTCGCCGTGTGCGCGGCGGTCGGGGCGGTGTTCCACGGTCAGGTAGTAGGTGTGTGGGCCGAGTGACACGGGTGCGAAGCGCACCTTCCACATCCCCGCGCCCACGGGCACGAGTTCCTCGCGGTCGTTGTTCAGCCGCCGCACGAAGCCCTGGTAGTAGAATGCGGGCACGGTGATGGGCTTGCCGTTGGGGTCGAGGAAAGTGGCGTCGATTTTGATTTGTTCGGGGTCGAAGGGGTTGGTAACGTCGCGGCTGAGGTCGAAGGTGACTTCGAATTTCTCGTAGCGGCCCACCTCGAGGGTGTTCTCGCGGAGGTTGAGCACGCGGAGGGGTGTGTCGGCGGGTCGGGCGCGGTAGGCCAGCACGCGGTCGAGGAACAGGCTGCCGCGATAGTCGTCGTCGCAGAAGAACTTGATGCCCACCTGGTTCATGCCGCGCGCCGCCACAGTGTTCCACAGGCGGTGGTGGCCGCTGGGGCGCAGGTAGGGGCTGCGCGCGCCGATCTCCACGCTCACCTCGTTCCACACCCCTGGCCGCAGCGATTCCTCGCAGAAGTGCTGGAACCACAGGCCGTCCTTGTTCTTGAGGAACAGCAGCGTCTTCACATTGTCGGGCGCGTCGGCGGGCAGATACACGTGGTAGACGAACCGCCCGACCAGGTCCATGTCCACGCTCACCGACCGGGTGACGGACGTGGGGTTGGGGAAGCCGACGTCGAGCTTGAGCGACCAGCCGCCGTCGCGTGCCTTGAGCTTGCTCCAAGCCATGGGCGAGCCGGGCGCCCGCCACTCGTCGGTGCCATACTCGAAGCTCCACCGCGCCAGCGGCTGCTCCGTGTCGCCCGCCGTAGCGGGCCCCGCGGCCTCGCCTGCCAGGGCAGGCCCCGCGGCAAGGATGAGAGGTAGAACCAGCTTCCACATGGGGGTCATGCACACTCCGAAACGCGATCCTCCCCGACATATTCATGCTATCGGAAAGGGGGGCGCTTTGCAAACTGAGCCGCCGGCCTTGACTTCGGGGTAGTGGCCTGTTTCACTATCGAGCAGTCTCCCGTCCGTCGTATCTGCCCAATCGGCCATTTGCACGCCAGGAAAGGCCTCACAAGCGGTGAAAGCACTGGTCACAGGAGCCACGGGATTCGTCGGGAGCCATCTTGCCAAGCGGCTTGTGCGAGAGGGAGCCCAAGTGGTTTGTCTGGTGCGCCGCACCAGCAACCTGGCCTGGCTCGAGGGCCTGGATGTGGAGACGCGGGTGGCGCCGCTCGACGACGCCGAGGCGCTGGCCGAGGCCGTGGCGGGCGCCGACCTGGTGTTCCACGTGGCCGGCCTCACGCGTGCCCGCACGTCCGATGCCTACATGACGGCCAACACCGACGGCACGCGCTGCCTGCTTGGGGCCGTGGCGCGCTCGTGCCCGGGGCTCTCACGGTTCGTCTACGTGAGCAGCCTGTCGGCCGTGGGGCCGAACCCGGGGCCGGAGCCTGTGGACGAGACGACCACGCCCGAGCCGCTGCCCGGCTATGGCGCGAGCAAGCGTGCCGCCGAGCTTGCGGTGCTGGAGCACGCCGACGCGCTGCCCGTGGCCATCGTGCGGCCGCCGTCGGTGTACGGGCCGCGCGACCCGAATTTCGTGACGCTCTTCCGCACGGCGCAACGCCTGGGCATTGCGCCGGTGATCGGGGGGACGGCCAAGCCGCTGAGCTTCGTGCACGTGGCCGACCTGGTGGAGGGCCTGTGGCTCGCTGCGTCGGTGCCCGCGGCCATTGGCCAGGTCTACTTTGTGGGCAGTGGCACGCACACGTGGGGCGAGGTGATCGACGCGCTGGCCGCCGCGCTGGGCCGCCGCGTGCGCAAACTGGCGCTGCCGGCCATCGTGGCGCGCCTGGTGGGCGAGTTGGGCGAGCTGAAGTGGACGCTCACCGGCACCCCGCAGATCGTGTGCCGCCGCAAGGTGCGCGACGCGCTCCAGCCCCGCTGGACTTGCACCTGGGCCAAGGCCGAGCGCGAACTGGGCTATCGCCCCAAGGTGACGTTGGAGGAGGGGATGCGGCAGGCGGCCCAGTGGTATGCGAGCCAGGGGTGGATCGCGCCGTTGAGAGGATAGCTAGTGTAGTGTCCTGGAGTTGATGACCTTTACGCAGATCATTCTGACGCCGTTCTGAGCGTTGTAGTGCTAGAGTCCCCTGTTGGGCGAGTGATTTGGGTGGAGACGGTCCTCAGGCTGTTCCTGAGCCCCGAACGGGGCGTACTACGATAGCCCAGGGCAAGGCCCTGAGCGTAGCGAATGGCCGCAGCCCTGGGAAACGCCATGCGAACCCGGCAGCCCTGAAAGGGCGTACTGGGCGTGGGGAATGTCGAGCGCGCCCCTTCAGGGCTGCATGGCTGTTCTCGGCTTTGCCCAGGGTTTCGCCCCTCGCTTTGGCTCGGGGCTACACCCTGGGCTGTCATAGTACGCTCCTTCGGAGCTTCGAACTCAGAGGCCCCCACCCCCAACGATCGTGCTCGTCGTCGTCCTCGTCCCCGGATTGAGTGGCTTGGTGTGTCAGGATCGAGCACGAGGACGACGTGGACGATTGACCAGGGTCGGCTCTTCCGCCGCTTTCAGGGGCCATCCGCCCACCCAATCTCCCACTCATGTCGCCGCGGGCGGGCCGCCTTTGGCGCCGAGCGATCTCGAGATGTCGGCCAGCTCGTTCACCATTTCCTTGGAGCGTGCGACTCGCGGCACCTTGTGCTGTCCGCCGAGTGCGCCGTTGCGGCGTGCCCATTCGTAGAACGTGCCGCGTGCGAGCACAATGCCTCGGGGCGGGGAGATGGCATAGTCGTTCTCGCGGTACTTCGCATAGTCGTCGTTCACGCCGCGCAGGTATTCGTCGAGCGTGTTGAGGAATTGGCCGAGCGGGGGCGGGGCACCGTCGAATTCCAGGAACCAGCGGTGGCCACCGCAGGGGGGGACGACGGAGGGGAAGTAGACCGACACGGTGAAGTCGCGCACGGCGACGCCGAACTCGCCACACGCCTTGGCCACGGCGCCGTCGAGGTGCTCCTGCACCAGGTGCTCGCCAAAGGCGTTGAGCGCCAGGCGCGTGCGGCCGGCGAACACGATGCGGGGGGGGCGCAGCGAGGTGAAACGCACGATGTCGCCCACGTCGTAGGCCCAGATGCCCGACGGCGTGCTCAGCAGGATCGCATAGTCCTTGTCCAGTTCCACCTCGGCGAGCGTCAGACGCGTGGGCTCGGGGCTCTCGAGTTCGGCGGCGGGCACGAACTCGTAGAATGTGCCCGTGTCGAGCATCAGCTCCATGCTCGGGTCCGCCAGGTCGGCCTGGACGGCGTTCATGCCGCCTTCGGACGACGAGTAGGTGGCCACGCAGGCAATCGAGGAGCCGAACAGCTCGGCGAACTGCGCGCGGTAGGGCTCGATGGACATGCCGAAGTAGATGAACGCCCGCATCTGCGGCCACACGTCGGCCACGGTCGCGATGTCCCGCCCCAAACGCTCTCGGGCGATATCGACCAGGCGGCGGAAGAGGATGAACGACCACATCGGC
>Ga0272441_10013608_pt1 | contig 11672 bp, 7 predicted proteins | sample SSMProp6N_FD_193582 | JGI IMG/M metagenome (GOLD analysis project Ga0272441, IMG submission 193582) | Marine sediment archaeal communities from Little Sippewissett salt marsh, Falmouth, MA, United States - SSM-Prop-6N | ecosystem: Environmental > Aquatic > Marine > Wetlands > Sediment ... | reverse complement strand
GGGAACGTCGGTGTAATTCTCCAACAATCCCATAGTATCGTTCTCCAACTGGGCCCACTGGAACGGTATGAGGTTCGCGTCGGTTTCAGGTTCCGGAGACCTCCTGCCATACGACGAGAAGGAAATCCATCCTGCCGACGGCCCTATCGCGGCGAATCTTGAGGGATAGAGCGCGCCCAGATACCAGGCCCCATGTCCGCCCATAGAGTGACCTGTCAGGTAGATACGCTGTGGGTCGATGCGGTTGTTGGAGACAAACAGATCCAGAGTCTCAAGAGTGTCCAGCCTTCCCCATTCCTGCCAATCGAAGCCATAAGGACGGCGATTGGTTGGCGCTACGATGAATCCGTCACGTTTGGAGGAGTATGCGCCGATCTGTCCGGTGGCCTCTACCGCGGCTCCGTGTAATGTGAGGTAAAGAGCGTAGGATTTCTCCAGATGGAAGTCGATGGGCGGTCTGACAGCGTAATACTGCACAGAGCCATCTATCCCGGACAGCTTTGTGGCCTTGTAGGGCTGCCCGGCCTCGCGGAAACGCATGGGAAGATGAACGGTGTGACTCGTTTGCCCATGACGGAGGGTAATCGGAAGTTTGTAGGTATTCTTCTCATCAAGCTCGCCTGATTCCGGCTGGCGCAACTGCTTAAGGGCGAAGGCTGGTTTTGCCAGTCCATAAGGGATCAGAGGAGCGATCTCAGCGGAGATCCGCTCAAAAACCTGTGAATCGCCCACCTCAAGCACAGCCCCAGCGAGATTGCTGCCAGTATGATTGAGGATAACTACACCGCCAAAGGCATCCATCAGAATGCCCTCGCGCATGTCAGGCAGAAGCGCGTCGTATGGGCTGATGGAGCATGTGCCCGTCGTTGGCACTAGCCTTAGCTGAAACCTGCCCCGCCGAACGGCTCGGACGAGGAAGCGATTAGTTCCCTGCCTCAATGGAATCGGGATCCGAAGAAGATTCTGCGAATAGTAATCGCCGGCAAACCGCTCCCCGTTGACGAAGAATGAGTGAAATCCACTGCCTTCTACGAAAACTGTAATCTCTTCGTCGGATTTATATTCACCATAAGCCCAACCGTTCCTGAGGAACTGATGACTCACGGTTCCGTCCTCGTCCACTGCTGCCTCTTCTTCCCAATCCGGTGCGAAATCCGGATTCTCAGCCAGTTTCAGCAGAACGGCATCCGGCGCGAAGAGTGCTCGACCTCTTCCACCCTCTTGTCGGGCAACCTTCCACACCGCAGGAGGAACAGGTAGTTCAGACATAGGTGCTTCCGAAAAAGCTAAGACCAAAAGACTCAGTAAAGTGAACATTATATAACCCCCTATGGTCTTCAGCCAGTTGACATCAAGAAAGTCAAGGTGAACAATGAGCATTATATCCCACAACACACTGACGATCAAGGCTTCTGAAGACTATTGCACTGACAACTTAGTTCACAATATCATCAGAAGAGCAGCAAACTCAAGGGTTTGACCAACTATTCTGGCAACGACTGGGTGACTTTTCCGTAGAACATGCCGCTGGCTTGTTCGGAAACGGGCTGGCAGCCTCGTTCTACGAATTGCCTGTCCTTTTGGCAGAAAATGTACCCGGCAGAAATTCAGTTGTCGGTGCACTATGACAGGGCTATCCAATTTTGCACATAAGACTGAGTTGCGGGAATAGCGCGGGAGGGCAAGACTCCTGTCGAACCATTCTCTGGTGTCGGCTCAGCGGGAGCTTCGCCCTCCCGATGGCGTTTTCGTCATTGTGTGACCTGGTGATCATGTCGACAATTTCGTTTTCTGAAACCGGTATTGCGGCTATTTTACGTCAAAAGACACGGAGCGATGCAGCACTCGCAAATTCAGGGATGCAGGATTTTTGTTGATTGAAAAACTGATTTGTGATAGAGTATACTCCATAGGCGCTCTATGGGTTTGACCGATACGGACACTGATATGGGAGAAATCTCAACAATGCCACAAGTAAATACGGATCGTGATGATCAGTTAAAAGCTGTCACGGCTCTCATTAAAGACCTTCAGGAAGAATTGGCGGAAGCGAAGAAGCAACTGAAATCACTGCAAGTAAAGAATGAGGAGCTTAAGCGGCTATCTATCACTGACGATTTGACCGGTTTATATAACCAGCGACATTTTCATGATAGACTGGAAGAGGAAGTGGCAAAAGACACTGGACAAAAATATTCGCTATGCTTACTCTTCTTCGATGTGGACAATCTCAAATCATACAATGACACTCATGGCCACTCAGGCGGGAACGACGTCCTGAAAGCAGTCGCGCAGAGCTTGTTCCAGAATACAGAGGATAACGTTAACTCAGGATATAGATACGGCGGAGATGAGTTTGCCGTCATTCTCCCTGAAGCACATGCTGATGATGCGGAAGAAGTCGCCACGAGGATAAACAGATGCCTGTGGGAAGCGGGTTTCCAGGACGTGACTCTGAGCTTCGGCATTGCCGAACTCGGTACTGGGATCGACAGTCAGGCGTTGTTCAGACATGCGGACGAAGCCATGTATATGGCTAAAGAGCTGGGAGATACCAAACCCAATACTCGCGTGGACAAGATCTTTGTATATGGGAGTGACCACGGAAAAGACCCCAAATAATCTCTCCTTAAAACGCTGAAAAGACGATGGCTTCACAAAGACGACCTGATAAAGACCAAGCTGATGATATACCGGAAATTCTGGAAAACGGGATCAAGGAGCTTCATCTGGCCATTAAGAAGGCTATCCTGTATCCCCAAAAACATCCTTTCCGCGTCAAAGCAGCCAGCGAGATACATGAATGGCTTCAGCAAATTCTGTCCAGCCAAACAGAACACTGCCTTACCTCTATTGATAACGAACTCTATATCGATCAGAGCGAAATAGACTCGGAGGGACATCATTACGTCGCATCGGATGGAATATATGCGAGTCTTGCCCGTAAATTCAGGCAATGTGGTATAAGATCGGTTACCTTTGCCAGCGGTATAGAATTACACGAGATGGAGAGATTTCTGGACATTGTAACGCTGAGCGGGACGGAAATAATGGCTCAGGGCACCGCAAGTGGTCTTTTGAATACTGACGACGATGTCTCTCATATTGAGATTGTGGATATCGAGTATGAGGACCTGGAGTTCACTACCGACGATGATGAGCAAAGCTCCATGACGGCTGAGGAGATATTGGTTCTATATCTCAGAGGCGGCTCCGAGGATTTGGAGCATTCAGCATATATGTACCTCTTGTCCCTGCTGGATGACCCAGGTCAGATGGCCCACCTGCTGGAAGACTGCATAGACTATGATGGCGTTGGTGAACCCGATATTGCCGATCTGCTGCGCTGCATGGACAATCTGATAGACCTGGGCGGGCAATACACCGAAACAGAAAAACGAGCCTTCCAGAAAAAGATACTGGAAGCCATCCTTAAAATGGAAGGCTCTGTGAAGAATGCCCTGTTCTCTGCGCCTGATGACAAGAATATGCTGGAAAGCCTTATAAACAGCCTTTCCATCGACGAGATGGCCCAATCCATAATGGAGGAAAGTACAACTGATGATCCGGCCATCCCGCTACGAAGAATGTTTGACGAATTGCTGGCTTCTGGTGAAAGTCCGCGACCCAAACCACCTGAAGAGCGACTTGCAGAGCTGGAGGCAGCTATCCAGGCAGAATCAATAGAAAGGGGACAGGAGGAAGTATTCAGTAATACTATCGCTCCGCTTCTGGAAGAGGCATTCGTCGAGTTCGAGGTCAGCACGCTGGCAGGTGAGCAGTCTGAACTGGAGCGTCTGCTGGACGAACTGACTCTATCACAACAGCAGATGCTGGAAAGCGAAGTGTTTCAGGGAATAGGCCTTTTTGCTGCTGAGGGTGAGATTCTCAGCTCTGCGTCCGTATTACTGGAAATGCTGGAATCTGAAACCGACTCGGATGGCTACTCGGAAATATCCACTCAACTGGAGGGAACGGTGAATTCCCTGATCACAGGCTCCCGTGACATGACCGATATGCGGAGTCAGTATTTTGCCATGGTCTTCCAGATAGTAAACACGCTATCAATGCACACAAATACCGGGGACAGTAAACCGCCTGAATTGCGGGAACGGGCAGGAAAGGCCATAGCCGTTATATGTACGGAAGATGCTACAGACCAGATACTGACAGCTCTGTTGGAAACTAAAGATCCGGAACAGGAAATGCTGGAACGCTTTGTCCAGCATATGGGTGAAAAGGCTGCAACACCTTTGATCAGAAACCTCCTGGAGACAGCCAGCCAGCACAGGCGGCAGATGCTCAGGAGCATATTAGTATCAATGGGAGCGTCAGTCGCGTCGGAACTCCATCAATGGATGCGCAAGGATCAATGGGGTGAGTCCATCAAAGAGATTATACCTATCCTTATGGAGATCGGCGGGTCAAAAGATCCGGATTCCCTGTCAGATAGGCTGAATCATCCAAATCCCAATGTACGCAGGTCGGCCATCGTGGATCTGGCAGTAAGCGAAAGTTCCAGAGCCGCAGAGATGATATGGGAAAAAATCGGGGATAAAAGTGAAGAGGGATTCATAAGGGAATTTGCTGTGTCAATCCTGGGTGAGGTAGGAAACGAGGAGACGGCTGAGGATGTCGTGAAGCTTACAAAGGGGAAAAACCCCGGGCTTCGGCGAGAGGCTATATACGCTTTGGGCAATATAGGTGGAGAAAAGTCAGTGTCGCTTCTGTCGGATATACTCAGGCAGAGACGCGCAATATTGGGAAAACGGCTTGAGGAACTACAACTATATGCCATAGAGACACTGGGCCGGATGGCTACGCGACCAGCGTTTGAAGTGTTGCAGGAGATGAGCGAGAAAAAGAAAGGCTCTATAAAACTCGCATGTGAAAAAGCTCTGCATTCCCGTTATCAAAGCTCTTAAACCGGGGAAATGCACAAGGAAAGGGAATAGCCAGATGTCAACCCCCACAGAAAACGAAGCTATCATATCGTCCCAGAACGACGCGGAAGAAGTGCGCAGAATCCTTTTGCAGTTGAACGCCGCGGTAAAAAACAGTCGATTATACCCTCAGGGACATCCCCGGCTTAAGGAGTCTTTTGACAAGCTGTTTTCCATCTTGCGGAAACACATAGAACAGCGAGAAGATATAGTAATAAGATTCCTCGAGAATCAAGTGGTATTCCACAGCACTCCACTGTATGAAATAGGTGGAGCCATATCAGGATTTGTGCAGTTGTGCTTCAACAGACAGTTTCAGGGATTCACTTTCTCCAGAAGACTCAGCGTGGAGGAACTCACTGAATTCGTGAGAACTATGAATATGTCCCCTGAGGAATTGCAGGACAGGGGAGGTATGCAGGAGGAGCTTAACTTACATGGTGTATCACACATCACAGTGGAGAAGCTGGCAGATCAGGAGGACGAACTCAGCGAAGACGAAGCGAGGAAACTGGCTAAGCAGCTATATACCCGAACCATTTCACAGGTTAGAGAGGCCATGGAAAGCGTCCGACTGGGGCAAGCCATTACCAATGTGGAAGGCGTCAAAGAGGCAGTCAACGATATGATGGAAAGCCTATTACACAAGAAGTCCGCTCTTCTGGGACTGACTTCCATAAAAAACTATGATGAATACACGTTTCATCATTCTGTAAACGTAGGTATCCTGGCTCTGGCTCTGGGTTCTCACCTCTCTCTACAAAAGGACATGCTGGAGGGATTGGGAGTTGGTGGTCTTCTGCACGACATTGGCAAGATCTCTGTTCCTGAGCGCATTTTGAATAAACCGGGAAGGCTTAACAATCATGAATGGGATATAATGCGCGGTCATCCTGTGGATGGGGCAAGAGTTCTGCGAAAGACACCGGGAGTCTCAAACTGCGCCCCTGTGGTAGCTTTCGAGCATCACATCAAATACGATCTGACAGGCTATCCCAGCCTGGTTAAACAAAGGCCACTGAGTTCTTACAGCCTGGTGGTGGGTATAGCCGACTGCTATGACGCGATGACCACGTTAAGGCCATACCAAAAACCCAGGATGCCGGCTGAGGCTCTGAAAATCATGCTTGAGCTGATCGGTAGGGACTTTGAACCCAGACTGATGAACCGCTTTGTGGAGATGATCGGGACATATCCTGTAGGTTCGTTTGTAAGGTTGGACACAAATGAGTTTGCTGTGGTCTATAGTGTCAACACGGAAGATGGCGAAAGACCCACAGTGAAGGTAATAACAGACTCTAAAGGTCAAAGCCTGGATTCAGTTAAGATAGTGGATTTGAGAGATAAAGATACGAACACCGGAAACTATGAAAGATCCATCGTGCAAGTTCTGGATCCCATATCCAAAGGGGTAAACATAGCAAACTTCCTCTAAGTGCATTATGCCCTTAGATCCTACCCAGTGATTCCGCCGCCTGCATTCGGATTCTGGGATTATCACTGGTTAGCGATTCGATCAGACAGCCTTCCGCGCTAGGATCACCCATCATACCCAGAGCTTTTAGAGCCGCCTCCTTTATATCCGGATTGTCAGTCCTGGTCTTTTCAATCATATCCGGCACTGCTCCCCTGTCCCCTATCTCGCCCAGAGCCAGGATGACGCTTATCATCAGTTGAGCATCCTCACCTTCATGATCCGTCATGTCTTTCGCGATTGCTAACAGAGGTATAGCAGAGCGCGGATCTTTAAACCTGGCCAGCGCATCTGCTGCGGATGCTCTGATAGATAGGTTCAGATCCCCCAACCCTACAAGGACAATATCCACAGCTTTCTCACGGATTTCACGAACTCTATAGCTGTTCGCGCTATCCCCCAACGCCTGTATCACAGCGGCTCGGACATCATCGTAGGGATCGCCCATCTGGGATTGCAGTAGTTTGACAGCTTCCTCCGTGGCTAATTCACCCAGGAGGTAGATGGCCTGTATTCTGGCTGCTCGATCATCGCTGTCCAACATACTTACGTAGGTATCGAAGTTGACCATAGCCTCAATCCGCGATAAAGATTCGGCAGCTTTCTGCCGCACTCCTTCGTCTGGATCTCTCAGTATGTTTTCCAGTATTCTCATTCTTTCACTTATTGAATCGCTTTGTTCCATGTTTACGCTTGCCATTTCTAAACTCCAGCTCTTCAATAATGCGAGTATTCTGCGCTATGTGTTTTGCTCGCGCCGTCCGTTAAGTCTTTCCATCTGCCTGGCGAGAGCATTCTGCAACTGCTTTTGAGTGATAATACCAGATTCCACCATGATTTCACCCAATCGCTGGTGCTTGGTGTTAAGCATATGATTGATTATCCTTGCTTCCTGCCTTTCAAGGGACCTTTCCAACTGCAACCGCGTGAGGTAACCCATTTCCATGAGTATCTCACCAATTTTTACTCCTGAGTTCTCCTTAATCACCTTCCCTTTGGGCTTCGGCGCCTCCAACTCGGCAACTCTCCGACGCAGTTCCGCCAGTTCGTCCATAAGCTGCTCTCTTGTTTTGTCCTCATCCCGCATACCCTAGACCTCCTGAAATACAGACTGCTTCCCCTCATCTCTCCCCAAACTGTGCGTCTTCGGCCGCTCTTCAGGAGATTTGGCTACACTCCAGAAACTCCCTGTCTTTGTCAGGCCCAAAACACAACCAGTCTATGATGGATAAACTGCCTGTCCTAGATCATAATTCATATTGCCGCTGATTGCAAGAAAAATCCGCATAATCCGATTTTGGGAAGCCTGAAATTGTCGCTGGAAAGAGGTTATCAGCAAAAAAACCTGCCAGGAGTGACGCATGTGTGTCACCGTCATGTGATAACATATTGTTATCTTTGAGGAAAAGCTCAAGTCATGGAAAATTTCTGCCGATATAAAAAGAAAAGTACGGCGCAATCCATAAAAACGGCTCCATGGAGTTATACCATCGTAAAGAAAAGATACATATCCTTTCCTGAATTACTATGGATATTCTGCTCTTGAGAGAAATGTAGTAAAGGCGCGCTATAGAAATTTCAGAAAAGAGTTGAGGTTTTAGCGATATAACATTCGTAGTATAGGGGCTTGTCTCCGTCACAAAAGACGCCCACAAGGGGGTTGGACTACGGAAACGACTCATGATGACAACTCTTTCCTGAAATTTCTATAGTGCCTGAATAACCTCGCGAGGACTGCAATATATGAAAGTATTGATGTTCGGATGGGAGTTCCCGCCTTTCAAAACAGGCGGACTGGGAACAGCATGTTATGGTCTGACCAGAGGCCTGAAACACATGGGCGTTGATGTGACCTTCGTCATTCCCAAAGCCGGAGACATGAAGGCAGCGGAATACGTGAAAATTGTGGGAGCGCTGGAATCCCACACGCCTCATGAGAAGATAGAAAATCCTGTACATTTCGAGTTATCAGAGACATTGGATGGTATGGAGGACGCTGACGCCTATGGGAACGGTGCATGTCAGGAAGAAGCGGAAGATTATTCCCACGTCAGATTGGTACATGCCGGTGTCCACTTATCACCATATAGCCGGCCGATTCAATATTATGAAGTTCAGGAAAAGTATGAGCATACGGCAAGGAATATCCCCTCCGATGACGTCCCGGAAAGTAGCGACGTAGGAGAGATGAACACCTCACCCCCTAACACACCCCAGAATGAGGATCTCTACGGAAACGATCTCTTCCGGGGCGTGCAGGATTATGCCGACAAAGCCAAAACTATAGCCGCGCGGGAGGAATTCGATGTAATACATGCTCACGACTGGATGACTTTTAAAGCAGGAATGGAGGCGAAGCAGGTCTCTGGAAAACCACTGGTCATACACGTACATTCCACAGAATATGATAGAACAGGCGGGCTTGGGCATAATCCTGCCATTTATGACATTGAGCAGACCGGTGCACATCAAGCGGATCGTATTATAGCAGTCAGCAATAAAACCAAGAAGACGATCGTGAAGAACTATGGTATCCCGGCCAACAAAGTTAGTGTTGTGTATAACGCCATAGATATTGCTGAACCAGACGACAATGCAGTTCCACGCAGCGGTCTGAAAAATATGGTGCTGTTCCTGGGAAGAATAACGGTGCAAAAGGGCCCTGACTACTTCCTGGAAGCGGCTGCCAGGGTTCTGGAGAAAGAGCCTGACACCATATTTGTAATGGCTGGAAACGGGGATATGATGCACAGAATGATAGAACGCTCCGCTGATCTGGGAATCGGTCACAAAGTGCTTTTCCCCGGGTTCCTCAAAGGCCCAGCAGTGGATACCATGTATGAAATGGCAGATTTATACGTTATGCCTTCGGTTTCCGAGCCATTCGGGATAGCGCCTCTGGAGGCCATGAGTCACGGTCTTCCCGTAATAATTTCCAGACAATCAGGCGTATCGGAGGTGATCAGAAACGCGCTGAAAATTGACTTCTGGGACGTTGATGCGCTTACCAAAAGAATAGTCGCGCTGCTGAGACACAAAAGACTGCGAAGTATTATGGGAAAAAACGGCAGATCCGAAGTAGAAAGCCTTAGTTGGAACGACTCGGCCGCCCAATGTGTGGGGATATACAAAGCCTCGCTGAAGAAAGCTCAGATGCCTAGAGCATTGGCAACTTAATGTCTGCTATCTACAAGAAACCGTAGAGGCAGGCTCAGCCCTGCCATAACGTCGACGCGGAGGGAACGCTACAGAAACATACCAATTGAGTTGTCAGTTGCCTAACCTATTTCTTTATCACCGCAGCCATAGTCCCAAACGTGCTTTTGCTGCTGGGTGTGCCGCCCTTTACAAGGCTTCGGCGCGTCTGGTGAACAACGACTGGCAGTATGCTCTTTACGCCAACACTATATATCTCTCCCTGTGGCACTATCTCCAGTTCTTCCATCCTGATCAGCTTCACGCTCTCAGCAGCTACATCCGTCCGATGCTCGACAGTGCCCGATGATGTGTAGACAACGACTGTAATATCCGTTTTTTCGCTGTTTGGGTTCAGGATGGACACCCATTCTGTCTGGATAAGTGGATGCGATTCCGAGTCCTGTATAAACCCATCTGCATAGTACCATTCCGTTTCGTTTGTGAGAGGCCCTGGATATGGAACCGCGCCAAACATGGCCGTAGGGCACTGTTCACCCCAGGACTCATATTCGCCACGCGTCCAGTGCGGAAATACCGGAATATCGCTGGATATTCTAACGCCGTAGGGCTTGTTCCGTCCGGTATACTCTTTGTATTGATCATGGTGCAGCCACATAAGAGAATGACGCCGCGGCTCTACTGTGGATTCCAGATGCTTAGGTTCGGAGGATTCATAGTAGAACGTAGTGTCTATATGAGCTACTTTGTCAGGACTTGGATTAAACAGGAAGTATAAATCCCATCCTAACTGGTTCATGTCGTCCTTTGGATAGTTGCCAATATCCTGAACGTAGCCACCAGGGTAAAACCATTCTGTATACCCGCCCTGGGCCGGATGCGCAGGGATGCCTATGGATGTCCACATTCCCTGTGTGGTAGGATCGAATTGGAGGCGTGCTTTGCGCGTTTTTTGGGCCACCACCGGCAATTCCGACTCGATTTTCAGGGAGAACTGAGCCATTCCGCGCTTCCTGTTGACCAACCCCAGATGTTCCACGTCGAAAAGCCAGATGGGATATACCCGCTGACCGTGAACGATGAATCTCTCGATCCCTGTTTCCCCATCCAGATAGAAGGTAACCGTAACCTCCGTGTCATTGGGGTTAGGGTTCAGGATCGTTAGAGTCTCCCGCTCATACCATGACATTTTCCCCGCTCCACCCATCCACGCGTCCGGGAAGTACCATTCCGTCTCTCCATCGAGCGGCCCTGGGTGCATGGCAACACTTATCATGCCCTCTGGTACTCTGTCCCACGCTTTATACTCACAGGTTGTATGCTGAACAGCTATGGGGATACTGCCTTCCACTTTCAGCCCATAATATTTGTTGCGGTGGCCGGATGCTTCGACGTTATGGGCTTCCACCACCTCCGTGCGCTCCGGTGGCACTTTCAGGTTGACAGAAGTTGGCTCTACATTCTGGTGATAGAACGTGATGGTTACATCCGCAGTTTCCACCGGATTCGGATTCAGCACTGAAATATATCCAGCGCTGGCCATAGGATGCCCTTCCATCTCCCTGCCTGCGTGTCTGTCTGTAATTAGCCCATCGCATGAATACCACTCTTTGTATGATTTCATCTTCTCCAATAGCCTATTGCGGAAGAATAGCCCGCAGATCTACGCTGACTTCGCAACGCAGATAGACGCTGATCAGGAAATGAGGGAGTGCAAAGGATCTGCGGAAATCAGCGTTATGGAATCAGCGGAGACCAGCGGACTATTCTTACTTTCAATGGGCTAACTCCTTCTTCTTGATGTCCGACAGCACGGTATTCAAACTCTGTCGGACAAGTTCCCACTTGCCCATTTCCATGACTCCTGCCCTGACGGCCTCCAGTTCTCTCAGCGCCGCCTCTATCTCACCTTTATAGCTTTCCAGTTGGCCTTTTGACATCCGTATCAGATACCTCTCACGGTCGCCTTCCTCACCGGGGAACAGCCCTCCATCTACGTAAAACAGACCAACCGGGCCCCGATCCTGCTCTGCCACCTGGAAATAGCCGTTCTCGGCGCGCTGGAACACTTCCACCAGACCGTCGGTAGTCCCGGAATC
>Ga0272441_10013607_pt1 | contig 11673 bp, 10 predicted proteins | sample SSMProp6N_FD_193582 | JGI IMG/M metagenome (GOLD analysis project Ga0272441, IMG submission 193582) | Marine sediment archaeal communities from Little Sippewissett salt marsh, Falmouth, MA, United States - SSM-Prop-6N | ecosystem: Environmental > Aquatic > Marine > Wetlands > Sediment ... | reverse complement strand
CTTGTGGTGTCGGTCGGCGAACTCTTGGACGAACGTGCTGGCCAGCAGCGGAATGTCGCCCTTCCGCTCGCGCAGCGGCGGCATCTCGAGGGTTACCACGTTCAGCCGAAAGAACAAGTCCTGGCGAAACGTCCCGGCCTTGACCAGTTCGCCCAGGTCGCGGTTCGTGGCCGCCAGCAGCCGGACGTCCACGTCGATGGGCTCGTTGCTGCCCACCCGGGTGATCTGGCGCTCTTCGATCACGCGGAGCAGCTTGATCTGTGTGCTCATCGGCATATCGCCGACCTCGTCCAGCAGCAGCGTCCCGCCGTTCGCGTACTCGAAGCGGCCCACTCGCCGGCCGGCGGCGCCGGTGAACGCGCCACGCTCGTGCCCGAACAACTCGCTTTCCAGGATGCCTTCGCTGAGCGAGGCACAGTTCAGGGCGACGAACGGGCGGCTCCGGCGCGGGCTGTTGTAGTGGATGGCCTTGGCCACCAGTTCCTTGCCCGTCCCGCTTTCGCCACGGATCAGGACCGTCGCGTCCGTTGGAGCGATCTGCTGGAGCGTGTCCAGGATGCGCAGCACCTTGGCGTCACTGCCCAGGATCTGGTCGAACCCGTAGCGGCGGTTGATGGTCCGATGCAGGTCTCGGTTCTCGCGGCGGAGCTGCAGATTGGCCACCGCCTTGGCGACCACCGTGCGCAGCTCGCGGATGTCCAGCGGCTTTGTCAGGTAGCTTGCCGCGCCGAGTTGAATGGCCTCGACCGCGCTGGGGATGGTCCCGTGTCCGGTGATCACGATGACCTCGACGTCGTCGAGCAGCGCCAGCGCCCGGCGCAGGATTTCCATCCCGTCCACCTCGTCGTGCAGCACCAGGTCCGTGATGATCACGTCCACGTTGCGCTCGCGGATGGCTCGCAGCCCTTCCTGGGCGCTGTAGGCCGCGATGCACTGGTAGTCGGCCTTCTCCAGCGCCTCGGACGTGGCGTCGCAGTGGGCCGGCTCATCATCGATGACCAGGATTCGCACCGGCTGGCTCATCTGTCTTCAGACCCTGTCGGTTCGGCGGTCGTCGGAATGCTGATCGCGAAATCGGTGCCCTTCATCGGGTCACTGTGGAATGTAATGCGCCCGCCGTGCTGTTCGATGATCCGCTTGGTCATCGGCAGACCGAGCCCGGAGCCTCCTGTCTTCGTCGAGTAGAACGGGTCGAAAATCTTGTCCTGGAGTCCCGGCGGGATGCCGTCGCCCGCGTCAATGACCTCGACGTCCACGGCTCCGTGCGCCTGTGATGTGCGCAGGATCAGTTCGCCTCCGTCCGGCATTGCCTGCTGAGCGTTCAAAATCAGGTTCAGGATCGCCTGTTTCAACAGCTTGCGGTCCACCGGGCAGTTCGGCAGGCCCTGTGTGTATTGCTCGCGCAGCTCGATCTTCACCCGGTTCAGCTCGGGTTCGACGAATTCGCCGACCTCCGCGAGCAGCTCGTTGATATCCGTCAGGCTCAGGTCCAGTCGTTCGGCTTTGACGAATCGGAGGAAGTCTTCAAGTGTCTGGCGCAGTCGTTGTACTTCCTTGCGAAGGATCTTCAGTTTCCGGCAGGTGCGGCGCTCCCTGGGCGTCTGCGGGTCCGGGCAATCCTCTTCCAGCAACTGAAGGTTCAGGCTGATGGTGCCCAGCGGGTTCTTGATTTCGTGAGCAAGTGCACCGGCGAGTTCGGTGATGTACTCCCATCCGGGCTGTGTTGTGGGCGAATCGTTCGTCATCTCAGCCAGCGTCCCCCGGAGATGAAAGCGGCCCAGTCGGGCGAACAGCGCCGCCCGGCCGGGCCGTGTTGTACGACCGGGGTCAGGCGGACACGCGCGTCACGTTGTCTGCCTGGAGCCCTTTCTGGCCTTGTACGACCTCGAATTCCACCTTATCGCCTTCTTCGAGCGACTTGAACGAATCGTCACCCGTGATGTGCCTCCAATGGACAAAGACATCGTCGCCGTTGTCTTGGGTGATAAAGCCGTATCCCTTCTTGGCATCGAACCACTTGACCACGCCTGTTGCCATGTGACTCCTCGCTTTCTGCGTCCGCAGAACCACCCTTCCGGTGTGTTCCTGCAACGCAATGAGACACGAACCGCACCGGCTGCCAGTTTGACCCGCCCAGGGTTCCGGCGCCTCTCGCCGTCACCTCAGCGCCCCATTCGTCGGCCTTCCTGCCCTGCCTCCTTACGATCGGTCGACCTGGAATACGCCAACACGGCCTCGTCCGGCTGCCTCGCGTCGCTTGGCTGCCGCGACGCGTCACATTACGGGTATGCACAGTTCCGCGACTCGGTCAACACTGTCCCGGTCGCGGACCCGCGCCGTGAGGGCTCAGCTGTCCTGTTCCCGCTCTTCGAGCAGTACGGCCTTTCGGCTCAGCTTGATCTTGCCGGAGCTGTCAACAGCGAGCACCTTGACGCGAAGGATCTGGCCCATCTTGACCTCGTCCTCCACACTGCTGACAAATTTATCGGCCAGTTCCGAGACGTGGCACAGGCCGTCCGTGCCCGGGATGATCTCGACGAATGCTCCGAAGTCCTTGATCCCGGTTACCCGACCTTCGTAGATCTTGCCAACTTGCGCCTCTTCGAACATGGCCTCGATCCGAGCCTTCGCGGAAAGGGCGGCCGCGGCGTCCACCGACGAGCAGGTTACCGTGCCGTCGTCCGTTACCTCAACCTTTGCTCCGGTGTCTTCCTCGAGCTGCCGAATGTTCTTGCCGCCGGGGCCGATCAGTTTCCCGATCTGATCCACTGCGATCTTCAATTGCAGCAGCCGCGGCGCATGTTCGGAAATCGATTCGCGCGGCTTGGACAGCTCCTTCAACATCTCACGCAGGATGTTCAGACGAGCATCCACAGCCTTTTGCAGGGCGGCGCGGACCACCTCTTCGGTTAAGCCGTCGATCTTTACGTCGACCTGCAGGGCGGTCATGCCGCGCTGGGTACCGGCCACCTTGAAGTCCATGTCGCCGAAGTGATCTTCATCGCCGACGATGTCCGTCACCAGGTGGGCTCGGCCCGCTTCTTCTACCAGGCCGATCGAAATGCCGGCCACCGGCCGCCGGATGTTGACCCCGGCGTCCATCAGGCACAGCGTGGCTCCGCAGACGGTCGCCTGCGATGTCGACCCGTTGGATTCCAGGATGTCGGAGACCAGTCGGATGGTGTAGGGGAACTCATCCACTCCGGGCAGCACCTTGGCCAGGGCCTTCTCGGCCAGGGCCCCGTGCCCGATGTCGCGGCGCGAGGGGCCGCGGTCCGGCCGCGCCTCGCCGACTGCAAAGGAAGGATGATTGTATTGCAGCATGAAGCGGCGCGTGTATTCGTCCTTGAGGCCGGCGACCACCTCCTCGTAGGCGGCGGTTCCCAACGTTGCCACCACCAGGGCCTGTGTCTCGCCGCGCTGGAAGATGGCCGAGCCATGCGTCCGGGGCAGCAGCCCGGCGCGGCAGGAGATCGGCCGGATATCGTCCGGCGCGCGGCCGTCCGCGCGCTTGCCGTTCACGATGCCGCTGCGGATAATTTCGCCCAGCAGCCGTTCGAAGCAGGCCCTCACCTGAGCGGCGTCCGCCGGTTCCGGCTCATCCGGGTCACAAAGCTCCTCGATCAGCGAGTCCAGAATCGCGGCCTGTGCCTGGTTGCGCTGCGGCTTGGTCGGCATCGAGATTTTGTCACGAAGCCGGGCTTCCGCCTTGGCCTTCACTGTCCGGTACAGGTCCTCGTTCGAGGGAGGTTCGGGTGGGAGCTGCTTGGGCTTCCCGGCCTCCTGGACCAGTTCCTCTTGCATGTCGATGATCGGCTGGAGCTGCTGGAACCCGTACATGATTGCGTCGGCAATCTCTGACTCGGGGACTTCGTTTGCCTCGCCTTCCAGCATCACGATCCGGTCGCGTGTGGCGGAGACGACGAGCGCGAAGTCGCCGTCCTCCATCTGCTGAACGGTCGGGTTGATGATCAACTCGCCGTTCACCCGCCCGACGCGCACTGTGCCCACCGGCCCGCCGAAGGGGATCGGTGAGATGCACAGCGAGGCCGAGGCCCCGATGACCGCTAGAACGTCGGGGTCCGACCCGGCCATGTCCGCCGACAGCACGATCCCGGCGACCTGGACCTCGTTCCGATACGCCTTGGGGAACAGGGGCCGGATGGGCCGGTCCATCAGCCGCATGGTGAGCGTCTCTTTGGCCGTGGGGCGTCCCTCGCGTTTGTAGTACCGTCCGCCAGGGATTTTGCCGACCGCAAAGAGCTTTTCACGGTATTGTAGATACAAGGGGAGAAAGTCAATGTCCGCGCGTGAATCCGCCCCCACTGTTGTGACCAGAACGACCGCGTCCCCGTAGGTGACTAAGACCGCCCCGTCTGCCTGTCGTGCAACGCTCCCCGTCTCGATAACCAGCTTCCTGCCGCCAACTTCTCTTTCAACCTGAACTGACAAACCTTTCCTCCTGACACCGTCGCGAGAGCCCTCATGCTCACTTGCCTTCTCACTTGCGCAGTCCCAATCGTTCGATCAATTGCCGGTACCGTTCCCTGTTCTTCTTGGTCAGATACCGCAACAGGGCCGAGCGTCTGCCCACCATCTTCAAGAGGCCGCGCCGTGAGGCGTGGTCCTTGACGTGTGAGCGCAGGTGCTCGGCCAGGAGATTAATCCGCTCGGTGAGAATCGCGACCTGAATCTCCGGCGAACCGGTGTCGCTATCATGGACACGAAAATCCCGTATGAGTTCCTGCTTCCTTTCGTTCTTGATTCCTAGACTCATTAAGCGCTGTCCAGCCTCTTCTCAGAGAAAACCGCCGTTAAAACACCTCGTGCCCCCTCGCACAGCGCACTGGGGCTTCCGCGAACCTAAAATTATAGAGTGGCCCCACGCCGAATGCAACGAAAAAACGGCTCGCCAGCCAAGGGCGTTTCGTGCATGCCTCAAGTAATACAAAGCGCCCGGGGGCCCGAACGGTCCTCCGCAGAATTCCTACATCCCCGGATGCCGCAATTGCGCTACAATACAGCCGGAGACTCGCCCGGGGAGGCAGGAGGTCCTCGGTGATGCGTTCTGCGATACTCGCTTCTGTGATCGGGCTGCTGTTGCTGCTGCAGGTCGGCTGTGGAGGGGACCCTGGAACCCAGGCCAAGGCGGGCCTGGCACAGCAAGGAGGGACGCCTAAGATGGACAAGGCCACGTTTGGCGCGGGGTGCTTCTGGGGCGTCGAAGCGGCGTTCCGAAAAGTCCACGGCGTCGTCGACACCGCGGTCGGCTACGCCGGCGGGACCACCTCGGACCCGAGCTACAAGGACGTCTGCACCGACAAGACCGGACATGCCGAGGTCGTTCAGGTCGCCTATGATCCGTCCATCGTGTCATACGCGCGCCTGCTCGAGGTGTTCTGGAAGTGCCACGATCCGACCCAGGTAAATCGGCAGGGGCCAGACCGCGGCACGCAATACCGGTCTGTCATCTTCTACCATTCCGAGGCACAGCGAGTGGCGGCGGATGCGTCCAAGGCCACACTGGACCAGTCACGGAAATGGGCGCGGCCGATCGCGACACGGATTGAGCCGGCCCCGACGTTCTGGCGCGCCGAGGAATACCACCAGCGGTATCTCGAGAAGCGCGGCAAAGACAACTGCCACCTCTAGCCACCGCCCGAGGACCCCGCAGGGACGGCTTCCAGAGCCGACGCCCGCTGGCACCGGGGCTGTCAGATCATCTGCGCACGGTCTGGGACGCAGGTCTCGCGGCACACCTCCTCGACGGTGGTCTCGCCGCGGGCCAGTTTTGCCAGGGCGACCTCCCTCAGTGACCGGTACCCGGTGCGGCGTGCCGCATCAACAAGCTGGCGCGGATCGCCCTGGTAGGTGGCGACCGCAGATCGCATGTCTTCCGTGAAGTCGAGGAGTTCATAGATCGCCGTCCGGCCGCGGTATCCGGTGAGGTTGCAGCGCTCGCAGCCCTGACCCTGGTAGAAGACGGAGCCGGCGGCGCCCTCCTCGGCTCCGAGCAGACGCAGTTCCTCCGCGGTCGGCTGATGCTCTGTTTTGCAGTGCGGGCAGACCAGGCGGACCAAGCGTTGCGCCACGACGCAGCGCAGTGCCCCGCCAAGCAGCGCGGGCGGGATGCCGGTCTCGAGTAGGCGGCGAACGCCGGCAAGGCTGTCCGGCGCGTGCAGGACGGAGAACACCAAGTGGCCGGTCAGGGCCGCCTGGCAGAGCAGTTGCGCGGTCCGGCCGGTGCGGATCTCGCCGATGAACATGATGTTCGGCGCCTGGCGCAGCATGCTGATCAGCGCCCGCTCGAAGTCAAACCCGATCGATTCGTCAATAGCGGCTTGGTCCATTCCGTCGAAGGGATATTCGACCGGGTCCTCCGCAGTCATAATTTTGCGGTCCGGGGTATTCAACTGGGAGAGCGAGCGATAGATCGTGGTGGTCTTGCCGGACCCCGTCGGGCCGCTGAGGAGAATGAGGCCGTTGGGGCTGTGGATCAGGTCCCGATACCGATCGAACTGCTCGGGCTCGAAACCCAACGCGTCGAGTTCGGGCAGCATCACCTGCCGGTCGAGCACACGGAGCGCCACCACGGTACCGTGGACACTTGGCATGGTGCTGACGCGGGCGTCGATCTCTCGCCCGCCGAACTCGACCAGGAAGCGTCCGTCCTGGGGCAGGCGGCGCACTGCCGGATCGATCTGCGCCCAACGCATGATCTCGGTGGTCAAGGGCCCGGCCATGTCCTTGGGCAGGGCCGCTATCTCCATCAGGAGGCCGTCCGTTCGCTGGCGGACTCGGACACGGTCAGCGGCAGGTTCGATGTGCAGGTCACTGGCCATCGACCGGACCGCCCCGAGCAGGAGCTTGGCCAAGAGACGACGCACCGCGGGGTCACTTCCCGCGAGGCGGCCGGCGAGGGACGTTTCGATCTGCTCGACCATCTGGAGCGTGTCAGGCGAGCCGGGCCCGGCCCGCTCGAGCAGGGCGTCGAGGCAGGCCTCGGCCTCTTCGGTAACGTCGGGCGAGACGGGGGTAGGTGCGGGGCTGGCTGTCGGGACCTCGACGACCCCGGCCAGATCCACCGGGCGTATGCGCCACTTCTTCCCCGCGCGCTGTGCCGGGACGCGGCCGGTGTGAATCCAGCGACGGAGCGTCGAGGGTGTGACACCCAACTGGCGAGCGGCCTCCGCCGCCGTCAGAAATTCTCCGGGGGGATGAGAGGGTGCGCGAGACGTGTTCGTTCGCCGCTGCTTGCCCATTTGGAGCCTCCTAAAAGCGGATTGGGATGGGCGTAAAGCCTGACCCGTATCATATGCACGGCACCATCGCTATGGGCGGTATGCATTCTATGCTTAGTATACGCCAGTTTTGGTGTGCTGTCAAGGTAAATGCGTGCCGAATAGTGGGGTTGCGCCGTCTAGCGGCGCGTGGTCAAGATGCGGTTCTCTGGGAGGAGAACGCAGGAGAGGTGGCCGTAGCCGCCGCTTGTGTCGAGTAGGAGGCGCTGCTTGCTAAGGCGGACGGACGGGACGGGGACGTGGCCAGAGACGACAGTGAGTGTGCAATCGGCGGGCGGGCGCTGGCGGGCCAGCGAGCGGCTGCAGAGCCAGGGCGGGCGGTTGTGTGAGACGTCACGTTGGCGGAGCGCCGCCAGTTGGCTCTCGAACGCGCGGGCGGGTTCGAGGCCGGCGTGGACGAAGAGGTAATGGGGATGCTCGACGGACCAGGGCAGTGCGGCGAGGAACTCCTTGTGGGCGTCAGGCATGGCGCGTGCCAAGGCGGGGAGGTCGCCGACGCTGACTCCGTAGGAGCGGAAGGTGGGGGAGCAGTTGTAGCTGGTCAAATAGCGTTTGGGCCAGTGGTTGTCTGTCGGGGCATCGATCAGGCCAAGGGCTCCGAGCAGCGCCAGGTCGTGGTTGCCCATCACCGCGGTGGTCTTGGGGTGCTCTTTGGCGAGAGCGAGGACCAGGTCAAGCGCGGCGCGGGGGCTGGGGCCGCGGTCCAGGAAGTCGCCGAGGAAAACCACCCACCGCTCGGCGAAGTCCGGCTCGCAGCGGAGTTGATCAAGGAGTTGCCGCAGCTCTCCGGATTGGCCGTGGATGTCGCCGATGGCTGCGACGGGGCCATCGATGCGTGAGGGAAGCGAGCGTGGCAAGCGGGGGGCTCCAATTCGAGCGGGGCCGGCTCCGCTCGCCTATTATGGCAGATAGTAGCCAAGAGCACAAGCCGTTCGTGTCGGAAAGGACTTTTTCGTGTTTGCGGTTGAAAAAGGGAGGGCCGGGGTGCTTAATATGGGTGGAGGCGGACCCGGAGGCGGGTTGACCCGGCGCCGGGCTGGAAAGAACCTTGGTCGAAACGGAGGGCGCCAAGTGAAGAAGGCGACGGCGGATTATCTGGGGGACGAAGCGGATGACCTGTTGGGGCATACCTGTGTGGTCCCTGCGGCGCTCGTGAAGCGTCCGAAGAAAAGCTACGTGGATGAGCTCTACGCGGCATCGGACCGCAGCAATCGGGTGCTGGGAAGTCTGGAGCGAATCTTCGGGCACGGCCGCCTGGCGGGGAAGAATTACCTGTCGATCCTGCCGGTGGACCAGGGCATCGAGCACACTGCCGGAGCGTCTTTCGCAGAAAACCCGATGTACATGGACCCGGAGAACATCGTGAAGCTGGCGATCGAGGGCGGGTGCAACGCCGTGGCGTCGACCTTGGGCAATCTGGGCATGGTGTCGCGCAAGTATGCGCACCGGATCCCGTTCATCGTGAAGTTGAACCACAGCGATTTGATGACGCCCGAGGCTGACCAGAGGATGTACGCATCTGCCGAACAGGCGTACGATCTGGGAGCCGCGGCCGTGGGGGCGACCATCTACTACGGGTCGGAGCAGGCGAGGCGGCAGACGGAAGAGGTGACCGAAGCGTTCGCTGCGGCGCATGAACTGGGGCTTGCCACGGTCTTGTGGTGCTACCTCAGGAACCCGGCGTTCAAGACGGCGGATGCCGATTACCACCTGGCCGCCGACGCCACCGGTCAGGCCAACCATCTGGGCGTGACCATCGAGGCCGACATCGTCAAGCAGAAGCTGGCCGAGTGCAACGGGGCGTTTAAGGCGCTCAAGCTGGGGCGCGTGGACAAGGTGGGCAAGATGTACTCGGAGCTGTGCTCGGACCATCCCATCGACCTGGCGCGCTACCAGGTCATCAATTGTTACGCCGGCCGCATCCCGCTCATCAACTCCGGCGGCGCGTCCGTGGGCGAGGACGACCTGGCCCAGGCGGTGCGGACCGCGGTGATCAACAAGCGGGCCGGCGGGAGCGGGCTCATCTCGGGGCGCAAGGCGTTCCAGAAGCCGATGGCGGACGGTGTCGAGCTGCTGCACGCCATCCAGGACGTCTACCGGGATAGGTCCGTCACGCTCGCTTGAGGGGGCAGGGCGGTTACTCCAGCGCGCCGAACTCGCCGGCCAGGAGCGCGTGCTTGAGGTCGAGGTACGTGCGGAAGTTGTCCCACGACACGTCGGGCGGGACGGTGTGATCGACAGTGGGGATGAAGCCGCCCTCCTCGATGAGCGGGATGAAGTCGCGCAGGTGTTCGGCGATTGCGTCGCGGCCGAGCGGGAGCACACGCTTGTCCACGCCGCCCCACAGGCGAAGGGTCTTGCCGAACTGCCGGCGCCAGGCCTGGGGGCTGACGCCCGCCGCACGCTCAATTGGCCAGATGACGTCCACGCCGGCGTCCAGGAACAGGGGGATCAGCGCGGTGGGGTCGCCGTCGGTGTCGATGGCCAGGTACCTGACGCCGTGTCCCTTGAAGAACGCGACCAGTCGCTCCAGGTGCGGCAGGATGAACGTGCGGTAGGTCGCCGGGCTGAGCAGCGGCCCGTTCTTCATCGACAGGTCTTCGTTGAGCGTGACGTATTCCACGTCGATCCGCTCCAGAACGGGACGGCTGGTCTCGATCACGAACTCGCCGAAGAAAGCCATCATCTCGTGCATCAGGTCGGGGTAATCGTACCAGGCATAGGACAGGGCTTCCGTGCCCATCCACTCGCGCGCCCGCCAGTAGAAGCCGTTGATGGCGCAGTTGTGGCCGAGGATCAGCGGAACGTCGCGCGTGAGCCAGCCGGCGACGCGGCCATCGAGGTCTGACGGATAGCGGTCGGTCGTTGCGGCGACCAGGCGGCGTTTGATGTCGGCGAAGTCGTTCGGTCGGGATACGGGCCACGCCAGATACTGGTCCATGCACATCCGTTGTCCGCCGACCGCTCCCTGCTTGAGCGCTCGCGTGACCACCCCCTTCGCGTTGCGGCGCACCTCGTAATCGGCGGTTTCTTCGATCAGCTCTGGGTCGAACGGCGGGATGAACCCGTAGTCCACGCTGATGAACTCGCGGCGGTCCATGCCGAGCGCGGTTTCGCCGTCGAACCAGTGCCAGGTAAGTTCGCTGACCGCGTCAGGCGCTTCGCGCGTCCAGCGCTCGCGTGTCTGCCGCCACACGCCGAGTTCGTGGTTCGGGCGCCGGTCGGCGGGGGCGTACTGCATGCAGGCGTGGAAGCGATCCAGGTCGGTCATCGCGGGCCTTCTGCAGGTTGGCCGGTCGCGCGGGTGATTCTAGTCGGCACGGCAGGCGTCCGCAAGCATGCGATGTTGACAACGTCGCCCGGCAATGCTAAGACGTGGCCGGACACAGTGCCCGGCGCGTGCGGAGACAGAAACATGCAGGCGTGGCGATTTGCCCACGTGGCCGACATCCAGGTGGGCTCACCGAAGTCATTTCGGTTTCAGCCGGCGTGGAACGAGAACTGGGAGACGGCGCGGCGCCAGATCCTGGAAGTCCGGCCCGACCTGTTGCTGGTCGGCGGCGACCTGACCCGCGACGGGGCCATCCACCGCTGGGAGCTCGAATCCATCCACGCCGACCTGTCGGCCCTGCCGTTCCCTTGCCACGTCATCCCCGGCAACATGGACACCGGCAACAAGCACACGGGGGTGAACGGCGCGGTCCGTGAAGGACGCGACGGAGATGTCAACTTGAACCTGACCCGCGGGGCCCTCACGCAGTTCGAATCCGTCTTCGGGCCGTCGCGGTGGTCGGTGGTCCACAGGGGCACGCGCTTCACCGGGCTCTGCGACATGCTGTTGGGCTCCGGCCTGCCGGAGGAAGAGGAGCAGTGGGCGTGGATCGATCGGCTGAAGTCATTGCCCCGCGAGAAGCGCCACGTCTGGATCCTGCACTACGCGTTGTTCATCGATGGCCCGGACGAACCGACCTGGGACATCACGGACCCGGACCAGTATCACTGCTGGTATTTCAGCATCGATAAGCCGCACCGCCGGCGGCTGGTGGAGGCGTTCAAGGCGACCGGCGCGGACCTGGTCATCACCGGGCACGTCCACAACCGCAAGAGCTTTGACGTGGACGGTATCCGGATCGACTGCGCCCCGGCGACGTGCATGAGCCAGTTCGCCCGGCGCTGGCCCGACGCTGACCCCACGCTCGGCTTCACTGTGTACACGGTGACAGACAACGGCATCGAGGGGCAGTTCGTTGCACTCGACACGGTCTCGACCAGCGGGGGTTACGGCCCGGGCGGGCATCCGCCGCCGAAGGCTCGGGACTATTCGGTTGCGTGGGAGAAATGACGCTCGCGTCGCGGCCGTGCTCAGCTTGGC
>Ga0272441_10013606_pt1 | contig 11673 bp, 7 predicted proteins | sample SSMProp6N_FD_193582 | JGI IMG/M metagenome (GOLD analysis project Ga0272441, IMG submission 193582) | Marine sediment archaeal communities from Little Sippewissett salt marsh, Falmouth, MA, United States - SSM-Prop-6N | ecosystem: Environmental > Aquatic > Marine > Wetlands > Sediment ... | reverse complement strand
CGGCGCTGCCTACGTAGTTCCTTGCGCTCAGCCACGGACAGCAACACCGAAGCGCCCCCCTCCGACCGAAGGAGCCAGCGGTACCGCTGGCCATGCTCATCCCGCGATTTCACCACGCCGCTTCCAGGCCGTCTTTTCAACACCCGATGGCCGTGAGTCTCCAGGTACCAGACCCACTCGCGCTCGAAACAGGCCGTCGGCAGACTCTGCCCCATGACAGCCATTTCACAGCGCGGTTCTTAAGCGGATCGCGCGCGGGATGCCAAGCATGCCATGCTGGCAGAACACATCAAAAAACGGGACGAGTTGGGAGGGAGGACAGTTGAATAGTAGGCCCCAGTGCGCCAGTCAGGCATGATTCTCCTGAGTCCCCGAACGCAATCCTGTTCGGAACACTCTCAACGTGCCGTCAGTAGCACGGACGGTGAACACAGCCCCATCACTGTTCGGCAGGGCTCAGTCTAGCAACGACCTCCTCGACGAGCACGCGGTGCTCCGGGCGCAATGAGAAGTTGTCTTTCTCCCAGTGATGAATGGGGTACTCGTAGGCAATCACCTGCCGCAGGAAGTCATTGCCCTCACGGCCAAGCTGACCAGAAATCATCGACATGTAGTAACCGACCTTGGGGACCTCGTCCTCGGGGACCATCTTCTGGTACTCGGTCTTGAGCTCCGTCCTGGTGAGGGTCTTCTTGCGTAGCAGGATGGGGAGAAACACCTTCAGTATTCGCTGGTTCGTCACCTGGCTCTGAGACAGGTAGTGAGTCAGTTTCGACCTCAGCGTGTCCTCGTCGTACGTGCCTGGATCGTCTGAGGAAGGAATGGTGAACTTCTTCCGCTTCTTGACCCGTTCCTGCTCCAGTTCTTCCGAGATGATCGAGGTGCGGGTCAGGAGCTCATCCCCCCCGGTTGTCTTCGTGTAGTGTAGAACAACGGCATTGACGTTGACGGTAAAGTTGCTGGACAACCACTCGATCATCCGCTCCAGCGAGGACTCGATGGAGAAGCCGACGAGTATGATGCGCTGCGTGTCGTTGATGTTAAGGCTCTCGACGTCAACGTCCTCAAAGACTTCGCCAAGATACTCCTCAAGACTTTGCCCGTGCTTCTCTGAGCATATCTCACTGAACTTCTCAATGCTCCAAGAGGCCACGTCTGAGGCGTAATCCACCGCCTGCGCGAGTACCTCACGAGGTAGCTTGTCCCGTTTGAGCTCGATGATGATGGCGTTGCCGGCTCGGTCAATGCCCAGAAGATCGATTGGTCCCGACTTCGTGGCCACCTGCCTACCGATAATGGCGATTCCTGACCCGACGATTTCCGGGTTCGACTCAATCCATGGCTCCAGATCATATGGCTCTGTCCGACCGGCTTCCGCCAAGGTGGAGTCTGAGGATTTGAGCTTGCCGTCCACGATCTGCCAAGACTTGATCTCGGTTCCCATATGGACGTGACCTCCAGTTCAGGCGTGACGCGTTGTCGCTGCGCACCTGATTTCGGCGCCAACTCTGCCAACGCCAGCAACTTCAGGCTCGCCTCACCAGACCCCTTCCGTCTCAGGTCCGCCTGCCAGCATTAGCAAACTCATGTCAGCTGGTTTGAATGTCGGCGTCAATCCCACGCTGGCTAAGCGACTCGCGAATGCCGAGCTCAACGGTATTCTCACGAATCGCCGCTTCGCCTTGAGCTACAATGTTCACGTCGCACAGGATGTCTGCCCCTTCCTTGGCCAGCGGATCGATTACCTCATTATAAATATCGTGCCAGTTCTCCCATGGCACGCGCATTTCAATCCGGACGCGATCCAGGCGCCGTTCTCCATCGACGATCTTGACCCCGCCAGACCGTTCTGGGGTGTCGGTCACCTTCTCACCCGCCACTGGACCTGTTGTGTCGCCAGCGGTCGTTGTCACGGCGTCTCCCGCGGGCGGCACAGGCTGAGGCTCGGGAAGCAGGGCCTTGGCAACCTCCGGGCGCAGGAGCCATGCCGAGTCGATGATCTCGACCGACACGCCAGCCTCGCGATAGCGTATTGTGTCAAACTGCTTCTTCTGCCCGTCCCCAAGGGCATAGGCGAACAAGCCGCGCTCGACTCCCCTCGCAATGGCGTTGGTCAGTACGTCCTCGCTCGTGATAGCCGGCAGGTGCGTCAGAGTCGTGAAGTGGCCTGCCAGGGTCGGAACATGCAGGACCTCCTCGTCTTCCGGCCAAAGCTTCCATCGTTCGCCAATCAGCAGCGATGGGTCGAGTTTGTTGAGCAGCTGATCGTTATCCTGAAGCGTTTCGACAACCTTGTTGCTCAGGAGGTCCCTTGCCCCAAGTGTCGCAATGCCCATGTCAAACGCCCGGAGTGCCTTGTTTGCTGTCGGCACCACGATGTGCCGGTAGGCGGTGGAGAGAGCCCCTGGCAGCCTCGCCTCGGCCTCCTTCAGGCGGTTTGCCAAGTCCTTCTTCTGTTCCTCCGTCAGTTTCTTCTTGGTCGCGGCATCCTCATCGATGTTCCGCAGCGCCAGGAGTCGCCGGGCGGCATCCACAATCTCCAAAGCACGCTGCTCGTCCGGCGCCAGGAAGATGAGGGCATTGGCGTGCTTGCGAAAGCCCTGCCCGTGCTGTTTCACGATGCGGCCAATGAACGCCGCCGTGTCATCCGGGATTCCGTCCTCTGCCACCACCTGGTCGAGGTCCAGCACGACCAGGCTCAGTTGTGGCTGGTCGGCCACATCCCTATCTTCCTGCGGATAGCGGAATACCCGCATCGCCTGGTCACCGATCAGATTGTTGAGCACGCCGCGAGCGAAGTCCTTCACCTTCTCCGGCTCGCTGCGGACCATCTCCTCACGGTCCACGAGGATGCGGTTCAGATTCGCCTGAGCGTCGAAGTAATACAAGCCGCTCTCGTAGTACAAGTGATACAGGCGCTTCGTCAGCCGGTCGGCCGCGTCGACGACGAACGGCGGCGGCATGTCGGGATTCAACACGGCCACTCGCAGTTGCGGCAATATTGCGCCGCGCTGCGCCCCGCCACCAAACGAGTACATGAAGGTCGCCTTGGCCATCTTCTCCGCGACCGATTCCTTGGCGTACTCGCTTCCTAGTTGCCGGTCGATCTCCGGCGCCTTGGCCTCCTTGCCGGCAATGTCCGTATCGATGACCCCGAAGAATTGATTGCCGACGAATTTCACCAACTCAGGCCGAACCTCCACCGACCCCAAGTCCACATCCCCGCTCTGAATCACGTAGCCGTTGTCCTTCGCCCGATAGAGCTGGCTGATCACAAAAGCCAGGAGACGCAACATGCCGCGCGTCCGCTCGAATTGTGGGATCGACCCCCACCGCTCATAGAGCGCTGCGATCAGTTCCGGATGGAAAGGATAGGCCGCCAGCATCCTGTCGCGATACGCTGGCTCGCGGACTGTTGAGGGAACGTCGTCGCCGAGTTTCTGGTACATCGTCCAGTAGGCCTCGACGGTCGCACGCCGGTGCTGCTCGTCGCCGAGATTCTCAAATAGCCGCCGACGAATGACCTCGTAGATCTCCTCGCCCTCAACCGGCTGCTTCACCACCTCGACCCGTCCCATCACCTTCTCAAGCGACGCATAAGCGCGCTCGGCATTCTCGCCCATGAACTCGGCGATCTGGCTCGTCAGCGTTACCACAAGCATCGCGTGCGGGCAGTTCGCCACTGCCTCGCTGAGTTCATGAAGGAAGGTCAACGTCGTGCCACGTAGCGACTCATCTCCGACCGCCACCGCACTGGCGTTCAGCAGATAGGTCAGCGTTTCGTCAATCAGAATCACGCACGGCCCAGCCGCCTCAAGCACCTTCCCAAGCAGTTTCTCCCCGGGGGCTGTCTTCATCCGATCGTCTTCGGCCACCATCTCGTAAAGTCGGTCGCCGCCGAGTTGCTGGGCCATCTCGCCCCAGAACGTCCGGTCCTTGTTTACGTTCAGTGCCGTGCCCACCAACGCCGCCACCGATGCCTTCGGGGCCTCCTTAAGGCCAGCCGAATCGAGCAGCGCCTTTACGTTGTCCACCCTCGTCGAGTCCCTCGGCGACTTGATGAGGTGGTACATCGCCAGCAGCGTGTGTGTCTTGCCACCGCCGAAGGGTGTCTGCAGCTGGATCACCGCCTCCGTCTTCGCCTTGCCGCTCAGGCGCTCCAGCATGTCCTTCAGCAGCCGCGACAGTCCAGCAGCCATATAGGTCTTTGCGAAGAACGTCTGGGCGTCGCGGTAGTCGATAGCGCCCTGGCCTTCCAGAACATGCCCCAGATTCGCCGCGAACACCGACGCATCGAACCGTCCCTGCCGAATGTCCTCGTGCGGGGTAACCACCGTTCGCCAAGGTCGTAGCGTGCTCATGCGTGCCTTCCTGTGAGGTAGTGCCTTGCCATTACCGGCCCGGCCGCTGCGCGCAGCAGCCGGACTTTCTCGTCCTTGAGCCTTCTGGGGCCCTGCAAGAACTTCCCAATCGGCGCGGCCCGGTCGCGCCCGACCGGGCGCACGATGTGGTCCACCAGCACGGGCTCGTCGAAAAGGAGCGACGCTGACGGCTCGGCAACCACCCGATACCGATAGGGGTCCGAGGGGTACGCTACGTCGTCATCCGGGTTGGGGACCACCTCCCGCACTTGCCATACGCCCACCAGGAATCCTGCTTGCGCCGCCTCGCCGCTCCCCAGGTTCTTGCCGGACGTTACCAGCCACAGTCGGTCGCCCGCGTGCAGTTCGCCAAACATCCGGGCCCCAGAGTGCCAGCGGAATCCGCCGCCGGCCTGGGCCTGGTTCTTCTTGTAGTCCCGCCAGTAGATCAGTACGTCGGTCATGAGGGTCCCGCCCCAATCCGACGAGTCGTCAGCGACTCAGGGACGAATCTCAGCCATCGACGCGTGTTCTCGGCGCCTGGATTCGCAAGGCACTCGTCTTGCCCGCAGAAAAGCACATAGCATGCCTTGCCGGTTACCGAACCTCGGTAGCGGATACCGTGGATCGGCTCTCCGTCGCTAGTCTTCATCTCCCATCTCACATATTCCGTGAAGGCTTGGGTGGGTACGTACTCAACGTGCTCATGGCCGTCGCGCACGATAGGTTCCGCGAGGTCCCTCGCGAAGCGTGTCAGGAAGATGAGGCTGTGGCGCATCTCCACGTGCTCGTCGTCAAAGAAACTCGGGATAGGAGGGAGCTCCTCGAGATCCAAGAGCGACAGGGGGATGAGCGTCTCGAAACACACCCCGGTAGCCATCGCACTCGCGGTCGTCGAGGCGTCGAGCGTCTCCGTCGTCGCCGTTTCGAAGTCGTCTGCACCGTAGAACATTGGAACGCCTGCCGGGCTCATCCGATTGGCTTGAGTTGCCTTGCTGAGCGGTGGCGTAGCGAACTCAGCCTCATCGCCCAATCGCTCGGATGGCATATGAATCCGAACACGCCAGATCTTCTTTCCGGGCGGCAGGCGCTTAGTGATTCCCGCTTCCCGTACTGACTGACTAATCTCCTCAAGGGTCTTACCGACCGGCATGTAGTCGGGGTCCCATCTCCCCTCATCGCGATCCTCCATCGACCAGAAGGTGTACCGCCGCTCGTGCTTCACCACCTCTTTGAACGCCTCCCAGCCTGCGAATCTCCGCTGGGCGGGGCCTAGAACCTGCCAATCCCGATCACACCAGAGATCCCGGCAGAATGAGTCGAGGATGTCCTCCATAAGATGCTCGTTGGCGACCTCGAATCCGGCAGCCTCGTACAGCATTTCTCTGGTATCGAACGTTTCCCCGACGTATTCACCCTCGTCCCAGGGCAGAACTTCTACCGGGTCGCAGTACTCCCGGTTTATGCAAACAGCCATGTGCTCCGTAACTGCATCAAGAGGGGCGGCAATGGCCTTTCGTCCCCGACGACCACAGTAATCGCACTGCTTCGACTCGGCGTTTCTGGCAACTACTTCGGCAAGGGCGTCGTCCTCAATGCACCGCGCGCAAACGGATTTGTCCGGATGCTCCGGCATCCAGCCAATCTCGTCTGCCCGAATCATCATCTCCTTGACGTATCCCATCGGACATCACCTGGCTCAGAATAGCCTGTCGCTCGCCTTATCGATCAGGGCATCGCGCTGGTTCAGGAGGCCCTGCATCAGTTGCTTCTCCTTGTCGCCGTCGGGGAGGATTTCGCTCAGGGCCTGGGCGACAAGCCAGAGCGATTGGTCCCGCGCGCGGCCGCTGTGGGCCAGGAACTCCGCGGCGCCGCCGGTGTCGCCCTTCTCGCGGAAGGCGCACAGGCGGTGCAGGACGTCGACGATGGACGCCGGGGCACCGTCGGCGGCCGGCTCGCCCAGGGCCTTGACCTTGAGACGCTTGGGCACGGGCGCGGCCAGGACGTTCTGGCCGGTCTTCTCAAGCACTCCCGTCTTGTCCCACATCGTGTCAGTCGGCAGGCCGAGGGCCTTGGCCAGGGTGAACGCCTCGTCGGCCGGGACCTTCCCTGATCCGTAGGACCACTTCCAGACAACGTAGAACTGCGTCTCGGAGTCGATGTGCCCGACCTGGCCGCCTTTGATGACCTTGGAGAGGGCGTAGTGGGTCACGAGGTCGCGGACTTCGTCCAGGAACTGCCCGACCGAGACCTCCTCGCCCGAGAGCCGCACCACCCGCTCGTACCGGCCGAAGACCGAGAGGGCGGGCCCGATCCCTGAGATAAAGAAGTCCGCCCCCCGGATGCCCTGGTTCCAGAAGAAGTCCAGCCGCTCCGCCGCTACTTCGCGCAACTCCCGCCGCACGTCGTCCCACAGGCTCTCGCCGGCACCGGTGGCACGCTTTCGGCAGACGAGGGTCACGCTGCTTGCCAGGGCCGCTGCGTCCCTGGCAACGGTGCGCGTCTTCATCTCCGTGTGCAACGGCCAACTGCTCGTTATCAACAACCCCGCCTTCAGCATGCCACCGATGGCAGCTTCCCAAGCCGAGGTCGTCTTGTGAGCGAACATCACCGCCGCAACGCCATCGCCGATCACGGTTCTCTGCATTTCCCCGAACGCACGCGCCATGCCTGCCTCGTACCACTCCGGCGGCTTGTTGACCTTCCTCTTCCCGGGGCCGTAGTAGGCGATGAGTTCCTGCGTCTTGGGGGTGAGCGGCGTCCGGAACAGGTCGGCATGCCTGCCGCCGACGGTACGCTTGAGCCAGGTGTAGAAAAAATCGCTCAGGTCGGAATACGGAACCGCATCGTAGTAGGGCGGATCTGTGACGATGGCATCCAACTGACCAGGTTCATAAGGCAATCGGTCGGCCGAGGCCCTCGCCACGGAGGAAGGCGAGCCCGTCACTGACAGATGACCGACCACGCGGAGACACCATTCCAGACCTGAAAGGAAGCCGGCGCCCACTTCGGTGAAAGGCATCACCTCTGCGTAATCCCACACCATGGGCAGCGCCTGCTTGCTGAATGTGCCCGAGATCGTTTCGCGGGTGTTGTGCCACCGCGTCAGAATCGTCGATTTCTCGGCAAACCAGTCGAACACCAGCGCCAAGTAATCCGCGACGGCAGATGCCCGTTCCTCGTCCTGTTGACAGGGCCCTTCAACAGCAGCATGAAGCGACCGGCACAGGGCCAACAGGGCCAACGACTGGCGCGCGTTGTAGAGGTGCCCAAACTCGCTCAGCCCATAGCGCACGACGCCGGATAGGCCACGCGAGTTGGGTGAAGGCCGGTCTGGGGTCATGGGCTCATTCGGAAGTCCTGCCTTGTCTTTGGCCGCAGCACGGGCCAGTCGCTTGGTAGCACTCTCGTATACCGCAGTATCCGAAGGCGTCGCTTTACGGTACGCCTTGCCGCGCGATCCGCATGCAACCACCACTGACAGAATCTGCCCTCCCATACGGCCAGCCTTGCTCTCGGCGCGTAGATACTCACCTGCCGCAACCGATCCGCAGAAGGGGCATGCGGCCTTGCCCTCTTGCACTGACCCTGATTCTGGGTCAAAGTCGACCTCCGTGCCCTCGACAACGGTGAAGTCGCACCGCTTTGTCTTCCTGTTGGGCGTCATGCGGAGGGCGACGCTACGATTCTTCTTGCAGAGCCACAGTTGCCGCACGAGCGGAATCGTCGCGCCGCAGGCGGGGTTGGGGCACTTGACCGTCCGGGCCCAGAGGTAGGCGATAGGGACCGAGCCGTCGGGGTCGGGCGGATAGAACTCGGCCAGTTCCTTGCGGGCCTTCTCCAGCACCCAGTGGCCCCAGTACTTCACATCCGCCGCCAGGGGGTTCCTGCGGTACTCGGACTCGGCGGCCGTGACGGCGTCATCGCCGAAGAGCCCGGCAGACTTGCCTTTCTTCCTGTCGGAAGGGAACCAGCCCTTTTCGACGCCATCCTCGGTGATGTACTCAGGCACGGGGGAGTCGGGCGGTAACGGCTGGCCGTACTTCTGCGGGTAGACGAGGGTGCAGAGTTCAATGAGGTGGGCCACGGGGTTGATGTCGATGGCGTGGGCCTCGCACCCCAGCCGCAGGGCCTCCAGGGGAATCGCCCCGCCGCCGGCAAACGGGTCCAGGACCTTGGGCACCTCGGAGTCGGAGTCCGGGTGCAAGATCTTGTGCGCCGCCTTGATCAGTCTGCGGGCCGGCTCGATGAACTCGGGGACGTTTGAGTTCTCCCACCGGACGAGGTGTTTGATAAATTCCAGACACCGGTTCCTGGGTGTGTCCTCGATGGCCGCGCCGTCGGAATCTGTGGGCTTGAACTGTCGGCCCCCCAGTTCCTGTCGCACAAGTTGGCCGAAGACTGGCGGGCACTCCGGGTCGTCCGGGTCGGGGATGAGGGAGGCAAACACGACCGCGCGGCACGCCGCCAACGGCCGCCTGGCCCACCAGATGTGCAGCGTGGAGATGTGCCCGTGCCGAATCGATTTCTCCCGTGCCGACTGCTCGGACACTTCCTTCAGCGGCAATGCAACCTCAATGAGACGCTTCAGCATCAGTCACTCCCTGCGGCTTGCCTCTCGAGCCTTGTGCCGTAAACAAGGACGTCCAGTTTCTTGACCAATCCCCTGTTAGACTTGGCAGGGAGCGCTTTGTCAATCAAAGCCTCTGCGCTTGCCAAGTCGTCCACAGAGAGACTGTACTGCTCGGAACCGGATTGCGTTCGGATCGTCACCTGACGGCAACCATATTCCCCCCAAACGCGATAACGTACGGTGGTTTTCAGTAACAGCCTCTCGGCCAGTTGGCGTGCAGAGGGGTAGCGCGACTGCCGGGCAACCTGCTGCAACACTGCTCGCCCGGCAGTTCCGCCGAGAGCGAACGCCAGACGGATAGCAACCTGGACGCCAGGATACACATCCCTCTCCGCCTCGGCCACGCAGATTGGCAGGACCTCCTTGGCACCAAGCTGGCTGGCCCAGTAGTACGGCGGGCAATGGCGGTACATTGAGGAAACCAAGAGACACTCCATGGTTCTTCCGTCGTCGCCGATCTCTTTGCGATGGGTGTAGAACCGCCAAAGCTGCGCCTTGGCGGCATACGCCTCAGGGTCGGTGTCCAGGTTCCGAACAACCGCGGCCAGTTCTTCTTGCAGAGAGCTGTAACTGCCTGAGCCAACTAACCCTCGAACGGCGGGCGCGCTGGGGTCGTCAGTAAGCCGGACGCCCGGCGCGGCCACATCCTCGGTCAGCCGAACAGACTTCGGAAGAACCACCACCTGTTCATCTGCTCGGGCCTTTACCACTTTCTTAACGCCGCTGAGGATCTCTCGCCTTCGTTTGGAGAACATGGAGTCAAACGCCCGTCGGATGTCGGCCTGGCGCGCAGGTTCGCTCTTGCTCCCGTGCCGAAAGTAGACGGTGCCCTGGCCGAACGCCGTCTTCTGCTTGCTACCGCTTACAGCGTAAGTGCCGGGTTTGCAGAACACGATAGGCACGTCCGTCGGTCCGACGTGGAAAATGACCCTTTCTTTGCGCTTTTCGCGGAAGTGGCGCATATTGATTTCCGCCGGCTGATCATCCGTGTACTTGCCAATCTTGTCGACAATCACAGCCTGGTCGAGAGACGCAGCCTCTGTCAGGTCGCTTCCGCTGCTGGACCCATCGTTACGAGCACCGACGACGACATATCCCCCGTCAGTGTTGGCCATCGCCACAAGGTCCTTGATCAACTCGCACCAGTCGCCGTTGCTCTGCGGATCAAATGACTCTTTGAAGTCTAAGACGCGCGTTTCCCCGCGGATCGCAAGCAACTGTCTGCATGCGTTGTCCGACAGAGGATCGGCGCTCAGGAGCAACGTCCGAACCAGGCTATCGCTGCGTTTCTTCGCCACGCACTATCCACCTCATAGAATACCGCTTGCGCTCCCCAAGGAGGCAAAACCATTCCGACAAGGCGGTTGAGCATCCCGTCGCGTGCTACAGCTGGGCATTGATTTCCTCTTCAGCGCGTTTCACTGTTCTCCGGATGAGACCCAATCCCTGGCGAACCTCCTTCGGCTCGATTCTGCGGCTTCTGTTGCGGGCACTCTTGCTTTGGGACAAGTCGCCCTCGTGGGCTATCCAGTTACGGCGGCGCACAAGGTCTAGCAGCTCCTTCTTCAGCTCTGCTTGGGGCACGCCCATACGGTCCGCAAGGTTCGCCCAAAAGTCTTTGACGCCAATCAAAGAGAGGGCGGATGCGATCTTGTCCGGTCGCTGGAGTGATTCATACCCAAGGCCTCGCTCTAGGGCCTTCCGTACTGTCTGCATGCGGTATGTGTACTTCTTGCCTTCCACAAACTCAGCAACGGTTATCGCGCGATTCCTCAAGGCCTTGGGCATCCTAGGGCCTTTTTTGGCAGCCTTAACAACGTGTGCAATAACCTTGCAGTGGAAGTATGCGTCAAGAGCAGATACGCCCATCACCAAACTTGCCCTCAGCATGTCGCTCAGAATCTCTCTGTCAAAATCCTCCCGGTTAAGGCGTGAGTCCTCTTTCAGAACAACGATGGCATCCGGGCTATCAACGCGGTCTATTTCGGAGGCCATTCCCTTCGACCAGTGCATGACCCGGCAGAAGTTCCCTGCCCAGTCAGCGCGCATGGCCCGCTGCCGGTGGTTAGTCAAACCGTGGTACATGCGATACAGGTAGGTTGCGCGCTTGAAAGCAGCCTTGAAGGTCTTGTAGGCAGTATCAGCCATTGCTGCCCTCGGTACTTGCTGCCCTCCAGTCCTCCGGCTTAACCATATACCGGACGACACTGACCTCCTCGCTGGGCGAAAGCCTCGCGGCTGGATGCTGGATCATGTGCAGTTGCGGCTCAGCACGGCAGTTGGTGACAATGTAAAGCCAGTAGTCGTTGCCGAAACGCTGGGCCTTGATCCACTCGTTGGGCGTGAGGGCCACGGCCCCATCGACGGCGCGGCCTTTGACCTCGATATACCGCGCCACCTGACCGCCCGAGAGGGACGTGATGTCCCACCCACAGTTCTCTTCCTCGACGGAGACGGGCTTCCGGTCCTCACCGGTCTCGTAGTCCTTGGTCACCTGGATGGCGATGGCCTCGACCTCGGGATCGGATTTCATGGCCGCGGCGGCCTTGGTTTCGGCAGCTGTTGCTGTAGGCGCGGCCGTAAGAGGGAGGATAACAGCCACGCCGAGAACCTCCGGCGGCTGCTCCGAAAGGTGCCGCTCGTGCTCAATCTCCACCAGGCGGGCATCACTGCGGTGGA
>Ga0272441_10013605_pt1 | contig 11673 bp, 13 predicted proteins | sample SSMProp6N_FD_193582 | JGI IMG/M metagenome (GOLD analysis project Ga0272441, IMG submission 193582) | Marine sediment archaeal communities from Little Sippewissett salt marsh, Falmouth, MA, United States - SSM-Prop-6N | ecosystem: Environmental > Aquatic > Marine > Wetlands > Sediment ... | reverse complement strand
GTGATATTGGGAGAACGACAAAACGTATTTACTGTCATAAAAAAGGGGGCTAAATCATATAATATCTTATATCTATTAGTACTATGTTAGTAGATTTTGTTATTGTCTTTTTAAGTTCAAAAATGACTATTGTCGATCATAGTCTTTCTCTTCCCCTGTAACCAGAGAAGTCCATCAATCTTTTTACCTGAAATACACAGTGATTGACGAAAGGATAATGCCTACGTAGGCACCGCTAGGTATCCGAAACAGCCAAAGTGACGCGGTCCTCGAATTTATTGCCGGCATCGGACACCCCACGAATCCGGACGGTGTAGGTCAGTAAAGTGTACTATATAAGGATTCAGCCCATTGATCAGCCTAATGATATAACTCCTCGGAAACATACGGGTAAGGCATGCCCGAGGAAATTCATCGGGGTACTTGTAAGGTTGAAGCAGCCCCGCAGGCCAACTGCGTGGTCTTCTCAAGCCGAAGAGCAAGGCTTCGCAGCATGGCCTGAAAATTAAGTGACAGATTATTGAAGTCTTCGTCCAGGGTCTCGTGATCTAAGTGCCCGATAACTGTTTCTCCGACTGCCATTGCGGTGGCAGTTCTCTGTACTTTTGCAAGGAATCCGAGTTCGCCGAAGACATATCCTGCTTCGAGTATTTCAATAACAACCTTTTTGCCGTCAACCGTTTTCGAGAGTTCTACCGCCCCCGATTTCACCGCATACACAGATTCACTGTAGCTGCCTTCTGCGAAGATAATCTGTCCATCCTGGTAAATCTCATCCTTTGACGTTACAAACATAATTCCTCCCTTTTATGCACATTCACTTTATGCACATTCACTGATTAAGTACGACTCGCCACCTGTCACAGAAACGCAACCGGAGTCATCATGAAAAATACACGTATGTTATTTTGTCTGTGTTTATCCGCAAAAAAAACGGAAAAATCAAGATTTACTTCTCAAAATGTGATAAATTTCACATCCTATTAGTGAAATGTTTCATAGCATCATAGTGAACTGTACTATAGTAGAAAGGCTAAATGTAAGGTTGGCACTGTTGGAAAGTTTTCACAAACATATTTCACTGTAAAAAAACCAATTCCCAAAACACTGTGCTGAAGGCGCTCGTTGTATGGAGTCGATGTTCTCGTTCGTTCGGAAGTGGAATAGCCGGAATATATTGGATTTTTTCAAGAAACCTCGCTTGAACATTCTGCCCATCGTTTCAGGCAGAGATGTCGTTGAGTGGAGGCACCCGAGGTTGTCTTGGCAACGAAAATTCGCCACGGTGAAGATCAAGAGTGCGAACAGAAAAACTGCGACTCACTGTATGGCAATGCTCCACTTTACCTTTACTCCATCAAATGTTTATCACCTCAGGGGAAGTTATGTCCTTAGCTGGATAGACATAAAACACTATTTTCAAAGTGCCAATGTAGGGTTCATTGATATAACAGAGAACCCTAGCTGCCTGGAGATTGCCTTTACCGATACGAATCGAGCACTGTCAGGCTGTTGGGTATCAAGTATAGATTCAATTTCAAAGAGAGCAACGATGCAAACGTATATGCCGGAAGGTATGTATGAGGCGGTCGTGGAGATATACTGCGGAAATGGTATTGGTGATAGAAAGAAATACAAAATCTTTTCTCCCCGCAATTGGGATGGCCTCGATATTGAGGAGATAGAGTGTTAGTTTTTGTGTACTGGTGATATGGTTTCACTCTTGCGACTTAAAAAACTTCCTCAGGTTTGGCGCACAGCGGAATGTAACAACCTTCCTTGGAATTATCCGCATCGATTCGCCGTTCTGCGGGTTTCTGCCCCTCCGTTCGTTTTTGTCTCTCACCTTGAACTTTCCAAAGCTGCTGATCATTACATCCTCTCCCGATTCGAGCGTCGATTTCATGATTTCAAAAAAGGTCTCGAGGATTTCATTACTTCGTATCCTCTCGATTCCGGTTTCCTTACGAATCATCGTTAAAAGTTTCTCTTTTGTCAGCGTCACGCAAATTTCCTCCCACTTTGAAAACAAATCAGCCACAAGTTGTTTATTGTCCCCTCAAGGCGACAAGTTAATGCCTTTCCGAATGGGGAATCTGTAATATTGCGCATCACAGTAACGCTAATAAATATTCTTAATCTTCTAAACACAAGGAAGAGAGATAGCCACTCTTGTTCCCCTCCCATATTCGCTCTCTATCTTTATATTTCCGTTGTGTGCATCAACAACATGCTTTACGATTCCCATGCCGAGGCCTGTTCCCTCCGCCGGGGACCCGTAAGGATCGGCACGATAAAACTTTTCAAAAATGTGCTGCATTTGCTCAGGGGTCATTCCTATTCCCTCATCCTCCACGGTGACCTGATAGCTGGTATCGCTCACTTTGCCCGAGATTTTTATCACACCACCTGCGGGAGAGTATTTGACGGCATTGCTCAAAATGTTTTGAAATACCTGGATTATCTTGTCCCTGTCTGCGACTACCGCAATCGTATCCTTCGGCAGGCTTACCTCAAATGTGTGTTTCCTTGCGTCAACCTCAAAAAAGGAAACCACATACGAAATGATCTTCCCCATCTCCAGAAACGTTTTCTCCAGGACTAATCCTCTTCCCGCCTCAATCCTGGCAATATCAAGGAGATCGCCGATAATAGCTGAAAGCCTTATCGCTTGTTTATTGATATAATTAAGAAATTTATGTCTTTCTTCCACACCGATGTCGTCACGGGTCGTCAGGATTTCAGAAAAACCCTGGATAGCGGTAAGTGGGGACCTCAGTTCATGCGCTGCTGTGGAGATAAAATCAGTCTTCATCTGATCTATCTCGCGTTCGTACGTCACATCATGAATGATCGTGATAATACCCATTCCCATTCCCCGCCTGTCCTCATATGGTGAAGTCCTGGCACGCATGATTCGCGGATGTTTTGGGGCTATGGCAGGCACTTCAAAATCGAATTTCAATCCCGGTTCATATTTTTCCAGAAACGGCAACATGCTTTCACGAAATGCGCTGTTTTTGATCAAATCATTGAGAGTAAAACACATTATTCCACTAAAGTGCGCGCCGAAAAGGTTTTCGGCGGTCCGGTTCATCAGGATGATCCTATTTTCATTGTCGGTTACGACAAGGGCGTCACCTATTGATTCGACAACTTGATTGATTCCCTCCCGCGCCGTTTCAACATCTCCCAGAGCCTTTTGAAGTTCTCTGGTGCGGTCATCCACCATCTTCTGGAGATTCTTAGAATATTCTCTGACCTGTTCCTCCGCACGCCTACGCCCGGTAATATCGAGTCCGACCGACTGATATTCGACTAATTGCCCCGCATCGTTAAAAATTGCCCTGTCCGTCCACTGCTGCCAGCATCTGTTACCGTGCCGGTCAAATGCCTCATGTTCATAGGTGATGGCGTTTTTCTTTTCACTCAGTGCTCCATACTGCGAACGAACCATAGCCCTCTCTTCTTCGGGTATGAGATTAAAAAAGTCCATGCCGATCAACTCTTCCTTTGTCCTACCGAAATATTCACAGTAGGCATCATTTACAAACGTGAGCGTTCCATCACCGAGAAAGCGGCAGATCAGTGCGGGCATGTCCTCCGCGATGGCACGGTACCTTCGCTCGCTCCTTTTTGTTTCTTCTTCGGCCCCCTTCTGATCCGTAATATCAGTCATGACCTGCACGACTTCTATCACGCCCCTTTCCATATCTTCACCTGGGTGTATGGTTACCTTGAACCATCTTCCCCTCATTTTAACTTCACAGCTATTCCTGCCTCCATCCTCATCCGTCCGAATAAATAAACTGTAATAATCACTGTCAATCGAGGCATCACGCAAAACCTCACTAAAGTTTTCACCAATAAGCTGCGGGTATGTTTTCCCTGTCAGTTCTGACATGGCCTTGTTGCATTTTACAACCTTGTTTTCCGAATCAAGGATGACAACGACGTCCCGTATAGCATCAAAGCTCGTCCTCCATTCCTGCGAGGCCCTTTTCAGTTTTTCTTCGAGGCATTTGTTCCGAGTTATATCCCGAATTGTTTGGATAGCCCCCGTTATTTTTCCCCTATGGTCAAATATAGGGCTTGCTTTACTTGATAAGATTATGCACTTATTCATTGTAGCATTTGTAATCTCTATCTCGGCTGTAAGAACACCACTATCTCTTCGCAGATAATCATAAATACACTCGATCCTCTCGTCCGGCTTCAATGCAAGGTCAACCAACAACGGTCTTCTTTCTCTGTAAAATGATAGGGCATATTCGTAATCGCCTCTGCCGAGCATATCTTCCGCCTTGATTCCCGTTATTTCTTCCATGCCTTTGTTCCACAGTATAACATGCCCATCCAGATTAATGGCAAAAGCGGCATCGGGAAGGAAATCGATTATATCAGCAAGCCGCCTTTCCGATTTTTCAAACGCCTCTTCAATCTTTATTCGTTCTTTAATTGTCCTCATAAGGGTCGTTAATGTAAGAACGCCCACAATGGCAATGACGATGGTTTGTATTCCGGCCTCAGACCAGTTGAAAGTTGTAGAGTGTAAACCGAATAAATGGTTTGTCATTTCAAAGTATTCTGTGATCCACACCAAGGCGATAATAAGCAGAAAAGCCAGAAAAACCGGGAACCAAATTACACTACTACCCCGACCCCAAAAAGAAAACTTTCCAACAGACACAATGTACCCCACTTTCCATTTCCGAAACATATAGACATGTAAATACCGTCGATAATCAAGTCACATAAATCAATAGAGGTCATAGCCTTAATTGTCCGTTCAAACGCTGAGATTTAACCTGGCTTTGGTTCCTGCATGACATGCTTATGATTCCCCGAGACTGCTTCCAAAATATCAGAAAGAAGTGCATTCGATCTGATTACCTCGTTGCGAATTCTCAGGATAAAGATGGGCATCAGAAGTGCCAGAAGTGCGACATAGAGGAAAAAAATGAACATGATAACTCCGAAAACACCGCTCATAGCTTCAATCCCGTGCATAGTTTGCCTCCTGTTGAAAAAATGTGAACCAGTTTACATATATTGAATTTTTAAATCAAGGGGTAAGCACATAATATTTATCAAGATAATGGACTTTGTATTCGAATCGGCGCATTACTCTGTATTGCATATGACATCATCCCAGGTAACCATTGACAGACCATTCATTTTCTGCGATACTACTTAATATCTATAACGATGCTCAGGTGGGAGCCAAAGGGTTATCCAGGCTGATCGTATCAGCGTCTGATGTTCCGGTTATTAACAGATCTTAATCCTACATATCTCGAAGTGCGTTTTCATCAGAGCAGCTACTTTGTTCTCTGCGAGGTTGAGTGGACTACTGTGTTAAAATCTCGTACGGAATAAAATTTTTTTGAGGATAAACTTACAATGAGTATTAAACGATTATTCCAGATAAAATCAAAACAGGATGCACGGTACTTCGCGGAAAAGATAAGATCCGAACATGTAAACTTTTCGTATTATGCCCCTTTGATGGGTGTAAGCGGCGAACTGCTGACCATCCAGAGAACACCGGAGGGCAGTCTACTCACAGTTTTTTCAACGGTTTCAGGATGGCGCACCGACGAAGGCAGACCTATCGCGGATATTGTAGATTTCATTTGGAAAGACCGCAAAAGTATCAACGAAGAGCTGCTTTATCCTGACTCAGACTGGTACGTGGAGTTAAATTCTTCCGGACAGATACAATAGTTCTAACCCACATTATCGTCGATTGAAGAGAACTTGCCCTTATAAGTAACACTTCCAAGACAGAGCACCAGTTGCGCTCAACTGTAGAAATTACACTGTTGCCAACATGCTTTAATAATGTAGCAGATATTAGGAAAGAATAGGAGGCGACCTCCGGGAGATTAAAGGAGGGTAAAACTTCCGGAAACGATTTCCCTCCACTCGTTGCGGCACACATATATCACGCATCTCCTCGAAGTCGGAGTCAACCCCCGCCGAGTTCAAGAACTTGCCCGAGCACACCGATTTTTCGACGACCTGGAAATATTTGCATGTGCTGCCATCGAATGAGGTTGCGGAGAACCGATTGAATTATTGATATTATAAAGCCGTCGAATTTTTATGTTTGCCTTTTCCCCTTATGTTGTAGTAGTTAAACTACGTTGTTTTTTTGAAGCTACCTATGGATGTGATGGTGATGGCTTATCGTAATGAATACTTTTCAGCATCAAATAAAGGGCATTATGACCACGGATTTTTAGTACCATTTTAGTACTAAAATTTCACATCCCTTCGTTAAACAATAATCTCAATTAGTTATGGCGTCTAGACACGACCCCGGAGCCAAAGGCCCTGGGTTCGAGTCCCAGATCATCCGCCATTTCCGGAAAAAAAATGAAGCTGTATCAAAGATTCGGAATCCTGCTTATCGCGGCTGCATGGTTCCTCATATTCTGGAATCTCCCTGAATACCATCAGTTCAGACACCTTACCACCAACTTGCTCAAGATAATAAGTGTCGCCGGCGCGGCCTTTCTGGTGTTTACGGCCCTGACGGGTGGCAAAACGGATAAGGATCCTGAATAATTAGGGGGATTAATTGCTCTAATTGCATACAATACAGACAATCGCAAGAAACGCGCACGCCACACCGACCCACTGGCGGGGAGCCAGCCGCTCCTTTAAAATCATCCACGCCAGCAGCACCGTGGTCGCGGGATAGAGGGACGAAAGGACTGTTGCGATATCAAGCCGCCCAAATCGGCTCGCCAGGGCAAACAGGACATTACCTCCTGTGTCGAATACGCCTGCCAGCGCGATGACGGGCAGTTGATCCCGTGCCGGAACATCACACCGCTTCCGCACAAGGACGATGAGGGTCAGCATGACGAGCGATGCCCCCTTGGCCGCCACCAGAGGCCACAGGATTGCGCTTTCGCTCACCCGATCAATGAAGATGAAAAAGAGGCCGAATGCCAGCCCCGCACAGATCGCGAGACCTCCTTCTCGGGCGTGCACCGTTCCGGACCTTCCGTCGCGCGAAAGAAACCAGACCGCAAAGGGTGCGAGACCCAAGCCGGCAAGCTGTGTGGTTGATGGGAGCCCCTCATTGAACATCCCGATAATGACGGGAAACACCACTGCGACCACCGCCGTGAGCGGCGCGACAACACCCATCCGCCCGCGGGCGAGGCTGCTGTAGAGCGCAAGAAGGCCGATTGCACCGGCAAGGCCGGCAAGGGCACCAAACACCAGGGTGCCCGTCGATGCGACACCGCCTGCCAGGATAAGTGCCGCCCCCACGAGGAGCGCCCCGCCGACAAGCTGTGAAACGATAATAACACTGTAGACATTATTCCGCTTGGTGGCAAAGCCCCCACAAAAGTCGCCGGCCCCGAACGTCGCCGCCGCCATCAGACCGAATATAATTGCGGACATTTCCGGTCCCATCCCTGCTGCCATTCCTTTCACACAAACAATTCACTCCGATGGGCCCGGCCTATTCCCTTTTCTCCGGGAAGTCAAGCGAAGAATCAGGGGGACACGCATTACGTCGTGTGTCCCCAATGAGAAGATCTTTGATTTTCCTTGATTTCTTATTTTTACTGCTTTACCCTGAGATAACAAGGGTGTTTCATCCTCTCCCCGATCGTTTTTCCGCTTCGTGGTGATTCCCGTTCACACCTCTCACATGACAGCGATCCGCTCGCGCACGAAATTCGCCAGAGTGCACTCCGGGTATTCGAATCTTCCACCCTGATGACACACACGATGTACCGTACCGGCATGCGGCGCCTCGGTACACCGCATCATATAAGCATCGTCGGTGGTGTGTGCGCGTATTTTCATCATTCGTTTTTGGCAACGAGTGTATAACCAACACCAGGGAGGTATCAGACCATGACACAAGAAAAATTCACTTGTCCGGCATGCGGGTCACTCCACGTATGGCCGCTTCCCATCCCTTCTGTATTTAAGTGCTGCAGCTGCAAAACGGAGTTCTCCGCGATCGAGGAACTGTGCCGTTATACGATCACCATCTACCGGCCGGGTCAACCGGATGATCGTCTCGAGAGCTTTTATTCGGGGCGGCCTTTTATTGTTCCCCGCCGGGGCGACAGGATTCTGTCGGAACAGATGCCCCTTTCGAATGGCGAATCGCTGCGCGTTTCGGATATCGAATTCGGCTTTGAGAAGATTAAATACGCCACACGGCAGGTGATCTCCGTATATACTGAACTCTCGCACGACCCCGCATAGATAATTAGGGGGACACAATACGTAATTATTTACTATTGCATCGGTAACGGCCATTGTTTCCTCATACGGTAATCTCGATAGACCACGATTACGCTATCCCCCGGGATGCGCCAAGGGTTGTAAAGTATTCTGTGTCCCATACGGAAATAATAGTTCGTGAAATACAAGGCACATGCACCGTGAGGAAAGCCGGTTCCGTTTCTTTTTCAGCACCCCTCCATGACATGTGCCAGACAAGAAAGGAGAAACGAACATGAAACGATCAGTAACTACCGTGTCAGTTATTGTGGCTACGGTCCTTTGCATTATCTTTCTGTATGCATTCCCGTCAGAAACGGGAGCACAATTGCCGGCAAACGCAGGGAATTGCACAATATTCATCGACGGCGAGAACATACCGGGGATAAAAGATCTCGCCTATAAGGTTCTCAGATCACGATACGGCGAGAAAGTTTACGGCACGATAGAGGTGTATGGCGGAAGCAGTCAACTGGATCGATACCTCGACGAGGCCACCAGTTTTCAGATTATCGTTTCTTACTTCACCTGGGCCGATACTCTGACAACCTACTTCTTTGACGGGTGCATGATTACTCGCAAGCAGCCGTTCTCTGTCATCGGTTTCGGCGATGCCTACGACCAGAAGCTGGTTCACCGATACGTTTTCACCGCCACTGGCATGCGGGAACAGTAATAATTAGGGGGACACAATACTTAATTATTCCGGCATGCCAATTCAGTGGTCTTCTTGAGCCGCAGGGCGAGACTCCTCACCATGGTCTGGAAACTGTTCGAGAGTTTGTTGAAGTCCTCATCCAGGACCTCGCGGTCGAGGATTCCGACAATCGTCTCACCGATTGATGTCGCCGTTGCCGTTCTTGGAATTTTCGCAAGGTACCCGAGTTCACCAAAGAGATACCCCTCCCCGAGCACCTCGATAACAACCTTCTCGTCCCCCATCATTTTCGAAATCTCGACCGTCCCCGATGTCACGACATACACGGTTTCATCATAACTGTCCTCTTCAAAGATGATCTCACCGTCCTGATAGAGTTCTTCCGCTGATGTCTCAAACATGCGTGCCCTCCTTTTTTGAAAACATGCCCATCAGTACTGCATGCACCGGTTCACGAAATAACCGGGAACCTCCAACTACCGTCATTCACCCGACTGCCTCTTTTTCATAATTGCCGGATAAAAGATCTCCCAGGGGAACGGCTCCACCTGGACGAGTTTCCAGACGAACATATCGTATTCACCCGCGTTGGGCTGGCCGCCCAGGTCGCCATTGGTGTATCCTACCGTATAGATGTTTCCTGACGAATCCGTCACAATGCCCATGCCCTGATCGGTATCCACCGTCCCAAGAAGCCGCACCCACTGCTTGATACCCGCCGCCGTGTACCGGGCAACAAGAATATCCACATCGCCCGCGTTGGTTTCGCCGTCCAGGTCGCCGTAGGTATAACCCGTCACGTCAATAGTACCGGACGAACCGGCAGAGATACCATAGCCGTAATCCCACCCGGTCGACCCCAGGAGCGTGACCCATTGCTCGGCACCCGCCGCCGTGTATTTCGCGATAACAATGTCGTAGCAGCCCGCGTTGGTCTGGCCGGCCAGGTTGCCTAGTGTCTCACCGGTAATGTATACCGCGCCGGAAGAGTCCACCGCGATACCATGACCAAAATCATTATCGACTGTTCCCAGAAGCTTCAGCCACTCTCTGACGCCCGCCGCCGTATACCGGGCAATAACAATATCGATCCCGCCCGCACTGGTCTCGCCGGCCATGTCGCCCGCTGCCTGTCCCGTCACGTAGATATGCCCGGCGGTGTCCACCGCGATGTCATGGCCGTAGTCATGCCCTGCCGACCCGACAAGTTTCACCCACTGTTTGACACCCGCCGCCGTGTACTTGGCAACAAGAATATCGCGCTCCCCTGCATTGGGCTGGCCGTCCAACTTACCCTCTGTGGCGCCGGTAACATAGACATCGCCGGACGGGTCCACCGCGATGCCATTGCCATAGTCATACCCTGTCGTCCCCAGGAGCTTCACCCACTCTCTGCCGCCTGCCGCCGTGTATTTTGCAACAAAGAGGTCGGTGCCGCCCGCGTTGGTCTCGCCGTTCAAGTCGCCGTATGTCTCACCGGTGACATAGACGTTGCCCGTCGTGTCCACCGCGACGGCACGGCCCGTATCACCGACCGACGACCCCAGGAGCCGCACCCACTGCGGCGTGCCGTTCGCATCATATTTGGCGATAACACTATCCTGACCGCCCGCACTGGTCTGCCCACCGAGATCGTCTTGTGTCGCTCCCGCGATGTAGATGGCGCCCGAAGCGTCGATGGTAACACCATAGCCACCTTCGTCCGCAACAGACCCCAGGAGCTTGACCCATCCAGTATCGGCTGTAACGGCACCAGTCGTGGTAAGTAGAAAAATGATACAACAAATACCTGACACAATCCCTTTTCGCACATGTTCCGGCATAGGTCTCCCTCCTTCATGCGTGAGATCGTCAACGATACAGAGATACGATGGTATCTTAGTCAGCAATCAGTAAAATGCCGCCGTTCCCTTCTATCGCGCCTCTATAGAAAAAGTGGTAACGTAAAAATGTAAATTTTTCAAGGGAGTTCAATAAATAAGGGATAATTAAGGGGACACAATACTTAATCATGTACACATGAGCGCCCCCGACACACCGACAGCTCCAGGGGAATACGGACGATCCTCTACTCGTGGGGTGGCCCTGACAGGATATGGGGCAAAATAAAAAAACCGCACCCCTTCCGGAGGCGGTTTTTCTTTTCTTCGTGTGCCGTCGCAATAATTACATAGCGTGCTTTACCAATTCAGCAATAATTAAGTATTGTGTCCCCTTAATTACCTCCCCTAATTACTAAGAGCCAAGAGCAGACTTGACCCCTTGTTTGTTCAGTCGTCGAGGAGGAGATGGATCCACGGCATAGCCTTGGACCGCGGGTGTGAATCAGGATCGGTCGGATCGGTGCCTGCCTGGTACTCCGCAAGGTTCGTGAACCCGTCACCGTCTTCATCTTCTGACGCATCGTCTACCAGGGGATTCAGGTCATACTGCTCCTCCCACGTGTCGGGCAGCCCATCTTCGTCGGTATCGCGCAGGACATATGTTCCGGTAAACGTAATCGTCCCATCCGCGACAAGGCTGTACGTCGCAGGGTTCGGCGACGGCGTCACCCATCCTGCTTCATCGAGCCACGTACACGTATACTCACCCTGGGCGAGCGACGGCAGCGTCTCATCGCCACTGCCGACGTGGTAATAACCACTCGGGCCTTCCACAATCCACGGCGCATCGAGGCTATCCGGGGCCGGATTCACGGAAACCGTCCCGACGCTGCTCTGGCAATACTCTATTGTCCCCGCAACCCACAC
>Ga0272441_10013604_pt1 | contig 11673 bp, 10 predicted proteins | sample SSMProp6N_FD_193582 | JGI IMG/M metagenome (GOLD analysis project Ga0272441, IMG submission 193582) | Marine sediment archaeal communities from Little Sippewissett salt marsh, Falmouth, MA, United States - SSM-Prop-6N | ecosystem: Environmental > Aquatic > Marine > Wetlands > Sediment ... | reverse complement strand
AGTACGTCGAAGGCACGGGAGTTGTACCAGCCGGGGGTTGCCGGCCGTTTACCGGAGGCCTCCTTCTCGTAGGAGATGCTGATGGTCTCCGCTCCGTATCCGAAGGCTGCGGTCAGACGCGAAGCCAGGCCGTAGCCGGTGGAGCCCCCTATAATCAGGACCGTCTTAGGACCGGCGGCTTCGCTGCCTGCCACGCCGGATCCGGAAGTTCCCGTGGAATTCTGCTGTGTTATCACCTCTTTCTGCAGAGCCACTTCCCGGGCACATCCCCCCGGGTGGGCGTTCATGCAGATACCGCCTCTTATTTTCGCTGTAATCATGCCTCTTCTCCTTATTGAGGAATCGATGCCCCGGAAGTGTCCACCAGGCAGAGCCACTCGGCTTCGGCCGCCAGTTCTTCCCCCACAAAGGCCTTGCCCCGCTGCTTGAGAGTACGCGGGGAGACCCGCAGGTTCTCGATCTCGAACCGTACCGTGTCGCCGGGCTTCACCTGACGCCTGAATTTGGCCTTCTCGACGGTGGCCAGAAAGAAAAGGGCGTCACCCAGGGTTCCGAGGGCATTGACTCCGGCTCCCCCGCACTGTGCCATCGACTCTATCAGCAGAACGCCGGGAACCACCGGATATCCCGGGAAATGGCCTTTGAAAAAAACCATATCTTCACCGAAGAGTTTGGTCCCGACAATCTTATCTTCATCGAAGGATATCAATTCGTCCACGAAGAGAAATGGGTCACGATGGGGCAGAAATTTTTCCATATCTTTTTCCGTACTCATCCCCGGTACTCCTTCAGGACTAAAACACCGTTGTGTCCGCCGAACCCGAGGGAGTTGCTCATGACCGCCCTGACCGGTGCTTCGATACCTTTGTTGGGAACGTAGTCAAGGTCGCACTCCTCATCCGGATTGTCGAGGTTGATGGTCGGAGGGATGTAGCCGTTCAGAATGGCCTGTATACCGATAATGGCCTCTATTCCTCCGGCCGCACCGACCATGTGTCCCGTCATGGACTTGGTCGAAGATATCTTCACCTTGTAGGCGTGATCGCCGAAGGCCGCCTTGATGGCTTTCGTTTCGATGGGATCGTTGGTTGGTGTGCTGGTACCATGGGCGTTGATGTAGTCGATGTCGGAAGGCTGCATCCCGGCTTCGCGGAGGGCGAGCTTCATGGCACGTGCCGCGCCGTCACCTGCCGGGTCCGGGGCAGTCAGATGGTATGCATCGCAGGTGATACCGTAGCCCACCACTTCCGCGAAAATGGAGGCACCCCGTTTTTTCGCATGCTCGAGTTCTTCGAGGACCAGGATTCCTGATCCTTCGGCCAGGACGAATCCGTCGCGGTCCTTGTCGAAGGGACGGCTGGCTTTCTCCGGAGTGTCGTTGTAGGCCGTCGAGAGGGCCTTGAGTACACAGAATCCCGCCAGCCCTAAGCCTGTGATGCACCCCTCGACGCCCCCGGTAATAATGATGTCGGCCTGATCGGCCTGGATCATCCGCATGGAGTTGCCGATTGCGTCGGTACCGGAGGAGCAGGCGGTGGTCATGGTGTAACAGGGGCCCTTGAATCCGAAATGGATCGCCACCTGGGCCGGGCCCTCGTTGCTGATAAGCTTGGGGATGGTCATCGGCGGTACCCGCCTGGGACCTTTCTCGAAGAGTATGCGGTGAGACTCTTCGATTATTTCGAAGCCGCCGATCCCGTTGCCGAGAACGACTCCGCTGCGCTCGGGATCGATGGAAGATTCATCGAGGCCGGCCTGCTTCATCGCCTGGACCGCCCCGGCCACTGCATATTGACTGAAATTGGCCATCTTGCGGGCGTCCTTGCTCTCCATGAAATCCGTGGGATTGAAGTCCCGTATCTCGCCGGCGACCTGGGAGGGAAACTCATCCTTGTCAAGACGGGTGAGGGGACCGATCCCGGATTTCCCGGCTTTGAGGGCTTCCCACGTTGTTTCGAGACTATTTCCAAGGGGGGTAATCGCCCCCATACCTGTCACTACGACTCTTCGCTTCATTCTTATCCTCCTGTGAAAGCTTACATTACCATCCCGCCGTCAACAACCAGTACCTGTCCGGTAATGTAGGATGCCTGGTCGGAGGCGAGAAAGAGAATAGCCTGGGCAATTTCGGAAGCCTTGCCGGTCCTGCCCATGGGTATCTGTTCGGATAGCGCGGTCCGCGCCTGTTCCGGAATATTGGCGGTCATCTCCGTGTCGATATAGCCGGGAGCCACGGCATTGACTCTGATCTCACGGGATGCGACTTCTCTGGCCAGGCTCTTGGTGAAACCGATGATTCCGGCCTTGGAAGCGCTGTAATTGGTCTGTCCTCCATTTCCGACTATGCCGACGACGGAAGAGACATTGATGATTGTTCCTGTTTTCGCCTTGAGCATGGGGCGGACGACCCTTCGGCATGCGGTGAACACCGGTGTGAGATTCACCGACAGGACCTGGTCCCAGTCTTCACGCTTCATCCTCATCAGAAGGCCGTCACGGGTAATACCGGCATTGTTGACCAGTACGTCAATGCACCCTGCAGATTCGAGAACGGAATCGATAGCTCCTTCGAGTTCCTCCTCCGAAGAGACATCGGTTTTAATCCATGTGTAGGATCCGCCCCTGTCGGTCGCGGTCCTGCTCATTGCTTCGGCATTCGGACTCTCGCTTCGGCTGAGGACGAAGACTCTGGCACCCTCTTCAAGAAATGCCGCGGCGGTTGATTCGCCGATACCCCGGGAACCTCCGGTAATAACTACACTTTTTCCCTCAAATCTCATATTCATTCTCCTCTATTTATCACTCTTGTGAACTTCTTCCAGAACCGTGTCTATAGATTCCTTCGTTCCGGCGGGAAGGCAGTTCAGTGCTGCCCCGCATTTCTTCCAGAGTCCCGTCAGAACTTTGCCGGGACCGCATTCGATACAGAGATCGTACCCGTCGGCGGAGATTTTTTCCTCTTCGGAAGTCCAGCGGACCGGTGAACTTATCTGCAGAGATGCATACCGGCGTAAATCGTCGATGGAATGGACCTCCGCGCCGCTCGCATTTGAGTAGAGGCTTTTGGACGGATTCTGCAGCTCCCGGCCGCTCAGGTACCGTTCAAAAGCGCTGCGGGCCTCTTCCAGAAGGGGAGTGTGAAACGGACCCGACACCTTCAGGGGGATGACCCTGCGGGCCCCGGCCGACTTACAGGCTTCCGACGCAGCCGCAACTGCTTCGGCGGTACCTGAAATCACCGTCTGATCGGGTGAATTGTAATTGGCGGGATACACTCCTTCGATCTCCATGACCGCAGCTTCGACCGCATCAGCGGCAAGGCCGATCACCGCCGCCATTCCGCTGCCTCCCGGCAGAGCCAACTGCTCAACCGCGGCGGTCATGAGTTCAGCCCGTTTCAGAACGATGGGGAAGACCTCTTCTTCGGTGAGCACTCCCGCGTCAACCATAGCTGACCATTCGCCCAGACTGAATCCGGCACAGCCGGTCGATTCGACTCCCCCTTCCATGAGATATCTGCGGACTGCAAGGTTCATAAGAGTAATCGCAATCTGGGTATTTTTAGTTTCTTTCAGTTCGGCTTCACTGGAATCGAAGAGCAGCTGCCGTGCATCGCAGCAGCACGCATCGGATGCAAGATCGAACAACTGGCGAACTGAAATCTTCGACTCGTACAGGTCCTTTCCCATGCCGGGATACTGGGCCCCCTGGCCGGGATATAAGAAACAGATATTCATTTCATGCCTCCCAGGATATCTGTAAGATTATAGAAATCAAAAATATCGGTCAACGGCTGAAACAGCTCCGGATCACCATCGCAGCAGGTTGCCGCCGGAGGTCAGTCCGGCCCCGAAACCGGTCAGCAGAATGTAATCTCCCCTCTTGATCTGGTCAGTCTCATAGAGTTCGTTCAGGGCGATAGGGATTGATGCGGCGCTGGTGTTGGCGTACTCGTCGATATTGGTGAAGAACTTCTCCATCGGAAGCTTGAGCCGTTTGGCTGCCGCCTGAATGATACGGATATTGGCCTGGTGGGGCACGATCCATCGCAGATCGTCGACAGTTATGGAATTGCGTTCCAGGAGGTGCTGAATGATCTCCGTGTTCACCCGGACCGCAAAGTTGTAGACCTGCCTGCCGTTCATCTGGATGTAGAGGTCCTCCGGCGGGGTGGTCTTCAGATCGATCGGATTGCTGGAGCCTCCGGCTCGGCGGATAAGATGCTGGGCGCCTGATCCCTCCGATCTCAGTTCCGAATCGAGGATGGCGTCCTGATGTTCTTCGTCTGCCGACAGGACCGCCGCGCCGGCACCGTCGCCGAAGAGGACGCAGGTGTTCCGGTCCTGCCAGTTGGTTATCCTGCTGAGGGTCTCGACACCGATTACGAGAATGTTTCTGATCCGCCCGCCTGTCAGAAGACCTCTGGCGGTTTCAAGTCCATATACGAAACCCGTGCAGCCGGCAACCAGGTCGAACGCACCGGCATTTTCCAGCCCGAGCTTGTCCTGTATTATCGATGCCGTCGAAGGGAATCCGGGATAATCAGGGGATGCGGTGGCGACGATAACCATATCGATCACCGATTTATCTATTTCTGCCCGCTGGATGGCTTTTTCCGCGGCTTTAACTCCGAGATCGCTGGTAACTTCGTTCTCCGCGCAGATGTGCCGGTTCCTGATCCCGGTGTGGGACTGGATCCACTCATCCGATGTGTCAACAGACAGTGCGAGTTCATCGTTACTCACCCGCTTCTGCGGCACATATGCGGCAATTGAACGTATGTATACTCCCATTTTTACCTCCTCAGATATGCTCTGTGAATAATTGGCTATAAGCAAACACGTACTTTTATCTGTCGTCAAGGGGTCAGGTCCACAGTACCGCCAATTTTGTCGGTTTACAACCGAAATAATCCGAAAACAGGCCATATCCGGTGGGATTACATTTTTTCCTGGAAAATGCTATTCTAAGGACACTATGAAAGGTACTACCGCAACGAATGGTCTGCTTACAGTAATCGTAGTCATAATGCTGGGAGCAGTATTGAAGACAACCGCTTCCATCGTGCTCCCGCTTGTCATAGCTGTATTCCTGTCGTTCATCATTGCCCCGCTGGTCAATGTGCTCGACAGGCCGCATATACCGAGGGTGGTCGCCATTATAATCGTCGTGCTGGTGCTGTGCGGCTTCATGTTCCTGGTGTTCCTCTTCTTCCAGGCCAGCGTGAACTCCTTTATCAAACAGTATCCGAAGTACGCGGCCCGGTATACCGAGATCAGCTCCCAGATCGAGGAGATGATCAGGGCGCGTTTCAATATCCAGTTCGACTTCTCCACCGACATCAACTGGCAGGGAGCTTTACGCGAATATTTAGTTAGTTTTTCCGGCTCACTGCTGAAATTTTTCACATCCTTCGTTCTCATTCTCATATTTCTCATTTTCCTTCTCCTGGAAAAACACCTCTTCCGGGGTAAACTCGTCCGGGCATTCGACGAGTCTACGGGTAAACAGATCGGAAGAATCGTGGAGCATGTCAATCAGCAGGTCGGACGCTACATCAATCTGAAGTTTTTTATCAGCCTGGCCACCGGTATATGCGTGTGGTTCTTCCTCTTCGTCATCGGGATGGATTTCCCCATGGTGTGGGGGGTCCTGGCTTTCCTGCTCAACTTCATCCCGTCCATCGGGTCTTTTATTCTCGTCGTCATCACCATAACAATGGGTGTCATTCAGTTCTATCCCGTCATGGGTAAGATGATCAGCGTCGCAGTCAGTATGATCGCAGTACAGACGGTCATCGGCAATTTCCTCGACCCGCGCCTGCAGGGTCAGCGGCTGAATCTGTCCCCCTTCCTGATACTTTTCTCCCTGATATTCTGGGGCTGGATCTGGGGCTCCGTCGGGATGTTCCTCGCCGTTCCGCTCACAGTTGTGATCAAGATCATCTGCGAGAATATTCCCTCTCTCCGTCCGATAGCGGTGATGATGGAGAAGGGCGGCGATTCGGGGCGGGCTCCCGGTGAGCAGCCGCCGATCTTTCCTCCGACTTCGTAAGATTCTGCTTATAAAGGCCGAACCCGCAAAAGCCGACACCATAAAATCGGACAGGGCTGTTGTCTCTTTTTTCTTCCCGAGTTATAGTAGCTTCAGAATTATGCACACGGAGAAGATAGTATGGGAAGACCACGAATTCTTACAGGCGACCGGCCGACCGGTAAACTCCATCTGGGTCACTATGTAGGCTCTATAGCCAACAGGGTGAAATTCCAGGAGAAGTATGAATGCTTCTTCATAATTGCCGACCTGCACATGCTGACCACCAAGCCGGGAAAAGAGGATATCGAGAATATTACAATAAATTCCAAGGAAATGGTTCTCGATTATCTTGCATGCGGTATCGATCCTGAGAAGTCCCGTATCTATCTGCAGTCGGCGGTACACGAAGTCTACGAAATGAATCTCATTTTCGAAATGCTCGTCACCGTACCCAGACTACAGCGTCTGCCGAGCATCAAGGATATGGCCAATTCGGCCAACCTCAACGAGATACCCTTCGGTCTTCTCGGTTATCCGGTGCTGCAGGCGGCGGACATCCTCATGCCCCGGGCCAACCTGGTTCCGGTAGGTAAGGACAATGAATCACACGTCGAACTGACCCGTGAAATCGCCCGCCGCTTCAACAATCTCTACGGAGATGTCTTTCCCATACCCGACGTAATGGTAGGTGATGTTCCAACCCTTGTAGGAACCGACGGGAACGCCAAGATGTCGAAGTCATTGAGCAATGCCATATTCATTTCCGACGACAGCAAAACAGTCGAGAAGAAGGTCCGGGGAATGTACACCGATCCCAACCGCATACGGGCCGACATTCCCGGCAAGGTGGAAGGGAACCCGGTATTCATCTATCACGATATTTTCAATCCGGACAAAGCCGAAGTGGAGGACCTCAAGGAGCGCTACCAGACAGGAAAGGTAGGGGATGTTGAGGTCAAGGACAAGCTGGCGAAGGCGATCAACAACTTCCTCGAACCGCTGCGGGAACGGCGCCATTCCTACAGTGAGCGGCCCGGTCTGGTTGAAGAGGTCATCTTCGAAGGTACTCTCGCCGCCCGTGAAGAGGCCCGGCTGACACTGATGGAGATGAAGAAAGCCATGGGACTGACCGGAGTGTGGAACCGGATCAGCCGCGGGGCCGAGAAGGCCCGTAAACGGCGTGAGAAGCAGCAGGAACAGCAGCCGCAGCAGGAGACTGCCGGCTGACGGAATGCTGCATTCTTCCGAAGACATTTCGAACCTGAGGGGAAAGATCTGGCGGTACTACCGTGAGTACGGCCGCAGCTTTCCCTGGCGGGATACCGATGATCCTTACAGGATATTCGTCTCCGAACTCATGCTGCAGCAGACCCAGACAGAGCGGGTCCTGAAAAAATACGGCCCCTTCGTCGAGACCTTCGGATCCTTCGCCGAGCTCGCAGCTGCCCCGCTCACCAGTGTCCTGCAGATGTGGAGCGGTCTCGGGTACAACCGGCGGGCCCTTGGGTTGAAGGAATCCGCCACGATCATCCACACGGACTATCGTGATCAGGTTCCGTCGGAGACTGCCGACTTACTGCGTCTGCCGATGGTCGGACCGGCGACGGCCGGATCACTGCAGGCCTTCGTGCACAATATTCCTTCCGTTTTTATCGAAACAAACATCCGCAGGGTCATCATCCACTTTTTTTTCAGGGAACGGGAAGAGGTCCGCGACAGAGAAGTCATGGAATACACCGCAGCCCTCCTCGACGCGGAGAATCCCCGGCACTGGTACTACGCACTGATGGATTACGGAGTGTATCTGAAATATGCCGTACCGAATCCCAACCGGAAAAGCGCCCATTATCAACGGCAGGCGCCCTTCGAGAACTCGAACCGGCAGATCCGGGGTGCGCTCCTCTCGCTCCTCCTTCGCAATGGTCAGATGAGTACCAGACAGATACGTGAGGAGCTGACCCGTTTCGAGCCGAACAGAATAGAGAAGTGTCTGCGGCACCTCGAAGACGAGGGCTTCCTCGCCGCGGAGGGAGAGTCGTACCGGATCAAGTGAAAATCGACGGCAGCTGCTGGACGTTCAACACCCCTATGAAGCCGCCGTTTCGAGGGCCACTTCCATCATCTGCGTAAAAGTCTTCTGCCGCTCTTCGCTGCTGGTCTGTTCTCCGGTTGCCAGATGGTCGCTCACCGTCAGGATCGTCAGCGCCTGTACGCCGAATTTGGCAGCCAGCGTGTAGAGGGCCGCGCCTTCCATCTCTACCGCGAGCACGCCGAAGGCGGCCCACTGTTTCCAGAGCCCGGTGTCGTCATTGTAGAATGTGTCGGTGGAGAGAATATTTCCGACGTGAAAGGGAAACTGCTTCTCCCGGGCTACTGCAACCGCCTTTTCCAGGAGGGAGTAATCGGCAGTCGGGGCATAGGTCATAGCGGGAAATCTCCGGTCGTTGATGCCGGAGTCGTGACTGGCGGCCATACCGAAGACCATGTCGCGGATGCGTACCTCCTTCCGGAGTGAACCGCAGGACCCGACCCTCATGAGCCGCTTGACGCCGAATTCGTTGATCAATTCTTGGACATAGATCGCTATCGAAGGAATTCCCATGCCCGAACCCTGTACGGAAACGCGTGTCCCTTTGTATGTCCCGGTATATCCGTACATTCCTCTGACTTCATTGTAACGGACCGCATCTTCAAGATAGTTCTCGGCGATGAACTGGGCCCGCAGGGGATCACCCGGCATCAGAACCACTTCGGCGATATCGCCCTTTTTCGCTCCTATGTGAACGCTCATGTCTCCTCCTTCTCATTTTATATTATATATTTTAGTGACTATCCGCTTGGTTTATCATGTCCCGGTGCCACTCCAGCAGCCGGTCATGGCGGCTGCGGTCCCGGCCTGCACAGTCCGCGAGGACCCTGAACACCGGTTCGGTCCCGGATCCGCGCATCCACAGAAAGTCCGTGTCTTCCCCGCTGGAATCAGAAAAAATTATCTTGAGTCCGCCCTTCTCATTTCCGCTGCGGAAGGAAGGCCCGAAGCCTTCTCTGGCTTCGATTCCCTCGTAGTTGATCTCCCTCCAGCTGTGGATTCCGTATTCTTCCCTCAGATTGTCCCTTCTGATTTCCCACTCCTCCAGGAAGATCTTCTCGTAGTTCGCCTTCAGCCGGGCGTGGTCCGTGGTCCGGATCCGCATGATCGCTTCAGGCTCGTAGGCGCTGGTAGTGATGAATGACGGCAGCGAAGCGATCACCTCGTCGAGTCCGAATCCGGACGGATCGCCGGCGGCCGTTCCGGAGAGACGGCTCCAGCGGTCGTAGAAGTTGTATGGGGAGCCGGGACCCTGAAAGGCCGTCAGCTTGACCAGGGAAAAGAGGGTGTTCAGAGGATCCCTGACTGTGGCAGGATGAGTGATATTTCCTCCATTGGAGCCTTCGCCGAGTATCCGTACTGCATATCCTTTCTCCCGAAGCTTTTCGGCAAGTCCCACCACATTCGCTTCGCCGACTTCGGCCCGGAAAACAAAGGCCGAGAAAGCGCTGGCAATACGTTCTATCCGCATGGAAGTGGGGCCGTTGACGACGACCGCCTTTTTAAGGTCAGCCCCGGTCTCCGCTTCCTGGTAGTCCTGAAATGCCAGCTCGGCCAGCACCGCAAGGGCGAAGACCTGCTGCGCATCGATGGGGACCGCTTTCTTCCCGACGGTACTGTAATAGACTATGTTCCCGCGGTCACCGTCATTGTCGGGGACATATCCCAGGCTGAAAGCCGGATTCTCTCTGCGGGCGTTCTCCAGCAGGAAGCGGCACAGGTCGAGGCTTTCACCTTCGGGTACTATCCTGTGGACCACATCTCCGGGAGTGTCATTGTGCATCTCCACTATGAATCCCGCCCAGCGCAGGAACTCCTCGTCGATCGAAGCCCCCCGGGCGCTGCCGTTCAACTCTCCGAGTATGCCGACCGGATGATTTTCGAGGGTCCTGCCCAGGGCTTCGAAAAAATCCGCTTCCTTCCGGTGCTGCGGTCCGAAGGAACCGCTTACCACACGGCGCGTGAAGGCGGAGTACCGCTGCAGCGACTGCTGCTTGCACGCCGGAATACGCTCGAGAAGCTCCGAGTACCGTGCCGCCGAAACACTGCGTGCCAGGGTCACGATTCGGCCGATGGTGTCGGGGTCCGCCAGGACCGTGCGGAACCTGTCGATAAGTTCCGCCGACTGCGCTCCTCCGAACACGGCACCGTCGGCCCCGCCGAATTTGAGCCCGTTGTGGCCGATGGGATTGTGACTGGCGGAGATGTAGGCGAAGCCGTCGACTCGTTCATCCAGTTTGACCGATGCCATAGCTTCGGGGGCCGCCGCGATGAAGAGGGGCTCTATATAGGCATCGAGGGCCAGAAAGACCCTGTGCATGATATCCATCAGGACCGGCCCCGTGGGGCGCGAGTCACAGGCGGTGCAGATCACTACCCGCCCGTCGCCGGTCTTCGAACCGAGGTATTCTGCCAGGACCAGCGCGGCGGCCCCCGCGATCACCCGGTCGGCCGGGCTGATCGACGTTGCAGTGCTCTCATCATCCCCGTCGGCGGCGAATACTTTACGCCAACCTGAAGCGGATAGAATAAGCGGCTGAGACGCTTTTTCCAGATCATTGAAGTCCGGGGTACCGTCCCCGAAGGGGTCCGTCTCCGGGTCGGCAATGAAGTGATGTGTGCGCGGGTCGTAGTATTCCATAACCTTTTTTATCATACCAGTATGTTTCTGTCATTACCAGTTCGGAATGGCCAGCAGAGAGGGCCCCGCAGAGCGGGTCGCGCGGAGTCACTTGTCAGGGCAGTCCTTTTTCTGCATAGTGAATATGAAAAAAGGAGGAGTGTCTTGAAAAAACCGGTACCAAGAATTGCCGCGATACACGATCTTTCGGGCTTCGGCCGGTCGTCGCTGACCATCATTCTGCCCGTCCTCTCCACCATGGGAGTCCAGGTGTGTCCTCTCCCGACTGCGATGCTCTCCACCCATACCGGAGGCTTCGACGAGTACTATTTCCTCGATCTGACCGGGCACATGCAGCCGATAGCCGATCACTGGAAGAAGCTGAACATTGATTTCGACGCCGTCTATTCGGGCTTTCTCGGATCGAGCGATCAGGTGGAAATAGTACGGCGCTTCATCGACGACTTCCGGCTCCCTTCGGAAGACCAGCTCATCCTCGTCGACCCGGTCATGGGCGACGACGGGGAACTGTACGGTCCGATCACTGACGATATGGTGCAGGAGATGCGCCGTCTCGTGGAGAAGGCCGATATCATCACCCCCAATATCACCGAAGCGGCCCTCCTGCTCGAGCGGGATTACACAGAAGCCTTTACAATCACCGAAATCAAGAAGTGGCTGGCGGATCTATCCGCAATCGGCCCCCGGATGGTGGTGATCACCAGCGTAAAGATGGATGAGAAGCCGGACATTTCGACGGTAGTGGCCTACGACAGAAAGGACGGCCGATTCTGGAAGGTAGACTGCGACTTCGTTCCCGCATTCTATCCGGGGACCGGAGACCTCTTCGCCAGCGTGCTGCTCGGCAGCCTGCTGCAGGGAGACAATCTGCCGATTGCGATCGAGCGTTCGGTGCAGTTCGTCTCGA
>Ga0272441_10013603_pt1 | contig 11675 bp, 11 predicted proteins | sample SSMProp6N_FD_193582 | JGI IMG/M metagenome (GOLD analysis project Ga0272441, IMG submission 193582) | Marine sediment archaeal communities from Little Sippewissett salt marsh, Falmouth, MA, United States - SSM-Prop-6N | ecosystem: Environmental > Aquatic > Marine > Wetlands > Sediment ... | reverse complement strand
AATGTCAACTTACTTTATCTTAATTACAGCCATACTACTCGTCAACAAAAAAAGACTCTTTTCGGGATATGAAATGTTAAAGAATGTAAAATCCCCTGTCATTTTTAATCCCTTCGGAGATTTTCCCGGCATATATCCTGCTACTGCTTTTCTCTGCCGTCGGAGGTTCACAGTGGCAGATAAGAAAAAGATGACAAAGCTTACGGACATGGTTGTAACATTTCAGGAAAAAGGGACAGGCCTTCAAACTCTTATAGATACGATCGCACTATTGGTTTATGCCTATCCCAGAAAGCGTTTTCAATGGTCTGAAGATGACAGCAGTGAATTCTTCTGTTATCTGTATCCAAAACTCAAAGAGATGATCAAAAAGTATAGATATTCCGGTAAACCTTTTGAGGCATATCTATTCACAACAATTCATTGGCAGCTGAAAACCTTTGCTTCAAAGCTGAAAAAGAATAAGATGAAGCAGGAACTCCTTTCCTCCCACCGATTATGGGATGTATGCAATAATGAAGAAGTATACATCTGCGAACCTGAATTCACCTTTTCTCCGAAAGTCAGAACACTGCTTAAGATAAATGATGATAATGTTGTTGAAAATCCTGCAATGAAAAAACGAATTATGTATCTGATGCTTAAAGGGGCGGATTTTATAAATCAGCATATTATCACTCATGTTTCTATTATAACAGGTTATGACCCGGATTGGCTTTTCTGCTGTGCGGAAAGCCTTAAAGAAAGGATGCGGGACAGAATTAAGCGTCTTAATCTATTGAAAAACCGGCGGAATCAGCTTGTTCTGAAAATTTACACACTCCACAGCGAAATAAACGGCGAAACCGATAAAATTAAAAAACAGCACCTAATGAAAGAACTTAAAAAGATAAGATCCCGCATGGAAAGAATCATCGGCCTTATCAGAAGAGTGCCCAGAACGCCGACCCATAAGGACATTGCGGAGGTGGCAGGTGTTCCCAAAGGCTCAGTTGACTCAGGGCTTTATTACATTAAAAATGTATTTTTAAATGATTCCGATTATTCAAACCAGGATATTTTCACTGAGGCACTGTGATAAATTTTCTTTGATCTCCGAAAGGTTTTCATTTTCCGGAAGTGTTTTTATAATAACATCACAATATCCGCAATCCGAAAGCATTTCCAGAGAACAGTGAAAATTAAGATCGTATATCCATGAAAGCTGAAGAAGCTTGAAATCATTTACTGTCTTAAGCATTTCATAGCGAATAACGGCTTTATTCTTTACCGCCTCTAAAACTTCCGGGCTGACAGTTTCAGAATCCGGAAGGTCCAGGACAATTAATCCTTTGCCGTTTCCGTTATTTTCAGCATAGTGTTCAGATACGACTCTGAGAACATCAATTTTATCAGCGTCCCGCAGAAGACGGGTAAAAAATAAAGTTACTTCGTCTGCTGAATCTTCCGGGAGTTCCGCTAGATTATGATTCTTAACTGATTGATAAATAGTTGCACTGTTTATTTCATCTAAAGATCCGAGGATCTTATGGTTTTCAAGGACTTTACAGCTGAGTAAGGCATGATTTTCTGTAATATTATCGGAAAAAGTTCCGTAGCATTTAAACTGCGGGAACCTGCCAACATCATGAAACAGAGCACAGCTTTCCGCAAGCCTGCAGAGCCGGGCTTCCAGCCCGAGGGATTTCGCAAGGCGCGTGATGATTTCCTGCACCTTTTCCGTGTGCGCTATTTTCAAATCAGCAGCATAGTCGAGTTCCGCATTTACACCGTGAAAGGAACGGCTGTAAGCCCGGAACCAGGTTTTAAATCTTTGTAAAATATTCTCTCCAACTCCATAATTAGCTGAAAACAAAGGCAATGATGTCACAGGAATTCTCCAAAATATTCAATTTTTCGAATCAACGAATTCCTGAAGTATACTCTTTACGGAAGAAAATTCAATACCGTTCTGTATACAATAATCCCGTACAGAACCGCCTGCAGGCCCGGGCTCAATACCGAGAATCTCTGCCACTTCCTCATTTGAAAGGCCCCAATCATAGAGCTCTTTAAAAGTAGTACCGCCCTTTACTGCCATATCCTCTGTATTATGTTCTGTCTCAGATTCCGCTTCATCTGAAAGCACTTCCCGGACAGTTGCGGTCCGGTTTCTCAGGGATTCCAAAATCTCAGGAGCCACCCGGTCCTTTAATAATGGTATCGACGGGGAAAGAAGAAGGGTATCCTCCTCAGGCTCATAAGGCAGATCAAGATATAATGCTACAAAATATCGAACCGAATCTGTTCCAACCTCCCCTTCTTCTATGGCGCCGTATCGATCCTCAAGCATCTTGCACTGAAATTCCGCAAAATTGTCTTCCTCACTGAGTCCGAAGGCTAAAGCTATTACTTCCGCAGGAACCGAATATGCATTCTCTATATCAGCAAAGGAGTAGGACCCCCGGATATCCCCGGGATCAGCCTGTCCTGCAAAATCTCCTTCCTCATACACTGCCGGAACTTTGGAAGCTTCGGTAATCCAGAGATTAAAAATCATTGTGCCGCCTATTCCAAGAGCAAATATAACCGGAAGTAAAATTGCGAGAAACTTTGCCTGGATTCTCATCCCTGGACCTCCTTTGAACTTGTCAATTCAACAGTACGCTCCACCGGGCATGAATTTTCCGAAGTGCATTCCAGGCAGGTAATACACTGATGGTTCTTTATTTTCTTTTTATCAGATACTTTTATGTTCATTGGGCAGGCCTTGTCACAGGCACTGCAGTTGATACATGTTTCGGCATTTCTTTTTATAGAGAAAATCCGGAAAAAATTAAAAATCCCGAGAACCGCTCCGTAAGGACATGCATATTTGCAGAAAGGTCTTTCCACAAAGAGGGAAAGAAGAACCACAGCACCGAGGATAATAAATGCAGCCCGGGCAACCTCCCCGGTCCAGAAATTAAAAAGGGCGAAATAGGGGTCAAAATCAGCAAAGATAAGCGTCCCGGACACAGCAGTCAGATAGAGAATAAGCCCGAGGACAATATAACGGATATACCGAAGATATTTGTCCAGGTTTGATGGTATAAATTTATTGTATTTCTTTTTAAATATCTTTTTGCCTAATTTTCCGAGCCACTCCTGTAATGTCCCGAAAGGACAAATCCATCCGCAGAAGGCTGGGCCAAACAGTACGGCAATCCCGAATCCAATCCACATAAGGATAAATGATGATTCATGTATTTTTCGAACAAATGTTCCGCTTACAAAATACTGATACAGAGAGACAACACCGCCAAGGGGGCAGAGGGCATGAAGGGAAGCGGATGACAGCACAGGAATCGATTTTCCTGCTTCATCCAGGGAATGATTTACTGCTATCAGTGCAATTAAAATAAAAAATGCAATCTGTACTGCTGATCTAATCCGTCTTGCCTTCTTTTTTTTCGCCATAACCGCCCCTCCTGGCTTTTTCTGTTTTGCTTACTGGTATTTTCTTAGATTATTCTGGAATGCCCTCAGGTGATTTTCGGAAGCTCGTTTCAGCCGTTCAAAAACATCCCGCACATCATCAGGAAGATCTTCAGCTAAAAACGCATCGTACATGGCTATATTATCAATTTCAGCCTGCACACCGGTTTCATAAGCTTCTTTAAGACTGCCGGGAAGGACTATATGCTCCTGAGAATCATCTTCAGGTACCGGAAGATTATAATCACTGTAGACTTCCTTCAGCATGGAAATATGCTCTTCTTCAGACCGGATGATATTGGAGAAAGGGCGTATTTCCCCGTATATATCCATAATTTCCTCATATTCTCTTCTGGCTAAAAACTCATCCTGAATTGCATATTTCAGCATCTCCTCAAGGGTAAGGGTTTTATCCTCTAAAGCGCCCCGGGCACCGTAGGAAGCCCCTTCTCCAAAAGCAAAAGAGATTCCGGCTGTAAACAAAACAAGCATCACGACAATAATTTTATTCATTCTTTTCATTTTACTGCTCCTTCTTAATGTTTTCAGCTTTAATCTATTTACCTCCAGCGGAGATTTTGTATATTTAATATGAAGAATAGGTGAAGATATGCAGATTTACAATGATAAAAAATTCCTCTTCATATTCGTCGACGGTTTCGGCCTCGGCGAAAAAGCAGATACAAATCCTTTCGCCCGGGCGGAAATGCCCTTTCTCCGGTCTCTGGTCGGGAAAAGACTCTTGAAAGGTGTTTATGCCGAAGGTGATGAAATACTTGTGAAAAGTATCGATGCGGTCCTGGGAGTAAAAGGCGTGCCCCAAAGCGCAACCGGGCAGACTGCCCTCCTGACCGGAATTAATGCCCAGGGAGTTTTGGGATTTCATATGGCCGCCTTTCCCGGGAAAAAACTCCAGGAAATCATCTCTGAACACTCCCTGCTGAAAACAATTACGGATATGGGCGGAAGAGCAACATTTGCCAATGCATATACACCGAAATATTTCCAGATGGTAAAGGAGAAAAAACGGCGGCACTCCGTTACAACCCTTTCTGTGCTTGCAGCCGGCCTGCCCTTCCGTATGGAGAAGGATTTAGCCCGGGGGGAGGCTGTATACTGGGACATGACCAATTCCCATCTGAAAGGCAATTACCTCCAGGAGGTACAGATAATTTCTCCTTCTGAAGCGGGCCGAAGACTCGCCCGGATAGGAGAACACCATAATCTGACCCTCTTTGAAACCTTTAAGTCCGATATTATCGGCCACCGGATGGATTACAGGAAAGCTGTTGTTTTTCTTCAGGAAATTGATGATTGTGTGAGAGGAGCCTGGGAGGAAAAGAGCGAAGATCTTTCAATAATAATCAGCAGTGATCACGGGAATATGGAGGACCTCAGTATGAAACCGCACACACAAAATCCGGTGCCCCTTATTGTTTTAGGCAGATCAGCTCCGGATTTCAGAGAAGCTGAGTCGATTACTGATATCTCCCGGATCATCATTTCTCTCCTGGAAAAAAAACACCAAGCTTCGATCCACTAAAAAAGGGCTTGAAAAAGTTTACTCTTCGGCTTATTAGTACCTCATGGGTGAAATAATTCTTACAATTGACTGCGGAACCCAAAGTTTACGGACCCTTTTATTTGATTCTGAAGGCGCCCTCCTTGATATGGTGAAAATGGATTATGAATCCTACTTCAGTATACAGCCCGGATGGGCAGAAAAAGATGCTGAAGAACTTTGGCAGAGCCTGATCACCGCATGTAAAAAACTGAAATCAAAGAACAGAACCCTCTTTTCAAAAATTCGCGGAGTGGGTGTAACCTGCCAGAGGGATACCATGGTCTGCCTGGATGAAAGGGGAATGCCTTTACGGCCTGCAATACTATGGCTTGATCAGAGGAAAGCGAAAATCAATTACCGGCCTAAAGGACTCCGCAAACTCGGGTACCTGATAACCGGGATGGATGAAGCAATTGCCAAAACCCAGGTGGAAGGAGCCTGCAACTGGATAATGCAGAACGAACCGAAAATCTGGGAGAAAACCTATAAATTCACACAGCTCTCCACTTTTTTCAACTTCCGGCTCACAGGAAATTTCTGCGATTCCACTGCATCTCAGATCGGGCATATACCCTTTAATTACCGGAATTTCAGATGGTGTAAGAAGGGGGAACTGTTAGAACGTCTTTTTCCGGTGCCTCCGGAAAAACTTGTTGAGCTGGCGCCTCCCGGAGAAGCCCTCGGAAGCATCTCAAAAGAAGCTGTAAAAGCATTGGGAATACCTGAGGGTGTACCGGTTATTGCCTGCGGTTCTGATAAAGGGTGCGAAACCATCGGCATGGGAGTAATTAACCCTTCAACCGCATCTCTGAGCTTCGGTACTACTGCAACTGTGCAGACAACAACCGACAAATATTACGAACCCATACGGTTTATGCCCTCATACTCAGCACCAATCCCCGGACATTACAATCCGGAAGTCGAAATCTACCGGGGCTACTGGATGATAACCTGGTTTAAGGAGCAGATGGCATACGAAGAGGTACAGGAAGCAAAAAAGAACAGCGTACCTCCTGAGGTAGTACTGAACAGTCTCCTGACCCAGATCGAGCCGGGAAGCATGGGCTTAATTCTCCAGCCTTTCTGGGGACCCGGGCTTAAAAACCCCGCGGCAAAAGGGGCAATTATCGGATTCGGAGATGTTCATACAAAGGCGCATATTTACCGGGCAGTCATTGAAGGTCTCGGATACGCCCTTCTTGACGGCCTTCAGAAAATCGAGAAGGTCACTGGCATAAAAGCAGACCAGGCCGCAGTATCCGGAGGTGCCGCCCAGAGTGATGAGATCTGCCAGATTTCTGCTGATATTTTCAATATCCCCATGCACCGCGGAAAAACCTTTGAAACTGCGGGATTAGGAGCTGCTGTAGTCACAGCAGCAGGAATCGGCAGTTATCCCTCAATAGAAGATGCTATCGGGAAGATGGTCTCTTATGAAAAAACCTTCTCCCCCAACCGGGACCATGTCGATCTGTATAAAACAATCTTCGAGAGGGTTTACCGAAAAATGTACCGTTCTCTCTATCCCCTTTATAAGGAAATTCGCGAAATAGTAGGATACCCGGAAAAACTATGAAAATATATTTAGCAACCAACAATCCTCATAAAAAAGAAGAGATTTCAAAAATCTTTTCATCTCATACAATCCTTATGCCCCGGGACGCGGGAATCGATTTTGATTTTGAGGAAACCGGCACCACATACCTGGAAAATGCCCTCGGCAAGGCTATAACCCTGTTCAGGTCCCTCGGCGAACCGGTAGTAGCAGACGATTCCGGCCTGTCAGTGCCTGCTCTCGGGGGGGCTCCGGGAATTTATTCTTCCCGATACGGTTCGGAAAAACCCGGGGAAAAACTTGAGCAGTCGGAACGAAACAAGTACCTTCTTGCAAAAATGCAGGGAATTCAGGACCGTAGAGCCTTTTTCGTCTGCTGTATGGTCCTTGTCCTTGAGGACTACAGGATTTTTACAGCCCAGGAAACGGTGCACGGGACAATCATCCACGAACCGAAGGGTTCCGGCGGATTCGGCTATGATCCGCTCTTTTATATAGAAGATTTCGGGAAAACCGTAGCTGAGCTTTCGGAGGGAGAAAAAAACCGGATATCCCACAGAGGCAGGGCCGGCGCTGTAATTAATGCCATACTTAACAATCTTAACAAGGAATAAACCATGAGCGAAACAGTAAAAATACCTTCCAGAGACGAAATCCCCCGGGAATACACCTGGGACCTCTCAAAATTATTTGCAAATGATGATGCCTGGGAGGAAGGGTATAATGAATTTGAAACGATGATCCCGAAAATTGAGACCTTCAAAGGGACCTTGGGAGAATCTCCGAAACATCTTCTTAAATGTCTCAATTTTATGCGGGATCTGGAACAATTGGAAGAAAGGCTTGGATATTACGCCCATCTCCGCTCCTGTGAAGACGGCAGTGACAGTGCAAGACAGAAGCGTTTAGCCCAGTACATGCAGTCAGCAAGCAAAGCCCATGCCCTGGCAAGTTATCAGACCCCGGAAATCCAGGCTATACCTGAAGAAACCATGGAAGAGTTTCTCGCATATGGAGGACTTCAGGAATATTCCGTTTATCTGGAAAAAATTCTCCGGTTCAAACCTCACATACTCAGCGAAAAAGAGGAAAAACTTCTCGCCCTTCAGGCGGAAGCAAACCAAACCCCTCAAAAAACCTTTTCATCATTAACTGATGTTGATTTCGATTTCGGTTCAATTCTGACAGAAAAAGGGGAAAAACCCCTCTCCCACGGGATGTTTCATGTTTATCTTCAGGATCCGAAAAAGGAACTTAGGGAAAAAGCTTATATACAATATTACGGCCGGTATGAACAGCATAAAAACACCCTGGCCTCCCTCTATGCGGGGAGCGTTCATTTAGATATCTACAAAGCACGGGTACGGAACTTTCCCTCATCCAGGGCAGCGGCGCTTTTCCCGGATAAGGTACCGGAAGAAGTATATGACAATCTCATAAAAACGGTTCATGACAATATGACGCATCTTCATGACTACTATGCCCTGCGGAAAGAAGCTCTGAACCTTACCTCTCTTCATCACTATGACGTGTACGTACCATTAGTGCAGTCCATTTCTGTAACCACACCCTATGATGATGCTGTAAACCTTGTTATTGAAGCCCTGACTCCCCTCGGCGGAGAATACTGTGCAATTCTTGAACAGGGTTTGAAAGGAAGGTGGGTAGACCGTTATGAAAATAAGGGAAAACGGTCAGGCGCCTTTTCCGCAGGATCCTATTCCGCAGACCCCTATATTCTTCTGAATTACCAGGATTCGGTTCTCCGGGATGTCTTCACTCTTGCCCATGAAGGAGGACACTCAATGCACTCCTGGTACAGTTCGGCAAACAATCCCTTTCAGCATTATGAATATACCATCTTTGAAGCCGAGGTGGCTTCCACATTTAATGAGCAGCTCTTAGCTGATTATATGCTGAAAAAAGCAGACACCCGGGAAATGCGGGCATATCTCATCAATAAACTTGTGGATGATATTATCGCGACAATTTACCGGCAGACTATGTTCGCTGAATTTGAGCATATTACCCACAGAATGGTGGAATCAGGCATTCCTTTGACAGTAGACTCTCTGCGGACTGAATACCGTAAACTCCTCGGCAGGTACTTTGGAAGTGAGGTGATGTTCCTTGATGAAAGTGATCTTGAAGGCCTGCGGATTCCCCATTTTTACCGTGCTTTTTACGTGTATAAATACGCAACCGGTCTTTCCGCTGCAGTTTCTCTGGCCAGGAGAGTTTTAACCGGAGGAGAAAAGGAACAGAATGATTATCTTGCCTTTCTGAGATCCGGGGGTTCCCGGTACCCCCTGGAATCCCTGAAGCTCGCGGGGGTGGACATGAGCAGTCCAGTCCCGATTCAGGAAGCTCTCGCCTACTTCAAAGAGCTGATCCATGAATTAAGGGATTTGCTTTAAAATAATTTAATTTTAAATTATTTTATATTGACAATACTGTGTTACACACATTATATTATCAGTATGAAGAAAACTGATATGTATGATGATGTTAGAAAAAACCTGATCCAGGAACTCCGGAGAGGGTCTGTTGTTATCGCCGTACTAAGCAGACTTTCCAAAGAGCATTACGGTTACACTCTTCTGAAAGAACTGAATGAACTCGGATTTTCCATAGAACAGAATACCCTTTATCCCCTTCTCCGCAGGCTGGAAACCCAGGGCCTTTTATCGAGCCAGTGGAAGGTGGAAGACCCCCGTCCCCGCAGATACTATATCCGGTCCGAAACAGGAACAGAAGTTTTTCATGATCTCATCAAAGAATCTAAAAAATTGCAAAAAATATTGGAGGTGCTTTGCAATGAAAAATGATAAAAATATCTCTCCCGGAGAAATTATTAAAAGATATGTTAATGAAGTCGGCAGATATTTGCCGAAGAAAGACCGCCGGGATATCTGCAGAGAACTCTATTCCTCCCTTACTGATATGCTTGAAGACAGAGGAGCTGAAGATGTCTTTGATTTTTTAAAAGAGCAGGGTACGCCCAGGAAAAAGGCGGCAACATATTACACCCATCAGTATCTTATCGGCCCTGAACTTTTTCCCGCCTTCCGGACTGTCACAGGTATAGTGATCCCAGTGATAGCCGCGGTTTTAGCCGGCACCCTCACCATCACCGGAATATTCAGCCCCGAAGAATATACCGGCACAGGAGAATTCATTCTTGAGGTTTTCGGAAGCACTTTTTCCGGAACAGCAAGCGCCTTCGGCTTTATTGTGCTGATTTTCTTCTTTCTCCAGCGTCACGGCGGACATGGAGAAAAACTATCAAAGGACCTGGAAACCTGGCACCCCAAAGACCTTCTGGCAAAAGGCGAAGCAAAGGAATTTGCTTTAGGAGAACAGATAGTACGGATTGTTTTCTCCGTTTTTCTCATTCTTCTTGTAAACTGGCATTACGACAGTATTGGGAACATTATCAGTTCACAGGACATTACCATCATTGTTCCGTCCTTTTCAGACTCATTTATCCGTTTTCTTCCAGCTGTCAATACCCTTTGGGGCCTGACTATAGGATTATCCGTCGTCCTTATTATCAGCAGAAAAGTGAATTACTTCAGCCGCATCGCTGATTACGGATTAAAAGGATATACAATCGCCCTGGCCATTGCCCTGTTGAATATAGAAAGACTTTTCACTGTACCTGCATTATCCGCCTCAGCCGCTATGAGCGCTGAAACCGCTGCTTTTATTGTTGCAATCCTTAATAATGTGATGAAAGGAATATTTGTCCTCGTGATAGTGCTGACAATTATTGATATTGTAAAATCCTTCGTTAAAAGAGGGAAAACTGCCGATTATCTGGAGTAAAATTAAGTGGATTTATTTATCTAAAACTTGCATTTTCTCTATTTTATGCATATTATTATAGGGCAATGCAGCCATTAAGCATCAATTATTTACTCAATAAATATCCTCTCCGTGAATCTCCTTCCTTCTACAGGATGAAGTTTTTTACGATTCTTCTGTGTATAGCCATTATTTTGATGACTGCTTTTACAATTTTTTCATTTTATCAGACCGGCCCTTTAGCCGGATATCTTCACCTGGCAATTCTAGGATGTTTTGCTACAGCTCTTATTTTTCTTACTCAAGGAAAAAATGAACTGGGAATAAAAATGGGGATCATTTTCCCCGGTTTTTTTGTACAAATCATTCTTATGTTTCAGAAAGATTTTCTGCTCTTCTCATCCAAACCGGAACAGCCTCTTCTCTTCGGCATCAGCACGATTATTATTATATTTCTAGCAGGATTTTTTAGTGAAAAAAGATACCAGCTGACAATCGTCATTCTGTATTCAGTTGCAGTATCTATCATTAATCTGATCATTCATGCACGGTCCTATGGAATACCAAATACTCCGGTACTGCAGTTCTCGATTCTCCTTGGAATCGCAATTGTTTTCTCTACTACCATGCGTTCCTTGACCGATAGAATCGAAGGAATGATAACGAAAAGAGAAATCCTCCTTAAGGAAACGAACCACAGAGTAAAAAACAACCTGACTATGATTTCCAGCTTTATCAATCTCCAGAAGGACACTGTCCAGGATGAAAAAACCCTTTCAATTCTTGATGATCTTATGTCCCGGATTAAATCAGTCAGTTTTCTCCATGACCAGCTTAATCATTCCGAAGATTTTTCAAACATCCCTGTAAATGATTATATTCGGCAGATTGTTTCTTCACTATCAGATTCTGTAGAGAATCCGGAAAATAAAATAGCGGTGCGCCTTGCTATTCAGGAACTCTTATGCTCATCAAAGCTTGTTATTCCAATAGGGATGATTATAACCGAGCTCCTCTCCAATGCCTATAAATACGCATTTCCCGGGCAGAAATCCGGGGAAGTCTTTATCTCCTTCGAAAAAAAGGAGAAAGGATACATACTTCGTATTGCAGATAACGGAACAGGTCTTCCCAGTTCAGCCCGGGATATCAGGAAAAGTGAAAGCCTCGGCCTGAAACTCGTTTCTGAACTGGTTAAGCAGATAAAGGGCACAATTTCTCTTAAAACGGAAAAAGGAACTGACTTTATTCTCTCGGTTCCTGCTGATGATTGATACAAGCCCTTATATTTTC
>Ga0272441_10013602_pt1 | contig 11676 bp, 13 predicted proteins | sample SSMProp6N_FD_193582 | JGI IMG/M metagenome (GOLD analysis project Ga0272441, IMG submission 193582) | Marine sediment archaeal communities from Little Sippewissett salt marsh, Falmouth, MA, United States - SSM-Prop-6N | ecosystem: Environmental > Aquatic > Marine > Wetlands > Sediment ... | reverse complement strand
ATCATCCCAAGAAATCATGATGGATTCTTATTAAGTTAGAATAATATAAATTTAGCTTGGATTGTGTAGTTTAAACATCCTTTTGAGGAGCAATATTTGGCCAATATGCATCATTTCATGCTCTGCTATATGGAAAAGAATCCATTCGATAGTGTATTTCTGTTCACCAGAACCTACCATCTCTTCAAGCTCTTTATCTTTCAATTTACATAATCTCTTATACACTTGTTCTCTTACATATTTGAGTTCATCCAAATAGAATTGTTTAGATTTTTCCTTTATTTGTGGGATATTCACATTTGGTCTAAGAGCGAAACCATACTTGAATCTCTCAAAATCCATTTCAACTCCGTCAATATCCTCAAAAATCCAGCTCCATTCCACTCCTGCTATGTGCATCAATAGAGTTCCAATGGTTTCAATTGTCTTATCATTAGGTGTAAAATCCAGTGCATCTTCATCTAGACCCTCTATAATCTCTATCAAATACTCTCTAGAATCATTCATAATCGCATACCATGTAGCTACTCTAGGGGAGAGATCAGCAACTTTGTCTAACTTGAAGATCTTCAAATGCTTATTATCCATATAACATAAACAGCTGAATAGGTTAATATCATTTTTTAATGAACGAATAAGTAGAATTAGTTGGAGCCTCGGGGGGGACTTGAACCCCCGGCTAATTGATTACAAGTCAATCACTCTACCGCTGAGTTACCGAGGCTGCATTCAGCAAAGAGTTTTCAGTTATTCATATAAAAAATATTGTGATTGTAACTAGATTGCCTTCAAACAAGGTATATTTTTAATATTATAATAGACCCCGGGTCAATTTTCCATCTATTTTTCCTATTGAAATTAGAGAATAGAAAAAAAGGTTTAAAAAGAAAAAGAAAGTAGAACGAATGCAGTTAATACTGTGCCACTCTAGCTTAGTTCGGTAGAGCAATCGGCTGTTAAAGCCTTTAGAGCTTCTATTGGTTGCAAAAACCGATAGGTCGTAGGTTCGAGTCCTACGAGTGGCGCCATTTTCTTTATTTTTTTAATGCAATATTATTCAATGCTTTCAGGAAGAGTTTGATTTCCTCGTGTGTATTATAATGAACTAGACTTATCCTGTAGACTTTGGGTTTTTGATAAATATCTTGAGCATAAGAATAGAAGTGACCTGCACGTGCTGCAATTCCAGCTTCTTTCCACAAGTCCAAAGCTATTTCTTCTCCAGGTATCTTATCCATTTCAATAGAAAAGGTTGGATCTCTTTCATGAAGTCGATTTGTATCTTTTATTCCAAATACAGTTAATCCAGGTATTTCCAGTAGTCCTGGTATGTTCTCATATCCAGTCAGAAGTGATTGTGAAAAACTCATTTCATATTTTTCAATCGCTTCCATTACAAACTTGAGAGAATTTAACCTATCCAATTTTCTGTTATTAGGTTCAATTAGGTTCGAAAGCCAGAGGAAATGATCCATTACGCCATTGATAGCTGCAAAAGTTGCTTGGTTTCTTGTGCCCCATTCATATTTACCTGGGGGAACATTAGTAGCGGGTTTAACTTTGAAAGGTGTAAGTGATTCTAAATGTTCTTGTTTTCCATATAAATAACTTCCATGAGAGCTAAAAAGCTTGTATCCTGAAAAAACTAGAAAATCACAATCTATGGTCTGAACATCAGTGGGTCCATGAGCGATGTGGTGTACAGCATCCACAATGAAATATGCTTCTGATTCTTTGGCTATTTTTCTGATTTCATCAAGAGGTGCTTTAGTACCAAGCATATTAGAAGCAGAAGTGACAGTAACAATTTTTGTATTAGAATCGATTAATTCTTGCAGATGATCTAGATCAAGCGTTCCTTCATCCATGTTTAAACGTGTATGTCTAAGTTCCTTGATTTTTCCTCGTTTTTTCAATTCAACCCAAGGACTGACATTGGTATAGTGTTCATAATCTGTGGTTACAACATTTTCATTACCTGACAAATCATTTGCAATAGCATAACTTAGATTAAACATTAGAGATGTTGCAGATTCTCCTGTAACAATTGTTGAAGGAGAAGGTGCATTAAGGAAATCTGCTACTGCTTCTCTTCCTTCCAGAATAACTTGTTCAGCCAGCTTAGATTCATCAAAAATAGCTCCTACATTTGCACTGCATTCTGTTCGCGCTTTAGTTTCAGCTTCAACTGCTTTATCTACAACAAGAGTCGCCGTGCCATTGTCAAAAAAAGCTCGTTGGCGTCCATTGAAATCAGTTACTGCACGAGGGAAGGCAGCTCTAATCTGCTTAATTACTTCTTGATTGAAACTCATATGATAGTCGTTGATTTTTAATAGGTTTAAAAGTTTCTTACAAAATCACCTAATATTTCCAAATAATCTCTTCTTTGCTCTGGTTTTATATCTCCTCTAGATAAATCAAACACAATTCTATTAATCCCATTTTCTAAGTATTCATTAACAACTGATTCTAAATCTGTGTCGCTATAAACATCAAAATGAACGGAAAGAAAGAACTCTCTATCTTGAAGTTGATTTTCGTAGGGAGATAGTATCTCTTGAATTTCCTTACCTGTTGCACCTGCGGGATGTAAACCATCACCATATCTAATAGCTGTTTCTACCATAAAATCAGATGTTCCAGCAACGATTATAGGAGTCTTTGAAATTTCAGGTCTTAAAGGTTTAAAACTTACATCTTTAAATTGATAATACTGCCCTTCAAAAGAAGTCTGACCATTCCATAATGCTCTGACAATCTGTAATCCTTCACGTAGTTTGCTTCCACGTTTCTTGAAGTTCTCCCCAAGAAAGCTAAATTCTTTGTCATTCCAACCTGCTCCGAAAGTCATAACAACTCTACCTCCTGTCAAATAATCTAAGGTTGCTAACTGCTTTGCAACAATTATGGGATTCCTTATTGGAAGAACTAGTGTTGAAACACCAAACTTGATTTTTTCTGTATAACCAGCTAGAAAAGCTATTGTTGTTAATGGTTCTGCTATATTATTATAGAGTGATGTTGTAATTTCATCATAAATTGTTAAGCCTTTTCATCTGCTTGCATTATGTGATCAACGGTCCATAAAGATTCGAAACCAGAATCTTCAGCAATTTTTGCACTTTCGACTAAGTAATCACTATCAAGATTAATACCAAAGTTCTCTAAAGTATAACCAAATTTCATTACAATCCTACTTCATTTTAGTGTATTTCTTCCAGACCACAACTTATGAATAATTTTCCATGCTCCGTCTATCTTAAGCAATGATAGAAAATCTGTGCATTCATAGATTCTTTCTGGGTGAGTAACTGTCATCTTCACTTTAGCTATCGCAGAATTGTGCCAAATATCTATATTTTCAATCTCAAATAAACGGTTATCATTTGCTCCTTTTTCTAGAGGTCTCTTGCATTTTTCTTTCCAAAAATCCATTGTTTTGAACCAAAAAGAATTGTCTGGCATTATCCCTACGTTTCTCGCTTCTTCCCAAAAAGCTTCTTGGATTAAATCGAATTTACGTTCATATAAACCTTCTAGATATAAGTTGATAACATGTTCAACATCACTGAAATCAGTGTTTACATACATTATTTACACCACCAAGATAATTATTCTTCAATTCGTTCAACTTTGAAAATTACAGGTCTGATACCATCTGGGCATGCTGTGTAAATCATGTTTTCACCAGTCCAATCGGAAAATCCTCCTCCGTTTCTTAGAATACTTACATTTTTGTATAATCCAAACCATGCATGATGACAAAAGCCTTCGGGCATATTTCCTGTCTCATCAACTATGTATTCAGCTCCCACTTCTAATCCACATATTGGTATGGGTCTTCCATCTGGTCTAATAAAATCTTCTCCAAGAATATCCTTGGGACTATATTTTTTAATTACAGTTAATTTAACTTTAAACATTTAAATCACCAGTCAATTTCCTAGAAAACATCAGACATTTAAAAACATTTTTACGGTTAAAATTATTTTAATGGTAAAGCTTATTATTGTGAAAAACTATCTTTCATAGGTTTGTAATAAGAAAGACTATAAACTTCGATAGATAGTAGGTATCAACATGTCAGACAATATCAATAAAAGGTTTAACCCAAAAGATCGAACAATATTGTACGATTTTTGGAATTCTCTTCCCAAGATTAAGTTTGTAAAAGATGCAGAAAAGGTGTACTATTCGCATACAGCAAGACAAGCAATTCTCAAAGCTTTAGGTGAGGGAATCAAAGAGGTTTCTACAATAAATACTGATAAAGCTGTAATTAGAAGAGCTTTAAGTGCTCATGAAATCTTTAATAGGATTAAGGTTTACAAAGAAGAGAAAAGAGATATTCAAGCAATTAACTGGGACGATTTTGATATTAGTCTACATAACTTATATTTTCATATACAGAAATTAGAAGATGCAAATTTAATTCAAACGGTGACAATTTTACGTGAGGGGAGACATAATGTTTCATATTATGGTAGAACTGCGCAGGTATTAATATTTCGAATTGACTATGAGGAATATGATAGAATTAAGGATGCTTTTACCGCAATGGCTAAACTTGCTCCACATATTAATTCAACTTTAAGCTCTGAAGAAATCCTTGATTTCTATGACAAGTATGTTAGAATTGGTCAATCACACTCAGGAATTTTATTTGAAAGATTAGCAGAATTTGAAAAACCTCTACAAGAAACTGATGTTGACCCAGTTGATATTGCAAATTTCATAGAGCTATTGTTGACTGTTAATCCTAGTTTTGTAAAACTTCTGGGAGAAATTACAGAATATTTAGGTTTGAAATTTTAGATATCAAGTCTTTAGATAATCCTTTTATTATGTTTGTATGAATCTTCTTAGAGATTAATGTCAGAAGATCAAGAAGTAAATGTTCTCTGCATTTGGCAACCAAATGAGAGACTCATGAAATATTTGCAAGATGGGTTAAGTAATTATCCTCAAGTTAAACTTGTTGTTCCTCCAGATCTAGAAGAAGAAACTCTACTAAAATTGGCTCCTGATGCAGATATCTTAATGGGTTGGCGACCTACTAAAGATTTACTAAAGACTGCAAAAAAAACTCGATTATTTATTAATCCTGGAGCAGGAGTACAGCATCTTATTCCTATTTTTAAAGAAGTGACAGTTAATAGAGAACTAACTTTGGTTAATGGTCATGGAAATTGCTATTTTACTGCACAACATGTTGTTGCACTTTTATTAGCTTTAATGAATAAAGTGATACGTCATCATAACTGGATGGTTGAAGGACATTGGAGGAGAGGTGATTCTTTTGCACAGTCCATTCCATTAAGAGGAAAAAAAATAGGTCTATTAGGATATGGGGCTGTAAATCGCCTTGTACATAAATTCTTAGCTGGTTTTGATATAGACTTCTCGATATTAAGAAGAGATTGGAGTAAACAACAAACTGAATTACCAACCTCCGCGACAAAATATACTTTCGATGATTTAGATGATTTCCTCAGAGAGATAGATATACTAATTGTAGCAACCCCTTTAACTTCAAAAACTGAAGGACTAATTCAGGAGCAAGAACTCGAAATACTAGGTGAAGAAGGATTAGTAGTAAATATAGGAAGAGGACCTATAATTGATGAGAAAAGTTTCTATTATTCATTAAAGGAAAGAAAAATCGCTGGTGCTGCAATAGATGTATGGTATGATTATCAACCAGAAGAAGATGTGGATGGAAAGAAGTATCCTGCTAAGTATCCCTTTTATGATCTTGATAATGTTGTTTTATCACCCCATAGAGGAGCATCTCCAATGAATGATTTGAAAAGATGGGATGAACAAATAGAAAATATTATTCGTTTTGCCCGAGGAAGGAAGGATTTTCTTAATGTTGTAAATCTGGATGAGGGTTATTAAGATTCTTCCACTTTTCATATCTATTATTGAATATAAGTACAAATGGAAGAGCTAATGAGTAGAGAAATAACTCGAAAAGTAGAGAACCATTTTCTGGAGGTAATCCCTTAAATCGACTTTCAAAAGCGTCCAAAGTGTTACCTAACAAGTTACCCATTGTAATCATTTCTATTATAATTTGAATATCATTTGCTTTTTCTTCACCATAGAATTCAACAAGACGTTTCCAAGCATCCTCTGAGGGATTTTCTTCTGTTTCAGCATAATGCTGTGCATAAGCAAGTCCAACAACTTCATCAGAATCACAAGAACCAAAGTCATGTGTCATTATTTGTTGTATTTCCTCCTCACTGCAACCTTCATTTAGTGCTGATTTGGTGTGCCCCCATTCACAATATCTACAGCCATTAACTGCTGTTACAGCTAACATTATACGCTGTCGAAATTGACGACTTACTCTTTCAGATTTCATAGTATCTCTGATATCTGAGTTTCTTTTCATCATTCTGAAAAAATCTCTAGTGAATGTCTTGAATGTAAAAGATCGCTTCTTAAAATACTGTGAACCAAGCATATTCTAAGAATTTATTTGACAAATAAAAATCTCTCTATTTAACATAAAATAAAATGAGGTAAGAATATTGTTTGCAGAAGAACAGATTAAACCAGATTCTGTTGTATAAGGATTGTGAATTAAGCTTTATAACACAAAATATTTAAAGAAACCTTGAAAGGAAAAGTAGGCATTAGCCTATCGGCAAAGGGGCAGTGATCTAGCCTGGCTATGATACCTCCTTGACGTGGAGGAAGTCGGCGGTTCAAATCCGCCCTGCCCCACCACTGTCTTTTAATCAAGATTAACTTATAATATTGATACCTTATATAACCTTGAAACAATAAAAGAAAAAATTGGAGTTAGGATTATAATGCTAATCCTATGCTTAGTGGTGTAACAGCAAACGCAAAAACTAGAAATGCTACTGTTATTACTGTACCTGTTATTGAAAGGACTAAAGCAGTAGTATTTTTCTTATTAACACCTTCAGATTTTCTAGCCTTAATTGCCATTGGGAGTGTAACTACTGAAAATGCAAAGAAAATTGGTATTGCTAAGCTGAGAATAGATAGAATCATGGAAATTCTTGAATCAGTTTTAGCTTCATGGTAAGCTTCATTTTCTTCAACAATGTTCACCCACTCAGGATTATGGAATGACCTATCCATATCAATATCTCCTTTTTGCCACCATTTCTTATCCTTTAAAGCAGGCACTCTTCTGATAGGCAGTAACACGTAACCAATTGATTTCATAGTCCATTCAAATGAAAATCTGTAATTGATTAATCCCCACAAATACAGAATTATCGTATAAAATGCGAGAGTTGTTAAAATCATCAACCATGTTCCCCCCCATAGCATTTTTTCGTAACTCTGTAGTCCAAAAATCAAAGGAATAAACGCAGGTGGAAGCCAGTATAACCATTGGTTATTATAGTTTGTAAAAGCAATTATCCCATACCGACGGATATACCCAGACTTCTTAGCGAAGTGGGAACCCCGACCACGAAATTCGACCAGATAAATAACAATCATTGTAAACATTATACTAAAACCATTTGTGAATAGGAATTGCCACAACCATGCAAAGTTAGTTATAAAATCACCATAAGTTTGAGGATTATCAGGAGACCAAAAACGGTGTCCACCTATGTTTCTGTAGAAATTAATTGCTTCATCGAAGTTTGTATTATCCATAACGTTAACTAATTCCAACACAGTCCCAGTTGCACCAGCAAGAAACATGACGAGACTGATTAAGAGAACTGTCTTAACGAATCCTTTGAATAGAGCTTTTTTAGGTTGAGCAAGAGCTATACCTATAATACTGCCTATAAAAGAAACGGCTAAATATGGAAAGATAGGTTCCCAAGGAGAAGCAAGAGGGTTTACAAAAATACCTATGAGAACAGCACCAAAACCTGCTGTACGCACATCAGGTCGCCATATCTCTGATCCATCCGCTAATATCCCCCATGGATAACCCCTCGTATCTAAAGTTGTTATTTTGTATAGAATGTTTCTAGCCAACGATTCATCTGGTGCACCAAAAGGAAAACCTGTTCTAGTTACACCCAAAATACCATTATAGAGACCATCCCAGATGAATTTGGTGCATGCGATAACAATGACTGTTAGAAATGCATAAGCTATCATTTGACGTTTCGGTTTTCTCCATCCATCATTAATAGAAAGCAAACATTGAACGATTCCAGTGATTATTACACACCACGCAATAGTATGAATAGTTTCAAAATACGCCCATCTATTGGAAACAATATCTAAATTAAAGAAGTTATGAGTTGCAGGATTTTTAAGAAAGTCACCAAACATCCCATGATAACCAGTTATTGCCTCTGTCAACATAGCAAAAATAAGCAATACGACCCCCCCAACTACTTGTTTTATAGCTATAGAAAGAATGCTTCTGCCTTTTAACAAATTTTTTTGCATACTTACCATATTAGATATTGCAGACGTCAGTAAGAATAATCCAGCCAACCCTCCTATAAATGGCAAGATAAAAAGGGCTAGTACATTTATCAAAGGGATATTATTGATGTTCCCTACTAGAGTATCAACATCAAGTAAATCGGATATTTGATGTAAAAGTATCATTAATAGAATAGCTACTCCTCGTAAAAAATCTAAACTCGAGAATCGCTTTTGTTTGATAGTTTCTGAAAGTTTTGTTTCGGAAACTTCTTGTGCTACAGCTGTCATTGTAGTTCCTCAGAGATAAGAAAAATTATTCACAAGTTAAAAAGTTTTACTGCAAATCTTTGAAGATTTACTAGATTCACGGTCTTTTTAAAACAATCCTTCTACACTCAAATATCTTTGACCAGTATCAGCTAGGACTACAACGATTGTTTTGGATTTATCTTTTAATTTCTTAATAATTCTCTCTGCAGCTACGCAAACTGCACCTGAACTGATACCAACTAGTATTCCTTCAGATTGAGCTATCCTTCTACACATGTTAAATGCTTCTACTTGTTTTACCAAAGAAATTTCATCGATTATTTCTTTATCAAGAGTTTCTGGCACAAAACCAGGAGCTGTTCCCATCATTTTATGAGGTTGAAAAATACCTTTGGAAATGTATGGTGATTCAAAAGGTTCAACTGCTATTAATTCTACTGAAGGGTTCTTCTCTTTAAGATATTTGCCAGCACCACAAATAGTTCCGCCTGTTCCTAAACCTGTTATTAGAATATCGACTTGACCGTCTGTTTGTTCCCATATCTCTGGACCAGTTGTTAAATAGTGAGCTTTTGGATTAGATTGATTAACATGCTGACCAACATAGAAATAATCAGGATTATCTTTCATTATCTCTTTCATTTTTTGACGAGCACCTTCTGTACCCAGCTCAGCGGGAGTGAGTATTAATTCAGCTCCTAAGGCCCTTAGTATCTGCCTTCTTTCTATACTCTGTATTTCAGACATGACCAAAATCGCTCTGTAATTTCTTATACAAGAGATGAAAGCAATAGCCATACCTGTATTTCCACTAGTACATTCAATAACCGTATCTCCTTCTTTTAATCTTCCATCTCTTTCAGCATCCTCGAATATTTGAAGAACTGGTCTGTCCTTCAAGCTAAAAGGATTCATAAATTCACATTTCCCATAGATTTCATTATGAGGAAAGATTCTACTGAGTCGTAAAAGAGGTGTTTTTCCAATTAAATCAGCAATCGAACTGATTTTCATAAGATAAAACCAATGTTTTAAGTAAAAACCTTTTCTTAAGAAATTAGAATTGATCTAAATCATTACCTGAAATAACCTCTCCATCATATCTAGTCTTTATTTCCTCTACTAATTCTTCTTCCGATTTTCCCCAAAAGAGCTGGTGATACAATATAAGCTGTTTAGGTTTAACCTTATTTGCAATTTCTCCTAATTCATGAGTAGATGTGTGCATTGCTATGTGGTATTCTTTCCAAGTTTCAGGTAATTCTCTAAATACTTCAGCAGAATATACTTCATGAATTAGAACATCACAATTCGAGTAATGCTTTAACAGTTCGCTAGATGGAGCAGTATCTCCAGAAATTACAATGACTTTGTCAGGAGTATGGATTCTGTAACCAAATGCTTCAAGTAATCCATGGTTTACAGAAAACGCTTCAACCTTAATATTCGAATCTTCAAAAACTATACCTGGCTGAATCTCATGTACGTTTACATTATAACCTGTTTCATTTATTGGTTCTAAACCATCTAATCTTACCCTTATATCTTCTTTATATGCTTCTAGAATATGTTTTGTCATATGTTTTAATCCAGAAGGGCCGTATACTTCTAGAGGCATAATTCTTCCCTTAACCCATGTAGTAAAAATCAAATCTGGGTATCCTATAGTGTGATCAGTATGTAAATGTGTTAGAAAGACTGTTTTTATTGATTTTAGATCTATATTGGCTCCATTCAGTCTTCTAACGATTCCAGAACCAAAGTCGAATAGATAAGGTTGACCTCGAACCAATATTGCGATACTAGTTCCATATCTGTTTGGCAACGCATTGGGTGTTCCTGTGCCCAGAAGTATTATCTTGGTAATTTGTTGATTGTCTTTTTTCATATCCGGAATATCTTTAATCTTTAATATTTAAATAGAAATCGGAGATATTTCTTGTGAACATGACTTTGTTTAATGAGATACTTAAAGCAGAGGAAAGAATCAGATCCTACATTAAAGAAACTAAACTAGAATATTCCACCAGTTTAAGCAAACTTGGCAATTGTCATGTTTATCTCAAACTAGAGAACCAACAGAATACAGGTTCATTCAAGCTTCGAGGGGCAATGAACAGTCTCCTCGCTTTATCCTTAGATAGTGACAAGAAGAATTTTGTAACAGCTTCTTCTGGCAACCATGGAGCTGCTTTTGCATATGGCATATCTAAGTTGAAATTAAGTGGGATGATTTTCCTTCCTGAAAATGCCTCTCCTGTAAAGATTGAAGCTTTAAAGAAAGATAAGGTAGAAATCAAACAATATGGTAATGATTGCGTTCAAGCAGAAATATACGCTCGAAAGTACGCTGAAGAGAACAATTCAACTTTTATTTCTCCCTATAATGATTTAAATGTAATTGCAGGACAAGGAACAATAGGTGTTGAATTAGACAACCAGATTGACGATATTGATTATGTTCTTGTACCAATAGGTGGAGGCGGATTAATATCTGGAATAGCAGGATATCTGAAACACAAATCTGGAAAAATCAAAATCATAGGATGTCAACCAAGTAACTCCCCTGTTATGTATGAATCAATTAAAGCAGGGAAAATAGTAGAATATGAATCGTTACCAACTCTATCTGATGGTACAGCTGGGGGATTAGAAAATAACTCAATAACTTTCGAGTATTGTCAGAAATATGTAGATGATTACATTCTATTATCTGAAGAAGAAATAAAAGAGGCATTGAAATTCATGTATAAGGAGCATGAGATGATAGTTGAAGGTGCAGCTGCGCTTTCAGTAGCAGCATTTATCAAAGAAAAGCCAAAATTCGCAGGATCCAAAATTGTTCTTCTAATAACTGGTTCTAAAATAAGTGTTGAGAGGTTTCAAGAAATTATTAACTGATTTTATAGTAAGTTGTTAGTATTCTCTGAAAGAACCAAGTTTTAAGTTGTCATTTTCTTCTATTAAATCAAGCTCTATTATAGACTGAATATTATCCCCACTTAATAA
>Ga0272441_10013601_pt1 | contig 11676 bp, 18 predicted proteins | sample SSMProp6N_FD_193582 | JGI IMG/M metagenome (GOLD analysis project Ga0272441, IMG submission 193582) | Marine sediment archaeal communities from Little Sippewissett salt marsh, Falmouth, MA, United States - SSM-Prop-6N | ecosystem: Environmental > Aquatic > Marine > Wetlands > Sediment ... | reverse complement strand
GACGGCAGCGTCACGCTCGGCGAGCTCGTGCCTTACCTCTCCGAACAGGTGCGGCGCGCCACGCACAGCGGCCAGAGCCCGACCGTCGCCGGCAAGTTCGACCCGGCGCTGACGCTCGGTCGTTGAGCGCGCAGCCGCAGCGATTCTCATTATGGGGTTGGACCCCCGCGGCCTTGCGCCGCGGGTGAAAGAGATTTCCGGAAAACGCTCGCGTTTTCCGGAAATCTCACGCCCCTGCCGCACAAGGCGGCAGGGGGCGCCGGCCATAATGAGAATCGCTGGCGCAGCCGTAATAGGCTTTGACGCCCTCGTCACCGTCGGGTAGGATGCTCGCCCGGATTCACAGAAGGAGTAGAGCCATGCGTCCTGAAGAAATCGAAGAGCTCGCGAACAAGATCGTCGGCGCCTTCACCCGCCCGAAGACCGTCGAGGCGGGCTGCGCCAGCGGCTACGTCTGCGCCGGATACGAATGCCTCATCGAGTTCGCGTGCGACACACCGTACGTCTTCTGATCAGCCGCCCCGCGCAAGCGCTGCAGCCGAAATAGGCTTTGACACACCGATACCGGGCGCCTAGGATACGGCCCAGCACGCAGAAGAAGAGGAGAGCACAGATGCGTCCGGAAGAAATCGAAGAACTGGCCAACAAGATCGTCGGCACTTTCACGCGCCCCAAGACCGCCGAGGCCGCATGCGTGACCTCGTTCGAATGCGGCATCGAATACGCCTGCAACGGCACGTACACGCCCGCGCCATAACGTGCGCCGGCAACCGTTGCTGCATAACTCGCGCTCGGACCGAACGCGCACGAGCGGGTCGCCAAATGATTGCGGCCCGTCGAAACGACGGGCTGTCGACCGCGCCGTACGCGCGTGTGCATGTTCGCTGCCGTTCCAGGCCAAGGGAGAGCAAGATGCGTCCGGAAGAAATCGAAAAACTGGCCAACAAGATCATCGAAAGCTTCACGCGTCCGAAGAACGTTGAGGCAATTTGCGTCTCGTTCTATGAATGCATCAGTGGCTACAACGAGCCGTAGCGGCTAGTGAACGTGCAGCTTTGGCAAACAGGAGAGACGATATGCGTCCGGAAGAAATCGAAGAATTGGCGAACAAGATTGTCGGCGCCTTCACCCGCCCCAAAACAGCCGAGGCGGCCTGCGTGAGCGGGTACGAATGCGGTATCGAGTTCACCTGCCCGGTCGACTTCTCGCCCGACGCCTGATACGAAGCCCAGCGGGTGCTGTGGGGTGAGGTCGTAGGTGGGTTCGTTGATGGCCGTCTCGCATGACAGAAAAAGTCCGCTACGAAGAACTGCTGCCGCACGAATTTGAGGCGCGGCTCGCCCAACGGCCGGTCGGCTACCTGCCGATCGGCACGCTGGAATGGCACGGTGTGCAGAACGCGCTTGGCGCGGATTTCATTCAGTCGCGCGGTCTTTTCGAACGCGCGGCACGACAGTTCGGTGGCATCGTGCTGCCGCCGCTCTGGCTAGGGCCCGACCGGATCACCGGTCAGGATAACGGCCCCGACCTTATCGGCATGGATACCGCCAAGACGACCACGCCGCACCGGCAACTGCCGGGCAGCTGCTACTGGATCCCAAAAGGCCTGTTCACGGCTCTGTTGGAAGTGATCCTGGCGCAGGCGAAACGGGCCGGGTTCCGCTGCATCGTCGCGGACGGGCACGGGCCGTCGCGGAAAGCCTGGGCCGAGATGGCGGATTCCTGGGAGAAGCAGTTCGAGCTGCACCTGATCTCGGCCAAGCGTGACTTTGCCGGGCAGTGGCGCACACAGAACGACCATGCCGGGCGCAACGAGACATCGATCATGATGGCGGTCACGCCGGCACTGGTCGACCTGTCGCTGCTGCCCGCCGATCGCGACGTATGGCCGCAAGGCGTCGGGGGCAAAGACCCGCGCGATGCGAGCGCGGAGTATGGCGAACAGCTGATCGAGGACACCCTCGCACTCCTCGGCGGCCGGCTCGACGAGCTGGGAGTCTGAGCCGTGGCCACCGAGTTCCTTACCGGCCGCGAGATCTACGAGCGCGTGATCCTGGCCGAGATCCCGTCCGCCACGGATTTCCTGTGGCTGGCGACCGCCGACCTCAAGGACTTGCACGTTGACAGGGCAGGCCGCATGGTCCCGTTTCTGGCAGTGCTCGCGGAACTGGCCGAACAAGGCGTCCAGATCCGGCTGCTCCACGCGCGGGAACCGGGCCCGGTGTTCCGTGCGGATTTCGATCGTTACCCGATCCTGCTCGACCGGCTTGAACGTGTCTTGTGCCCGCGCGTGCATTTCAAGAGCGTGCTCATCGACGGCCGGTTCGCCTACGCGGGCAGCGCGAACCTGACGGGCGCCGGCATGGGCGCGAAAAGCGTAAACCGGCGGAACTTCGAGAACGGCTTTGTCTCGACCGACCCGGACCTGGTCGCTAAGATCATGGCCCAATTCGACGAGATCTGGATGGGCGCGCGCTGCGACTCGTGCGGACGCAAGAAGCACTGCGCGGATTCCCGCGCGCTGCTGGAGTGATCGGAGGGAGACGGCGATGACAAGCAAGACCGTGGCAGGCGTGCTTTTGGGACTCATGGTGGGTGTCGGCGCAGGTTGCGGAGGAGGCGGGGGCCGGAGTTTCAGCGCCACGCAGTTCGGGATTGATGCAAAGGGCAACGCCGAACAACACGGCAAGATCTACGTAAGCGGCGAACGGTACCGCATTGAAATCAAGGCGCCGGAAGGGCCGGGCCAACTCGTCATGATCTTCAGCAAGCCGGCGCAGAAGCACTGGATGCTGAACCCGGCGAAGAAGCTCTACTGTGAACAGGCCTACAACGAGGCGGAGCTCGAGAAGTTCCTGCACTCTTCGGTCGCCAAGGAAGGCGAAAAGATCCTGGGCACGGAGACGGTGAACGGCTTCAAGTGCGTGAAGAAGGAAGTGGAAACGACAATGAGCTTCATGGGCTTCTCGCGCAAGAGCAAAGCGACCGTATGGATGAGCGACGCGCTCGGCATGCCGGTGCGCACGCGCCGGGCGGACGGGGCCGGCACGGAGCTGCGCGAGATCAAGAAAGGCAGACAGCCAGCCAGCCTGTTCGAGATCCCCAAGGATTTCAAGCAGGTCGCCAACATGATCGCGCTGTTCGCGTCCCTCGACGAGGGGGACGGGAAGGGCAAACGCTCGCGACGCGGTGGCCGGCCGCCGGCCGGACTGCCGAAAGGCTTCAAGCTCCCGTTCGGGAAATAGGGAGCCCGACACCATGAGCGCAGGCCACATGGCGGGTCCGTCGACAGGGGGCGGATGGCGTCCCCCCTCCAGAGCCATCCAGGAAGCCGTTGACGCGCTGAACGCGGCAAGACAGACGTCCGGCCCGCGCAGCGCAGAGGCTGCAGACGCATTGTCGAACCTGGCCGAGACATACCAACGCCACGGCAAGTTCGAACAGGCCGAGCCCGCGTTCACGGAGATGCTCGAGATTCATGAGACGACGCTTGGCACCGGCGATCGTCGCGTGCTGGCCGATCTGAAACGGCTGACGGCCTTCTATCGGGCCTGGGGCCGCGAGGATCGAGCCCGGGAATATGCGCAACGCGCGGCGTCGTTTCAAGGCGACCCGTTCGTGGAAAAGGTCCGGGAAGCCTTTGCAGAGATGCCGGCGCAGCCCAGTCTCGCGGAGCAAATCGAGGAGGAATTGGGCGCGGCGCCGTCGGCTGATCCGACGCGGCGCTTCGTGGCCGGCGTCGTTCTGCCTGCGCTGTTGGCACTGCTCGGCATTTATCTGACGACGAGAGACAAAGTCTGCATCCGGGCATACCGGGACTACTTCTCCAAGCCGATCGTAATCCACAGCCGCCCGGCGGCCATCGCGCAGGGCATCATCGTCCTGTGCCTTGCGCTCGGACTGCACTGTCATTTCCGGATCAGCGTCAAGAGCGCCACGCTGGCAGGCTATGGCAAACTCCTGGCCTTCGGCCTGGGGGCTGCGGCGCTCGCGGTGTATCTCCAGAAGATCTGGACCTTCTGAACGGCAGGAATATGCCAACGGTTCGAGAGACGATCGCGCAACTCAAGGCCCGGGCCCGGCCCGACCACCTCGCGGGCATGGCCCGGTTCGGGATCACGACGAAGAAGCGGCTCGGCGTCGCCATACCCGAACTGCGCAGGCTGGCCAGGCAGCTCGGGAAGAACCACCGGCTCGCGCTCGGGCTCTGGAAGACGGGCATTCCGGACGCGATGATCCTCGCCGCCATGGTCGACGAACCGGAGAAGGTCACCGCCGAGCAGATGGACGTGTGGGTCAAAGACCTCAACTCGTGGGACGTCTGCGACCAGGTCTGCATGAACCTTTTCGATAAGAGCCCGCTCGCGTGGAAGAAGGTCCGGCAGTGGGCACGGGCCAAGGAGGAATTCGTGAAGCGCGCGGCGTTCGCACTGATCGCGTGTCTGGCCTGGCACGACAAGCGGGCGCCCGACAGCGCGTTCGTCAAGCTGATCCCGCTCATCAAACGCGCCGCCCGCGACGAGCGCAACTATGTCAAGAAGGCCGTAAGCTGGGCGTTGCGCCATATCGGCAAGCGGAACCGGGCGCTGCACGAGGTCGCGCTCGGCGCTGCCCGCGAACTGCAGGCCGCAGACGACCGAACGGCGCGCTGGATCGGCGCCGACGCCGTCCGCGATCTGAGCAAAGAAAACACGCTCCGCCGGCTTGCGCGAGCGTAAGTCGCGCGCATTCAACGCGACAGTGACTTTGAGACGTGCTTTGGCACAAGGGGATGTGACGATGACGGACAAAGCGAAAAACACTGAATTCCTTCAGACAATACTCGACGCGAATCCGGCCGCGGTGTTCGTTGTCGACGAAGACTTTCATGTTGTGGCACTGAACAAAGCCGCCGAACAGCTTGCCGACGGGCAGCCGCAGAGCGCGTTGGCGCAGCCCGGCGGGGTCGTGCTGCGCTGCATACACGCTACCGAGACCCCGGAAGGGTGCGGGAAGACACCCGAATGCCAATCCTGCGTGATCCGCGACGCCGTATCGCGCGCGGCGATCGGGAACAGGGTCCATCGGGTCAGAACCCGGCTGACCCGCATCCGGAACGGCAAGCAAGAGAACGCTTTCTTCCTGGTAACCGCCTCCCGTTTCGAGCACGAGGGAGAGGTACGCGTGCTGCTCGTAGTCGAGGACATCAGCGAGTTCATGGAGCTGCGCGAGCTGATCCCGATCTGCGCGAGATGCAAGAAGATCCGGCGCGACGACAACTACTGGGACATCGTCGAGAAATACATGCAGACGCATATGGACCTGACCTTCACCCACAGCTACTGCCCCGAGTGCGAAGCGGAGTTGCTCGCCGAAGCCGGCAAGCGACACGGTTCGGACGGTTGATCCAGGCACGCAGACGGCGCCGGCTCGACAGAGCCCTGACAAGCCTTCCGTGGTTGAAACGCGCGCTGCACTGCGGGACAATTCCTGCTTTTGGACGGGGCCTGTGCGAAAAGCGTGCAGGCGACAGACAAATCCCGGGCCCGGCGACGATATACACTGTGAATGCAGGGCCGTCAGCCGAGGTCCGGGAGAGGATGCGAATTGGACTGGGAAACGCTGCTAGACCAGTACGGAGCCGCGCTCCTGCTCTACGCCCGGCAATGGACGGCCTCGCATCAGGAGGCGGAGGAGGCCGTACAGGAGGGCTTTGTGAAAGTCTGGCGCGCGCGTCCGAACGGCCCGGATCAGCCCGCGCCTCTTTTGTACCGGGCGGTGAAGCAGAGCGCGATCGACCTCGCGCGCAAGCGCGTGCGGCGTCGGCAACGGGAAAAGGCGGCCGGCGCCCTCGAAACAGGCGAGCCGGTCGCGATGTTCGAGAGCGGGTTCGAGAGCAAAGAGCGGCGCGACCAGATCGAGCGGGCGCTCGCAAAGCTGCCGGCCGAACAACGAGAGGTTGTCGTCATGAAGATCTGGGGCGAACTGACTTTCAGACAGATAGCGGAGACACTCGACGTCTCCGCCAACACAGCGGCGTCGCGCTATCGTTACGCTCTGCGCACACTGCGCAAGGAACTTGCGACGGCCGGCGCCGCGAGATAAGGATCGATGACCATAGAAAAGCAAGATGACGCATTGGAGCAGGAGCTGGGGCGGCTGAAGCCGCGCGCGTTGTCCGGAACCGCGCGGGGACGGATCGTCGCGCAGCTCGGGCGCCCGGCTCCTGCCCACAGATCCCGCGTGTGGCCTTGGGCGGGATGGGGCGCCGCCGCTGCCGTTGCCGCGGCAGTGCTCGTTCTCCTCTCCGCGAGGTGGCGCCCCGCCCCGCACTCGGAACAGGCGGCACAAACCGTGCAGGCGCCAGCGCGGCGTCAGCATGACCGGGCGCCGGTCGCTGGACCGACCAGGTCCACGGCAAAACCGCTCGTTGTCGATAGTACGCTCGTTGCGCGGAAAGACCGGGGTCTGGCCGTTCTGCCCGGCTACGGGCCGGTTCGCAAGGTGAATTATCGGTTCGTCGATACCTACTGCTGGCACGACCCGGCCCGAAACGTGACCGTGACAAGAACGACCCCCAGGGAAGAGGTCGTCCTCGTGCGACTCGTGACCTACTGACAAACAAGAAGGAAGGAAACGAAACAATGAAACGCTACACGCTGCTTGTCGTCGCAACCGTACTGGCGGCAATCGGGTGCCATGCCGGAACCGACCCCCAGGCTCCTGCCCCGCAGGGCCCGACGGAAAAGGCCGCTTATCTCGGGGTCGCGACCTCGCCGGTCGGTCCCGCACTCGGGCATCAACTCGGCCTGCCCAAGGGCGTCGGGCTCGTGATCGACTATGTCGATCCCGACAGTCCGGCGCAGGGCAAGCTCGAGCCGCATGACGTGCTGCACAAGCTGAACGACCAGATCCTCGTCAGCCACCAACAGCTTGCCGTGCTCGTGCGCTCACAACAGCCCGGCCAGGAGGTACAGCTCAGCATCATCCGCGGCGGCGCGGCATCAACGCTGAAAACCCGGCTCGCGGAAAAGGCGTTGCCGCCGCTCAGCCCGGAAGCCTGGCACCTGCCCCCGATCCAGTTCAGGCCGCCCATGCAAGGACATGAGCCCTGGTGGTTCCCGCGGCAGGGGCAGCCCGAACAGCCGCACCTCAAACCCGGGGAAACCGGGCCGGACGCGCAGGCTCCGAACGGAAAAGACTGGGAAAGCGTGGAGCAGGAGCTGCGCGAGATGATGGAGCAGGCGAGGAGCCGGATCCGGGAACGCGGCGTAAGCGGCGACCGGCTCCGAGCACTGATCGACGAGGTCTTCGAGGAACTCGAGCGCGGCACGAACCAGCTCCAATCGTCGGGGCCCGGTCCGAACCGGCGCATGATCCGGATGCAGACCGCGGGCCAGCAGAACCGCCTGTTCACGGTCGTGGACAACGAGCATGCGCTGAGCCTGACAGAAGAGGACGGCGTCAAGCACCTGACGGTCCACGACCGCGACGGGAGACTGCTCTTCGACGGGCCCGTCACTTCTGAGGCCGAGCGCGAGAAAGTGCCCGCCGCGATCCGGCAGAAGCTCGACGCCGTCAACGGCGGCGGCCACGCCCCCTTGCCCGCCGACGCGATCCAGGGGCTCGGCGACAAGGACATCCTCTGAGCCAAATCGGAAGTCGGAAATCGGAAGTTCAGAATCTTTCGCAGCAGACAAGATTCTCAACCGTCATGTACACGGCCCCTTCCCGACTTGAACCCCGCCTACCCTCGCGCTAAACTTGCGCTCTCAGGCGCGGGGTCGGTGTCTCAGAGAGGAAACAACATCATGAACGACGCACTCGCGAGTATCTTCAAGCGGCGCAGTGTCCGGAAGTATACGGACAAGGCGATTCCCGAGTCGATGATCACGGACATGCTCGAGGCGGCAATGGCCGCACCGTCGGCGGTCGCTAAGGATCCGTGGCGGTTCATCGTGGTGCAAGAACGCGGCACGCTCGACAAGATTGCCGAAGGCCTGCCGCACGGGCAGATGCTGCGCGAAGCGCCGCTCGCGTTCGTGGTCTGCGGCGATATCGAAGTGGCGCATGACGGGAAGCTCTCGTACATGCTGCAGGACTGCAGCGCCGCGATCGAGAACCTGCTCCTGGCCGCCAGTATGCTCGGGCTCGGCGGGGTCTGGCTCGGCGTGCACCCGCGCGAGGAACGCATCGCGCATATGCGCGCGCTGTTCGCGCTGCCGGACAACATCCTACCGATCTCCGTACTGTCGATCGGTTGGCCTGCCGCGGAGCCGGCAGCGCGCACACGCTACGATGCGGCCTATGTTCATCGGGAACGTTGGGAAGCCGGTGCCTGAGCGGGATGCAGGCGCTGTGGTGGCGTGCGACCCCCGCGGCCTTGTGCCGCGGGTGAACGAGATTTGCGAACAGAAGGACAGACTACGGCCGGAATTCGCGTGCCGCCTCGTACATCGCGACCACGTTCTCAAGCGGAATGTCCCCGATCATCTGCTGGTCCGGCCCGATAATCACCCGCTCAGGGCCCAATACCTCAAGCGTACGCCGGACCGCCGCGCGAACATCCGCCGGTGTGGCGAACGGTAAGGTCGTCTGCGTGCTGATCCCGCCGTGAAATGCGATCTTGCCCTTGAACTCGCGGGCCAAGGTTGCTGGGGCCATACCCGCTGCCGAGACCTGTACAGGGTCCAGGATATCCACGCCAATCTCCGCCAGATCCCCGATGATCGGACCGACCGCGCCGCACGTGTGAAACATGACTCTCAGCCCGTAGCCTTTCGCATGGTCGACCAGTCGCTTCATGTGGGGCTTGAAAAATCGACGGTAGTGCTCGGGACTGATGAACATCGAGAGCTGCGTCCCGAAATCGCTGCCGAAATAGAACAGGTCCAGATACTGCGCGCACGCGTCGAAGTAGCGCGTGTTGACCGCGAGAAAATAGTCGGTCAGCCGGGCGACAACGCGCTCGATCAGCTCGGGATTGTCGTAAAGCGCGAGCAGGTAACGCTCCTCGCCCATGCGCCGGCGCGAATGCGTGAAGATGCTCGCCCACGCTCCGCCGCACACCGCGCGACCCGTCCCACGCGCCCATTGCGCGCGTTCCACGCAGGCATCCATGTCCAGCGCCGCTGCGCCGTCAGGCCAGTCCGCAGAGTCAACCTGAACTGCGTCTTCTGCATCCGCGAAGTCCGGAAAAATCACCTTCTCCATCGTCGGTTTCAACTGCACCATGTCCGCCTCGAAATGCGTGGCCAGATCGGATACGCCCAAAACCGCACTGTACGACGCCGTCAACTCCGCGTCCGCATGAAAAAATGTCGGAATCCGATCCGTCTCTGCCCCCGATAAACAGCGCAGCACACGCTCCCGCCCAGAAAGCACGCAGCGACCCGTCAAACAGCCCACCATGTTCATCTCGCCCCCCCCCGCCCATAGCCAGTCTTTACATTCTATCGATTACTATCTTCTCCAGGATCACCCATTCAATGGACACAGGCTACTTTTCGTTATATTATTCCGATATGCCCGAGCCCGGCTATCTCAGTGCGATCCGGTTCCGAAGCGGACGGTTGGTCCATTGTGCGCCGGACTGGAATTGGCAAACGGGTGCGCTGCCGGACATGGACCTGTGGCTGGTACTCTCGGGTCGCATACGCGTGCGCGGTTGGTTCGGGATGCTCGCGGGCACGGCGGGCCACTGCTTTCTGTTCCGTCGCGGCGCGCGTTACAGCGCGACCCACGATCCGGCGGACCCGCTGGTCGTGATTGTATTCCATTTCGACTTTGCCGATACGTCGCTGCGCATGGAGCAGTTGCCGTTCCGGTGCAGGACGCGAAGCATGCCGATTCTGCACGGTCTTGCGATGCGCGCGATAGAGGCTTCGGGGGCGGGTCGAGCGGACGAGGCGGATGCCTGGGCGCAAGTGGTAGTTGCGGAGTTTCTGCGTCAGGCGGCCGCCTCGTATCCGCCGGGGCCGGCGGGCGAACAAGCAGAGCGAATCGACAGGATTTGCACGGCCATCTCGCAGCGCCCGGGCCGGCGCTGGCGGGTGCCGGAACTGGCGCGCGAACTGGGGGTAACGCCAGACCATTTCGCGCGTCTGTTTCGAAAGCAACGCGGCGAAACGCCGCAGCAATACATTCTGCGCCACCGCATTCAGACGGCGCAGAGCCTGCTGCTGAATTCGAGCCACACGGTAGGCCGCGTCGCGGAGCTGCTCGGCTACGAAAACATCTATTTTTTCAGTCGGCAATTCCGGGCAAAGACAGGGATGAGCCCCTCTGCGTTCAGGAAAGGCCCGGACAAGTAGCGTGGCAGCAGGCCGCGCTACGCTTCCGTGCGCCGCGTAAGCTCGCGCAGCACACGGACGGCGACGGCATGGCTGTGGCCTTGGCGTCGCAACGCGACGTAGGCGAGGGAAAAGGCCGCAAGATCCCGGCCGCTCCCCGTGTGTGCGGCGATAACGGCCTTGGCCTCCGCCTGCACGCCGGCGCGGGCCAGCAGATCCTCGACATCCCGCGCGCTTGTGACAGGGCCCGGCCATTCGGGGGGGGGACGATCCGCCGCGAGCCCGGCCTCAAGTCCTTCGCTGCTGCCGCGGAGCGGCATGTCCGCCCCGAGTCTGCGCGCTTCGCGCATACTCAGGCCTGCCTCCCGCGCCGCGCGACGCCGGGTCTGCGCCTGCGCTTCGGGGTCGGGTGCAGGCTGCGGCGGGGCCGGCTGCTCCGGCGGGGGGGGTGGCTCTTCGAGCTCAGGGACCGGTTCAACAGCGGGCGCCTCTTCGGCCGGCGGCCCTGCTTCGGGCTGCACGAACTCCTCCATCGCCGGCGCCACGCGCTCCTCGCCTGTCTCCAGATAATGCCGGTCCTGCTCCGTCAAGAACGAACGTGACACGGCCAACCGCGTCCCGTCGGGGCGCTCCATGATCAGGGTGTCGGACCCGATCCGCTTGAGCACGCGCGCCTCGACCGTGCGGCCGCCGTAGTAGGTCCAGGTCCGGAACTCCTCGTCGGCCGCCGCACCCAACGCAAGCATCGCCACACAGGCCAACCACTTCCGACTCACGACTTCCGACTTCATACTTCTCTTCTCACGGGGTTCGCTTCTCATCCACATAGCGCCAAACCGTCTCGGTCGAAAACGCGTGCGGGCCGAACGGCTTGATTGTCGAACGGATCGTCTTGTGCCCGGGCCCGAAAACCAGGTGCTTGTCGTGGCCGGTTCCGTACGGCGTCCTCACACGAACCCGGATCCAACGCCCGCCCGTGTCCCACTCCAACACCTCGTAGCGCTGCTGCATGGCCCGGCCCTGGTCCACCATGCACATCGTTCCCGGCCCGAAATAGTAGTGCGTCTCGCCCGACTCGCTGACCCAATGGCCCAGCAACCGGCCAACCGGCGTGCGTTCCTCACGCGCACAGCCGGCCAACGCCAGTGCGGCGAGAAAGAAACCTGTAGACAGAACACGCGTCCGACGCACGGCGACCTCCCTGTAAGGTCCCCAAAGCAGCTAACATCGCAGATAACACCCGGGAATGCAACCTAAGTACACGAATTCCAACGAAAATACGCGATATCCGGGAAAGAAGTTTCTTTCGCCGTCAACCATGCATCCGGACAAATACGCCGTATTCGAAAAAAGACTTCTTCCCGGTGAACCTTTTTGCGCCCCACGACACATACAGGCAGCGCCC
>Ga0272441_10013599_pt1 | contig 11677 bp, 8 predicted proteins | sample SSMProp6N_FD_193582 | JGI IMG/M metagenome (GOLD analysis project Ga0272441, IMG submission 193582) | Marine sediment archaeal communities from Little Sippewissett salt marsh, Falmouth, MA, United States - SSM-Prop-6N | ecosystem: Environmental > Aquatic > Marine > Wetlands > Sediment ... | reverse complement strand
GCCTGCACGGACCTCACAGTGGACCTCAGAACCCTGCACTTCCAATACCTTCAGAGAAACGAGACCATCGTTCAGAAAGAGCTTGTCCTCCGCTTCGACGACCTTCGGCAGATCAGCGAAGTTGACCGAAAAGCGGTCCTTGTCGCCAACAATCTCCTCCGTGGTCAGGGTAACCCAATCGGCGGTCCTCAGCTCGATAGGTCTCGCAAGTTTACCGATGCGGATCTTAGGGCCGGGCAAGTCAGCCATCAGCGCAAGTCTGCGACCGTCCCTTGAAGCAACCTCGCGCAGCATCTTGATGGTCGCCGCGTGAGAGTCGAAGCTGCCATGTGAAAAATTCAGCCGCGCGACATTCATGCCGGCAGCCAGCATGGCGCTCACCTTCTCAGGCGTGTCGCAGGCAGGGCCGATGGTAGCGACTATCTTGGTCTTGTTCAGGGGCAGTGACATCGAATGTACTAGACCAGGCTCAAAGAGACTCATAGTAGACTAACCGTTATGTAACCCGCTTAGCAACCGGTATTTCCCAGGCCGTCAAAGTCATTCGCCCGGCCGCAAGTACAAATTGCTTCTCAATTCCACACTCATCTAAGTCAATCCCGCGCTCGTGAGTCCCTGATGTCTGCCTTCGCTGGCTAATTTCAAGCAGCGGGCCAGAGGCACCCTGCTGCTTGCATCAGTGTCAAAACTCTTAGTGTATTGTAGGGCCGGCTTTCGAATCCAAGCTGATGACGTAATCCTGCGGTGACGCCGTGCGCTGAGGCAACCCGGCAACTTCAAAGCACAGCGCTTCAGCGCGCAGGTGATTCCCTGTCCTCTTCATGACCAGCGGATCTTCGATGCAGGCGATGCCTTACAGGCTGCCGCCACAGGCACGAAACGCCTGGATGTAGAACCAACGCTTCATAATGAAGATTCTCCTTAGTGGAATAGTTGTTGAGGTTACCCAACTGCGGCGCACCAAAACGCTTAATGCAATCGTAATCGGAGCTTCAATGTTCCTTCATATTCTTCGGTTAATTTCCCGTACGAAAACGCCGTAGTTTCACCGTTAATCCATCTCAAACCATTATCAGTGAGTTGTAGATATGAATAAGGAAACTTTGATTGCACTTGCCGCACTTATCTGTGCTTTTGCGGCGGCAACGCCTCATCACTCGATTGCTGGTTATCCAGAGAACACGGAGGGCACAATATTGACCCAAATCGCATTTGGCTCCTGTGCCCACCAGGACAAGGAACAACCCATATGGGACGCGGTACTCGCGAACAATCCTGACCTTTTCGTTTTTCTTGGCGATAACATCTATGGCGACACCGAAAACATGGATGTTCTAAGCGAGAAATATGCCCTACTGGCAGCCAAGCCAGGATTTCAGGCGCTGTGGGATTCTACCGATGTTGTTGCCACCTGGGATGATCATGACTATGGCGAAAATGATGCCGGTGAGGAGTATCCGATGAAAGAAGAGAGCAAAGAGATATTCCTCGATTTCTGGGGGGAACCCAACGGGACCGATCGACGCCTGCGCGATGATGGCGTGTACACCTCGTATATGTATGGCCCAAAAGGCCAGCGGGTCCAGATCATCTTGCTCGATCTTCGCTGGGCACGTACCCCGCTCGTATCAGTCACCGCACAAGAATATGCGTTGCGCGATGAGCTGTACCAGATGGGCCCTTATAGTCCAAACTATGACCGTGATGCGCGGATGCTAAGCGAAGCCCAGTGGAAATGGCTCGAATATGAACTGCGCAAACCTGCTGACATTCGCATCATCGGAACGAGTCTCCCATATCTTATGTTCTTTTCCGGCTGGGAAACCTGGGCCAACTTCCCCTGGGAATGGGTACGTATGAACGATCTCATTACAAAGACACGCGCCGGCGGTGTTGTTTTCATTAGCGGCGATACCCACTGGTCCGAATTCTCCAGACTGGATCCGGAACCTTCCCTGGCAGCTCGTGGAAAAGACGATGATGACCACACTCGGCGCCATTGGGATAAGACCTACCCAACACCAGAAGATGGCGTCGAGCCGAAAGACATTCCACACATCATGCATGAGGTCGAGAAACCCTATGCATATTGGGATCTGACATCAAGCGGACTTACCGAAGAGTGGAGCATCATACCTTACAACCAGAACCGCTTGGGTGATTTTTACTTTAAAAACAATTTCGGCCTGATCAAGATCAACTGGGACTTCGAGGACCCTCAGATTTCGTTAGAGATTCGCGGACTGGAAAACCAGCTGATCATGCAAAATACGATCCGACTAAGTGAATTGCAGCCAATGTCAAACAAACACAAGAGCGACGACTATAAGCACGACGACGACTGACTTTGTCCCAGGCTGAAGCAGGAGGAAATCGGGGGACAGTATACCTATTTCGTCTGCTGATAGAGACGCTTATAAATAGGTATACTGTCCCCGGAATTCCGTTTTGGGTCTGAGCCTTGTAGTACAAACCATTTCGACGCAATAATGCTTGCATGTGTTTGCGTAGCTCGGTTTGTTGCTGCACCAGATTTTGGTGCGAGCGCATCAGGTCCCGGTCTTGTTCTTGCTCCAGTTCAGGTACGCTGACATACGTCAGCAGGCCTTTGGCGTAGAATTGCGCCAGTTGTGCGGCATCAATACGATCGGTCTTGATTTGTTTGCTGCGCGGAGCAGGGATGCTCGTCGGCGCAACCACATCACACCGATAGCCTTTTTCAGCTAAGGAAACTCTGATTAATTCAGAGTTTCTGCGGCGCACGGATGCGCCGCCATTTTTGATCGCCTTAAGCGATTGAAAATGGAGGGAAACATAAAATCGCATTTTATGTTTCCCGTGCTCTGATAATTCAGGGATGAATTATTCAGAGCTTCCCTAAATCCCTTTGTAGGATGTAGCCAATATAGCTTGCTTCATAACACAAGCTAAGCGAGCGCCCTGGAAAATGCTTGCTGAGCTTCTCAAGCTGGCCCAGTAAGCCTTTTAACGTCGGCCGGCATTTGAAATAAATCGCTTCACCGGTGCTTTTGTCCAACGCTGAGCCGTGGTATTGTGTATCGTCGATATCAAGACCGACGTGGATTATTGTGTTTCATAGACGCCTCCTTTTTACCTTTGGTTTCAGTGGTAGATTACCACTTTGAGGTATCCATCCTGGATGGTAGCCCTCGTCTCGGTTAGAAAGGGGGGCGTCTATATCTTCTATACACGGACGAAGTATCATTGGGCTCCGTCGTCGCGCATCCGGCAGACAATACTGTGAGCAGAATTGCGCCGAAGAGCCTGTTTTTCAGAATATTCTTCATGGTTATCACCTTGCTGATCTCTGGTTTCTACCTGGGCGGAACGGCCAGACGGGCCCCGGTGACTTCCAGAGCACCCTGCGTGGCAAGGTTGATTTCCTCGGAAATTGAAAGGAATTCCAGCCAGTCCGTCGTATCGATATGAGCGAAAACTTCGATGTCCTTCGAAAAGTCGCCGAACGCGACAAAACGGACGCGCCATGCGTCGGCGACCACCTTGGCGTGATGGCCGACCAGCTCTCGCAGTTCACCGAGTAACTGCCGGATCTCGGCCTGGGTCGTGTCTTGTGCCAGCCGTATTACCTGGCGATAAAGGATGCGGCGACGCTCGGAGACATTCTCGATGCTCGCCGTGGCAAAAATCGCGTTCGGGATGATGACGACCGTGTTGTCGAGCTTGCGAATACGCGTCGAGCGTAGGCTGATCTCCTCAATCGTGCCGCTGACATTGCCAGCAGTGCAAAATTGCCCAATCGTGACAGGTTGCTGGGTGTACAGCGTGATCGCCCCGAGGATGTCCTCGAGAGGTTTCTGCAGAACAAGCGCGACCGCAAGGCCGCCGACACCGAGCCCTGCAATGAGCGCTGTGACGTTCACGCCGATATTGTCGAGCCAGATTGTGACGGCCAGCAGCGCTATCACTACCTTGATCGTGCTCGTGACCGGGCGCATGAGCATGAGGCCGCTCTCGCGGCCGCGTGTCTGCAGGAAGCCGGAGTAAAGGTCGCGAAGCAGGTTGACCGTGGCAAACAGAAGCCACACGATGACGATCGTTACCAGCGTTCCGCCTTGCGCGAGGCGATTGGCCGTCACGCCCAGGCCTAGGTCGCGCAGAACCCAGTAACCCACCAGGACGAAGACGGCCCAGGCGACCGGGCGATTCAGGTACTGCTTGACTCGCGCCCGGCTGGCAACGCGGTGCCGCGTCACCAGCCGGTTTATTGGCCAGGCGAGGGCGCGCCAGGCCAAAGCGGCCACGGTCGCGGCAATAATCGTGAATACCCACTTGAATAGCTCGGCGCCGAGGAATGAACCCCTTGGTATCAGCTGGCGAACCGATTCAACCAGCGGGCCGTAGCCGAACTGCTCATACAGCTCGGGTATTTGCGACACTGTTGCATTCGAAACGCGCCAGACGCGGCTGTCGTTTTGCCCGGGAATTCGTTGCAGATACACAGGCCGTGCGCCACGCGGCGTCGCTATTTCGCCAAGTTTGTCCCGGTAGCTCGGAAGGTCGTCCTCGGCGAGCCCATCCGCATCCCGGCTCAGCGCATCGAAGTCGATCCGCAGCTCGCGCGAAATAACAATGTAAAGCTGTTCCGCCAGTCGCGGGCCGTCTGCATCGGTCAGCTCTTCGGGCAGGTAGCGGAGATCGAGATATGTCGACGCAAGCTCATAGTCACCCAGCTCGGCAGCGCGCATGAACCCCAGCGTCGTTGCGTATGGCGTCCGCTGGTCGAACCGATCCTGGACATTAGGCCCGGCTGTAAACAGCTCGGCATCCTCGTCCTGCTGAGCTGAGGCGACCCCTGGGAGCCCCAGAGTCGCCAGGACCAGCAGCATTACATGAGGACGCCAGAGCTTCATCGTTTCCAGGCGGAGCGCCTACTTGACCATGTAGTCCTTGGCTTCGAGGCACACGCTGAAGGCCTTTTTGAAGTTCTCCAGCTGTTGCTCCGTCGTCTGTTCGCGCTGTTCAGCCTGAGCAGCGGCCTGCTGTTGCGCCTGCGCGTTCGCTTGCGCGCCCATGCGGCGGCCGCGAATCGCACCCGCAGCAGCGCCCCAGGCCGCGCCTTCGCTGGCGTCGTCATTAGCGATTTCACCAATGAGGGCGCCCGCTGCGGCACCGCGGACTGCGCCGCGCGCACCGGTTCCCTGTCCAGCCTGCTTGGCTGCCTGTTGCTCAGCCTGCGCCTGTTGCTGATCGGCAGCCTGCTGATCGGCCAACTGGAATGGGTCCGAACCCGTGTTGCTGACGGCCCATTCGTAGCATGCCGCTTCGTCTTTGGACTGTTGCTCGGCATTCTGACCTTCCTTGGGGAAAACATAGACTTCCATTGTCGATGCAAGCGTCTTGGTTTGCGCCTGCGCCCCGAAGGAGAGCGTCAGCACCGCCGAAAGAATGGCCAGGGTAAGGATTCGATTTATCATATTCACTCCAGATCCAAAACGCGTTTTCGCCGTTGGCTAATTCACAGCCTGCGCGATCATAGTAATCTGTAATTTACTTGGTGGGCTTCATTTCCGGGAAAACCCATTCGCCTGACACGATTTCGGAACGCGGCCTGTACGTGCGCGCGACGTAGTTCCAGCCCTTGGTGATCGGGATGCAGTTAATGCGGCCGTCCTCACAGCCGCCGGCGTTGATCGTGATGCTGCCATCCGCGTTCTTCTTGGCGGTGACGTTGTTGAGGGCATTGATGCCGAGGTCATTCGGCTTGAGGTAGTTATCTTCACCGTAGAGCGTGATCGACCAGAAGCCATCCGTCGGTACGTCCTTGACGGTAACTGTATAAGGCGTTACCCCGTCGTTCTTCTCGGGTGAATGGGAGAAGTAGACCGCACCTTCTTTCGGGTTGCCACCCCAACCGGCGGCGGTGCCCATCAGGAAGTTGAGTCGATCGAGGTTCGACTTGTCGCCGAAGAACTCTCTGGTGTCCGACACAGTCGAGGCCAGAACGGCGAATGCGTTGCGGATTTTGAGCAGCGATGCGTTATCCCATTCGGGCACGTTGAAGCTACCCGTTTCGGCCTGGCTGGCAGCGACCTGATCCTGCAGCGCATTTGCTTTCTTGATGTCATCTGGACTGGTGGATTCCATGAAGGTGCGCAGGACGATAATCACATAGCGGGTTCCCATCTGTTCCTGCGTAACCGTGAATGTGTTCGGCGCGTAAACGACCGGCAGCATGGTGTGATCCTGGCTGATGATCAGCGCGGACATGAAGCGGGCGCCGGACTGCGGCAGAGTGATCGTGACCGGTGTCGTGAGGTCGAAAACACCAAACGAATACAGTGTGTCAAGCTGGAGCCGAACAATGCTTTGCTTGTCGAGCGGTGAAGGTACGCGGGTATGGTAGAACTTTCCAAAACCGCCCAGATCGACATAGTCCTGCATTGTTCTGTCGGTTTCCGCGCGCGCGAAGGTATCTATAGTGACCCGTTGATCGGCCTGAACCTGCTGAAATAATACAGCGCCAAGAAAGAGGGCTGCGAACCTAAATGCATTTGTATTGAACACTATTTCGTAACCTTCTTGAGACGTGTTTCAAATTTGAAGTCTTTTCAGTGACCACAAACACTCCGGATCAGCGGCGACACGACCGCGCCTCCGCTGAACCGGTTGTTAATGGCGTTTATTTAACCAGCTCGATCTCGCCAGGACGCCAGGTCTTGTCAAACCATGCCTCCGTGGGGCTATAGAGTCGTAACAGAGAAAACCAGCCCTTACCGGGAACAGTCTGGATCCAGTTCGCCTCCATGCCGGCCGGGGCTTTCGGGCCGAAGTAAAGATCGGTCGAGCCGTCTTCATTGGCGATCAGCTTGTCGCGCTGGCTTTGCTTGCTGGGGAAGGTCTGATCAGTCTGAAGCTCCGAGCGGGTCTGGGGATCATAGACGACCACCGACCAGAATTTCAGGGCAGGCGCATCTTTGGGAATGTTCAGCTTATAAGTTTTGCCGCCATCCAGGTAGTTACCGTCGGCGTCCAGGTAGCCCCAGGCGTATTGTGAGCCCGCACCAATGATCTTCATCGCCATCGCTGGCGTATTCACCGTTGCAAGGTAGTAGAAGTGGGTCCGTGCATCCAGATGGCGCCCGCCCATTCCCCCATCTTTGAGGAACTGATAGCTATCACCGATGTAACCCTTCTTCCAGTAACTGCCTTCATAGAGGAATTCATCCTGGTTGCGTTCAGCCCAGAGGAGAGAACGTGCCGTTGCATTGGCCACCGCGACAGCGTCGGTCAGGATCTTCTTCATGCGCTCATCCGGCGCAAACGGCTTGCCCTTCTGGATTCCGATGGAGGCAAACAGACCGCGTAACTCGGGGTCAAGCATCTCGATCGGTTCGCGATCAATAACAGTGTGTAGTTCTTCGTAGAACTCGTAATTGTTGGCGTGAATCGTGTTATACGCTTTACCGGAGGCGCTGATGAATTCCATCTTCGGTGGATTGTCTTTCTTCGCAAGGGGATAGATCTTCAGGCCTTCCCGCCACATCTTCGCGGCGGCATCCGGCTTGCCGTCAACGAGGAACCCTCGCAAGGGGACCCAGTTAACATAGCTGGTGGACTTGGCGACGAAATATTTCTCGCCGTCGATGACCTGCTCCTTGCCACCGATGGGACCTGCGAGGTCGCCCTCGTAGTCCGGCGGCAGGATCAGATACTTGCCACCCTTGCCTTTGTCCGGTCCGGGTGCGCCCGTGTCGACGACAAAGCGGAAGAAGGCATCGTTAACCGTTCCCGGGCCGGCGCCGGCTGGAATCTCAATCACCGTAGGGCCATCTTTCTTGAGGTCGAGAACAGCTATAGCGTAGACCGTGCTGGTGTTGCCAGTGAGGAACAGCGAAGTGCTGTCCAGCAGTTTGTCGAAGTACACAACCTGATTGGAATTGGCTGCTCCAAGGGACGCCGAACCACGCCGCAACGCCTCAATGGAGGCGATGGGAATGCCATTCAGGAAGGTCTCCACGCCTCGCAGAAAGTCGAGGTTGTCGTAGACCAGGGCAGAGGTCTCCTTGGTCGGCATCCCGTCGAAGAATTTCAGCGTTCCGATACGTGTTTCGACGCTGTCCGGCGTGGTGATGGACTCGGGAATCTCCGTCGTCATCTTCATCTTCGGCGCGTCTGCAGCAACAGCGCCAAGCGTCGCAAGTGTAGCCACAATAGTGAGTATAGGCGTCCAGATCATCTTGGCATTCATTACATCTTCTCCATTCAAAGCTCTAGTTTTTGCGGTCAACCTACTTCCAGGCACTCGACCGACAAGACGGGGAATTGGGTGTCATACAGCGTATTGAGAACGCCGGACAGCGCCGCCTGGTCCGGGAGGCGACCGACCAGCGTCGACTGATCGTTGTCAGCATCGTTCGACGTCGTGATATTCATGCCCATTAGGCGCACCGACCAATCGAGCGGGATCGAGCCCTGGACGCGAACCCGGTACACGGCGGGGCAGTTCATTGTCGCACGACTATTTCCCATTAATTATCAACCTGCTTTCCTGATTCGAGTACAGCAGCGTGAAACCGCAAAAAGAACGCGCCTTGCGCCCTGTCGCCCAATCCGAATTCATTAGCCGCTCGCCGAAGATTTGAATATGGCCTAAGTGTCACCTGCGCGCGGTTTTCGCGCATGGGCATAGAGGATGCAAAAAGGGGTGCAGGCCCGTGGTGCGGCCCCGGAGGATCAGTGGGCTGGCTTCGTCAATATCCCGAGCCCGTTCGCTTTGGCGACTGCGTGGCGGCGGCCGTGAACGCCGAGCTTCTGATAAATATTCGCGGCGTGACGTTTGACAGTGACAGGGGATATATTCAGCTGGTCGGCGATTTCCTTGTTGCTCAGACGCTCGGCGAGCAACGCCAGTATCTGCCGCTCGCGCGGCGAAAGTGGCTCAACAATCGGTTGCTCGCCATGGGCGCACGCCGTGTTGTCAGAGACCGGCCGCGCCGCGGATGAGTCCTGGAATGCGGCCAGGATCTCGCCAACATAGGCAAGACCCTCTTCGTCGACCTTTATCCTGTTGAGTAGCGTGCCGAGGCGCGGCCCCAAGTCGACGAACAGTCGGATGAATCTGTTTGGCTGCGCAAGTCGCAGCGCCTGTAGCAGGTCGGCGTCGGCCGACTCTCGGTTCCCCAGGGCCTCGCGCAGCATTGCGCGCAATGCGAGGGCCTCGATCAGAAAACGCCTGTTGTTTACCGTGGTGAGATACTCGACGAGCCTGTCGAGCAGGGCGGTTGCACGGCTGCGACTGGACGAGCTGTCTGCAACGACCAGGATCTTGGCCAATACGATAGTCGGGGAGAAGAAACCGTACGTCGACGTTAGCGGCTCGGGCTCGCAGCGATCTGCCCATTCCATTGCCATGGCCAGCCTGCCGTTGCGCAGCGCAAGCTCTGCCTCGAAAGCGTCGGCCAGGCCCACCAGGAAAACGTTCTTCGACTTAAGCGCGAGGTCGTGTAAATGGCGGGCGATCTGTTCGGCCTTCTGCGTCTCACCGCGTTCCTGGTACGCCAATCCGGCGATGATCATGTTGTTCGCGTGGAACTCCGCACTGATGACGACATCGCTGCGCGCGATGTCCGCCAGTCGTTCGACCACCGCTTCCAGCCGGTTGCGGTGATAATCCAGGGCGGCAAGGAAATGCTCGGCGATCGTACCAACCTCAAGCAGGCCTGCTGCCGAACTCAGCGTCGCTAGCTCATTCGCCGATGGCTGCAACCCGCGGAGGTCCCCGTCCATCCATCGGACGAAACACAGCGCGGCGAGAAGTCGGGTAACGAAGGTGGGTCGATTAGCTGCCGACGATTCATCGGGCATCGCCGCATAAATCGTGTCCAGGGCGCCCCGGGTGTCGCCGGTCATCTGCATCGCTCCGCCGAGAATGATCATGGCGAAGCCGCGTTCGGCCAGGCTGTCTTCGGGCAATAGTTCCAGTGAGCGCCTTGCGGCTTCGACCGCGGCCTCGCCGTCAGACATCAACCACAGGTTGAAACAGCGCGACGATTCGAGCGATCCGAGCAGTTCCTGCCTCAGCTCGTCAGTGACATTGGTGGTCTCCAGTAACCTCTCGGCGGCATCCAGGGCCTCGGAAAATTCTTCGCGTGCGCCACGCGTACGGTGTAGCCGTGCCTTCAGAAGCAGCAATTCCGGCCGCGAATCAACCATGCCGGGCGGTAACATCATCAGCCAGTTTGCAAGCCGGTGCCACTGCTCCTGGTTCATGATCTTGTTGCGATGGCGCACGATCAGTTCCGCCACATCGGTGCCCGAGTCCGCCGCCACCAGGTGCAGAATCGCTTCTTCGAAGAAGTCGTGTGACTCGAACCAATGCGCCGCCCGCATGTGAATATCCCTGATGCCGGCCGCGTCGATTTCTCCTGCTGCCTGATCCTGAAGCATGGCCTGGAAGAGGTGGTGATAGCGGAACCAGTCTCGGCGTTCGTCCAGTGCGATGCTGAATATTCCCTCTTCATCGATCCAGCGAGTGAAGTCGCGACCGCTGCCGGCGGCACCGTTCCCGCCGATCCCCTGGCATACCGCCTCGCAAAGGGATGCATTGAAACGATTCAGGAACGAGGTGCGGAGGAGGTAGTCACGAGTCTCGTCAGGGCACTTGGCCAGGACTTCCTGAACCAGGTAGGTTCGCACGGCGTGAATGTCATCCGGGATGTTCGCGACAAAGGAGCCCGCGGCGGTAGAGTCCGGCATTGCCAGGGCTGCCAGCCGCAGCCCTACCGGCCAGCCCTCTGTGCGCTCGTACAATCGAACGAGTGACTCCCGCGTAGTCGCGCCACCGAGCTTGTTCTCCATGAATTCGAGCGTTTCCGCCTGATTGAATGCCAGGTCCCGCATTCGGACCTCGGTGAGCCTGCCGCCCGCGCGCAATGTCTGCAATGCCAGCGGCGGGTCGCGCCGCGAAACGAAGATGAGATGCATCTGCCGCGGCGGGCGCATCAGTAGTGCGTCGACGAACTCGTGCACGTCGGCATTGTTGACCTTGTAGTAGTCGTCGAGAACCAGCACGACGGAGGCATCCAGCGCATTGAGATCGTTCGACAATATGGCCGCCAGATCACCTGGGCCGGGGAGTTCCGGCGAGTGCAGGGCACGCAATGTCTCGCCGCAGCAATCCGGCAGAACGCTATCGAGGGCGGCGACAACATAGCTGCCGAACTGCCGCAGGTCGCTATCCTCAGCGTCGAGCGAAAGCCAGGCCGTATTGCCGCCGATGCGATTCAGCCAACTCTTGACCAGCGTGCTCTTGCCATAGCCGGCGGGAGCGGAAACCAGCGTGGCCAGAGTGTTTGCGACGGACGGTGCCAGCGCCACCAGCCGTTCGCGGAGGACAGTATCCACTGCGAGCGGCGGTGGATAAAGCTTCGATCGAATTATCGGTACTGGGAACGAATCGGCCATAACTATCATCGCGCCAGGTACGACCGAATTCGGATGTCCATGGCTGTTTTTTATGCTTCTTGGAGAGCAGATTCTAGCAAAATCGTGCATATTGAGGGCTCATGAGGCTCTGCACCCTGAATTGCACCTCTGGGCACCATGCCCGCCAGGGTCGCAAGCCCTAAACTACTGATCCGGAAAATAATGACGATCTTTGGAGAAAACCATGAATATCTCGAGCTTCTGCAGCCAG
>Ga0272441_10013598_pt1 | contig 11677 bp, 11 predicted proteins | sample SSMProp6N_FD_193582 | JGI IMG/M metagenome (GOLD analysis project Ga0272441, IMG submission 193582) | Marine sediment archaeal communities from Little Sippewissett salt marsh, Falmouth, MA, United States - SSM-Prop-6N | ecosystem: Environmental > Aquatic > Marine > Wetlands > Sediment ... | reverse complement strand
CGTTCCAGTCCGCGTCGGTCAGCACCCGTCCCTGCTGCATCAACACCGCGGAGTAGCTCTTCGTGCTTCCCCCCAGGCTCTTCGAGAAATCGCCCTTCATCGCCTCGCCCGCCTGCATCGCCAACAGAATCACCAACGTCGCCACCACCAACCCCACCGCCCGCCGGCCTTTCGCGCTCATGTCGCCTCCCTCCCTGGCCGGCGCACCCGCACCGCCGGCCGCATCCCCCAACACCTAGCCCATTCCCATGAGCCAACGCAAGGCCTACCCCTGGGAGGGAACCGAGGAGTCGGACGTTGTCGCCCTTGCGCGAGCGCCTTCCGCAGTGCGAGTGCAAGGATGGCCAAGCCTTGGGGCCTGATCGCGGGCTGTGTGACGTGCATCACCCCACGGATTCGGGGACATGTACGCATCTCCCTCCACGCTCACGCCAACCCACGAGATGCGTGACGTGTCCCCGGAATCCCCGATCAGCGCCCCCTGTCTATGCCACTTTCGTGTGGTAGACTCACGCGGGTGATCGATGATGGGGAGACGATGGTGCCTGGGGCTCGTCGTAGCCCTGGCTGTCGCGCTCGTTGCTGTCGGGGGCGCGGCCACCGAGGACACGATCCTGATCGCCAGCTGGAACCTCCAGAAGCTCGGAGCGGCGTCCGTCGTGGCGTCACGTGCCGAGATCATCGCGCTGTTCGACCTCGTCGCGGTGCAGGAGATCCTGGACCTCGCCGGGCTGGACAGGCTGATGGAGATCGTCGAGTGCATCACGAACGTGGATTGGGACTACGTCGCCTCGCCAAAGGTGGGGGAGGGAAACGCCGCGGAACACTACGCGTTCCTCTACCGCACCGATCGCGTGATGTGCGTCGCCGGCGCCGGAGGAACCTACCTTGAGCCCGACCCTGGCGACTTCTCGCGGGAGCCGTTCTTCGCCAGCTTCCGCGCCGGCGCGTTCGACTTCACGATGATCACGGTGCACATCACGTGGGGTGATGCCGCGAGCGAACGCACCGCCGAGTGCGAGCGGCTGGAAGCGGTGTGGCAACACGTCCAAGGCGCTGATCCTCTGGAGAACGACCTCATCCTGGTCGGCGACTTCAACCGCGACCGTCCCACCCACAGGGCGTTCGACCCGCTCCGGGATCTGGGGCTTGTCCCCGTCCTCGATACCCGAGGGACGCGCACCACCTTCGGTCGCACCAGCCTCGGCGGAAGCTTCTACGACAACCTGTGGATCGACCCGAGCTACACAGGCGACGAACTCACCGCCGAGTTCGGAACCGGCACCCCTGCCGACAACGCCGTCGGTCGCGGCTGCCCGGAGTCGCTCGAGGGCGTCTCCGACCACTGCCCCGTCTGGGCCGCCTTCGACACCACCACCGACGACGACTGAGTGCCACCGCACCGCAAGAGATACGGCGTTGCCGTCCCTGCGTCTAGCGTCGAACCGCCCGCGAGGTCCTCCGACAGCTTCGTGGCCCAAATCAAAGACGTGACCCCGGAGGTCTGCCACACGCTTCTGGAAGCCGTCCAACGTGGTCCCCTGAGGCAACAGCCCACGTGCTTCTCCTGGACATGTCGCTGCGAACACACTACGCTAGCTCCTGGTGGTGTCCAATGCGTCGTCTGGCTGCGGCTCTCGTGATCACACTCGTTCTTGGCGCAGCTGCCCAAGCGACTGATCTGGTCGTGTACTTCCTAGACGTCGGGCACGGGGATGCGATTCTCGTGGACTTCGGCCGGTGGGAAGCGCTTGTCGATGCAGGAGGCCTACTGAGCTACTGCGGCGGGCAAGATCCCGCAGAACCTGACAGTGTACGCTTCTGTATCGAGCGCGAGTCGGCGCTTCTCGCCTCACTCATCGATGGCGCACTCGAACTGGCAGTCCTAACTCACTGTCATGAGGACCACTACGCTGGCCTTGAGTTCATTCTTGATCACTACTGCGTCCTAGAGCTCTGGGAGAGCGCTGCCTCGCGTATCAGCCGATGCGCCTCACCTCATTCGGCAGGGCTCAAGCTACGCATCCTTGAAGAGGGCTGTCCAGTGCGAGCGGTCGCGACCGGCGACCGCTTCTTCTACGGCCCCCTTACGTGGGTCGCGGTGCTCCCGGACGAACCGGACCGCGACGAAAGCAGTGGGGGTGGGGCGTGTTGTGTCACCGATGATGACGACATGGCAGTCAACCTCGCCTCGCTGGTTCTGGTGCTTACGTACGGGCAAGCTTCGCTCATTCTCCCTAGCGACTACGTTGAGGCCCCTCCGAGTACGGTGACAAGCATCTCCCTGCCTTCGGGAGAGCGTCTCCTTGCGCTCCCACACCATGGAAGGGACATCGAAGCAGCGATGGGTTTCGCTGACTGGGCATTGCCGTCAGCCGCGGTCATCTCCGATGAGCCCCAGACTGGCGAGACGCTTCCGGAGGCTATGGAACGCTTGCAGGGTAGAGGGATACCCTGCTGGTTCACTGCTCTACAGGGAAGCATCAGCGCCCACACTGATGGAACGGTGTGGTACCTCACCCCACTCGCCGAATCCCTCTAGGCCTCAGAAGGTGCTGGCGTCGTGATGCGCAGCTCCCGGAAGAGTAGATGAGTCGCCTCGGTAGGGCGCTCATGGAGCCAGACGTCAATGTCTTCCCCGCTCATGTGACCGCGGAGTGCACGAGATGCCGGCTCGCAGTCTGCCAGGGAGAAGCAGCGTCGAATGCGCTATAATCGGTTCAATCGTTCGCTCAGGTGATCTCATGGACAAGGATCGTCTCCGTCGGAACGTGGAAATCGGTGCCAGAAGCCTCCTGGAGCAGTATGGGGAATCGTGGGGTGTTGCTCACCCCCACTATGAGCCTACGGCCAACGGTGTGTTCTTCTCCGCTCGCTCGGTCTGGGCGTTGTGCACAGCTGTTCCCTCAATCGCGAGGCATGGGCACACCCAAGAGCTGGACAGGATCGGTCAGATCGCTGAGGGCGAGCTGGCATTCCTGGTGAACCACGGCTCTGATCCGTCGCGCAAAGGGCAGATGAGCTGGTACTCAGCTGATACGACAACTTTCGAGCCTGTCAAGAGCACCGCTGCTGCCGTCGAGGCGCTCCTCGCAGCTTGGTGTTGCTGGGAGCAGTTGCGTATCCCAGCGACCTCTCCCTTGCGGCGTGCAGGGCTGCGGGACGCCATCCTCGGAGGTGTCGCATGGCTATGCGACAAACAGGCGCATGCGGACACCGCGCACTCGTTCACTTCTCACGAAGGCTCCACATACCACCTCGTACCGCTGCCCGGATGGCAGACCATCCCCGAGGAGCTGTATGAGCAGCTCTACCCTGGTACCTCCAGTGAAGCCCAAGCGCTCGAAGAGAAGATTGGGACGCTGATGGGCCACGGGACATACGAAGGCTTGAGGCAGCAACCGCTGTGGTGTGGCCTGCGCTACGATTGCCGCGCGACCAAAGAGGCGATGCTGGTGCTCGCACTAGCACGACGATGCGAAGGTCTCGACTTGCCTTCGTCGCTCGGGCGGTCAATCGATGACACACTCGCGAGAGCCTTCCATGGGCTTGAGCGAGCGATTTCCGTCGATGGATGGTGGAGCGAAATCGTCTGCGACAACACGTTCGCAGTCCTCGCGCTTCTTCTCTCGCTGCCCTTCCAGGAGCAACACTTGATGGATAACGTGCTTTCGCTCGCCCACCGTGGACTTGAGCGGACGCCACGCGACCGGGCACTCCGGTCGAAGGATGTATGCATTCTCAACTCATACGTGTGGGTCTCCTACCTCCTCGGCCACGACACCGATGCCGAAGCGGCCGCACTCGGCGAGTGGATAGAATCCTATCTCGATGCAATGCGTTCAGGTAATGCAGAGCCGTTCCGGCCTGATTATCTGTCCTGGCTTGTAGTCACTCAGTCTCGCCTATACGAGGACAGCGATGCAGATCTCCGACGGGAGATCGCGTCACGGAAGCCGGAGCAATCCGACGTCGCGGCTCCGCCGCCGCGAGAGTGCATCAACCGACTCGCGCGACTGGCAAGCCTTCTCTCATGCTCAGCGATTACCGTCCTGCAAGTGGGCTTGCTGACCGGAGCCGGACTGCTCGTGAAGCGGCTTTCCAGCTCCGCCATCGCGCTTGCCGTCACTCCAGCAGTGGCCATACCCGTGCTAGGTTTCACGTGGACGCGCCTTCGCCGGCTCATGACTAGGCAGGCGCGGCGTCGCCTAAGCGCCGGCTGGCCACCGTAGGCGCTTAGTGGATACTTCCTACAATGGCCTCACGAGGCACGACCAGGTTGCGCGCTGCTACACACACGGAGCGCAATGCCGAATGCGAAGGATGAAAGGCGCAATGGACCAGGCTGTGCCCGACACTGACGACCTGAGAGCGCACGAAGACCCCGAGCGACACGTTGCCCCCTGGAACCTGGCAGCACTCATCGTTCGGCATCGAGCCAACGCCGTCTCGTAAATGCTTCCGTCTACCAGATCAGCTCTTGCCGTGCCACTCGCGCGTTCCAGCTAGAGCGGCGTGATGTACCTTTGCAGCTGCTGTCGGATGATGGCAAGCAACTCCAAGTGGGTCCTCCCCTCGGCAATCAACCCCTCGTAGTCAGGACCATCGGGCTGGCTGAGCAACGCATGATGGAACTCGGCGTTCGTGTAGGTGTCGGCAATTGGGAGATCCTCACGGTTGATGGCGATTTCCACGGCAACCACACGCAGCTCCTCAATGTGGCTGCAGAACGCCATGCGCTGCACGACTCGTTCTCTGTCCGAAACACGATGGAGCACACGTCTCAATGGCGCAGGCATTGCGCCAACTGCCCGCATGCACTGGGAGCGATCCAACCGCATGGGGCCGCTTCTTCGAGACTCATCAACGGTCGCCGTCATACCCTGGGAAGCCTTCTGCGCCAGGTAGTCCCGCTGACAGCGCTCAAGCCAAGCGCTCCCTGCCCTGTCGAAGCTGGGGAGCGCCAGCCCCGCCTCAATCCCCTCAAGCACTTCTAGGATCACACGCTCGAATTCGGTAACGGCAGACCTGACCTCGCGTGCAACTCTCTCGGCTTCACGCTTCACGGCCTCCCCTTCCTCTCGTCGCTTCTCCTCCCGTTCCCTCGCGGCGAGCTCGCCCGCAAGGTCAGGCCCCAGCAATTGGCTGAGCAGGTACGCTGCCAGACTGAGGTACTTCTCCGTCTTCGTCGCTTCCACTGCAATCCCATTGCCGTTGTGATAGAGCTGGTTCCTCAACTTGTGGAAGTACAGGACTTCGTTGGGATCGAGCGACTCTAGAAGCTTCCCCGCAGCTTCCAGGGACACGGTGATCAGGTCATGGAATGTGCCCCCAATACCCTCCTTACGCTTCTTCCACTCGAGGGACGTAGTAAGGTTCGAGGCAGCGTACTCGAGAAACGTCCTCAGAGTGGTCTCCACGGCCACGTCACACAGAAGGAACGCAACACGCTGGTCAAACTCCGTTGCCTCTCGCCAGTGCTCTATCGCGTGAAGCAATAGCTCTGCAGGACCGCTCTCCCAAGGACTACTCATCCTGGCACCACCCCCCGTCAGGCCTGAGGAGATCACTGTCTACACGCACCATCCAAGTGGCGCCCACGAATCTCGCCCCAGGTTCCTCACAGCAGGGCACCCCTGTGGAGGCAAGTGCCTTCCCCTGATGGCGAGCCGGCTGCTCTGGGATTCCGCAAACACCCATCGTTGACTCCTTCGGGCTAGCGTGTCGCAACGGCGCCCATTCCGTGCTCTGTTCCATGCTGCGCGTGGATCAGAGCGTTGCGCACGGCGCATTCCCCTCGTTGCCGGACCTCAACACCGCCTCGACGACGCTTCGCGGGGCTTCGAGGAAGCGGTCGCGGGCGGCGGCAAGCGTCGGCGGGAGATCGAGAGGCGTCCGCTCGTTGGGGTTGACGTCCACTTCTGCAAATCGGACCACGACCACCTGGCTGTCGCGCTCGACGATCAGGGTGTGCGGCTGCTTGGGATGGAACACCACCGTGTCGCCCTGATCCCGCAGAGCGAACGTTTCGATGGAACCTCCATCCTTCCACGAGGCGGCCACCACCGCGCCATCAACGAGCATCACCAGCTCAAACAGCGACTCGTGCTGATGGGCGTTCTGCACCCCCGGTGCCAACCTCGCCAGGTGCACCGACACCCCATGGGTGTTGAGCTTGCACCGTGACCAGAGCCCCCTCGCAATCGCCTCATCCGCGCCCATCTCCTCGAACAGCCCCGCCGCCCTGCAGCTCTCCAACATCTCCTCTCCTCCTATCCCGCCCACTGCTCGCCGAAGAGTCCGGCTTGCTCGAGCACTAGCGCAGGGGAGTGTAGATATCCTCCGCACTCGTCCTCCCCCGCTACCCTTGTCAAGTACGGAGCTCCGCTGCTGCTGGTCCTACTAGAACCGCTGTTTGATGTAATCCTGGGCTCCGCTCATGGTGAGCTCCGAGGTTGAGGCGCCTGCGCGGATGAAGAAGCGTTCGACGTTGCCGTCCTTCATGTACACCGGTGATCCCGAGGGCAGGCACTCGACCGTCAGAACCTCATGCCCCTCATACTCTGCGAACCTGGGGTGGAGATACATCGCAAAGCGAATGCCCAGTCTTGCGCGGATAAGGTTGTCGAGGTGCAAGAGCATGGCATCCTTGCTCTTGAAGCCGTCTGCCTCGTAGCCGACGGGATCGCCGTTGTCCATGACGCCGAGAACGAGGGTACCGCCATCAGAGTTCAGGAAGCCTGCGATCGTTCGGACGGCGGTGAATTCGATTCGCGGGTCCTTCTGCATCGTATGCAGGTTCATCCGAAGGGCGCCCTTGAACTCGATCGTTCTTCCTTCGCCCTTCCGCACCATCGCTGCAACTGGCACCACCGACTCCCTGGGCTCCGCCTCCTCGACACCGCGCAGCGTCTCGTACGCTTCTCGAATGACCGCCGCCATCAGCTCGCGCCGTCGCTCCAAGAACGCCTTGTAGTCCATGGTCTCCCAGCCTTCCGGGAGAGCGTGCCAGTGGTACATCTGAGGAACCATCTGAGGCTTCCCAAACCGTTGGACCAGCTCTGGCAAGTATTCGTCTGGAGCCTTGTCAGCTATCCACGCATTGTCGCTCCAGTCCGCCAACGCGTAGTTGGCGGTCTGGTTCGTGTCACGAGTCGATGAGATTCCCAAGCTCTTGAGGTGATTCCTCGGGAAGAGATGGTGACGTTCGATCGATCGCGGCGCTTGCTGTCCGGCTCCAAGCAGGTCGGCCACCTTCTGCTCGCTGAAGAGCGCGTTGGCATCGAGAAGCACGAGGGATGCGTAGTAGGCGAACATCGTCGGGCTGTAGGCGGCCGATGTCGCCAGGTCACTCGGGAGGTTGATGGTCCAAAAGTCGTTCGTCAGCGCCTCGTCGCAGACACGCGACAGCACGGCCGCGAATCCACCGGCATCCTTCACGTCGCGAAGCATCGCCAGGTCAAACTCCATAGCCGACTCGGGAGAACCCGTGTAGCGCCCCGTGAGTGTCACCATGAAGAACCATCGGGCGATCAGCCGTCGAAGCCGCGGCTCCTCCATCTTGTACTCGCAGCGGCCGACCAGATACATGACGTACGTGTAGAGGATATTGTTCTCCGACGTGATGATCTTGCCGTTGGGGTACCCGGCCTGGCGGATCACCTTCCAGAAGTCGTGCCAGTGCTGAAGATCAAGCGCCTGGCTCTGCGCCTTCTTCAGTGTCTCGAACTGCTTGACGCGACGATCGTCGCTGAACTCCTTTGTCTCCAAGTCCTTGCCGCGAAGGATCGAGTAGACGTACTGAAGTCGCGCGCGCCTGAAGCCCAGTCCGACGCTGGCGCGAAGCAACTGATCGGGCAGCGGTTTCATGTACCAATTGAACGAAGACGGCTTCCCTTCGGAGGGTTCTCGCGCGTCTCGGCAGAACGCCTCCAGGTCCTTGCGCCCGTCATCCCAGAAGACCGACATCAGTGTCAGGATGAAGTCCGCCTGGTTCAGCGTGATGCCCTTGCTGTTGATGCGCACGAAGACCTCGGCCACCTGCTCCTCATCGATATCGGCTGACAGGACGAGCGCTGTGAACGGGAAACTCGTCAGGCTGCTCAGTCGGCTGATGGCTGCCTTGATCCGGCGCTCTTCATCGTGAGTCACCTCGCGAGTCGATCGAAGCTCGGCGAGGTAGCTGTCCGTCAGGTCGAACAGCCCCGTGTCACCGGCCCACAGCTCCGAGACGTTCGGGATGAATGACTTGTCTTTGGCGATCGCTGCGTCGAAGACCTCGAAGCGCTCCTCCAAGGGACTGAAGGCGATCGCGATGTGCTCGGTTGAGTAGTCCTCGCGAACAATCGGCTTCCCGTTGAGCACGGCATGAAGTGAGGTCAGCCGCTGCTGACCATCGACTATGAGGAACTGCGGCACCAGCTGCTTGACTTCAGCACCGATCTGCTTGTGCCCGCCGGGCAGGCCGTTCTGCCAAAACAGGAGGTAGCCCACCGGATAGCCCCGGTACATCGAATCGAACAGGTCGCGAACCTTCGTGTTCCTCCAAACGAACGGCCGCTGAATGTCCGGGAGGCCGATTTGCCCCATCTGGATCTGGTTGAGCAAGCCCTGGAGGGTGTACTGCACTTGGGTGAACTGTGTCTCAGGCATTCTCCTCTCCTCCTTCCTTGCGCAGCTCTCTGCTCAACTCGATCCCATAAAACCTGATCCTCTCATAGAACGGCAATAGCACCGCCAGGCAAGCTCCTGCCAGGAGCAGCAACCCAGCTGTTCCGAGGCGTACTACTCCAGTCAACTCCATGCCCAGAAACGCAAAGAGAGTGGCTGCCAGAGATCCGCTGCAAGCAGTCAACCCCCGCCGCCAGTACCTTTCCTTAGCACGTTTCTCTCCAGTGCGTCGGCTAAGCGCGCCTTCGCGCTGCAACTCGAATGGGATCTCCTCGATTCGCGCATGTGTTTCGGCGTCGTTGCCCTGTGAGGATGGAACGTATCGCTCGATTTCGAAGTACGGCGCTTCGTCCGTGGTCCATACCAAGTACGCCTGGACCGATTGCGTACCAAGAGTCTTCAAGAACCTGTCTAGCTGCTGCCGCCCAAGGGATCTACTGCGTTCATCGGGATAGCGTTTCAGTTCGAAAATCGCAACAGGTAGACGAGTGCTGGGATCGACAACAGCAATGTCTGCACGGAATCTCCCGCCAATTGGGAACTCAATTGCGAGCGACTCCTCTGGGTAGCCGTGGGCGAGCAAGTAGTCTATCAGTCTGCGTAGCGTGCTCTCCTCGCGCTCCATCCGCGGGTTCCTCCTTGCTACCTTCTACTGTTCGATCAGCTCGCTTTCGTAGACTCCATCTGTTAGGTATTCGCTGAAGCCGAGTAACAGGCAGCAAAGGGAGACGTCGTCAGTTTGCACTTTCAGGGGCTTGGCTTCGGGAATGTCGCGGAGGCTCATGATGTGGGTTCCTGAGGCGTCAACTTCGACACGACGCCATCGCTGGTCTTGTGCGTTGCGGCAAGGTTTGACCGCCGTTCGGTTCCGTAGATTGCGAAGTAGATCTCTTCTCTAACCAGCTTGGCATTGTGCGCGACTGTCTCGCCGATCTTCACGTCGATCTTGGCGTTCAGAGTCCCGTCTTCATTGATGCCGAGCGTCAGCTTGTTGGGCGGGAATTCGATCCACGGTTGCTGCCCTATTTGCTTTAGAGGGGGCACGCTCGGAAGATCGATATCCACCTCCATGTGGCCGCTGAAGGGTTCGCCCCGTGCAATGATCTGATCCGCGATCATGTCCTCAATCTCCCGCTCGATTCCTAGCAGGAAGCAAAGCGCCGCGATGCATGAGCGCCGCAACTCAGGGAGCTGAGTGCGTACCTTGTCGGTGAGTTCCCGGGACAGCGGAACCAAACCGTGGATGATGTCGTTCCGCGTGTCCTTCAGCACCCAGTAGCCATCTGTGTCATAACTCAGGTGTGTGACGAAATAGCGGAGGATGCCTTTCCCAAGCTTGGGTTCTCTCTTGCAGGCTGGTTCTGGGAGCGCGGCTTCCAGTAATCCATTGAGGGTCTCAAAGGCAGTCCAGTAGTAGATGAGTTCATCGTACACATTGTCCTGACTCAATCCGCGACGGAACCAAGTCATGGCTCGAATGAGCCGCTCATCAGGAAGCGGATCGATTGACTTGAAGACTCCTGTGTAGATCTCACTGGCAATCTGCTGCATGGTGCCGGGAACGTGGTAGCTGAAGTGCTGCCGATACCTGCGCGATGTCAATCCGGATGTGGCCTCGTAGGCACGCCGCCATTCAGCGGGAGGGCATTCGCTCAAACTCGCAAATGCGAGGGTGCTGAGCAGGACTTCCGTTATGTCTTTCGCCATCGCGACAGCGTCGTCCAGATCCTCTGCATCCAAGAGTATGTGGATCGCCAGACCATTTGACGTAGCGATACCATGTCGCTTGTCTGCGGACAGGCTGTCGAAGATGCTGATCGAGGCGTTTCGATTCGGGATGTTGTAGACGATTGAACGAGGGCCAACCTGGTGCTGGTGGCGATCACCGACAGACATCGGTGTATCCACTACGTGCTCAACGAAGAATCGCTTCATTCTTGCTCCCCTCGTGGGCTTCCGACCAGCTCGTGGACGATGGCGACGAGGAGGTTGTCGGCGTCGGCTTGGGTTTGCTGGAGCCTAGTTTCGAGGTCGTTGCAGAGGGCCATGAGTTGATCGACCTTGGCGACGATGCGCTTCTGCTCTGCAAGTGGAGGTAGCGGGAGCGCTAGGCCTTTAAGCGATGTTGCGTTGACGTTCGGCTGTCCCGTGCCCTTTGAGCCCTCGCGCAGTTGGTCCCAGTACAAGGGCGAGCCAAGAAACAGCTTGAGAAACCGAGGTTCCGACGGCATGGCCGGGATGACTCTGATGAGGTATGACGCAAACAAGGCACGCTCGGGAGGCGAGTCAACTAGGTATGACTTCCCGATTGTTCCCCCTGTGCGGGCTATTACGACATCGCCCTCTTGAAGCGCGTACTTGCCGATCTCGCTATCCTCGATCCGGCAGCCAGGTACGCTCTCCCAGTCGACCGAGTCGTTCTGAATGTCCGTTATGCGCAGCAGCTTCGTGTCAGTTACGGTAGCATCCGCAGACGCCGTGTATCCGTAGTGCACATCAAGTGATATTGCCTGGAGCCTTTGCCACATCCAGCCTGCAGGGATCGCGAATGGTAGCTCCTCGTCCTCAATCTCCGGGACCGCTTTCGACTTGCGGATCTTGCCTTCAGCGATGAGGCGCTGTTTCTCGGCTTGGATCTTCTTGAGGAGTTCGGAGGCAGGTCCGTCGTTGGGGTCTTGGGGGATGAGGCGGCCCATGACGGCGAGTTGGAGGATGGTCTGGCGGAGCTCGGCGACGGTGTCGGGCACGGTGTAGAGGTGGTCGAAGTGGTCGCGGACACGGTGCCAAGCAGCCGTAAGGCTGCCGCCGTTCGGCTCGGTGAGGGCCTGGAGGCTGGCGCGGTTGAGGGCGATCTGCTTGGTGCGCACCCCCTGCTGCTTGGCTTCGAGATCGTCGCACAGCGCCATCAGCTCATCGACCTTAGCGACGATCCGCTTCTGCTCGGGGAGAGGCGGTACCAGGATGCGGATGCTACCAATCACCCGCTGACTCAAGGCTGGCACTGAAG
>Ga0272441_10013597_pt1 | contig 11678 bp, 9 predicted proteins | sample SSMProp6N_FD_193582 | JGI IMG/M metagenome (GOLD analysis project Ga0272441, IMG submission 193582) | Marine sediment archaeal communities from Little Sippewissett salt marsh, Falmouth, MA, United States - SSM-Prop-6N | ecosystem: Environmental > Aquatic > Marine > Wetlands > Sediment ... | reverse complement strand
CGCCTCACGGCTTTCCGAGCCGGCGGCGCCTGCCGCTTCGGCTTTCAGGACAGCTCCCGCCTTCCGCAGATCGCTGATCACGTGGCTCGGGGCGGCGTCCGGCAGGCGATCGTTCAGGGCATCCCACTGGTGGGCAACGGTCTTGGTTCTTATGATCTCCATGCGCGGATGCCAGAAGCCGTCGCTCACTCGAACCGCCCGCAGGGCTGCGGGCTGCGTATTTCGCCGTATCATGCATTCCTCCTGTGCGCTGCGGCGATAGATTAGCCGGCAAACGCCGTGCTGTCAAAGGCTGCGCAAGCCGCCCGTCGGCCCACGGGGCCCGTGGGCATGCAACTGACTTGTCCCGTCATATTTCTATCAACACGCGATGATATTTATTATATTTATAGTAAGCAATGGAGAAGAGGAGCAGACAAGATGCTCACGTCATACTTCGACAACAGACCGTACCTGATCGAGCTGCTGACCCCCAAGCAGAACGCCCGGGACTTCGACGCGGCGCTGGAGCGGTTCGATCTGCGATATCACAAAATCCTGGAGCACGACGGCGTGGCCTCCATACCGGACAATCCCATGGGCAACCTGCACTTCACCGCCGTGGAGGTGCTCCAGTATCTGGAGCTGCCCATCAGGGCCGAACAGCTGCTGATCCATCTGAACAGCTTCCACAGGAAGGTCGATCTGGACGAGATGCTGGAAGCCGCCGCGGAGATGGGCGTCCGCTACCTTCTCTGCGTGAGCGGGGACGGCTCTCCGCGTCTGCCCAAGCTCGATCCTGCGGATCTGGACTCGGGGTCGGAGAGCGTCACCTCCGTGGAGCTCTTGAGCTACATCCGCTCCCGATTCGGCGGGCGCTTCACACTGGGAGTGGCCTACAATCACTACGAGCCCGCAGAGCACGAGGCCGCCAAGCTGGCGCGGAAGATCGAAGCCGGGGCCGAGTTCGTAGTCACCCAGCCCGTGTTGGGCAGAAGCGAAGCGGTAGAGTCTCTATCCGAGCTTCCCATGCCCGTCTACCTGGGCGCGTGGATGTCGAAGAAGATCGACCTCCTCTACAGCTGCGTGGGCCGGGAGCCTGCGGAGGGCGCCCTGGAGTACAGGCCCCGGGAGAATCTGAGGAATCTGCACCGGCTGTACCCGGACCACGGCTACTATCTCTCGCTTCTGCCCTTCAAGCAGAGCTGGGACGAGGTGCTTCTGAAGCAGGCGGTGGTCGGGTAGCACATCATGGGGTGGCGGCGGCGGCCGCCGCTACCCCCGAGCCGCGGCGCTCCCGCCGGCGACTTCCTATTTGCCCATAGCCCGCAGTCTCGCCAGGCAGAGCTCCACCGCTTTCAGCGGCGGGCAGGCGTCGCTTTCGTACTCCACGATGTACCACTGCGTGCCGCCTACGGTCTCGCACAGCTCGAACACCTGCTCCCACGGCACGTCGTCCTCTCCGATGATCGGCCGAAACCCGGCCATCATGTCGCTCCGTCCCGCTTCCACCGAGTACGGCTTGATATGGACGGTCCCGGCCCGCCCAGGATAGCGCCGCAGTATCTCCACCACGTTTCCGCCGCCGGCCAGGGCATTGCCCAGATCCAGCTGCATGATGACGTCTTTCGAGGTGTTGGCGAAAAAGGTGTCCCACGGCGTCTCGCCGTCTGCCTCGGTGAACTCCACGTGATGGTTGTGATAGCCGGCGTGAAACCCCTGGGGCTCGAGCGTTTCGGCCAGGCAATTGAAGAACGCCGCCAGCTCGAGCCAGTCGGCCCGGGATCTGCGCCGCTCCTCGGGTATGCTCGGCACGATGATGCGGCTGTTGTCCAGGATCCTGTTGAAGGCGACCGTGCGGTCCAGGCTCCCGGGCTGAACCATGGCGAAGGGCGTGTGCCAGCCGCAGCAGGGCAGTCCGAGCTCATCCAGCACGCTCTTCAGCTCCTCGGCTTCGTGCTGCGGTGCGCCGGCGAACTCCACTCCCTGATAGCCCATCTCGGCCACCGCCCGGAGCGTTGCCCTCAGGTCCTGTTTCAGCTCGTTGCGCACGGAGTAGAGCTGCAGCGCGATCGGTATTCTCTTCATTGGTGCTTCCCCCGTTCTGCTTTCCTGTGGCTGCTGTTTGTGAACCGGAATCTATCACATCCGCGGGATTGGCGGAAGACGCACCGCTGCCGGGAGAGAAAAACGAGCGCCGCGGGCGCAGACTATTGACAGCGGTTTCGATCTGGTATAGAATTATGGCGATTTCTGTGGTAACCTATTTGTTCGGGAATTCATAAAAATTTGAGTGGCTCAGTGATGCATCGACGGCTATTGACATTCCTATCTTGATATAATTAATTAAGTATACCTTTTGACATAGCACCGAGGGAATGCCACGTATGGATACCGCGAAAGTAGCTGTTATCGGAGCCGGAATATCCGGGCTCACCGTCGCCAACGCGCTCTCCACAGCCTCTGCGGAAGTCACGCTCATCGATCGAGACGCCCATCCCGGCGGCCGCTCGGTTTTCTACGGCTGCAAGGCCGTGGACACCTGTGTTCGGTGTGGGGTCTGCCTCCTTCGCGACGCCATGTCGGAGCTGGCGCAGAACGCCAACGTGAATCTGCTCCTCTCCTCCTCCCCGGTCTCGTTCCACCGCAGGGAGGACGGCGGCTTCGAATTGGGCATGCAGACGAGGCCCAACCCGATCGACTGGCGGCAGTGCACCTCCTGCGGGTATTGCCTGGAAGCCTGCCCGCAGGGAGCGGTGAAGCAGATTCCCGGCTGGAGATTCACCATCGACACCCAAGTGTGTGACGAATGCGGTAAGTGCGTGGACGCCTGTCCCGCTTCGGCCATTCAGCTCCACCGGGAGCCCACACGCACGACAGTGGATGCGGACTACGTGGTGGTGGCGTCCGGTTTCCGGCCCTTTGATCCGGCGGTGAACCGCAAGTGGGGCTACGGAAGCAATCCCCGGGTGATTCACGGCACGGATCTCGAGCACCTCTTCTTCGAAGAGAAGTATCTCCCCCGCGACCTGATCGAGGCGGACGGCAAAATGGCCTTCATCCAGTGCGTGGGCTCCCGCAATGTCATGGAGGGCAGGAGCGGCTGCTCCCGAGTCTGCTGCGCCTACGCCCTGCGCATGGCCAACAGGATCAAGGAGGAGTTTCCCGAGCTCCAGGTCGATTTCTACTACATGGACATCCAGAGCTTCGGCAGGAACTTCCCCGAGTTCTGGCAGGACGTGAGCGGCAAGATCAACCTGATACGGAGCAACCCGATCAGCGTGAAAACCGGACCGGACGGCAGGCCGGTGGTGCGCTGCGAAGACCCGGACGAACCGGGGTGCCGGGAATCCTCCTACGATCTGGTGTCCCTGTCTCACGGCATCGAACCGGAAGTCGATTCCGCGGAGCTCGCGGAGCTGATCGGCCTGGATGTGAATGCCGACGGCTTCTTCAGAGAGGCGGACGGCGTCGGCTCCGATGGAGGGGTCTTCGTAGCCGGGGCGTGCAAGAGACCCATGAGGATCGATGACAGCGTGGAGGACGGACGAGCCGTTTCCGAAAAGATCCTGGAGCGGATGAGAGAAGCGAGCGGATAGCGCGGCTCTCTTCGCCGCGGTGCGCGCGGCGGAGCGGACGGCATCTACGGGAGCGAGGAGAAATATGCAAGGCGTGTCGGTGGTAATGTGCGATTTTTCTTGCCAACCCCGCAAGAAGGTCGATTGTCGAAGCCTCCGGAAGGAGCTCGCCAAAGCAGGCATTCAGGTCGTCGTTGCCAAGAAGCCGTGCCGGCAGGGCATCGAGAACCTAGACGACTTGCAGGGCGAAAAGGTGCTCTTCGCGGGATGCCCGCTGCTGGAAGAGAACGGCCTCTACGGCCGTTTCCGGGAGAGGTTCTCCGCGGCACCCGCCAACTTCCTGGATCTGGATGTCAAACGATCGATCCTGGATCTCTACGATGACGCCAAGAGCATAGAACAGGCTCTTAGCCGGAGCATAAAGGCCCACGCCCGGATCCTGGAGGCCAAGGAAGCGGAGGCAACGGAAACCGTCAAGCCGGAAGCCAAGGTGCTGGTCTACGGCGCCGGCTACTCCGGCCTCCACGCGGCTGCCGCCCTCTGCGCCACCGACGTGTCGGTGGACGTCCTGGAGACATCGGGGCCGACGGTCTCTCCCGGATGTCTGGCCGAAGCCCTGAGAAATCGCGATGCGGTCCGGAAGCTCCGTGCCGCGGTGGAGCAGAGCCAGAACGGCGTCTTCATCCCTCACCGCAACGGCGTCCGGCTGTCGGCGCTGGAGAACGGCTTTCACATGCGAACGGGGGACGGAATGGAAGCGCTCTACGGAGCCGTTGTCTTCGCTCCGGAAAGGGTCGAAGGTCCGTGCGCCGAAGAAGGGGCGCTCAATCTCTCCGCCCTATACGCCGCGCTGGAGCGGCGGCAGCAGCTGCGCGGCATTACGGCGTTCCTGCTGGACCGCGGACGACCGTCCACTCCAGAGGTCGTCCGGGACGTGCTGGAGGCGGCGAAGATCATCAGGGATGCTCACCGGGGCGAGGTCTGGGTCCTGCTCCGCAACGTACAGGTCTCCCTTCAGTACCAGGAGGAGCTTTACGGGGATTGCCGGGATGCCGGCGTGGTTTTCGTCAAGTATCGCGAGGATCTGAGCCTGGTGGATGACTACGGCAGCTTCGACATCGCGGGACACGACGAGCAGGTTCACACGGCGTTTTCCATCCACCCGGACAGGCTCGTGATCCCCCAGATTCCCAGGCTCCCCGCCGAGGCCGGGGTATTCGCCGCTGCTCTGAAGCTGCGGCTGGAAAAGGACGAGTACTCCCAGTCGGATTCGCTCTGGAACCTGCCAAACGACACCAACCGCACCGGCGTGTTCGCCGTGGGCAGCGCCCGAAGCGGGATGATTCCGACCCTGATCCGGCAGGACGTATCCTCTCTCGTCGCGGCCGTAGAAGAGAGGCTCGATCCCGCCGGGTTCGCGGTGGAAGAGAACATCCCGGTGGTGGACGCGGACAAGTGCGTCTACTGCCTGACCTGCGTGCGTGTGTGCCCCTTCGGCGCCATGGCGAAGGATCCCGAGCAGGGGGCGGCGCGGGTCATTGCCTCCGCGTGCAGGGCCTGCGGCATCTGCGTGGCCGAGTGCCCCGCCGAGGCCTTGGAAGTTCGCAACCTGCGGCGGGAGGCGCTGTTCTCGGCCGTGGAGGCTCTGGCGGAGGCCCCGGACACACGTCCGCCGGCCGCGGGATCGCCCGCCGCAGGTCCGCCGGCCGCCGCCCCCACATCCGGAGGAGATTCATGAAACTGCTTCTACTGCACTGCACGGAGAGCGGCCAAAAGGTCCTGGCCAGGCTTCCGCAGATCGGCTACCGGCTTCCGTCCACCGTGAGGACCATGGAGCTGAAATGCACCGGCCGCATCAACGAAGAGCTCCTGCTTTCAAGCCTGGAAGATGGGTTCGACGCGGTCCTTGTCGTCGGATGCCACAGGGAAAACTGCAGGTACCTGGATGGCAACCTCCGGGCGGAGAGGCGCGTTCAGAGGATCGCCCGAATGCTCGCGGATGCCGGCGTCATGGACAAGAAGGTGGACATGCTCCTGGTCGGACCGGACGAGGGGGCGAAGCTGGCGGCCAGGATCGCCGCCTTTTTGGCGCCGGGAGCCGAACCTGCGGCCGGCGCGGAAACGGCCTCGGTGCCGGCGCAGAGCGGGGGGAAGAAATGATCGTTGCCGAACAGAAACCCATCAAGGACATCGTGGCCATGATACCCGAGGCGTCCAGCCTGCTGGTGGTGGGCTGCGACACCTGCGTGACCGTCTGCATGGCCGGGGGCATCAAGGAGGTGAATGCCCTGACTTCGGTGCTTCGCATGGCGCGCAAGGACATCGCCCGTATCGAGGGGACTTCCGTAGAGAGGCAGTGCGACCGCGAGTTTCTCGAAGAGCTGGAGGAAAGTGTACAGGCGGCGGACGCCGTGCTTTCCATGGCCTGCGGGGCCGGGGTGCAGATGCTCTCCGACTATTTTGAAGGCAAGATCGTTCTGCCCGCCCTGAACACGCTCTTCATGGGCTCCAACGAGGAAGCGGGCTACTGGATGGAGCGGTGCCTGGGATGCGGCGACTGCGTCCTGGACCTGACCGGGGGCATCTGCCCCAGGACCCGCTGCTCCAAGGGGCTGATGAACGGGCCCTGCGGCGGCTCGGAGGGTGGCAAGTGCGAGGTGGACCCGGAGAACCTGGAGTGCGGCTGGAATCTGATCTACAACCGCCTGAAGGCCTTGAACCGGTTGGATTCCATGATGGAAATCCGTCCCCCCCAGAACTGGTCCACGAGCCACGACGGCGGTCCGCGCCGGCTCATTAGGGAGGATGTCAAGCTGTGAGCAATGTAACGGCCGAAAGCACGACTGCAGCCGGAAGCCAGACGGCGGTCCGGGTCACGGCGGAAAGCCGGCTGGCAAGACTCCTGGATCAGGGACACTTCGTGGTCACGGCGGAGCTGGGCCCGCCGAGAAGCGTCGATCCTTCGGTGCTGGACACCAAGATCGAGTATCTCAAGGGCGTGGCGGATGCCGTGAACATCACCGACAACCAGACCGCCATTGTGAGGATTTCCTCCATCGGCACGGCGACCTACCTGATGTCCCGGGGAATGGAGCCGATCGTCCAGATGACCTGCCGCGACCGCAACCGGCTGGCCATCCAGGCGGATCTCCTGGGGGCGTCGCTGAACGGGGTGAAGAACCTCCTGTGCCTGACCGGGGACCACCAGAGCTTCGGCAACCATCCGGAAGCCAAGCAGGTGTACGACATCGACTCCCTGCAGCTCATCTACATGGTGCGTCAGATGCGGGACAACGGCATCTTTCAGTGCGGCGAAGAAATCCGCAACAGCAAGAAAGCGAACGTCCTGCCTCCGCGCTTTTTCATCGGGGGAGCCGCCAATCCTTTTGCCGAGCCCCTGGAATGGCGGGTCTTCCGGCTGGAGAAGAAAATCAACGCCGGGATCGATTTCGTTCAGACCCAGTGCATCTACGACATGGACGTCTTTTCCCGCTGGATGGAGATGGTGGTCAAGCGCGGCCTGCACAAGAGGGTCAAGATCCTGGCCGGGGTCACGCCGATACGCTCCCTGGGCATGCTGCGCTACATGAAGGAGAGCGTTGCCGGAGTGACCGTACCGGATTCCCTGCTCGGGCGTATCGCCGATGCCGAAGTCGCCAGAGAAGAGGGGCTCAAATTCTGTGCGGAACAGATACGGCAGTTCCAGAAAATGGAGGGAATCGCCGGGGTTCACATCATGGCCATCGAATGGGAGAAGGCCGTGAGGGGAATCGTGGAAGCCGCCGGGCTGCTTCCGCGACCCGATTGAGCCGTGAGCGGAACCGCCGCCCCGCCGGTGGCGGGAACGGGAGCAATGAAGTTGAAGGCAAGTCAATCCGGCTACTATGACGCCGCCTACGGGAAAGCCGCTTCCCTGCTGAGGAAAGCGGACCCTGCGGAGATCTGCGCCTGGAGCGGCGCGCGGAGCCGGGGCCGAATCTTGAGCATCCGGTACTTCGGAGAGCTCTACGGCGTATCGATGGACGACGCCGGCTTCGAGCCGGACGATCTATCGGTCATGGAGAAGGTCCTGATCCTGCGATATCTAGCGCACGGCGAAGCGAATGCGAGCCGTGCGCAGAGGGGAGCGCACGGCGGTCTCGTCTCCTACGAAGCTCTGCCCAACGGGATGTTCTACGCCGCGGCGTTTCGACGCTTCGGCCCGGCGATCCTGCTGCGCACCTTCGGCGCCGAGCCCGGGGCGCTTGCGGCCGCCTCGGAGCCTCTGGGCGGCCGGGAGGACGAGTACGGAGACTGCTCCGTGCGCATCGCGGCGCTGCCGCACGTGGAAGTCGTGCTCATCATGCACGGGGGGGACGACGAGTTTCCATCGGAGGCGAAGATGCTCTTCAGGGACGACATTATCCGGTATCTGAGCCTGGAGGATATCTCTCGGTTGGGCGGTGCGCTGGCCCTGCGGCTCGCGGCGAGCCACCGCGCACTGCTTCGCGCCGAGAGCACCGTTTGACCGAGTTGCAGGAACACACACGGGAGGTCTGCATTGGAAAACATAGTGGTTTCTAAGCTGGACAAGGACTTCAAGTACGAGATCGCCTCGCGCCCGGGAGCGGCCTTTTTCAAACGCTGCTTCTCCTGCGGCACGTGCACGGCGTCCTGCCCCGTTTCCGATATCGACGAGAATTTCAACCCTCGTCTGTTCATCCGGCAGGCGCTTCTGGGCATGCGCGAGCAGCTGCTCTCCTCCAAGGAGCTCTGGTACTGCACCCAGTGCTACACGTGCTATGCCCGCTGTCCGCAGGACGTCCGATTCACCGACGTCATGGCGGTCCTGCGCGACATGGCGGTGGAAGAGGGCTTTGCGCCCAAGGACATGAGGGAGAAAACCGAGAAGATCGATCTGCTCTCCCAGAAGCTGCGTCATGCCATCGCCGACTACGCCTACACGAAGGCCGCGGGAGGCGACACCAAGGGCATGCAGCAGAAGATCTCGCAAGAGCTCACGCAGGGCATGAAGGAGCTTGAGTAACCATGGCAGGAAAAGGCACTGTTCTCGTCGTCGGCGGAGGAATCGGCGGAATCCAGTCCTCCCTGGATCTGGCCGAAGCGGGGTTCAAGGTCCATCTGGTGGAGCAATCTCCGACCATCGGCGGCACCATGGCTCAGCTGGACAAGACCTTTCCGACCAACGACTGCGCCATGTGCATCATGAGCCCGAAGCTGGTGGACTGCGCCCGGCACCTGAACATCGATCTGCACACCTGCTCGGAAATCGAGGAGATATCGGGCGGCCCGGGGAGTTTCCGTGTCAAGGTCAGATGCCGGGCCCGCTACGTGGACGAGGAGAAGTGCACCGGCTGCGCCGACTGCGAAGAAGTCTGCCCGGTGGTCCGACCCAGTGAATTCGATGGCAACCTGGCCGTCCGCAAGGCCATCTATCGGCCCTTTCCCCAGGCCGCGCCGAATGTGTTCGCCATCGAGAAGGCGGGCACCTCGCCGTGCACCGCCGCCTGTCCCGCAGGCTGCAACGCCCATGGCTACGTGGCTCTGATCCGGGAAGGGAAGTTCCGCGAGGCGCTGGAGCTCATCCGGGAAACCATCCCTCTTCCCGCGGTCTGCGGCAGGGTCTGCGGGCTCTGCGAGGAGGCGTGCAATCGCGCGAACGTAGACGAGCCGGTGGCCATCAGGGCGCTGAAGCGTTTCGCGGCCGACTACGAGATGAAGCACCCCGATGAGCCGGCCAAAGGACCCGATCTCGCCAAGAGCGGCAGGGGACGCAAGATCGGCATCATCGGGTCGGGACCCGGCGGCCTCACCGCCGCCTACTACCTAGCCAAAATGGGCTACAAGCCCGTGGTCTTCGAAGCCCTGGCCAAGACCGGCGGTATGCTGAGGGTGGGTATCCCGGAGTACCGATTGCCCGAAGACATCCTGGATCACGAGATCGCTCTGATCGAGAGAGAAGGGGTGGAGATCAGGACCGGGACGCCTCTGGGCCCGGGTCTCACCCTGTCGGACCTGCGCAAGGAGGGCTTCAAGGCCTTCTTCGTCTCCGCAGGCACCCACCAGAGCCGGATGCTGGGCGTGGAAGGGGAGGAGCTGGCGGGGGTCATTCCCGGAGTGCAGTTCCTGCGGGACGTCAACGCCGGCAAGTCTCTGGACGCCGTGAGAGACAAGGTGGTGGCCGTGATCGGCGGCGGAAACACCGCCGTGGACGCGGTGCGCTCCTCCCTCCGCCTCGGAGCCAAGAAGGCTTTCATTGTTTACCGGCGGAGCCGCGACCAGATGCCCGTGAACGCGGAGGAGCTGGATGCCACCGAGGAGGAGGGGATCCAGATCCACTACCTGCTCACACCCCAGAAGATCGGGGGCAAGAACGGAAAGGTGAGCCGGCTGGTGTGCAGCCGCATGCGGCTGGGCCTCCCGGACGACTCCGGAAGAAGGCGGCCCATACCGATCCCCGGGGAGACGAAGAGCTTCAACGTGGACGTCGTCATCCCGGCCCTGGGACAGCAGGTGGACTACTCCCTCCTGCGCGACGGCCTGGAGGAGATCGAAACGGTCAGGGATCTGATCAAGGTGGACCCGGTGACGCTCGAGACCAGCGTGCCGGACGTCTTCGCCGGCGGAGACGCCGTGGGCGCCGGAGGCTTCGTGGTCCACGCCATTGCCCACGGTCACGAGGCGGCGGTCTCCATTGACCGCTTCCTCTGCAAGAAGGACCTGAGAGCCGATCGGAAGGCCGTGCAGCTCCCCGAGGCCCCCGGGCCGGCCGGGTACGTGGAAAAGCAGGTGCGGACCGCCGTTCCCCACATAGCCATGAAGGAGCGCAAGGCCGGGTTCGAGGAGGTGGAGATCGGCTTCACCGAAGAGCAGGCCATCGCGGAGGCGAAGCGCTGCATGGACTGCGGCGTCTGCTCGGAGTGCAAGCAATGCGTGGCGGTCTGCAAGGCCGGGGCCATAGACCACACCATGCAGGATCGGATCCTGGACCTGGACGTGGGAGCCGTGATCCTGGCCCCGGGCTGCGAGAAGTACACCCCCGACGCGGTCTACCGCCTGGGCTACGGCAGGTACCCGGACGTGGTCACGAGCCTCCAGTTCGAGCGCATCCTCTCCGCCTCCGGTCCGTTCTCCGGCCACGTGCAGCGGCCCTCGGACGGCAAGACGCCGAAAAAAGTGGCCTTCATCCAGTGCGTGGGCTCCCGGGACCCCATGGCGGGCAATGAGTACTGCTCCTCGGTCTGCTGCATGTACGCCATCAAGGAGGCGGTCATTGCCAAGGAGCACGAGCACTCCCTGGAGCCGACCATCTTCTACATGGACATCAGGGCCCACGGAAAGGACTTCGACCGCTACTACGAGAGGGCGAAGAACGAATACGGCATCCGCTTCGTCAAGGGGAGGGTCTCGGAGGTGCGGCGGGCCGACCCCGCCGGCAACGGCGGCCCGCACCTCAGCCTGGAATACGAGGTGGAGAGCGGAGAGGTCCTGAGCGAGGATTTCGACATGGTGGTGCTTTCCATCGGCTTTCAGGGCAATGGCGCCCTTCGGGAGCTGGCCGACAAGCTGCACCTGCCGCTGAACCGCCACGGCTTCATAGCCTCCGAGCCGTTCAACATCGTCCAGACGCGGACGGCCGGGATCTTCGTCTGCGGTCCGTCCCAGGAGCCCAAGGACATCCCCGAGACCGTGATGCAGGCCAGCGGCGCGGCCGCGGCGGCCGGAGAGATCCTCTTCGACGCCCGCTTCACGGAGGTGGAGGAGAAGACCTACCCGCCTCAGAAGGACGTGGAAGGCCAGGCGCCGCGGATCGGGGTTTTCGTCTGCCACTGCGGCATCAACATAGGCGGCGTGGTGGACGTGCCGGCGGTGGTGGAATACGTGAAGGGGCTTCCGGACGTGGTCTTTGCCGAGCAGAACCTCTACACCTGCTCCCAGGACACCCAGGGCCACATCAAGGAGATGATCGAGGAGCACGATCTGAACCGGGTCATCGTGACGTCCTGCACGCCGCGGACCCACGAGCCGCTCTTCCAGGAGACCATCCAGGAGGCCGGGCTCAATCCCCACCTCTTCGGCATGGCGAACATCCGGGATCAGTGCTCGTGGATCCACATGGCG
>Ga0272441_10013596_pt1 | contig 11678 bp, 10 predicted proteins | sample SSMProp6N_FD_193582 | JGI IMG/M metagenome (GOLD analysis project Ga0272441, IMG submission 193582) | Marine sediment archaeal communities from Little Sippewissett salt marsh, Falmouth, MA, United States - SSM-Prop-6N | ecosystem: Environmental > Aquatic > Marine > Wetlands > Sediment ... | reverse complement strand
AGGACTCCGTATTTCCGGCGTATCCCTGCATCTTCGCCGGAAATAATTGCGGCTGTAAGAATCAGGCCGAAAAAAAGAACCTTCCGATAATTTTGAATCATCGCCTTCCGATCTTATTCAGAGAGTCGTTTCACCCCCGTGCCTGCCCGGAGCCGCAATACCACGTCCATTGCTGCCAGGTCCGCTATCTGCACGTTTGTTCCCAGGGCTGTAAAATGATTACCGGTGACTGTCTGCAGGGAAATGCCCGTTTTCTGAAGAATGGCTGCTATTGAATCGGAAACCAGACACCGGCACTCACCGGAGATATGGATCTGTTGATGGTTTCCATACGCAAGTATTTTTCGCAAATGAATGCCCAGTTTTTCCGTATCGGGTTCGACGGATTCATGATGGCAGGCGGCCATGGCAAAGGCCAGGCCGATAAGGAGTAAATGATTCTGTCTTCTCATTTCACCGCTCCCTCAGGGATTTTCCAGTACCCCTCCGGCCCGTTGATCCGCATGCTTGAGAAGCAGTGCGAATACAAGTCCGACCACACCCAGAGAAGCGAACATGATTTGACTTGCCGTATAATCACCGGTCCACGTCCGAAGCGCACCATTGATCGGATTGAATGCACCGAATCCGATATTTTGGATGGCAGTCATCAGGCCGAATGCCGTGCCGACCCGTTCCTGCTTCACGACCAGCGGCACAGAGGGCCACATGGCCGCAGGTACCAGAACAAAGGCCGCACCCAGAGCCAGCATCATCCACACGGGATTGATAAAACTCAACCCCATTAAAAGATGTGCGGGAATGAGAAGCAGTGATCCGAAAATCATCACGGTGGCCCGCTTTCCGATTTTATCCACAAGGCGGCCGGCAAAGGGCGCCAGAATCATGGATGCAAATATAATGCTGGATGTGATCCCTCCCGCCGTCTCAAACATATGGGTGAAATTAAAAAAGACTTTGTGAAAAAAAGAACCGGATCCTGCTGCAATATCCGGAATATGCCACTTTTCATTGAAAAACTGAACCGCCAGGGTCTGGAAAGGGAAAATGGCTGAATAAAAGGTCATGCACAGTGCTGTGACATACCAGAACGGTGCCTTGAAATGTCGAATATCCCGAATGTGTATTTTTTCTTCTGTCTTCTCATCCTTCAGATTCAGCGCGCTCTCACCGCGCCTGTCCAGAATAATATACACCACATTGGCCATCCAGGACAAACCGCAAATAAGCGCAGCAGCCAGCAGCGCATAGGACGGGCCGCCAAAATGATCCCGGATAACCGTCCCCGTATTAAAGGCAAAAAGACTGCCGATCCGGCTGACAGCCAGGGCGATACCAAAAGACAGGGCCAGCTCTTTTCCCTTGAACCACCGGGCCAGAATCGTGCTCTGCGCAACAATGATGGTTTCAGACCCTGCGCCGAAAATAAACCGCCCGACATACATCGGATAAAGGCTTCGCGAGAATGCAACCACAAGTGCGCCCGCTACCACCACCGACGAAAACAGAATACTGGCTTTTCTTGTCCCAAGTCTGTCAAGCAAAATACCGCCAAGGAAAACCGCCAGAACGGCTGCAATGCTGTACATGGCGTTAATGGCTCCGATGTTGCTCTGATCTGCTCCGAGCGCCCGCATGATATCGCCGGATATCGAAGCAATCATATCATAGGCAAAATAGGTGCCCAGCGTAAGCATGCTGGCAAAAAACAGCACTGAAAACCGATAAGGCTTGCCCGATGGATGAAAAAATGGCATACTGGTCATATCAGCTCCTTGTTTTTCCCCGAATTTGCGTCCTGCAAGGCACGGACGGACAACGGATTCTGCTGAAGTGTGCGTATGGCCTGAACCACAGCCCAGCTGGCTGAAAGGGTGGTCAAACATGGAATTGCGTGGGCCATGGCACTTCGTCCGATATTGTATTCATCATGACGTGACATTTTGCCGTAAGGCGTATTGATAATCAATTGAATATCACCATTGATAACCAAGTCAATGGAATTGGGCCGGCCTTCTCCCATTTTGTGGACCAGTTTAGAAGGAATCCCCGATTTTCTGAGGGCCCTTTGTGTGCCTTCTGTTGCCCAAATCCCAAATCCCATGTCATGGAGCTGGCGGGCGATGGCAATCACTTTGGCCTTGTCATTATCGTTCACACTGATAAAGGCATTTCCCCGGGTCGGAAGGTGTTGACCCGCTGAAAACTGCGCCTTGGCAAAAGCGCCTCCGAAAGATATATCCAATCCCATTACTTCACCCGTCGACCGCATTTCAGGGCCCAGATAGGTCTGCACATTGGGAAACTTGATAAAAGGGAACACGGGAGATTTGACCGCATACAGTCCGGTGAGTGCACCTTCCGTGATACCCAGTTGCTTTAAGGTTTTACCCGCCATCACCCTGGCTGCAATCTTGGCCCAGGGAATCGCCGTCGCTTTGCTGACAAAAGGAACTGTCCGCGATGCCCTCGGATTGACCTCCAGAACATAGATAACACCGTCTCTCAGGGCAAACTGGACATTGATCAGTCCTTTTACATCCAGCATTTCCGCCAGCTTTCGGGTCTGATCCACAATGGTCCGGTAGTCTTCATCGCTGATCATATAGGGAGGCAATACACAGGAACTATCGCCTGAATGAATGCCGGCTTCTTCAATATGCTGCATAAAGCCGCAAATCACGGTTTCCCTGCCGTCGCACAGTGCATCGACATCAAATTCAAAAGCATCTTCCAGAAATTTGTCCACGAGTATGGGATGATCCGGAGATACCGACGCAGCCTCTTTGATATATCTTTCCAGAGAATGATCGTCATATACGATTTCCATGGCCCGGCCGCCCAGCACATAGGAAGGGCGTACTAAAACCGGATATCCGATCTGCCTTGCGATTTTCCGGGCATCCTTGAAATAAAAAGCCGTTCCTGCCTCCGGCTGCCGTATGGCGGATTTTTTAATCAATTTCCCGAAACGCTCCCGGTCTTCAGCCAGATCGATGGATTCCGGAGTGGTCCCCCAGATGGGGATACCGGCTTTTTCAAGTCCTCTGGCGAGCTTCAGTGGTGTCTGGCCGCCAAACTGCACGATGACGCCATCGGGTTTTTCGAACTCGAGCACATTGAGGACATCTTCGAGTGTCAGCGGTTCGAAATAGAGCTTGTCCGCTGTATCATAGTCCGTACTCACCGTTTCGGGATTGTTATTGATCATAATGGTTTCAAATCCGTCTTCACGGAGTGCCATAACGGCGTGAACACAGCAATAATCAAATTCAATTCCCTGGCCAATCCGGTTGGGCCCGCTGCCGAGAATCACGACCTTGGGTCTTTTATGATACCGGGCTTCATTTTCCATCTCATAAGTACTATACAAATAGGAGGTCTCGGAATCGAATTCCGCACCACAGGTATCCACAACCTTGTAAACCGGATGTATGGCCTGGGATTCACGCAGCTTCCGGATATCCTTTTCCGATTTGCGAACGAACATTGCCAGTTGCTTGTCTGAAAAACCCAGGCGTTTGGCTCGCAGCAACGCCCCCTCTTCTGTGAGGCCCAGATCACGAATACGACGCTCTTCATCAACAATTTCTTTAAGCTGATTCAAAAACCAGGGATCGATCCCCGTGAGCTTGTTTATTTCCTGAACAGAGACTTCCTGCCGAAGCAGTTCTCCTATTTCAAAAAGCCGTTTGTCGGTAGGGTGCCTGACACGGTCTTTCAATTCATTCACATCTGCTTCGCCACCATATTCCAGCCCCCAGCAGTCGATTTCCAGGGATCTGAGCGCCTTCTGAACCGCTTCCTTGAATGTCCGTCCGATGGCCATTGTTTCTCCCACGGATTTCATCTGCGTACCGAGCAGCGGTTTGGTCTGGGGAAACTTTTCAAAATTCCATCTCGGTATTTTGACCACCACATAGTCAATGGTCGGTTCAAAACTGGCCGGTGTTTTTCCGGTGATATCATTTGGAATCTCATCCAGGGTCAGACCGACAGCAAGCTGCGCGGCGATTTTCGCAATGGGAAAGCCGGTGGCTTTGGATGCGAGGGCGGAACTGCGGGAAACCCGGGGATTCATTTCGATGACAGTCATGCGTCCGGTTTCAGGATGCACGGCAAACTGGATATTCGATCCCCCTGTTTCCACACCGATTTCACGGATGATGGCAATGGCGGCATCCCGCATAAGCTGATATTCCCGGTCCGTCAGCGTTTGTATGGGGGCCACTGTAATCGAATCCCCGGTATGAATACCCATCGGATCAAAGTTCTCAATGGAACAGATAATCACCACATTGTCCTTGAGATCGCGCATGACTTCCAGTTCGAATTCCTTCCATCCGATAATGGATTCTTCGACAAGCACTTCGCTGATGGGACTGTTGTCGAGTCCCCATTTGACCTGATCCTGATACTCTTCGATATTGTATGCGATGCTGCCCCCGGTACCTCCCAAAGTATAGGCAGGACGAATGATTGCGGGAAAACCGGTATTCTTTATCATGGTCATGGCATCATCCATCGTCCTTGCAAATCCGCCCCTGGGAAGATCCAGTCCGATACGAACCATGGCCTCTTTGAAAAGCTCCCTGTCTTCCGCTTTTCGGATGGCATCCAGCTGTGCCCCGATCAGTTCCACACCCTGCTCCTCCAGAAATCCGGATTCCGCAAGCTCAACAGTGATGTTCAGAGCCGTTTGTCCGCCCATGGTGGGGAGCAGCGCATCGACATTTTCTTTCAGTATTATTTTCTTGACGGTATGTGCGTTCAGAGGTTCAACATATGTCCGGTCCGACAATTCCGGATCTGTCATGATCGTCGCCGGATTGGAATTGATTAAAACAGTCTGATATCCTAATCTTTTAAGGGCCTTTACAGCCTGCGTACCCGAGTAATCGAATTCACAGGCCTGACCGATCACAATGGGACCGGAACCGATAATTAATATTTTATGAATATCCTCTCTCTTCGGCATAGAACTCCACTGATTTCAACAGCTCATTCAAAAACCAGGCATTTTTTCTATTTCATCAATTCATAAAAATATCGAAAAAGATATAATGAATCATGCGGTCCGGGCGATGCTTCCGGATGATACTGCACGGAAAAAACCGGCAGTTCCCGATGACGCATCCCCTCCACGGTACAATCATTCAAATTCCGGTGCGTCAGTTCAAAGCCTGCCTTGGTCAGCGTTTCAGGATCCACAGCATAATTATGATTCTGGGATGTGATCTCAATATCTTCTGTGATCAGATTTTTCACCGGATGATTGCTGCCGTGATGACCGAATTTCATTTTATAGGTATGGGCACCGAAAGCCAAACCCAGCAGTTGATGACCCAGACAGATACCAAATACCGGGATACTGGACGCCAGAGCCCGGACACTCTTTACGGCGTAGTCCACTCCCTCAGGATCACCCGGTCCATTGGACAGGAAAAGACCATCCGGTGCCATTTCTTTGATTCTTTCCACGGGTGTAAAAGCCGGAACAACGGTCACATCCAGACCAAAAGCTGTCAGCAGTCTGAGGATATTCCTTTTTATGCCATAATCATAGGCAACCACATGTTTCATTTTTTTGACACCGGAAATCACATTCCCGTGATACCACGAAGCAGCTGCCTTTTCGTCCCATTTCTCCTCTTTCTGACGTGTCACATGCCGGACCATATCATGCCCCTGCATTTTGGGGTATGCCGACAATTCATCACTGAGCTCACGAATGCTTCTGTTCTCGGTTGACAAAATCCCCATCATGGCTCCCTGTTCCCGGATATGCCGGGTCAGTGCCCTTGTATCAATCTGATGAATTCCCATGACGTGATGCGCTTTTAAATATGCATCCAGACTCATTTCCGACCGAAAATTACTTGGACTTGGACAATATTCTCGCACAATCAGGGCTTCCACAACAGGACCGGAAGATTCAACATCCTCGTTGTTGACCCCGTAATTTCCGATATGCGGATAAGTCATGGTGACCATCTGGCCTTTATAGGATGGATCCGTAATAATTTCCTGATACCCGGTCATCCCTGTATGAAATACAACTTCGCCCACGGCCTTTCCGTGCGCACCGAATGCCTGGCCATAAAATACCTGCCCGTCTTCCAAAAGCAATACAGCTTCCATATTTTTACCCTATCACGGTCCCTGGTGGAATGGTTGCATTTTTGGGAACGATCACAATACCATCCCGGATGACATAATCTTCAAAACTCTGATTTGTTTCCCTGTTTTTATCAAGAATCTTTACACCGTCACCGATTCTGGCATTTTTATCGATAATGGCCTTTTCAATAACACAGTCTTTGCCAATTCCGGTATCAGGCCTTCCCAGTTCCTTGTTTTCCTTCAAATTCGCTTCTGTCTCATAAAAATCCCGGCCGAGGAGAACGGACCGAATGATCCGGGACCCCTTGCGAATACGGCTGCGGATGCCAATCATACAATCTTCAATTTCGCATTCCTCCACAATGGCGCCTTCATTAATCACGGTCCGGCATATATGACATCCGGCTATCTTGGCGCCCGGTAAATACCTGGGACGGGTATATATCGGATGTTCCGCCGTATAAAAATTGAATTTGGGAAGGGGCGCCAGCAAATCCATCATGGCATTATAATAACTGCCGATGGTTCCAACATCCTCCCAGTAACCGTTAAAAATATACCCGTAAACCTTTCTTGTGTTAATGGCATGGGGAATAATACCCTTGCCAAAGTCGGCATGATCACATTCTGTAAGAATTTCCGACAGTGTCTCCCGGTTAAAAACATAAATACCCATCGATCCCAGATACGGCGTATTTTCAGGATGAAATCCCATTGAGGTCAACCAGTCAGCCTGAATCCTGAATGGCGCCAGAACAGCCTCGTCCTGCGGTTTTTCAGTAAAATCGATAATATGCGAATCCGTGTCAAGTTTGAGAATACCGAATCCCCCAGCCTCTTTTGCGGGTACCGGCAGAACACCGACTGTCACTTCGGCCTTTTTTTCTTCATGAAATGCCAGCAGTTTTCTGTAATCCATGGAATACAAATGATCTCCTGCCAGTATGAGATGTCTGTCAATTCCCTTTCCCATAAAATAGCGCAGGTTTTTCCGTACCGAATCGGCAGTACCCTGGTACCAGTCCTTGTTTTCCGTTGTTTGCTGTGCAGCCAGAATCTGCACAAATCCTTCGGAGAATGGAGCAAAAAAATAGGTTCTGGCCAGATGGACATTGAGCGACGTTGAATTAAACTGGGTCAAAACGAATATTTTTCTGATTTCCGAATTGATGCAATTGCTGATGGGAATATCGATTAAGCGAAACTTGCCGGCCAGAGGAACGGCCGGTTTTGCACGGTCTTTGGACAGAGGCCACAGTCTGCTGCCCTGTCCGCCCGCCATGATAATGCCAAGCACATTAGCGATCATGATCCATTCCATTATTTATGGGATTTTATCTTTCATACCGGTCATTGGAACCGGGATCGGCCGTCCTGCTGTATCCGCGTTTCTCCCAATACCCATCGATTTCATTTTTGGTCAATCTCATCTCTGTCAGCCACATCGCACTTTTGTAACCGTATTTTAAAGGTATTACCGCTCTGACAGGTCCGCCAAGGGATGCATCCAGTTCCCGCCCCTCCCATCTGAAAGCAAGCAGGTCGTCATCTCCAGTACACTCGGATAACGGCAATGATGTTGAATAGCCGTCCGCCGCTTTGAAAAGTATATATTTCGCAGATGCTTTGGGACGCGCACGGTCCAGAACATCCCGGATACGCACACCCACCCACCTGTTTTTCAGACGGCTCCACCCCGTAACACAATGAAAATCAGATATCGAAACAATGGTGTCTAACTGTATAAAAGTGTTCCAGTCCATTTTTACTGGATTCGCTACCTCTCCGGTAATCTTTAAAACCCATGTGTTCCGGTCCAAATCCGGGATACGATCGTAGTGCAGGATGGGGAAATCGGTAATGACCCGCTGTCCGGGCGGCAATGCGCTATGTGTGCTGTCCTCCAGTTCTGCAGAGAAAACCGGAACGCCGGTGACAATACCGTACAAACCTGCCAGGCACAGTGAAACCACAATAATGAAGACACGGACTGACAACATGACAATACCCTCAAAAAATGAATCATTAAAAATATAATAATTATTCGATCAATTGAATATTTTATAGTGCTTCCTTCACTGTATTCATCCAATTGCTAAATATACCAAAGACAATGATCATTTGCAATAAAAAGGATTCAGCCGGCAATAAAATACCGGCGGCGGTAAAAAAAAGGCCCGTCTGGTATCCTCGCCGGATATCGATGGGCCCTTTTCCGCTCATAAAAAATGGTCATTGAATTTATCCTTCAGCCTTCAGTATTTCATCCCGCTCGGCTATCTGCAATTGATGGATCAACCCGGACAAATCACCTTCCAGTATTTCCTGCAGCCTGTACAATGTTAAATTGATCCGGTGGTCCGTCACACGCCCCTGGGGAAAATTGTATGTCCGTATTTTGGCACTCCTGTCACCCGATCCGATCATGATTCTCCGGCTGGCCGTAACCTTGGCTTCTTCTTCCTGCCGTTTGATATCATACAGCCTTGCACGAAGCACCTTCAGTGCCTTGGCTTTGTTTTTATGCTGCGATTTTTCATCCTGGCATGTAACAACCAGTCCGGTAGGCTCATGTGTGATGCGAACAGCTGAATCCGTGGTATTGACACTCTGGCCGCCAGGTCCTGACGACCGATATACATCGATGCGCAGATCATTCGGATCGATGGTTACATCCACCTCTTCAACTTCCGGCAGCACCACAAGTGACGCCGCTGATGTATGAATTCTGCCACTCGTTTCCGTAGATGGAACACGCTGCACACGATGAACGCCGCTCTCATACTTCAGCATACCATAGGCATGGTCACCGGAGACAGCAAAAATAACTTCTTTAAACCCGCCCAGTTCAGTGGGACTGGAACTTAGAATTTCTTTTTTCCACCCTTCCCCTTCAATAAATTTTGAATACATCCGGTAAAGATCTCCGGCAAAAAGCGCCGCCTCATCTCCTCCTGTTCCTGCCCGGATTTCCATAATGGCATTGCTGCTGTCACGGGGATCACTGGGAACCATGAGGATCCTGAGTTCCTCTTCCAGTTCCGTTAATCTGTCTTTATTTGTATCTATTTCCTCCCTGGCCAGATCCTTCAATTCCATATCGGAGGTTGATGCCAGAAGTTCCTGATCTTCATTTATTTTTTTCAGGATGTTCCGAAAATGGTGCGCCTTTTCGATAAGGGGAGCAAGGCCACGGTGTTCTTTGGCAAGTGTTTTTATTTTGTCGGCGTGTTTCAGATTATCCGGATTTTCCATGGCTTTTTCGACATCCTGGAACTGTGCTTCCAGTTTGGCCAATTTATCCAGAAGCTTTCCTTTCTTGTCTATCAACGCCGGCTCCTTAACTCATGGAATTTGTTCAATGCCGGAACCCTGTTTCATCCCGAGCGCGCTCTTCAGTGCAACCAGCGCGACCTCCAGTTGCTGATCATCAGGTTCCTTGGTTGTAATCCGTTGAAGCCACAGTCCGGGTGCCACAAAAACAGCTGCCAGAGATCCGCTTCCCTTTTTGTCCGCCAATCGAATCATCTCATAAGATATGCCGCCGATCACGGGAATGAACATCAGCCGGATGAAGCGGTCCCCCAGATCCTGAGGTTTGCCAAGACATATGAAAACCAGCAAAGAAACCAGCATCACAACCAATAAAAAGCTGGTACCGCATCGGGGATGATGTGTCGACCATTTCTGTACATTCTTTATTGTCAACGGCTGATTGTTTTCAAAGGCAAAGATTGATTTGTGTTCCGCACCATGATACTCAAAAACACGCCTGATCTCCTTCCATTGACTGATCAGTAACAGATAAACAAGAAAAAAAGCCATCCGGATGGCCCCGTCTATCAGATTAAATCCGATACCGCTTCTGACTCCGGTCAGATCCGTCAATATCAGGGGTACATAGAAAAAAAGCCCCAATCCCAGGACAAGGGCCGTAAGAACTGAAAATCCGAGTGAAATCCGGGTCCATTTTTCCGAATGCTTTTTTTTCTTTTTCACCTGCCCCGCTTTTTCTTCTTCCTGCATTGCCATATCGGCAGAGAAATTCAGGGCTTTAATGCCGAGCACCATGGATTCGATCAAAGTAACACCACCACGGATAAGCGGCCAGCCCAAAAGTTTTACTCTTTTTGTCAGGGAGATAAACGGATTCCTTTTCAGCACAATGGTGCCGTCCGGTTTCCGGACGGCCACACTCATCATATCCGGAGAACGCATCATCACACCTTCGATGACCGCCTGTCCGCCCACATGTATTTTTTTTTCAGTTTGACTCACATGGCACCTCAGCACATAAAAAACGGAATACGCGACATAAATGCCGGTATTCCGCAATGTTTTTTGCCTGTTCGGCTAAGCCGACGTTTCTTTATCCGTTTTCGCCGGATTTTCTTTCTTGTCCTGGTTCTGCAATTTGTATTTTTTCAGGTATTTTTCAACGCGGCCGGCCGTATCCACCAGTTTTTGCCTTCCGGTAAAAAACGGATGGCACGCCGAACAGATTTCCACGTGAATGTCACCCTTCGTTGATCTTGTCTGAAATGTGTTGCCGCAGACACAGGTCACGGTCGCAATTTCATATTTCGGATGGATATCTTTTTTCACACTCACATCCTCCAGTATCAGGCACTATATTCGAACAAAAAAAGTACTAAATTTTTTTCAGGAAATAAAGTAAAAACTTGAGTCCACAGAGCCCCGCCGCCACAACAGATCATGTGCTCATGGATTCAATAAACTCCTTGTTGTTCTTGGTTCCCCTCATTTTTTCCTTTAAAAATTCCATGGCTTCCGTCATGTTCAGTTCGTTCAACAATTTTCTTAAAATCCACAGGCGGTTCAAAGTGGTCTCTTCGAGCAAAAGCTCTTCTTTGCGCGTGCCTGATTTATTGATATCGATGGCCGGAAAGATACGCCGGTCCGACAATTGTCTGTTGAGCTGAATCTCCATATTGCCGGTCCCTTTGAATTCTTCAAAAATCACTTCATCCATACGGCTTCCGGTATCGATAAGTGCAGTGGCGATAATGGTCAGACTGCCGCCCTCTTCCACATTTCGTGCAGCGCCGAAAAATCGTTTCGGACGATGCAGTGCGTTGGAGTCCACACCTCCTGATAGAATTTTACCTGAATGGGGCACAACAACATTGTGCGCCCGAGCCAGACGGGTGATGGAATCAAGCAGTATGACCACATCATGACCATATTCAACAAGGCGTTTGGCTTTTTCGAGCACCATATCCGCCACCTGGACATGTCGCTCAGCCGGCTCGTCAAATGTGGAACTGACAACCTCGGCTTTTACGGACCGTTCCATATCCGTCACTTCTTCCGGCCGCTCGTCAATCAGCAGAACAATTAAAGTCACTTCCGGATGGTTTTTGGTAATGGAATTGGCGATTTTCTGCAGAATGATGGTTTTTCCTGTTCGCGGCTGTGCCACAATAAGACCACGCTGGCCCTTGCCGATAGGGGTCAGCAGATCCATCACCCGGGTGGTAAAGTCTCTGGCATCCGTTTCCAGACCGATCTTCTGAGTCGGATACAGTGGTGTC
>Ga0272441_10013594_pt1 | contig 11679 bp, 11 predicted proteins | sample SSMProp6N_FD_193582 | JGI IMG/M metagenome (GOLD analysis project Ga0272441, IMG submission 193582) | Marine sediment archaeal communities from Little Sippewissett salt marsh, Falmouth, MA, United States - SSM-Prop-6N | ecosystem: Environmental > Aquatic > Marine > Wetlands > Sediment ... | reverse complement strand
GAGAGAGGATATAAAACTGCTCTGCTTATAACACGGACAATATGGGTAAGTTGTTTGTCACACTTTTTGCTTTTGCTCCTGCCCTCAAGACAAATTTGTAATGGTACTTACACCCGGACACGCGCACCTGCACGCAATTAAAATCCAGTATACCTTGACAGTTTTCTGGCTTCGATCAAATTTGTACCGCGACACTGCGCCAGTGCCCCCAATAAAAATCCTGTACCATGACAGTTTACTGGCTCCGATCAAACTTGTACCGCGATACGCGTAATGCCCAATAAAATTTGTGCCATGACGGCAAAAAGTGCGCCATACCCTCCTTGCACCGGGACAGTTTCGTAGCCCCGCTACCGCGGGGTATCAGGACAGTTGCCGGATGCTGCGTCGGGTAACACAACCTCCCCATATTGCTGGGCCGTTAGCTGTTATTTGTGTCCGAACTAGACTCTAAATACTTGTGATTAAGAAACAAAACAAAATTCAATTACAATGAAGATCACAGACCTAATAAATGAAGAACTAGAAAAACCCGTTGGTTTATTTTCTGGATACCTCTTCTTTACATTACTGTTCATTTCACTTAAATCTGTCTTACCTTCGATTCCCCTTGTTTGGACTATCCTTATTATCGCTACTATTATTGCTCTCTGGACAATAATATGGTTTATCATTCGTGCAACGCTTCCAAGAAATGTCAAAAATAAGATTGGTATCATTCTTAGCATTTCTACAGAGGATGACAAACAGAAATTAAGAGTAAAGAATGATTTTTTGAAAAGACTAGGAAATCAAGCAAAGCAGAATGGAATAGATGACCTAGTAAATTTCATTCATATAGGAATTACTAAAACAAATAAAGTAAATAAGACTCTAACTGATTACACACTGAGAAGTAAGTTTAAAAATGAATATGTAAGAGAAGCAGAAGAAAGTGTAGAAACTTTTAATAAACTGAAAAAGAAGATCCGAGGCCATTTCTACATCTGGGGTGATATAAAACAAAGGATGGATGGAGAGACCAAATTCTATCTTGAACTTGACGGTTTGGTAATGCATAGTCCTTTACATGACCCAGTTAAGGCAAAACTAGGCTCTGAATTTAATTTAGTTTGGACAAGGGGTATTAATTTTAAGGAAAAAATCGAATTTAAAGGCTTCTTATTATCAGCGGATCTGACATTTATTGCTATTGAATATATTATTGGATTGGCAGCATTCTTTTCTGGTGATGTCATCCTTGCAGAAAAATTACACTCGAAACTTGAAGCTAATCTTCCAAAAGGATTAGATCAATTACCTAATATCAAGCACATTAAGAACAGTTTATCGGAATTAATACCCATTGAATGTAACCTGGCTGCTGTTATTCAATTGAACAAAAATGATATTCCTAAAGCGGAGGAATATCTAAATAAATCATTTCAAAAAATACCTGATGGAAACTATAGTGCACTTATCACTTTATCAATTATTCAATTCTCCTACAAGAACAACCCAAATATGGCATTGGAAACTGTCAGGAAAGCAAAAAAATGTTCAGGTAATGATGGAACTTGGAGATATAATGAAGCTTTCCTACTTATGTATTTAGGGAGATTTAATGAAGCACTTACCTTATATAGGGATATTACTAAAACAAGTTTTGCAAACGAGGAGGTAGTTCTAGCTGAAATTTTAGAATTCAATAAAAAAATGACGATTAGCAATCCAAAATTCTGTCAATCCTATTTTATCCTTGGTTATCTATATTACAAAAAAATAAGTAATTACCCAGAAGGATATTCCTACTTCGAACAATTTCTGAGTAAATGCAAAGATTCAAAGTTTAAAACCCTCCATGACTTAGCAACTAAATATCACAATGATCTCAATCTAAGGATGGAGCTTAAATAAAAACAACAGCTAACACGGACAATATGGGTAAGTTGTTTGTCACACTTTTTGCTTTTGCTCCTGCACTCAAGACAAATTTGTAATGATCCAGCACCCGGACTAGCGCATCTGCCCTCAATTTAAACCCTGCACCGTGATAAATTACTGCCTTCGAGACAGTTTGTACCGCGACACTGCGCCAGTGCTCGCAACCAACTTTCTAACCGGGGATAAATTCGCGGCTCCGATCAAACTTGTACCGCGATCGCGCCAGCACACATTAAAATTTGTACCATGACGGCAAAAAGTGCGCCATACCCTCCTTGCACCGTGACAACTTTCTGGCCCCGCTGGCGCGGGGTACCAGGACCCTGCCCGGTGCTATCGTTGGGTAACACAACCTCCCCATATTGCCGGGCCGTTAGCGTTCATTGGCGAAAAAACCGAGACAAATTTAGCCGACCAACGAAACGCTAACAGTTTAGAATAATGACTGGGCCTGCCACAATTTTTGTTTATAGATAAAAATATATAACTTTGGTAATCATCTTATCAAATCGAGAATCCTTTTTCCCGGATATAAGTTAGTTGGTGTTCATAAACCAATAAATAGCATATGAAACATTTAATTAAAACAATGATTGTATTTTGCCTGTTTGGATGTGGAGCAACAATACAGGCACAGAATACTATCCCTGCTTCGGGCGGTAATGCTTCGGGAGACGTAGGAACTGTAAGCTATTCCGTCGGACAGGTTGTTTATACTACCAACACATTGGTAACCTCAGGTTCGGTAACCCAGGGAGTTCAACAACCTTTCGAAATTTCGGTTATAACAGCAATTGAACAAGCTGAAGACATTACACTTGTTTGCTCTGTTTACCCAAATCCTGCAAATGACTTCCTTACTCTGAAAGTTGAGAATTATGACAACAAGAGCTTATCCTATAGACTTTTTGATGCTAACGGTAAGCTTCTGGAAAGTAAAAAAGTAACTGGTAATGAAACTACTATTTCAATGGCGAATCTGCTTCCCAACCTCTATCTTCTGAAAGTCATCGACAATCAAAAAGAAATCAAAATATTTAAAATCATTAAAAACTAAATAGTTATGAAAAGATTATTTATAATTATAGGCGCAGTATTATTAACTACAAGCCTATTTGCTCAATCACCTCAAAAAATGAGTTATCAGGCAGTAATCCGGGATGGAGACAATAAGCTCGTTATAACACAGGTAGGAATGCAAATAAGTATTTTACAAGGTTCTGAAAGTGGGATAGCTGTTTATATTGAGACACAAACCCCAACACCCAATGTAAATGGACTTGTAACTATTATAATCGGAGAAGGTACGCAAGTTTCTACAGGTGCTTTTGCTGACATTGATTGGTCTGCCGGACCATATTATATCAAAACTGAAACCGCTACAGAAGCACCTTTAACAACTTACACAATAGAGGGTACAAGCCAATTATTGAGTGTGCCTTATGCTTTGTATGCAAAAACAGCAGGTACAAGTGATGCACTCCAAAGTCAGATAAATATGTTAAAAAATTCTTCGGCTGCGGGAGGAGTTGTTTCTGATATTGACAATAATGTATATAATACAGTAAAAATAGGTACTCAGATTTGGATGGCAGAAAACCTGAAAACCACGAAATACAACGATGGCACAGCAATACCCAATATAACAGATAATACTGCATGGCTAGCATTAACCACAGGTGCTTATTGCGATTACAGTAATACTCCTGCCAATTCAACTACCTATGGGAGATTGTATAACTGGTATGCAATAGATAATAATGCAGCTACGAAGGTGGCAAGTAACGGGGGCAAAAATGTATGTCCAACTGGTTGGCATGTCCCTACTTATCTAGAATGGATAGAATTAACAAATTATTTGGGAGGTCTAAGTGTAGCCGGTGGAAAACTAAAAGAAACCGGCACAACACACTGGGCAAGCCCCAATACAGATGCAACCAACGAAACCGGCTTTACAGCTCTTCCTGGTGGATGCCGAGAGGAATATATTACATTCGGCTACGTTGGATCCCACGGCTACTGGTGGACTCCAAGTGAGGACGGAGAAGATGCCGACAAATTGAGCATGAAATCCGATTTAGGCAATGTAAGCGGGGACAGCAGTAAAAAGCAGTGGGGATATTCTGTCCGATGCGTTAGGGATTAATTTATTTGTTTATTTCCACTAAGCAGTCGATTTTTAAAAAATGTCTACGAAACATGATCAATCATATAACTGAATTTAAACTAAAACAAGTCTCAACGAAACGCTAACACGGACAATATGGGTAAGTTGCTTGTCACGGTTTTTGCAAACCGTTCCTTTTATTTTTTATAATAACTACTAATGCATAAACCCGGATACCCGCATCTGCTCACAATACAACTTGTGTATCATGACTCATTCACCGGTTTCAATGTTAGGGTGTAACGCGACACTGCTCTTGTGCTACTTTTTAAAATACTACAACATATTTCAATTCTAGTAACTTATTAAGCTTGTACCGCGACACTCATCTAAACCCGACAATTTTACCCGGACTGCAAAAACGCGTGCCATACCTTCCTTGTACCGTGATAATTTCCCGGCTAAAGTATATGTGCACTGCTCAGCACTTCGTCAGGCATCACAACCTCCCCATATTGCCGGGCCGTTATGGTTAATGAAAACATTCTCTGTACGTTAGATAGACTTAAAACACTAACTATAACAGAAAAAGCAAGGATACCTAACCGAGACAACTCCCGTCCATCTACCTAGATTTGTTATCTTTACAAATTCTGTATGACGTGACAACCTCTACACATTTACGGGATTGGTCACCTTAACAAATTTCAGACTCCGAGACAAACTTTACCAATCTATCGGGACTTTTAGAAAACTAGCTTAATGAATTGGTACAATTTTTGTTAATTATCTGTATTCCTAACACCTAAGATTATGAAAAAATTACTTTTCCTATTTTCGTTTACTCTAATCTTAATCTCTTGCGAAAAATGGCCGGATTTTTTAATACCAAGTTCGGAAGTTCCAAGATGGCTAAAGGAGCGGATTGCACATGACGAAAAGATACTTAATTCAACCCCCCAATCAGGACTTGAATTTTCTGCTTGGATTAGGTACAAATGGAATGATGAGTATTTCTTTGAATATCGTAACGGTTTAAGTTCCGCGGGACCTGAAAAATATACTTATACAGGCGATAAAATGACTCTAAATCAGGAGTATTTAAATTTTGAGAAGGAAAAATGTTGCAAAGAAATAGTCTGGAAAACTGCTGGATATATCGATTACTAAATAGCTAAAAACTACATTGCTCAATTTATCCAGATTGGCAACCTTAACAAATTTCTTATTGCGAGACAACTATATCCAATCTACTTTTATGGGGATAAAGTTCCATGAATTTTTCTGGACTAAAGGAAAACAATAAACCACTAACCATAACACGGACAATATGGGTAAGTTGTTTGTCACACTTTTTGCTTTTATTCCTGCACTCAAGACAAATTAGTAATGGTTGTTGCACCCGGACACGCTCATCTGCCCGCAATTTAAATCCTGCACCGTGATAAATTACTGCCTTCGAGATAGTTTGTACCGCGACACTGCGCCAGTGCCCGCCACCAACTTTGTAACCGGGGATAAATTCGCGGCTTCGATCAAACTTGTACCGCGACACGCGTAATGCTCCTTAAAATTTGTCCCATGACGGCAAAAAGTGCGCCATACCCTCCTTGCACCGTGACAGCTTTCTGGCTAAAGTACCAGGACCCTGCCCGGTGCTTGCGTCGGGTAACACAACCTCCCCATATTGCCGGGCCGTTAGCAGCAATAATCTGGACACCAACGTGATAGAGGACTTACTTACCGGCTTGCCCCGACCACGCTCACAGAGGACAATTCACTGTTTTGCTCTTTGAATTTTACAAAACAAGACAATGTATACCATACTTTATACTCCCCTCGCACCGCAAGCCTTATCATTCGTAAAACATGACAGATTGGTTTCATTTAGATAGTTTTACTGCTGCTAACATAGTCAAAAACATGCTTTTAATTAAACTGGACTACATATATGGTAATGATTTTGAAACCAATTAATTCCTGCATTTATTATTAACTTTAAAAGCCAAGTTTATGGTCATGCTGGGACAAATTACTAGACAGTGAATATAAGCGCCATGAAGAGAGAAGAAAAAGCCGCATATAATTATTTGATTTCACAGGGGTTCACTAAAATTCAGTATGAACCTAATGGTAATATTCCTCCAGATTTTCTATTAAATGATTCAATTGCTGTTGAAATAAGAAGGCTTAATAAACATTACAGAATTAAAAAAACAGATAAACCTCTTGAGGAATTGAAATTCAAACTAATCCCAAGAATTAGGAATTTATTGAAAACATATAAAACACCAGGTTTAGATATATCAGCATTTTTAATTATTACATACGGTAGGCCACTAAAAGTAGACAGTACGCTCTTTTTAGATATTCGAAAAGTACTTGATGATCATCTCAAATTCATTGCAGAACAAAGGCAATATGATATTAGAGAAAACTTGAGGATAATAATATCCCCTTCAAATAAAAAATTTTCTAGTAATTATGTTTTAGGTATAATAAGGGACAATAATTCGGCAGGATTTGTTGTAGGTGATATTTATAAAAATCTGAATCTGATTGTTGATGAAAAATCCTTTAAAATTGCACCATACTTAGAAAAGTATAATGAATGGTGGTTAGTTTTAATTGACCAGATAAGTTACGGCCTGAATGAGATGGATATTAAAGAATTAAGGTCTCTTCCAATAAAATACAACTCTTTTAAAAGAATCATAATACTGCCACCTATTGAATCAGAGAAAGGAATAATATTGACAAATTTGAAGAATACCAAACAGCACGACCACAAACATGGATAGTTTAATTAATCTGATATGAAAATGAAAAAAGTAGTTCTGTTCTTTTTATCCCTAATTATGGTAACAAATGCCATTAAAGCTCAGGAAGCACCGAAGAATTCAAATGTTATTATCATCAAAACCACAGAAAATATTGATGACTCGTTTAAAAAGGTGGGTAGAATTCTAATCCATGAAGGTTATGAATTAGAAACAGCAGATAAAGACTTTTATATGATAACGACAAAAATTACTCAAAAAAAATATGGATTAATGGGCGGTGGAAGTCTGGAGGTTAAATTCAACATTCAATTTGATCAATCTAATGACAGTACAATTATTAAAATTATTGGTTTTACAAATAGCGCTCAACTAGCAACTGCCGCGGGATTGAATAATGACAGTTTTGATAAAGATGCTATTCGCGTTCAAAACAAGGGTGCAAATGGAAGTATTATTAAAAGCTCATGGATTTTTATGGATGAAATTGCAAAAAAATATATGAATGGTACTATTTCGTACATAATTGAAGAAAGCAAGTGATCCTTACTGTAATGATAATTATACCATTGTTTAGGGATAGATAGATTGTTAATAATTAAGATTTTTAAATATGGCCAATACTGCATGAAGAAAAATAATTACAGCTGCTAACACGGACAATAAAGGTAAGTTGTTTGTCATGCTTTTTGCATGACTCTGAGTTACTTACCAGGACTCGTAATAAACTCGGCACCCGGACACGCACAACTGCTCCGAATAAACATTCTGCACCATGACAATTTTCTGCCTCCGAGATAATTTGTACCGCGATACTGCGCCAGTGCCCTTTTCCTGCATTATCTATCGGGAGAAATATCCGGCCGTCTATCAAACTTGTACCGCGACCGCGCCTGCACGCAATAAAATTTGTACCCGGACGGCAAAAAGCACGCCATACCTGTCTTGCCACCGGGACAATTTCCCGGCTAAAGTATCAGGACCGGTAGCCGGATGGCTGCGCCAGGTAACACAACCTCCCTTTATTGCCGGGCCGTTATGGGCAATTGCGCTGACCATGATAATCCATCCTTTATTAATTACAAATCTGTATTTGAAGATAAATTACAAAACAATAAAAGCGCAACTAGCCTATAACGTAATATATAATAAATGCTCCTTAATATATTAATAATATTATATTTATCTGCCAACAAGTCTATATAAATGGCAAGATTTTTGTATCTATTTTATTTATCCAAAAATATAATGGAATGAAATTCTACAGGCCAATTGTTCCATTGTTATTGTTTTTTATTTTTCTGTGGTCAGGATGTCAAAAAATTGAGGATACTGTTGACCAAGATAAATTCACTAATATTGAATTTTCTCCAATCAACTCGAATTCATATACTTCAATTGTTGCAACAAGAAAAGATGCTTCAGCTGAAATTTCGCTATCCTATTTTGATCCTGAATTTTTTTATAAAGAGCGTAATTATACAATATATCCTGATTATTATGAAGTATATCTTTCAGTGAACACTCCTGATAATTGGGAGCTAATAAAAACTATTGATACTTCCTATATTAATAAAAGCTTTACTATTTCTGGTTTAAACAATGGTGTAATCTATTACATATATCTTAGTGATAAAAGTTCATTGTATGATGAAACAAGGAACAGTAATGTTGCAGTTTTTATTCCATCTGCTGATAAACCATCGTATGATCTAATTCTAAAAGATTTTTATGGTCAGGATATATATGCATTTGATATCAATAACTACAATAACAAAATAGTCTATGCAACTAAAAGATATCAATACCAACCAGGTCATTCAGCTGCATCAATATTCCTTTCAGATTCCGAAAATGAACCTCAATTGATAGATATTGGTTGTTGGTCTCCTTCATTCAGTTATAATGGAGAAAAGATATCATATTCCTCAGATCACGGAGAATTCTTTGATGGGATTCTCAGCCCTGAGCACATTGTAGTTTATGATGTAAACACTCAAATAACAACAAAAGTGACATTAGGATATTCTGTAAATAGATATCCTGCCTGGGCACCTACAGGGTATTTGATTGCATATTCGTCATCCGATAATGGCCACTTAGATTTTAAAATAAATATTTACAATACAGCAACATCCACTAACAGAATATTACATACAGAGTATATCTCAAATCAGGATCTTATATCCCATAGTCAGGAACACCCAACCTGGTCATCTGACGGTAAATATATCTATTATACTCGGAGAACCTATACAAGTGCTAATAGAACATCTGGCTATTTTGATATTTACAGGATTATAAGTAATGGAGGGATGCCTGAGCCTGTATTTAATTCCAAAGGTATTGAATGTACTCCGGCCATTTCACCAGATAATTCAAAATTGGCTTTCCTTGCAAATTATAATGGAAGCCTACAAATATGGATCTATAACTTCTTATATGATGAATTTTATCAGCCATTTGACACAAATGACTTTAATTTCTCAGAAATTTGGTCATTGATAAGATGGAAAGACAATAATACGATCTTATTTACTGCATGTACTGTAACTGATGCTGCTTTGTTTTCATTAACCGTTGAATAAAGTTAAAAATTAAAAACAACTGCCCATAACACGGACAATATGGGTAAGTTGTTTGTCACGGTTTTTGCAACCGTTCCTGCTCTTTTATAAATTAACTGCTAAGGCTTAAACCCGGATACCCGCCAGTAATCATTTTACACTTTGTATACCATGACCCATTAACTGGTTTCAATGTCAGGGTGTAACGCGACACTGCTCATAAGCCCTTTTTTGAGATACTGCAACATATTTCATTATCAATAACTTATTACAATTGTACCGCGACACTCATCTAAGCCCGTCATTTGTACCATGACTGCAAAAACACGTGCCATACCTTCCTTGTACCGGGACTATAAGCTGGCTAAAGTTGAAACCCAGTGGCCGGTACTGCGTCAGGTAACACAACCTCCCCATATTGCCGGGCCGTTATAGTGCATTCGGGGCACTACTACAAAACAAATCCCATCAAAAAGAACGCACTATAACGGTACAGTTTTTAAAATTTGATAGATTAAATGAATCACATAATTAAAAAAGGCCTTATATCAGTTATTCTGAGTATCACAACTTTGTCTGGATACGCAGATGTAATCTTCTTCCCCAAACAATATTCAGTCTTTTGCTATTCTGCTGAATTCGCACTCAGCCTCGAAAACATCGTGAAGCCAAAGGCTACTAATACTATATGGGGAGGTATTGGGTGTGTTGGTTCATTTCAATATTTTAATCAACCAGTCTTTGGAATGGAATTAGCTTATGAAAGAAGACATTATTTCAAACCAGATTCTTATAAGAATCTATTTATCAGTGCTTATCTTGGGACTGCATTGATGACAGACTTTCAATCCTCAAATTATATTGGTTTTGTGCCCGGTTTTAAAGTCAACTATAAGGCACAAATAACAAAAAGCTTTATAATCGAGCCCTATTTAAGTTTATCAGTTCCTATTATTTATGATCTACCTGATTATGAAGGATATGTTCCATTCCCAGTCCTGACAATCGGGACTCGAATAGGACTCGGAAATGTCAAACCAAAGACAAGCAACCATTAACAATAATAATAACGCACTATAACACGGACAATATGGGTAAGTTGTCAAGCCTTCGCTAAAGCTTCGGCTTGCAAAGTTGTCACGCCTGCCTGTCTGCGCAGTCAGACAGGGTTTTTGCAACCGTTCCTGCTCTTTTATAAATTAACTGCTAAGGCTTAAATCCGGATACCCGCAACTGCTTCCAATGATATTTTTTGTACCCCTGACGCTCACGATGTTCGGTCAGGGCCTTCGGCGCGACACTGCTCATGTGCTCTTTTTAAAAATATTATAACATATTTCAATATCAATTACTTATTTTAATTGTACCGCGACACTCATCTAAGCCCGGCATTTGTTCCATGACTGCAAAAACACGTGCCATACCTGCCTCGCACCGGGATAATTTCCTGGCTAAAGTTTATGGACACTACCCCGATGGGCAACGGGTAACGCTTACTAATCATACCGCCAAACGTTAGGAACAATACAAAAAAATTTGCAACTGATTCAATTATGGTGTATATTTACACCAAAAAGTTATGCCTAGACAGAGTATTTCATTCACAGAACCAAATGATGAATGGTTAAAAGCACAATTGAGCAAGAAAGAATACACCAGCAAAAGCGAGCTAGTTAATGATCTGATCAGACAGGCCAGACAACAGCAAGTTCAAATTGACTGGATTAGAGCAAAGCTTGATAGAGCAGAGAATAGAGGTTTTACAGAGGACAGTAAAGATCAAATTATAAGCCAATCAAAGTCATTGCTCAATGGCTAAATATCGATTAAGTAATGAGGCCAAAGAAGATTTAATTCGTATTCATCATTACGGAGTAAATAGATTTGGCATGGCCCAGGCAGATAAGTATATTGATTCGTTTTTCAAATACTTTGATATAATCGCGCAGCAACCATTCTCTTTTGAATCAGTTGATTATATTAAGAAAGGTTATAGACGTTGTGCTTGCGGTTCTGACTCTATCTATTACAAGGTAAATAATGACATTGTTGAAATAATGGCTATTATAGGGAGACAAGATCTGAATAATATCCTATTATGACTTCAGAAATAAGTACTGTTGCTAACATGCGGTATAATTAATCCCGAGTTCTCGGGACTAATCATACCGCTGACCGTTAGCTGCAAACTTTTTGGCCTCCGAGCTTGAATTGTACGTACATTTTATATATCTTTGTACGGATAATATATTTGCAATGGATACAAAGTTGACCATAAAACTCGACAATGGTGTGATAGCAC
>Ga0272441_10013593_pt1 | contig 11680 bp, 11 predicted proteins | sample SSMProp6N_FD_193582 | JGI IMG/M metagenome (GOLD analysis project Ga0272441, IMG submission 193582) | Marine sediment archaeal communities from Little Sippewissett salt marsh, Falmouth, MA, United States - SSM-Prop-6N | ecosystem: Environmental > Aquatic > Marine > Wetlands > Sediment ... | reverse complement strand
AGGGGAAGGGGGGCGTTTTGTATTTGAATATGTTTTACGCAAGCATGACGTCTCAATTGATGATATCGTCGTTTCTTCCGGGCTGGACGGTGTTTTCCCCAAAGGTATTCGAGTCGGGAAGGTTGCCGACGTTGCCAAGGGAAACTCCGGCATTTTTCAGGACGTAACCGTTACTCCCTTTGTTGACTTCGATAAACTCGAAGAAGTGTTGGTTCTGTTTTCCGAGTCGGTAACGGACCCTAAGGATGACTCATGACCTACGTTTTTTACGGACTTGTCGGAATTGTTCTGGTTCTGTTGGAAACCACTCTTTTGCCTGTCTGGTCGATGGGCGATTTGACGTATGATCTTTTGCTGCCTCTTGTAATTTTTGTCTCCGTATTTCGACCGGCCCGGGAAGGAATATTTGTGATTATCGTGTTTGGAATTCTTCTGGATCGACTTTCAGGAGGACGTTTCGGGCTGTATTTGACCACCTATTTCTGGCTGTTTATGGGGGTTAAGATCGCTCAGGGCGTGATTCAAGTAAAAAATTTTCCCGCATTGATGTTGATTTCCACGTTTGGGGTGATTTTTGAAAATTTTTTGTTTCTGGGATGCGCGGCCACAGTGAAACCGGGTTTGCCGTCGCTGGATTGTGTTGCCGGAGTGGTCGCCCGGCAGGTCTTACTCGCAGCGCTGACCGTCCCGGTATTGATTTTGGTGTTGAAACAGCTGTTACCCAGATGGTGCCAATGGAGAATCGGACGTTTTCCAGACGATCAGCCATTCCCGTAAGTTTCAGGAACCTTTTCGGGAGTTTAGCGGCCCCCGGCCCAGCACCTGTCATCATTCGGGCTGAAGCGAGCGAACCCACGCGGATCAGCCGGCAATCGAGGGACCATTGAACACTATCTTAAAATCTGTTGACAGCAACTGGTATCGATCACGATTAACCGGTATGCTGTTCTGCATTATTGCTGCGTTTCTGGTTCTCCTGGCCCGTCTGTTCTATCTGCAGATCATAAAAGGCAATGAATACAGGCGACTGTCAGAGAGTAACTGTATTCGGATTCAGTATATCAAACCTCAACGGGGCTTGATTTTCGATCGTAACGGGACGTTGCTGGTGGACAATCGGCCGTCCTTTGACGTGAATATTATTTTAAAGGATGCCAAGCCGCTGCACAGTACCCTTGACGCACTGTCCCGGTATATCCATGTTCCGGTTCAGGAGCTTCTGGATCGTATCAATCAACGTTCTGCTCCGGCCTTCAAATCGATTTTATTGATGGAAGATGTCGGACGGGATGTGACGTCAGCCATAAAGGCACACCAATATGAGCTTCCCGGAGTGGGTATAGACGTTGTTCCTCGGCGTCAGTACATATACAAAAAAAGTGCCGCTCATTTGCTGGGATATCTGGGCGAAATCAATGCAGATGAGCTGCGAAGCGGTAACTACCCCGAAGCAAGGAGCGGAGATTATGTCGGGCGCTTTGGAATTGAAAAGATTTATGAGCCGTATCTGAGAGGGCGGGGCGGGGGGCGTCAGGTTGAAGTGGATGCCGCCGGAAAAGTCGTTCGAGTGTTGAAAACCGTCGATGCCCGGCAGGGGCATGAAATTCAGCTGACGATAGATTCACCGCTTCAGCGTAAGACCGAAGAGTTGCTGGAAGGAAAGGTCGGGGCGATTGTCGCCATGGATCCTGAAACCGGGTATGTCCTGGCCATGGCAAGCAGCCCTTCGTTCGATCAGAATGAATTTGTCAACGGAATTTCCAGGGACAAATGGCGCGTTCTGATCGATAATCCGGACAAACCCCTTCAGAACAAAGCTATACAGGCGTTGTATCCCCCGGCATCGACGTATAAGATCATTACCGCACTCGCAGGGCTTGAAGAAGGGGTGGTCAATGATCAGACCACGGTTTTCTGCCCAGGGGCCTATCGATTCGGCGATCGGACGTTTCGATGCTGGAAAAGGCAGGGCCATGGAAAAATGAATGTGGAAGACGCTCTGACCCAGTCCTGCGATGTGTTTTTTTATCAGGTAGGCCGGCTGGTGGGGGTGGATAAACTCGCTGACTGTGCAACGGCTTTCGGGTTGGGATCAAAGACGGGGATCGAACTGGGGCATGAAGAACGTGGGCTGATCCCCACTTCGCAATGGAAAAAACGTCGCACCGGTGTCGCGTGGCAGGCAGGGGAAACGTTGTCGGTAGCCATCGGGCAGGGGTACAATCTGGTGACACCGATACAGATGGCGGTGTTGACGTCTGCGCTCGCAAACGACGGCATTCGGGTTAAACCTTTGATCGTTAAACAGATACGAACTGTAGACGGGACGGTACTGATTGAAAATCAACCACAGGCAATCGGACGCCTTCCGTTCAGTAAAAAAAATCTGGATCGGGTGCGAAAGGCGCTTTGGAAAGTTGTACAGGGAGAGCGGGGGACCGGGAAGATCGCTCGTATCAAGGATATCGATATCAGCGGTAAAACCGGAACGGCACAGGTGATCAGCCGAAAACGTAATGAAGACAATCCGGAGGAAATGCTTTCGAAGCATCTGCCCCACGCCTGGTTTGTGGCATACGCTCCGTCGGGTAATCCGCAAATAGCGGTAGCGGTCATCGTAGAGCACGGGGAACATGGTTCTTCAGGAGCCGGGCCGATTGCCAGGGATCTGATCCAATCCTATCTGGCTGGAAAAAACAAAACGGATGCTGAAGGGTAACGGTTACGGCCTCCGTCAATGTTCAATTTCAGGCGAATGTAAAATGGAAAAATAAATGTTCGATCGAAGGCTTATACAATATTTTGACTGGGGATTGCTTTTCGTGACGGCATTGATCGGGCTGATCGGGCTGGTGACGCTTTACAGTGCGGCGACGGCCGGTGGACAGGCGGTTTTAAAAACCATGTATCTCAAGCAGTTGGTTTGGTACGGCATCGGATTTTTCGTCATGATCTTCTGTTTCATTTTTAATTATAAGCATCTGGATCAATGGGCGAATGTAATTTATCTGTCGTGTAACGGTCTTCTGGTGATGGTGCTGCTGTTTGGGAAATTTGTCGCCGGTTCCCGGCGCTGGCTGGTTCTGGGGCCTATATCCGTTCAGCCCTCCGAACTGATTAAAATTGCCATGATCATAGCTCTGGCAAGGTATTATTCCAAGGCGGCCGGCTCTGCCGGTGTTACTTTGAGGGAGCTTGTTGTGCCGTGCCTGTTGACGGCAGTGCCATTTCTGCTGATCGTCAAACAGCCGGACCTTGGAACGGCCCTGATGCTGGTATTGATAGGTGGGTCCATTACGCTGTTTGTTAAGATTGAAAGACGATCGCTGGCGTGTCTTAGCGGAGCAGGAATCGTTCTGATTCCTTCCGTATGGTTTTTGCTGAAGGGGTATCAGAAACAACGGATATTGACTTTTCTAAATCCCGACAGAGATCCTCTGGGGGCGGGTTATCATATCATTCAGTCAAAAATTGCCATCGGGTCGGGTATGATTTTCGGAAAGGGATTTCTAAAAGGCACGCAAAATGTGCTTTCCTTTCTTCCTGAGCAGCATACCGATTTTATTTTTTCAGTTTTAGCCGAGGAATGGGGGCTGGCAGGTGCCGTGACCCTTCTATTTGTTTTTTTCCTCCTGCTTGCCAGGGGAACGTCCATTGCCTATAAATGTCGTGATCCTTTCGGAACGATTCTATCCGTAGGGATAACTGCCATGATGTTCTGGCAGGTGCTGATCAATATCGGTATGGTCATGGGGCTCATGCCTGTGGTTGGAATTCCTCTGCCGTTCATCAGCTACGGGGGGTCATCGATCATTACAATGATGATTGGTACGGGGCTGCTGATGAATATCAGTATGAGACGGTTCATGATTGAATAAAATTTCAGTGGATTTTTGCGTCTTGCATTTCATGCACCCTGGCGGCCTTACTGATTTTTCGTACACTGATTTGTCCGGAACGACTCCGAGTGCCCCGCAGGGCCCTTGAAAAAATAAATTCCACAGTCGTCTTGTTTGTCTGTTTGTCCGCTTTCTGCGTTGCACCAGAGAGCACATGCAACCGGTATGCACTTTTTGATACGCCTTGAAGACGAACAAATATTCTGCGCAATCCTTGTGGATTTTATTCCTTTCGTGACCTTTACAGACTTCGCGAAATGGACGGTTTCAAGAAATATCTGAACAGTCGCGATAAAACTGAATGAGTGTGCTTTTGTGGTGCCGGCCGGATGTGACATCTGACGGCCCAATAAATACGATCGAAATGAGCGCTATGAAATCTATATTGAATCTGTTGAAGAAGAAACTATTATCATGCAATGATAATAAATTTACGTCATGTGGGGATTCCAAGGCTGAAACGTGGATAGATACTCATATTACCGGAACGATTTCCGGCGATGGCGCGATGGTGATTATTGACAAAAATGCAGTGATTCATGGAAATGTAAACGTCAATATAGCCATTGTAAACGGTTTCGTAGATGGTGTCATTCGCGCGGAGAAAAAAGTTGAGCTTTATTCCCCGGCTCTTGTTAACGGCGAAATATATGCTCCATTGACGGTTGTGGAAGCGGGGGTGACAATCAATGGTAAGTGCTTTCAAAAGCCGACAATTTTGCTCGGTGACATAATGAAAAGCTGACTGAAAAACAGGGGTCGGCAAATTCATTTCGATAATATCATAGTATCAAAAGAAGCTGACCCCGATGTTGGAAAATCGGTTCTAACTAAATAGAATATTACGCTTTTGAGCTATGTTTTGTCTTTATATGTGAACTTTTAAGAAAAGTTATTTCGCTTTTCAATGTGGGATATGTTTAAAAAATATTTCACTCTGAGGTTGTTTTTTAAGTTAATTATAAAAAATTAAAAAACCTTTGACAAATTGCTAGAAGCGATGTTATAAACCCCAAAGCTTAGAATCTAACCAACCAGAATACCGAAAATGGAGGGGCTTTTATGATAAGCGTTGATGGATCGCTATGGATACAAATGATCAATTTCCTGGTCCTGATATGGGTTATGAATCTGGTTCTGTATAAACCGATTCGTAAGATTTTGCAGCAGCGAAAAGAAAAGATTTCAGGGGTTGTAGAGAGCATTGAAGATTTAAATCTACAGGCGGAAGAGTCCGAAACTGCCTACGGTGCGGGTGTTAAGAAGGCAAGGGTTGAAGGGCTGAAGGAAAAGGAGGCATTGATTGAAGCGGCTTCTCAGGAAGAGAAACAGATTCTTGATGAGATAAACAGAAAGTCTCAGGCACGACTCGTCGAGATTCGCGAAAAAGTCGCAAATGAGGCGGAGGCTGCGAGAAAGTCGCTGGAAAAGGAAATCGATGTATTTGCAAAAGCTATTGGGCATAAAATTCTGGGGAGGGCTGTTAAATGAAAATTTCTGGTTCAAACCGGAAATGTAATGCAGTGATAGCCTTGGCTCTTGCAGGGCTTTTGCTGTTGTTTGTCGGGGTCGCCTTCGGGTCCTCCGGCGAAGGTCATGGCGCTGAATCCAAGGGATGGCTTCCTACGGACACTTACAAGGTGATGAACTTTGTGGTGCTGGCAGTCGGACTTTTTTATCTTCTGAAAAAACCTGCTTCTCAGGCATTAAATGGTCGCATTGAAGACATTAAGGAACAGCTCAACGATCTGGATGCAAAGAAAGAGACGGCGAAACAGGCTTTGGCGGAATATGAAAAAAAATTGGCCGAACTGGAAACAGAAGCCGAAAAGATAGTTCAGGATTATGTCCGGCAGGGCAACGAGGCAAAGGCGCGCATTATTGAGGAAGCCAAATCTGCAGCTGAAAAGTTGGAAGAACAGGCCCAGCGTAACATTGAACACGAGTTCAAGCAGGCTAAATTAAAAATTCAGGAAGACATTATCGAAAAGGCCTTGATTCAGGCTGAAGCGATGATCAAAAAGCAGATTTCGGCTAAAGATCAGGATAAACTTGTAGATGAATACATAGAGAAGGTGGTGGCATAATGAAAAATTTGGCGATCGCAAGGCGTTATGCCAAGGCACTTCTTCTGATCGGAAAAGAGGACGGTAAGGCGGAAAAATATCGAGAAGAACTCGAACTGATTGCCGGGTTGATTGGAAATGAACCCGAACTGGCGCAGACGCTGACCAATCCGCTTTACGACACCGCCGGTCGAAAAAATGTGTTGAAGGCTGTAATAAAAAAATTAAAGCTTTCGAAAGTGACGTCATCCTTTCTCCTTTTGTTGTTTGATAAAGGGCGGATAGGCTTTGTGCGTAATATCAATGAGTTTTATCATAAACTGGCCGACGAACTTAAGGGTGTTGCCCGGGCCAGCCTGGTTTCCGCAACCGAACTTTCATCTGAAACCATCGAAAAGATTCGTACGGCTCTGTCGAAAAAGACGGGTAAAAAAATTGTTCTGGAGGTCGAACAGGATCCAGGCCTTATCGGGGGAATTGTGACAAGAATGGGCGATCTTGTGTTGGACGGAAGCATTAAAACACAGATGCTCAATATAAGAGAATCTTTAAAAAGGGGTGAGAGTGTCTAATGGAAATACGAGCCGAAGAAATAAGCCAGATAATTAAAGGTCAGATAAAGGATTACGACAAAAAAGTTGAATTGAGCGAAACAGGCGTTGTGTTGTCCGTGGGTGATGGTATTGCCCGGATCCACGGTCTGGAAAAGGTCATGGCCCTCGAGCTGGTAGAATTCCCGGGGGGCATTCTTGGCCTGGCCCTGAACCTTGAAGAAGACAACGTCGGTGTCGCTATTATGGGCGAAGATATTGAAATCAAAGAAGGCGATATCGTCAAAAGGACCGGTAAAATTGCTCAGGTTCCGGTCGGTGAAGCGGTTTTGGGGCGTGTTGTCTCTGCAACGGGTGAACCCATTGACGGTAAAGGGCCGATAGACGCCAAGGAATTCAGCCGTGTGGAAATGGTGGCTCCCGGCGTTATTGCCCGAAAGGGCGTTCATGAACCCTGTTATACCGGCCTGAAAGCGGTGGATGCGATGACTCCTGTCGGGAAGGGGCAGCGTGAGCTGATTATCGGCGACCGTCAGATCGGTAAGACAGCGATCGCAATCGACGCTATTCTGGCACAGAAGAATACCGATGTTTACTGCATTTACGTAGCATGTGGTCAGAAAAAATCAACGGTGGCTCAGGTGGTTGCAGCCTTGGAAAAACACGGTGCCATGGAATATACCACCGTTGTAGCCGCATGTGCCAGCGACCCTGCAACCCTGCAATATGTCGCCCCGTATGCCGGATGCGCCATGGGCGAGTATTTCCGCGACAAGGGCCAGCACGCGCTGATTATTTATGACGATCTTTCAAAACAGGCGGCAGCGTATCGTCAGGTTTCCCTGCTTCTCAGACGTCCCCCCGGACGAGAAGCATACCCCGGTGATATTTTTTACAACCACTCCCGTCTTCTGGAACGATCTGCCAAACTCAGCGACGATCTGGGTGCCGGATCACTTACCGCACTGCCGATCATTGAAACCCAGGCGGGTGATGTGTCGGCATTTATTCCGACCAACGTTATTTCAATCACCGACGGTCAGATCTACTTGGAGCCCAACCTGTTCTTTGCAGGTGTGCGTCCCTCCATTAATGTCGGACTGTCCGTTTCCCGGGTGGGTGGATCGGCACAGGTCAAAGCCATGAAACAGGTGGCGGGTAACCTTCGGCTTGATCTGGCTCAGTACAGAGAGCTTGAAGCGTTTGCAGCGTTTGGAAGCGATCTGGATGCCGCTACGCAGGCGCAGCTGACTCGTGGTGAACGACTCGTTGAGATTTTAAAACAACCTCAGTATCAACCGCTGCCGTTGTCAAAGCAGGTTATGATTCTGTATGCGGGAACCAGAGGCTTCTTAGATAAGCTCCCCATTGATGTGCTGGCAAAATATGAAGCTGGACTTTACGGTTTTATAGAAGACAAGTATCCACAGATTTTTTCGGAACTGGAAGAAAAACAGAAAATTTCGGATGATCTGGATAAATTGATGGCCCAGGCGCTGAATGATTATGAGCAGGCCTTTAAGGATACGATAAAATAAATTGGCGGAAGTCCGTGGACTGAACCCCAAATGACATATTCAATAAGGGCAAAACTATATGGCAACTTTAAAGGATGTCAAAACCAAAATCGGCGCAGTAAAGAAGACGAAGCAGATTACAAAAGCCATGAACATGGTGGCGGCTTCTAAGTTGCGAGGTGCCCAGACAAAGATGGAAGGCTTCCGTCCTTATGCTTCAAAATTTTCAGAAGTTCTGGGCAGCTTGGCAGAAAAAGCAGGAGATGATGCCAGTCCTTTGCTGCAGCCACGAGAAAATGTAAAAAAAATAAATATCGTATTGTGTACATCAGATCGAGGCCTGTGCGGTGGTTTTAATGCAAGCCTGATTGCAAGAGCCCAAAAGTTGTATAAAGAAAAACGCGAACAGAATATTGAGGTGTCGTTCACCTGTTTCGGGAAAAAAGGTCGGGATTGGTGCAAAAAAAATCAAATCCCCATCGAGAGCGAGCACTTGGGAATTGTCGGAGCCAATTTTGGCTTTACGATTGCGGCCAATGTGGGGCGCATGCTGATAAACGGATTCAATGAGGAATTATATGATGAGGTTTATATGGTGTATGCCGAATTTGTCAGCATGGCAAAACAGACCTCGATGGTCAAACAATTGCTTCCCATTCCGCCGCTTACACCTGAAGAAACGGAACAGGAAGAGGAACAGAATTTTTTGGCGGAGCATATCTGCGAACCGTCTCCTGCCGGAGTGTTGGGGGAATTGTTGCCCAGAGATGTCTCTGTACAGATATACAGTTCTCTTCTGGAAACTTCTACAAGTGAACATTCAGCTCGAATGACGGCCATGAATAATGCGACAAAAGCGTGTGATGACATGATAGAAAATTTGACATTAGCCTATAACAAGGCTCGACAGGCTGCTATTACCGGTGAATTGATGGATATCGTCGGTGGTGTAGAGGCATTGAAAGGCTAAAAAATTACCGCATTTGATAGGAGGCAATCAATGGGTGAAAATATTGGTAAAATAATACAGGTGATGGGACCTGTTGTGGATGTAGAATTTGAGCAGGGGCAGTTGCCTAAAATTCTAACCGCTCTCACGCTCACAAATCCGGCAATCAATGATGAACCGGATAATCTCGTAATCGAGGTTGCACAGCACCTCGGGGATAATGTGGTTCGCACCATCGCTATGGACGTTACCGATGGTCTGGTCAGAGGGACACCGGTGAAAGATACCGGTAAGCCGATCATGATGCCGGTTGGGGAAGCGAGCCTCGGGCGGGTTTTAAATGTTGTGGGGCGACCGGTGGACGGTCTGGGTCCAATCAGTCAGGAAAAAATGTTGCCCATTCATCGTGGGGCACCGACATTTACCGAGCAGGATACAACGGTTCGGGTACTCGAAACCGGAGTCAAGGTGGTGGACCTGCTGGTGCCGTTTCCACGAGGCGGCAAAATGGGCATGTTTGGCGGCGCCGGTGTCGGCAAGACCGTTATCATGATGGAAATGGTTAACAATATTGCCATGCAGCACGGTGGTATTTCGGTGTTTGCGGGTGTGGGGGAAAGAACCCGTGAAGGCAATGACCTGTATCATGAGATGAAAGATTCGGGAGTTCTCCCCAAATGTGCTCTGATTTACGGTCAGATGACCGAGCCTCCCGGAGCTCGTGCTCGGGTGGCGCTGTCTGCGCTGACCTGCGCTGAATATTTCAGGGATATGGAAGGGCAGGACGTTCTTATTTTTATCGATAACATTTTCCGGTTTACTCAGGCGGGTTCAGAAGTTTCAGCGCTCCTGGGGCGTATGCCTTCTGCGGTCGGGTATCAGCCGACCCTGGCTGTTGATCTGGGAGAATTGCAGGAACGAATTACCTCAACGGACAAGGGGTCCATTACCGCCGTACAGTGCGTTTACGTTCCGGCGGACGATTTGACGGACCCGGCGCCGGCCACTACCTTTGCTCATCTGGACGGAACCGTTGTTCTGTCACGTCAGATTGCCGAGCTTGGAATTTATCCGGCTGTGGATCCGCTGGATTCGACCTCCCGAATTCTGGATGCTTCTTATATTGGCGAGGACCATTACGCAGTTGCTCGTGAGGTGCAGCAGATTCTTCAGAAATACAAAGAGCTTCAGGATATTATTGCAATTCTGGGCATGGAAGAACTTTCCGATGAAGATAAGGTTACCGTGGGGCGCGCTCGGAAAATTCAACGGTTCCTGTCTCAGCCTTTCCATGTTGCAGAAACCTTTACCGGTATGCCTGGTGTTTTTGTCAAGATTGAAGATACCGTCAGGGGCTTCAAGGAAATATGTGAAGGGAAATATGACGATCTGCCGGAACAGGCATTCTACATGGTCGGCGGTATCGAGCAGGCAGTTGAAAAAGCCGGTAAAATGGGCTCAGCATAATCTATATGCGAGGGTAAAATAATGGTTGAATATATGAGGTTGGAAATTGTAACCCCCGAAAGTCAGGTGGTCAACGAAGAAGTTCAGATCGTTATGGCCCCGGGTAGCCTTGGAGAGTTTGGCGCATTGAAAGGTCATACCCCGTTTATGACAACCCTGAACATAGGCAGCATTCGTTATAAGAACACAAAGGGCGAGGAAGAATGCGCATTTGTCAGCGGGGGTTTTGCTGAAGTACTGCCGGACAAAGTCACTGTGTTGGCGGAATCGGCGGAACTCAGCTGTGACATTGATGTGACACGGGCCAAAGCTGCGCTGGAACGGGCTCAGAAAAGATTGTCCGGTGATGAAAAAGATGCGGATTTTGAGCGGGCTCAAGCTGCGTTTCGAAGGGCTACATATCGTTTGATGATTGCCGGATAAATCTGACGATGCGAAATATTCTGAATATTTGAGATTATTTTCAGGATATCTGTTGAAAAACAGGCATTGAAAATAATGTAAAAACTGTGATGCCAATATGGATGGCAGGCCACAAATGTGGTCTGCCATTTTTATGTGGCGAAGTGACCTTTTCCCTTATCAAATTATGACGGTCCAGTAACCTATCCTTATGCGTTTTAAAAAAAACAAGAATTTTTTATGCCGGATATATTGACCGCCCGCTTCGCTCGAGACGCAGAGGCCGCAGAGCTCTGAAACGACGATCCCGGCCTCTGCGAACTCTGTGATTTGAGAGAGCGAAACGAACGGGCGGTAGAAAAAAAGAGATTGTTTTGTAACGGCCATTTTATGGATATTGGGTTGCGGGCACTGGTCGATTTGGTATAAAAGGCAGATTTTTATGGCATGCAGATATAGATGTATTGAACATCAAACTGGAATCCTGTACGTTAACCACACTATATCACCCGATTTGCCCGGACGCTCTGTTTGAGCGGTCACTCCTTTTTTCATTGCGGTTTTATGGCTTTTTTGCACACGGGCAAATTGAATATGAAGCAAAAAAAATACTTGGACTGCTCCTGTATTTTTTAAGGGTCGTTAATTTTATGGATATTGGGTTGCGGGTATAGCTTGTCTTAGATTTTATTTCGCATTGTTTGGGTTAATGCATATTCCGGAGCATTGTGACCACCCATTCCGTTTTATTGTGACCACTGATTCCGCTACATTGTGACCACCGATTCCGTTTTATACTGACCACCGATTCCGGTCATTGTGACCATAC
>Ga0272441_10013591_pt1 | contig 11681 bp, 4 predicted proteins | sample SSMProp6N_FD_193582 | JGI IMG/M metagenome (GOLD analysis project Ga0272441, IMG submission 193582) | Marine sediment archaeal communities from Little Sippewissett salt marsh, Falmouth, MA, United States - SSM-Prop-6N | ecosystem: Environmental > Aquatic > Marine > Wetlands > Sediment ... | reverse complement strand
TCCAAAAGATTGCCGACAACAAGGAATACAATGTGCCGGCCACCATCGACGACCCGACCATCCTGGGTGAAATGGAAGATGCCCTGAAAGGCATCGGCTATGCCGGCGCTAGGAAATCCTGATGATTCATCGGTCCTGAGCGAATGATCAGTTCGTTAACAAAAAACGCCGGGTGCATCTGTCAAAGAAGCCCCGGCGTTTTCTTTTTTTTCATGGGTGTTGCCAGATGTGATGGACTCCGATGGTTAGCCTTCGCCCTCGTTTTCAACCTGATGGTTAAATGGTTACGACCAGATTCCTCCCCTGGCTTTTGGCCTGATACAAGGCTTTGTCAGCCAGGTCCACCAGCTGCCTGCCGGTGATTACACCTCCAGTTGGCCGGGCAGCGACACCGACGCTGGCGGTGATGTGAAGGGTCAGCTTCTCGTAGGTGAATTCGTGCTCCTTCACCCGCTCCCGAAATCGCTCGCACAGGGACAGCGCTTTATCCAGCGACGTGTCGGGGAGAATCACGGCGAACTCCTCTCCGCCGTAACGACAGCCCACATCATATTTGCGGATGCTGTCATTCAGCAGCCGCCCGAACTCGTGAAGCACCCGGTCCCCGCACAGATGACCGTGGGAATCATTGACCCGCTTGAAATGGTCCAGATCGATCATGCACAGAGCCAGCCCGTGACCATAGCGCTGCGCACCGGAGACCTCCCGTTCCAGCGCTTCCCGAAAATAGCGCCGGTTGAACATGCCGGTCAGTTCATCGCGCACGGACATCTCTGCCAGCTTTTCCTGAGCCATGCGCATCTCCCGCTTCAAACCAGCCTTTTCCAGGGCATTGGAGATGATACGCAGCAGGGCCTTGCCGCTCACCTTGGCCTTGGGGAGATAGTCATAGGCACCGGCCTGGATGATCCGGGAGGCGATCAGCTCGTCTCCCTGGCCGGTAATAACCACCACCGGTGTCTCGATCCCTTTGCTGTTGACGGCTTCAAGAAATTCCAGGCCGGTGCCGTCGGGTAGCAAGTAATCCAGAAAAATGAGATCAAAGCTATCTTTGTCTATACGTTCGAACGCTTCTCGGATCGATTTTACCCGGGTCAGCGCAAGCTGATGGTGATCCCGCAGAATCTGTCTGACTTTGCTGAAATCATCATCCTTGTCCTCAATGGCCAGGATAGAGACATGCTGGTCCAGGTTGAGGATGGTTTTCCCGCCGGCGTAGGTTTTTGGTTGGTCGTGGCGGAGGGTCTGGATCTTCTTGACCGTGTCGGAAATCCGGCTGGCAGCTTCGGTGATTTTACTCACCCGGTCGGCCAAGTGTGCCGGGACGTTCCCGTCCATTTCCATCAGTTGAACATTTCCCATCAGAATCATCAACGGCTGGTTCAGTTCGTGGGCCGTGGCACCGGCCATTTGAAGCAGAACTTTCAGGCGCTCCTCCTCGATCACCGATTTCTGTTGTTCACGGATCTGGCGGTTGACGGCTTCCAACTCCGCCACCGCACAGCTCAAATCCAAATTGCTCTGCTGAATTTTTTTACGCTGCTGAAACAACTCGACAAAGACATTGGCCTTGCTTCTCAGGATGAGCGGGTCCAGCGGTTTGAACAGGTAGTCCACCGCACCTTTCTCATAGCCGGTAAAGACGTGGGTGTCTTCTTTGCTTATGGCGGTGAGGAAAATGATAGGGATATGGCGACTTTTTTCACTGCCCCGCATCAGTTCAGCCACCTCAAAGCCGTCCATTCCCGGCATCTGAACATCCAGGAGTATCAGTGCGAAGGTGTGCTCCAAAACCAGCCCGAGCGCTTCGTTGCCGGACGTGGCGGTAATGATGGACAGGTCCGGTCGCTCGAGGACGCCTTCGATGGCCATGAGATTCTCGGGCCTGTCGTCCACAACCAGGATTTTTATCTTTTCATCTGATGACATGGTTGCGCCCTGTGGGTTCGTTGAATGGGAGACTATGCGCCGACACCTGCCGGATCGGACGCTTGCGAGCCTATCCAGATTCGAAGCATGGACGTCAATTTATCCAGGTTCACCGGTTTGGCCAGGTAATCGTCGGCGCCGGCTTCGATGCACTTGGCACGGTCTCCTTGCATGGCTTTGGCCGTCAGGGCGATAATGGGAAGGGTTTGGTAGCGGTCCCGGTTTCGAATCTCCCGAATGGCCTGGTAGCCGTCCACTTCGGATATCATGACATCCATAAGAACGAGATCAATGTCCGGAAACCCATCCAGTTTGTCAAGACTTTCCTTTCCGGATTTCCCGGTGAGCACTTCCGCCCCCTGGTCCTCCAGAACATTGGATACGGCAAACACCGTTCGCATGTCATCATCTACCAGGAGTACTTTGCAACCCTTTAACCCGGATCGGCGGTTGTCCAAGGCCAATAATCGATGGCGATGGGTGTTGTCCAGTGCGTCGGGCAACAGGTGAAGACTCAAAACAAGCGCCAGCAGCAGTTGCTCCGGTGCGTCGATCACCTTGAGGTTCACGACCGTTGCATATGGGTTGACACCGGTTTCAGGCTGGACGTTCAGGGACGTCCCTGGGTAAAGGAAAACCGGTACTGGATCCTGTCGCAGGCCGGTTAGAAAACTGTGCTGTTCGGCGGCATGTATGGATGGATGTACGATCGCGGCATGTACGACTCTCGTTTTCAGTACCGTTGTTGCCTCGGCAGCAGTGGCCGCCGCCATGATGCGGATTGTTTTGCCGCCGACAGCGTCGGTGATCTGGGCAATGGCGTCCGAATCCGGGGCGACTACGAGGATCGTTCGATCCTCGGTCGATTGCAGATGGTCGATCCGGTCAAACGCCGCTTCCAGGTGACAGGCGGTGATCGGTTCGATCACATGGCCTGCTGCCCCGTGAACCGCCGCTACGAAGTCATCTGCTTGGGAAGAGAAACTGAAAACGGGAATGTGGCGGCTCCTTGGATTGGCTTTAATCCGGTGAATCATCGTCCAGTCATTCGCATCGTCCAGTTCCAGGTTTACGAAAATGGCAGCGGGAAGATGGTAATCGGCGAAATGAAGGCCGGTGTGGAATTGCTCGGCCACCAGCACCTTGTACCCATTCTGGTAAGCATATTCTTTGATTGGCTCGGTCGTAACTGGATCCGCGTCGATGATGAGAATACATCTGTCCCCGGCTGCCAGCCGATGGCGATCATCCGGAACCGGATCCACTCTCGGGCTCGCTTCAGCCTCCTCCGCCGAGGACGTCGACGCAGCCGCCTGGGTGGCGGTGCGTTCGCGCGTATCGCTGCGGATTACCGCCGGTTCATTCTCTGGCGGGGGGATAATGGGCAGGTGAAGCGTAAACCGGCTGCCCTGTTCATTTTCGCTCTCGAGCGTAATTATGCCGCCCAGCATTCGAGCCAGCTCCCGTGAGATGGAAAGGCCTAATCCTGTGCCGCCATACTTGCGCCGGGTGGAGCCGTCTACCTGCTGGAAAGCCTCAAACACCATCTGGTGCTTGGCCACAGGAATGCCGATTCCCGTATCCACAACACTGATGGCCAGACAGCCATGGTCCCCGGTGTCGTCGGCACCCCGACAGATGACCAGTTCCCGGGAAACAGTGAATTCCAGGCGGATGGTTCCCCTGGCGGTAAACTTGAAGGCATTGGAGAGAAAATTCTTGACGACCTGTTCGATGCGCTTGCGGTCGGTGATCAGTCGTTCCGGTACGTCTGGTGCCACATGGATGATAAACAGGATACCGCGCTGCTCGGCCAGGGGCGCGAAGCTTACCTGAAGGGCGTCGGCAATGGATTGGACCCTGACTGTTTGAAGCTCCACCTCCATTTTGCCTGATTCCACCTTGGCCAGATCCAGAATTTCATTGATCAGGTTCAGCAGGTCTTCTCCCGCCGAATGGACGGTTTGGGCGAACTCGGATTGCCTGGTGGTTAGGTTTTTTTCCTTGTTTTCCAGAAGCAGCCGGGAAAGCAGCAGGATGCTGTTCAGCGGCGTTCTGAGCTCATGGGACATGTTGGCCATGAACTCCGTTTTGTAGCGGCTTGAAATCTCAAGCTGCCGGGCTTTTTCCGCCAGCTCCCGGTGGGTTTTTTCCAACTCGATGTTTTGTTTTTCCATGTCCAATTTCTGTGTTTCCAAAATGGCCATGTGAGCTTCAAGATCGGCAGCGTTTTTCACCATCTGTGCGTTGGCGGCCTCCAACTCCATCTGTTTGAATTGAAGTTTCTCCTCGGACGCCTGAAAAGCCCGGCTCTGCGCCTGTAGTTCACGGGTGCTTTCTTCCAGCGACGCTTCACGAGCCTTCAATCGCTGAGCCTGCTTCCGGGTCTGTTCCAGCAGCGCCTCCTCCTGCTGCCGGGTTGATGCAGAGTTGACGGCCACGGCAATGACTGCCGCTGCCGCTTCTATGAAATGATAGTCAAATCGGCTGAATACGCCTGTTTTCTGAAGCTCCAGAACGCCTTTGACAGTTTGGTGCAACATCAGCGGCGCAGCGATCAGATTCGCCAGGCCAGGCGCGGTAACGGGCTTTATCAAGCCGCTGACCGCCTCCTGGTGAAGCATCGAGATGGTTTTCACCTGGACCTCCTGATCCATCCGCCCGTCTCCCGTGAAAAAGACCGGTTGACGCTCACCATTGGGATGGCCAGGGAACCGGCCGATGCATTTCAACTTGCCGTCGTCATCCACTATGAAACAGTCCGCCTGACACAGATCGAGAAAGTCGGAGAGAAATTCGAGTGTATTCAGGGACAGCTCCCCCAGTTCCTGCCCACCGCCGATCAGCCGGTGCAGGCTGGCCAGCCCGGATATGAACCGCGACCGGGTATTTTTTTGCGCTTTGAGATGATCCATCATGCTGTTAAAAGATGCTGCCAGTTCTCCGATCTCATTGGTGGCGGCCACATGCATGTCGTGGTCAAAACGACCGTCTGCCACCATCATTGTGTTTCTGGAAAGAGCGCGCACCGGTTCAACGATCGTTCGCGCCAAGAGCGCAGATGCCACCAGTACCCCCACGCCCGTTAGGATCACGATGGTGACGATTATCGCCCGAAGCGGATGGATGGCACCGAAGACTGCCGCTGTTTCCATTTCCACAATCAAGGCATACGGGGTGTCGCCCAGAAAAATCTGTGCATAGGTGCCCATCACCGGATTGCCACCGGGTCCTTCGTAAGCAAAAGGCTCCGCCAGGGAGGTCTGGGAGCCTTTACCGGTTAGGTTTTCCCGCCACAGCCGTGTTTGCGCGGTGTCTATCGTGGCGCCGCTTTTAAGCTGCGGCGACCCGGTTGTACCGGCCAGCAGTGTCAGATCGGAATCTAACAGATAAAGCTGCGAACCCGTCCCGATTTCCGAGGAGACCTCCAGCATCTGATGGGTGGTGCCGATCGGAATTTTAAAAGCAATAATCCCAGCGGGCTGGCTCTCTTCACCGCGAATGGGGGCGGTCACAAAGGCCGTTTCGGTTTCGTCGGCCGGGGAATAGTGCTCAAAACCGGCAAATTCGGGATTTCCTGATTTAAGGGTTCTGCGAAAGGCCTCGGCAAAGCGGGTTGTGGCCAGTCTACCCTGATAAAGATTTTCCGCCAGGTCGTTCTGCCTGGCGCTGGAAAACAGAATATTCCCGGCCATATCAATCATCAGGATATCACTGTAGCCGTGGAGGCTGGCATGCAGTTCCATGTCGGATCCGTAAACGGATGCGGCCATGGCCCAGGGTACGCTGCGAACAAATTCGGAAACCGTTCCATCAGCCGCCGCATATTTTCTGACCAGGGTGTTGAAAAAAGACACCGTTGTGCCTTTACGACCCTGCTTGTCGGCGTCGGCCAACCGGTCATCGAAAAACAGTTGAAGCTGGTGGCTTTTCAATTCGGCGGTGATGCGGATGTTTTGGCGGACTTCCTGCTCCAGGCGCTGGTGGGCTGTTTGGTAGCTGATCCATCCAACCAGGGCCATGGGTACCATGGCAAGGCCGAAACAAAATAACAGCAGCTGCCGACCCAAGCCCCGGCGAAACACCAGACTCAGGTTGAAGGGCAACAACTGTTCACGGGACTTGTCTTCCATTGCAACGGCCTTTCTCTAATCTAACGTCTGCTGCCAGTAGCGCCGAACCAGATCCCTCAGGTGTTCGAAACGATGGCAATCGACCAGGGGGGAACGCTCCTGCAGATTGAGCCGGTGTACCACAGCCCTGAAAATCAGGTAGGCCTGCCGGAGCCGGTAGGCAGTTATCCCGTCAACGATACCGGTTTCGGCCAGTGCCTGCAGCAGGCGAACATTGTCTGTCCAGCGGCAGATTTCCGGATGGTTGGCTGCGTGCTGCAACACCAGGTGTTGGACCAAAAATTCAATATCCACCATCGCACCGATGTCCTCTTTGATATCGAACTGGTCCGGTCCGGCCGACAGGCGACTTTCGCGCATGCGTTCCCGCATTTCCCGCACGGATGCCTTCAGTGTTTCCGGTTCCCGGGGCAGGCAGAGCACATGGCGCCGAATGGTGGAAAAAGCATCTTTGAGCACGGTATCTCCGGTGATGGGACGGGCCCGGATCAGGGCCTGGTGCTCCCAGGTCCAGGCCTCGTCCATCTGGTAGGTTTTGAATCCGTTTACATGGCTGACCAACAGCCCCGAAGCGCCGTTGGGCCGCAGTCGCATATCGGTCTCGTAAAGGGCGCCGGCGGCCGTGTGGGTTGAAAGCATATGAACCACCCGTTGACCCAGCCGGGAAAAAAAATGGGAGTTGTCGATGGGACGCTTGCCGCCGACGGTTTCACCAGGGTCGGCCGCGTGGAGAAAGACGAGATCAAGGTCCGATCCGTATCCCAGCTCGATCCCCCCCAGTTTGCCGTAACCGATGACGGCAAATCCCCGATCGCAGGTCTGGCCATTCAGGGTGCACGACGGGCGGCCATGTTTGTCAACCAGATGGTTCCAGGAGATTTCCACCACCTTGTCAAGGATCGTTTCGGCAATCCAGGATAGATGATCGCTGACCTTCATCAATGGCAGCACATTGGTGATGTCCGACGCCGCCACTCTCAGGGTGTTGATCTGGCGGAAGATGCACAAGGTCTCTATCTGGTACTCCGGATCGTCATCCGGCACGCTGGCCAGCTGACGTGTAAGGTTGTTGCGCAGGGCATCAAGGCCGGGGGGGGCGTACAGGGTGCGTGAATCCAACAGTTCATCCAGCACCACCGGGTGGCGGCTCAAGAAGGCGGCGATCCAGGGGCTGGCACTGACCAGTCGAATCAGATGGGTCAGCGCATTGGGGTATTCGAGAAGCAGGGAAAGGTAGCTGATCCGTTGTTGAATGCTCTTTAGCAGTTGCAGAACGCGATCCAACACGGTCTCGGGGTCGTCACAGACACCGGCCGCCTTCAATACCCGCGGGATCAAACGGTCCAGGCGGCGCTTTCCCGAGCTGCTCAGGGATCGGGTGGTCGGTTCGGATTTAAAGGTTTCCAGAAGGGTGGCGGCGGCATCATTATCCTTAAAGCCTGCCGTTTCAAGGAGCCGCCGGCGCTCACCGGTTGTCATGGAAAAGGACCAGGCATCGGCCATATCCGTTGCCGCCTGGCTGGTACCCCCGTCGGGGGTCGCTTTGACCTCGGGCGCCAGCAGGCCGTCAAAATGTGAGCGAACCCGCTCGCGATGGCTATCGAGGACTTGCACGTAGCCATCCCACGTATCGAATCCCATGGATCGGGCCAGCCGCAAACGGGCGAGCGGGTCCGACGGCAGTGCATGGGTCTGCTGGTCGTTGTCCTCCTGGAGGCGGTGTTCGGTTTTTCTGAAAAAACGATACGCGTGGGTGAGTTCCCGACAAACCGGTTGTGGCACAAACCCCTCTTTGCCCAGCGTGTCCAGCACGGTCTGGATTGCCGGTCGCTGGAGCGCCGGCAGAACACCGCCCCGGATCAACTGGAACATCTGCCCAAAAAACTCGATTTCCCGAATACCGCCGCTGCCCAGTTTGATATTGTCGTGCAGTTTCTTTCTGCGGACCTCGGCGGTGATCTTCTGCTTCATCTCCCTCAGCGACTCAAACACGCCGAAATCGAGGTAGCGCCGATAGACGAATGGCCGCAGGCGCCGGAGCAGCTTTTGGCCGGCATCCTGGTCCCCGGCCACTACATCGGCCTTGATCAGGGCGTAGCGCTCCCACTCACGGCCCTGGAATTGGTAATAGTCTTCCATGTGGTCGAAATTCATGGCCAGCGGGCCGCCATCGCCATAGGGCCGCAGCCGGGTGTCCACCCTAAAGACAAAGCCGTCGACCGTGTTTTCGCCGATGGCCTGGATCAGGTATCGGCACAGCCGGGTAAAAAAGGCCTCGTTGGCCAGGGGGTGTTGGCCGCCCCGGGTTTCACCGCTGGCCGGGAAGGTGAATATCAGATCCACATCGGAGGAGAAATTGAGTTCGCCGGCACCCAGCTTTCCCATGCCGATGACTACCAGGTGCTGGCAGTTGCCGGCGTCGTCCTCGGGGATACCGTCGGTTGCACACATGCGGTCAAAAAGCAAGCCCAATGCCCCATCAATCGCCGCAGCGGCCAGGGCGGAAAGATCCGCCATGGTGTCGTCCAGATCGCAGATGCCGGCCAGGTCCCGCACGGCAATGCGCACCATCTCCTGCCGCCGGAATCTGCGCAGGGCGGTTTTCAGCAGTGCCAGCAGGCCATCCATGGGGGTGTCCGGATCTGCCTTTGCCACCGGCAGGAGCACAGGTGCCAGGCGGCGAGCCATATGGCCGTCATCGTAAGGTTTAAACAGATCGTTGCTGTCGATCAGGTCCAGGGCCATGTGCGGGTGGCGAATGCAGCTGGCGGAGACGAATTCACTGAAAGCAAAGGCTGTTGCCAGTGCCTTTGCGCCGGCTGAGGTGGGTGAAAAGGTCATGCCGGTGGCCCTGGTTTCTTGACAGAAAGTGAGCCATTGTTCCTGATGATGTCTGTCCAGGAATTCGGTGGGGGGGACTTTCATGGTATGGGAGATATCCTGTATTGGGTTGCGGCAGGCGTGACAGAACGGTATCAGATTTCCCAAAATTTGCCAAGATCAGTATTTTTTCGATAGGTTACGGTTGCCCCTGGACGATAGTCTCGAATTTTACAATATTGTTATTTGAGTTACAATTTAATTGCAGAAATGTAAAAAACCGGGCTGATGAACATAGATGTGACCAATTCGCCAGGTTAATATGCAATTGGATTTCAGTGAGTTCTATATTATGGTATACAATTTGCTGTTTTGTTCCCTTCAGGTCCGTCATTGACAGGTCAATGGCGGTCTTTTTACCACGGCAGCCAAAGGAGTATAACCACCATGTGCCGACTGTTTGCCATGACCAGTGAGACCCCCGTCTCTCCCATGATCGCCCTGGAAGCCATGGACGTCATGCGTGAAGGCCACGATGGATCCGGTGTCGGTTTGTTCCTGCGTGACCTCGGAGGACCCTTCGAGGAGATCAAGAACGCACCCATCCTGTCCGGTATCTTCAGCGAAACGGGACTGCGACGTCTGGATACCTTCATGATGGACATCGGGTTCATGACCAAATACAAGATCACCATCAAGGTCCCCAAAAAAACGCCCCCCGGTGTTCCCAAGCGCGACATCTATCTGATCCGCGCCTATGAATATCCTGAAGAGTGGGATGACTATCCCCAAGCGGCGCTCTATGACAAGCTGCTGGAGATTCGTCTCCGATTGCGGGCCATGGGTGAGGAGAAGCACGACATGATCGTTTTCTCCTTCTGGCCGGACGTGATCATGCTCAAGGAGATCGGCGACCCCTTGCAAGTGGCCCACTACCTGAAGCTGGACCGCAAGGAACTGCATGCCCGGGTCATCATGGCCCAGGGCCGGCAGAACACCAACTACGCCATCGACCTGTATGCCTGCCACCCGTTTTTCATTCAGGGCTACGCCTCCATGACCAACGGGGAATGCACGGCGTTCACCCCCATCCGGGAGTTCCTGCTGTCGCGCAACTTTCCCGGGTACTCGGGCTACCAGAGCGACTCGGAGGTCTTCACCCACATCCTGCACTACACCCAGACCCGGCTGGGACTGGATATTTCGGCATACAAACACGTGATTACGCCGCTGCAGGATGAGGATATCGCGAACCACCCCAATGCTGACCTGCTGACCCAGCTCAAGCAGTCGTGTCGCCGTTTGATCATCGATGGGCCCAACTGCGTGATCGGATGCCTGCCGAACCACAGTCTCTTCATGGTCCAGGACCGCAAGAAACTGCGTCCCGGCGTTGTGGGCGGCCGGCCCGGTCGATACGCCTTCTCTTCTGAAATCTGCGGCCTGGACTTCGCGGTTCCCGATCGAGACAAGAGCAAAGACTTTCAACCCATGCATCTGGACACGGTCATTGTCGGACCGGAGCGCCAGGAGGTTTCAATATGCAGCCAAACGCAACCATTAGCCCTTCTACACTAAGCGTAAAGGATCTGCCCTGGCAGATCCTCTGGCATAAAGACAAATGCACCCTGTGCGGCCGTTGCACGGCCGTATGCCCGGTGAATGCCATTGAGCTGGGCGTGTTCCGCAAGCGGCGTGTCAAGGTCTCCCTGGAGCCCCAGGGCAGTCCGGCCAGCAGTTTCGACGTTTACCACGGCATCCGACAGAAGACTGACCCGGCTTATGCCTGTGTGGGTTGCGCCACCTGCAGTCTGGTGTGCCCCAACGACGCCATTTTCCCCATGCGGTCCGACGAAGCGGACAAGCTGCGGTACCATATAAACCGCGGCGGCCAGCCCCGCAGTCGCGGTGGCCGGCGCAACACACCCGGCGGTATCCTGGACCAGATCAAGTTCATCCGCATCTCCATGCTCACGGACCCGGCCCTGGATGCCGGCCGTCACGAATTTGAAATGCGGACCCTGTTGGGCAGGGTCCTGCCACCTGAGCAGAACCTGAAATTCGTGAATGAAAATGGATGGATCCCACCGGTTCGGGAGATCTACCCCCTGATCATCGGCGGCATGAGCTTCGGCGCGCTTTCCCCCAATATGTGGGAGGGACTGCAGATGGGGGTGGCTTACCTCAATGAGGAAATGGGCATACCGGTGCGCATGTGCACCGGTGAAGGCGGCTGTCCGCCGCGCCTACTCAGAAGCCCCTTTCTGAAATACGTGATCCTGCAGATCGCCAGCGGCTATTTCGGCTGGGACGAGATCATCCACGCCATACCCGAGATGGTTGAAGATCCCTGCGCCATCGAGATCAAGTACGGTCAGGGCGCCAAGCCCGGTGACGGCGGCTTGCTCATGTGGCATAAAGTCAATAAATTAATTGCCGCCATTCGCGGCGTGCCGGCAGGGGTCAGCCTGCCCAGCCCGCCCACCCACCAGACCCAGTACTCCATTGAAGAGTCGGTGGCCAAAATGATTCAATCCATGTGTATGGCCTGGGACTTCAGGGTCCCGGTCTATCCGAAAATTTCGGCCACATCCACGGCCATGGCGGTACTCAACAACCTGACCCGGAATCCCTATGCCGCCGGTCTGGCCATCGATGGTGAGGACGGAGGCACCGGAGCCGCCTACAACGTCTCCATGGACCACATGGGCCACCCCATCGCCACCAACGTGCGCGACGGATACCTGAATCTGGTCAAAGTGGGCATGCAGAACGAGATCCCCATCTTTGCGGGGGGTG
>Ga0272441_10013590_pt1 | contig 11682 bp, 9 predicted proteins | sample SSMProp6N_FD_193582 | JGI IMG/M metagenome (GOLD analysis project Ga0272441, IMG submission 193582) | Marine sediment archaeal communities from Little Sippewissett salt marsh, Falmouth, MA, United States - SSM-Prop-6N | ecosystem: Environmental > Aquatic > Marine > Wetlands > Sediment ... | reverse complement strand
CTTCATTTACTTTTGGTAGTAATATAATTACAAGTACATCTGATTTAAGTGGTTTAGATTTAGAAAATTCATATGTTTATCAAAGTGGTGATACTGATAACTATATGACACCAGTAAGTGGTGTTACTTGGGATGGTAGTGGTACAACAATTACACTAGAAGCACCGTATTATGGTACAGGTAGTAGTGGGACTATTATTACTGTATATTGTTTACCAAAATTACCTGCTGGAAAATATGCAAAACATTTGATTGTTAGAAGTTCTGATGGTTTAATGTATTTAGTGTTAGCACAAACGTATTATGATAGTGAAATTGATGCTAAATCAGGCGTTTTACCAGCAATTAACGAATCATTAGTTAATGTGGCAATTAAAATGGCATATATTGTAAATGTGTCAGAAGAAACAGATTTAAGTGGAAATATATATGACATAAGACCACTACCATACCAATTTAGAGAGGGTGGACAACAAGGTGGTGGTACTGTTATCACAAATCATGGTAATTTAACTGGATTAGGGAATGACGACCATTTACAATATTTAAAAACTGATGGTAGTAGAAATATAACAGGTATTCAAAGATATAATTCACAACCAAATTTTACAACTGATTTAGATATTATTTCAAAAAAATATGTTGATGATACAGATAGTTTGAAATTAAATACAATAATTTTTACTGGGTATACTGCAAGTACAAATACTACAATTACTGGTATTGAAAATAATGTGATTTATCTTTCAGGACAAACTGATTTAAAATTAAATATCTCAGATTTTAATTCATATACTGGTGATACCGATACTAGATTTAATGATATTAATGCCGATATTTTAGAACTTAGCGGAATAACAAGTGGATTAACAGGGACATATGTTGAAATCGGCACATTCACTGGATATACTGCAACAACAGATACTACTTTAAATAGTTTACAAACCCAAATAAATTCGTTATCTGGTGTAACTGGATTAAGTGCAGTTCAAATTCGTAGAACAACAGCATTGACGATAACAGCAACATTAACTAATATTAATTATGATACTACCGATGTGGAAAATAATCCAGATGTGTTAGAACATGATAATATCAATACTGATAGGATTAATATTAAAGAAGATGGTTTGTATTTAATACTGTTTGATTCAGATGCAACAAATACTTCGGGTACAGGTAACATTAATTTTGAAATTAATAAAAATGTAACAAATACTTTATTAAGTGGTGGTGATTCAACAGTTAGATTATATGCAGGTGAAATACATAAATTAACTCATGGCATATTATCAGAATTAAATGCTGGTGATTATGTTACAACAAGAATTAATAGACTTACAACCACAGCACAATTAAATCCACCAATAACACTATCAATAATATCATTAAAGGGTATTAAAGGTGCGAAGGGTAATGATGGTGCGCCAGGCACTGGTTCTACGATTAAGGTCTTTGAAGATGGTGTTAATGTACACCCAACAGGTGGCACATTTCAAACACTTAATTTTACCACAGGATTTTCATTAAGCGGTGGCACTGACCAAGTAAATATTGTTGGTGAAATACCAATACCACCAATGGTGGTTTTAGTAGATAGTGTAGGTGGTCAAGAATTGGATAATGTTACCCCAGTACCAATTAATTGGGGTCAACAAAATAGAATTGATACCAATTATTTTACACATACAATTGGTAATTCAACAATAACTATTTTACAGGATGGTTTATATGAGATATCATATAATGTTAATTCAACCAATCAAACAAATGCAAGGTCAACATCTGGTGTTGTGGTAAGGATAAATGGTATAACACAAATAAACCCAACATTATCAGCATCATATAGTAGGAATCTTGCTAATGATGATAATCAAAATTCAATACCCCCATATCCAATATCATTGACTATTGGGGATGTTGTTGAAATAACTGGATATAGATTAGGTGATGCAAACAGTACTTTAACAAAAGCGGGTGCATCATTTGTGAGAATAAATTATTTAGGATAAAATATGTTATATTTAAGAGTAGATACTAATAAGAATAATTCAATCATTGAATTTTCAGGTCAACCATATAGTGGTAGTACTAAAGATGGTGAAATTTTCAACAATTTATTATTTGGTGAAATTCAGGTAGAATCTAATTATAATTTTCCAATAGGTCAAAAACCATATTTTTATAAATGGAATGGTAGTAGTGTTGTTGAAAATGATGAAGAATATGTTGATTTATATTTAAAAGGAGTTAATTATTATAAAATTTATGATTATATTCCAAATCTTGATGAATCAGAATATCAACAAACTCCAGCAAATATTAACTATGATATTGTTGGATTAAATAAAAAAAGAATTTTTAATAAAGGTGAATTGGTTAAAACAGAATATTATGGATATGTTGATAGTGGTAATACATATCAGGATTTAATATTAACCGAATACCGTGATTACTATCGTAAAGATAGAATGGTTTATTTTAGATTACAAAAAACTGATTGGTATTTAAAAGATGGAAGTGTTGGTGATACTAAAATAACAAAAAAATATTATATCCTTGAAGAATCGATTAAATTAGGAGAAACACGTAGGAGAAATATTATTTCATCATTAAAAATTAATACAATTGGATTAATTCAAATGATAAGTGGTATTACTCAAACAGAAGCAACATTAATTGGAATGGGTTTTTTGAGTGAAGTTACTAATGAAATTACACAATTTGTTGAGGGTTTGGAAGAACCATTAAAAAATAGTATAATAACAAATACAAATCACAATTGGTTAGATAATGAAATACCAAATAGTGGTGGAATTATTGTTAGAGACTATTTATATGAAAGTATTGACGTTAATTATGATAATAAAATTTATGTTGAATAAAATTTAAAAAAATGAATGAAATTCTTGAAATTATTTTTGGCAATTATAGTTGTGTAGAACTCCTTGGATACCTATGGTTTTTCTTTATTGGATATGTATTGTATAGTTTAATTGAAACTACTGGTAGGGATGTGCAGAGTAAAAAAACACCTAAAACATGGAATTGGAAATTCTGGTTTTTTGATAACTGGAGAAGGTATTTAACAACAATACTATGCACATACGTTTTATTTAGGTTCTATAATGAAGTAAGTGGACATGATTTTAGTTATTTTGATGCGGTTTCAATGGGATTAATTGGAGATGGTATTGCTGCAACACTTAAGAAAAGAGTTAAATCAATTGGTGGTGATAGAGAAAAATTATTACTTGAATTAAATGAAGATAGAGGATAATGGATTATAGCACATTTACATTAAAAAATTTTTACATTAAAAAGGACAGTACATTACCCAAATTAAAATTTCCTTTAACTCAACATTTAAGGGAACAATATGATATTTCAGATGATATGCTTGATAGTGTTGCTATTACATTTTCAATGATTGATGCAGAAACTGGAATTTATCGTATTGCTAATGTTCCAGCAAATCTTGTAATAAATAAGGACAGGGTAAATTACCCTGATGAAGAAAAATATACACTAACCTATAGATTTAAACAAGTACAAACATCAAAAACAGGTAGGTTCTACGGTGAATTCAAGTTGGATTTTCTAAATCAAGAACTTGGCTGCGGAAAATTAACAATACCAACACAAAGCCAAATAAATATTATTATTTCAGATAGTATTACAAAAACTACGGTAATTTAATTGGATTTTTCAAAAAAAATGCTTTATCTTTGTGTGTTATTAAAATAATATCATGCAAAGTCCACCAATTTTTGTTGTTTATTGTGAACGAATTTCAAGACGAATGGCGTATTACTTGAAATTTTTATATAATGAACAATTAATAACACGAATCAAAGAACTTCCAGAGGATAGTCGAAAATGGAATCATGGCATGATGGCATGGGAAATAAGTACTCACTCACTATATTTATTAATTAAAAAATACAAGGGTTCATCAAAAATACATTTTGATTTTGGTAATGAAGATAGTCGAAAGATTTTTATTCAACAAGTAAATAAAATCAAGTTAGAAGAAGAAGAGAAACGTAAGTTTATTGCAGACCTTAACGTTAAAAAAGAACATTGGGTTAAATACAAACAAGAACTTGAAGAAAAATATGTTGAGTATAGTGATAAATGTCATGCGTTACTAAATGAGGGTGTAAAATTATATCCACACCAAATTGTAGCAGCAATGTTTATGAATGTTACTCGTAACACATTGATTTCCCACGAGATGGGATTAGGAAAAACACTTTCGAGCATTCTTTACGTTGAAATGAATGGTTTTGAAAAAGTTGTTGTTGTTACACCAAATTCATTAAAATTTAATTACTATAATGAAGTAGAGAAATTTACAAAAAGTAATGCGTATATAGTGAATTGGAAAAAAAATAAATGTAGTATTGAGGATGCTAAATATATAATTCTTAATTATGACTATTTTAATCCAAGTAATAAAGACAAATTTTTACAGAAGTGGAAAAAATTAAACATTGATATTATCGATGCTGTTATATGTGATGAATCACAAAAGTTAAAAAATAGTAAATCAAATACGTATAAAAATTTTAAAAGAATTTTTGGTAAGAAGGATATTTTTAAAAACAGTAAAATTAGTAAAATCTTTCTTTCGGGAACACCTGCACCAAACAGAGCATATGAATTATATACTGTTTTACATGAAATATCACCACTTGATTTTCCAACAAAAAAATATTTTTATGAATATTATTGTGGAATGACATATGATACTTCAGGTGGTTGGGGATATGTTACTGATACAATGGAGCAGAAATTCGAAGAACTTTATCATAAAATAGCACCATATACACATAGAAAGAGAAAATTTGAAGTACTAACTGATTTACCAGATAAAATATATCAAAAAATCATATTGGAATTAAGTTCTAATGAATATTCCACGTATAGTGAAATTGAGGACGGTGTTGCTAATGAGTTCATTACTAATCCAGCATCAAATCCACTAACAATAATGATTAGGTTAAGACAATATACTGCATCGATAAAAGTTAAACATGTTCTTGAATTAATTGAAAATATTTTAGAGACTGGTGAAAAGGTAGTGGTTGTTGACTATTTTAAAGAATCATTGAATGAACTAAAAGAAAAACTTGGTGATGTCGCAGCATTACACACTGGTGACCAAACAGTTGAAGAACGTGCGGATATTGTGAAACAATTTCAAGACCCAAATAGTTCAATAAAAGTATTTTTGGGTTCAATACAAACATGTAATTATGGTCTGACATTAACCGCAGCAAGTAAATTATTTATCATTACGTTACCATATAGTGTTGGTGAATATGACCAAGTGAGTGACCGTTTGCATAGAATTGGTCAAAAAAATGTTGTAAATATTTATCCATTAATGTTTGGTGATACAATTGATGATTATGTTTTTAGTGCGATTGAAAGTAAGCGTAAAGAAATTGTTAAGGTAATTGATAATGAGGATTATAATTCAAATGTTAGTGAATCTGTTCTAAGTGAAGTAATTGAAAAAATAAAAAATAAACATGGCAAGTAAATATGTGACTGGTTATAATCCATTTCAAGATTTTTTATTACAATCCATTCTTTTTGGTGTTGATTTATTGGATAAGAAAATGTTTGCTGATATATATTCATCATTTGTATATATTTTACAAAACATTTTGGATAATGATGAAGATATCATACATTTGGATTTTGAAATAAAAGGAAATAAAGATAATATAAAATTTATTGGAAAAAATGCAATAACTGCAATCTGGTTATCTGGTGTTTTTCCAGAAGAAATTGATGAGGTGTTAAATAATAGTAAATTTATTATTGGTGATAGATTATATAAATTCAATAAAAAAACAAAAACATTAACTCACGTTAAAATTAAGTAAATATGGATAAACATAGTGTATTAAGTGAAATTAAAGGTTTTCTTGAGGGTTATAACAATGATTTGAAGTATATCGTTAATGTTGAAACCGACCCAAATACGAATATTGCTGAATGTGTAATACATGAACCCAATTGTGAACCGAGAATTGAAAATATTAGGTATGAACCTTTTATGTATATGAAAGATTTATCTAAACACGGAATTAAATTATATATGGGTAAATCTAATACACTGATTGAAAGTAAACAAATTAAGTATGGTATTAATATAACAAAATTAAATACTGGTAATCAGAAACGATTAGTTGATGGTTATTGTTATAAAATAACAAGTAGTAGGTCATATAATGATATTATTGATTATCTTAGGGATGGTGGCATTAATCCATATGAGAAATTATGTGATGAAGAGGGAAATTTTGTGAAAAATGTTAAGGGCGATTTTGTTTATCCGTATCGTGATAAGTTTTATTCACCAAGAACCACAGAACAATTTTTTATATCAACACAAAGTAGATTATTTAAAGGATTTGAAGAATATAAAAACATACATAAAGTAACAATCGATATTGAAACCACGGGGTTAAGGTATCAAATAGCAAGAGTTTTTGCAATTGGTGTTAGAGATAATCGTGGATTTGAAACAATTTTAGAGGTGGAGAAACGTGATGATGATGAATCTGAAATCAGACTAATTCAAGATTTATTTAATTTATTAATATATTTAAATCCTGCAATTATTTTAGGACATAATTTAGAATCGTTTGACATTGATTTTATACTTGGACGAGCAAAAGAATTGAAAATGGATTTAACTGCGGTTCAAACAACATTAAAAGAGGGTGTTCATTTAAAAAGAAGGGGTAATGTTAGTGTAAAATATGGTAACACTGCGGATAAGTACACAGCAACCGAAATGTGGGGAATTTCAATAATCGATACACTACATGCAGCAAAGAGAACCGCAGCAGTTAATAGTGATTTGAAAGCAACGGGGTTGAAATATGTTTGTAAGTTTGAAAAAATAGCAAAATCAAATAGAACATATATTAAGGGTGAGGATAATGCAATTGGTAAGTATTATAGTGAAAATAAGGTATTTTTAATTAATGAAAATAATGACTATATTCAAGTACCTGATGTTTATCAAGAAGTTGCCAAGTGTTTATATAAACTACAAGCGAATAAAGAAATTTTAAATGATGAACAATATAAATCATTTAGAAATAAATGTCTGAGTCAAAATAAAAATTTTGTAAATTGGTTTAGAGAAGTTGGAATATCGAAGAATATGACAACATTCATTGGCGGTAAAAAATTGGTAAAACAGTATTTGCTCGATGACTTATGGGAAACAGAACAAGTCGATGAATTATATAATCAATCATCATTTATGCTTGCAAAACTTGTTCCAACCACATATCAACGTATTTGTACAATGGGAACTGCTGCAATATGGAATTTACTGCTAACTGCTTGGAGTTATGAGAATGATTTAGCAATACCAGCATCTGATGTATATGAACGTTTTAGTGGTGGATTAGCAAGATGTTATAAAACTGGTTATTCTAAACGTATTGTTAAAATTGACTACGCATCACTATATCCAATGATTCAGTTAACATATGGTGTGTTTCCGATATTTGATATTACTGGTGTTATAAAGAAAATGTTGTTATATTTAACAACAACACGTAATATTTATAAAAAAATTGCAAGTGGAAAAGCGTTAGATAAGGAAGAAGTTGATTTATTAAGACAAATTGACCCTGAAATTCATGTTAAATATATTAATGATGAGTTAATTCCCGCTGATATTTTAATGGCAAAAATCAAACAGTTACCTATTAAGATTTTAAATAACTCATTATTTGGTGCATTGGGTTCTAATATATCCTTTAACTGGTCGGATAATGTATGTGCAGCACGTATTACGTGTATTGGTAGGATTCAATTACGTCATGCAATAAAATGGTTTAGTGATTATAATTGTGTTGCATTACTTGCAGTTACTGATGGTATTAATTTTCAAATACCAGATAAAACAACAATTAGAGTAACAGATGGTGGTGTAGAATATAATCAACCCGAAGGATTGATTGAAGATATGTGGCAATATGGTGGTGAAACAGGTATTGCAGCATTAATTGAAAAGTTTAATGATGATGAAATGATTCCACCATATATGAGTGTAGATAATGATGGTGAAAGTGTTTCATGTTTAAATCTTTCACGTATTAATTACGCAACACTAACACTTTCAAAAGATAAAAAAAGTGGTGAATTAAAGGAAAAAATTAAACTAACTGGTAATACTATTAAATCTAAGGTAATGCCAGAATATATTGAAGAATTTATTGATAAAGGATTGGACTTAATATTGCATGGTAATGGACGTGAATTTGTTGAATACTATAATAATTATGCTGAAGATATTTACTATAAGCGAATTCCACTGAAAAAAATTGCAAGTAAAAGCAAAATTAAAACAACATTAAAGGCATATAAGAAAAGAGGTAATGATAAGAATGGTAGGGAAAAAGCAATGCAAGCACACATGGAATTATTAATTGAAAAACGTGAAAAAATTGCAGAAGAACTTTTTGAAAAACATAAAGATAGTTTAAATCTGGAAAAAATTAAGAAGAATTTAACAATTGATGATAAAATGAAGTTAATTGCTAATTACATGCCAGCAGAACCTGAATTAGATAGCGTTGTTTATTATGTTAATCGAGGATATAAAAAATCTCATGGTGATTCACGTAAAATAAAAGATAAAAATACTGGTGAAGAAAGATTTGCTGCTAGTTTAATTAGTAATGAAGACTTACAAGACAATCCAAATATGACTGGCGAATATAATCATGAAAAATACTTAGATGCATTTAATAAACGTGTTGAAACAATTCTTGTTGGATTTGAACCAGAAATTAGGAAGAAAATATTGGTAAAAATTAATAAGAACGGTGATTTAGTGAAAAGTGAGTTCAATCCACTACACAATGATTTAGATTTAAGTAACTTTGATAGTGACGGTTTTGAAGAATCAATGTATTTGGAAGAACTTGAGGTTGATTTTTGGAATAAAACAGGTTATGACCCAAGAAAAATATGGGACGGATTTAAAATGTATGATGATAATAAGGTATATCACGAAATTTATGAGAACGCATTAAACCATCTTAACAAAAAAATGACTGCGGTTAATAAACCTAAAATCAAATCAATTGATGATAATTATAAAGATGGTGATTTGGTGTTAATTAAGGATGGTAGTGATTATCATGTTGGTGAATATAACGGTGTTTATATTCAAATAATTCGTAGTAATGTTGAAGTACCGAAAAGTGATTTAGAATTGGAACTAGATAGAACTAGAGAAGAAAATCAGAAAAAAATGGAAGATAAATTTTCAAGTGAATTATCAATTAAAACGGATAAAGAAATCTATTATGAATCAAGAGAGAAAAAACTTGAACAGTATTTCGAAGATTTCAAGAAAAAATTTAATATTTCTGCAGATTATACGATGGAAAAATTATTTAGTGAAATTGAAGAAGCAAAAGAAACATTCGATATTTATGTAGATGGACGAGATTTTAATGAAGCCGAAGCAGAATATTTAGATGATTGTGATGGTGGTGATGGTGAATGTTAATAATTCTAAGTATTTATATTAAAATTTGAATATGAAATTAAAAAAGAAAGATTTACTTGAAATAATTGATGGTAATGGTGAATTAATTGGTGGTAATGATATTCCAACCAATGGTTCTGATTTAGAATCGCAAGCGAACAATACTACTGACCAAAACGCTAAAATTGGTACACAACCATTTAGATATGATATGTTAGGTCGATTTGGATTTACATTAATGCCGTTCATGGAAGGTAAGGAAAATCAAGGACAACAAGAGTTGCTTGATGATTTAGCGAGATTAATGTATGATAAATATTTAGAAACTCTTGAATATTATTTCAGACATCCAAATAAATTAAAATCTGATTATAGGTTACATTCTGAACAAGATTTCGATACACAATCAGAAGATAAGAAAAATATTGACTATTCTTGGGCAAAAAAAGTTATTAAACTAATTGAACCACATTTTGAAAATGCATTTACTGAACCTGAAAACATTGACGAAAATAAAGTAGTTGAAGATAAAATGGTTGATAAGAAAAATGAAAATGAATTATCAAAAAAGGGTGATGATAATGATATTAAGGATAAAAAACTTGAAAAAGTTGCTGGTTTAATAAATAAATTGGATAAAAAGGATATTGATAAATTAATTAATTTATTGGAGAGAAAGTAATGAATTCAGAATTATACGATAAGACGTTTAAATTGCCCTCTAATGTGTTAAATCATATTCAAACGACCTTAGTATCCAACCCTAATGGTGAGGGTGTTAAAAGGGCAAAATTTATGCTTAAAAACGGTGCAATCACATATCAGGCATTAAAACGATTAAAGAATTTTTTTGATTATTTTAATTCACAATCTGATAGTAGAATACAATATGAACTTGCTGGTGGTGATTTAATGAAACAGTTTGTTGATACTACATTAAATAACGAAAGGCATGGTGTTGAAAGTAGTAAAAAAATAAAACAGGATATAACAACTAATCCAAACTCTGAACTACATCCATATCAAACACCAAGATTAAATGAAGATAAAGAAAAATTGAAAAAAAATGCTGTAGCAATTATTGTTAACGAAGATAATAAAATATTATTACTTAAACGTGCTGATAATAGTAATATCTGGATGCCAAATAAATGGGCATTAGTTGGTGGTGGTATTGAAAAGGGTGAAACACCTGAAAAGGCTGTTAAAAGAGAAATATTTGAAGAAACTGAATTAGAAATTAATGATTTTATAAATTCGTTCACAATTCAAAGACACAAAGATAGTATTGAACATGTTTTTGCTTGTAGATATACTGGTGAATCTACCGATATTAAATTAAACGATGAAAACAGTAGTTATGGTTGGTATGGAATTAATGAAATTAAATTTTTAGACATAGTACCACATTTAATGGAATATATTACAATAACATTTAAAAAATATGAATAATTAGTATTTATAATAAATAACATTAAAACTAAATTATTAAAAAATGGCAGAAATTAATGACAGCGTGGGTTCAAGTAATCTAAGTGAGATAAGTAAACAATATTATGAATGTAGTATGATTAAAAATAAGTGTAGATATCAACCAGAAAATCAATATGATGTGGCACATCCAGATACTCTTTCTGATGGTGATTGTAGAGGTAGAGACCCATTGAAACCCGAAAGTGCTTCAATTGGTACAAATACTGATATTTGTGAAAGAAATTGTCAATTACTTAATAATTGTTGTTTATACTCAAGTAGTAGTCCATACGATGAGGGTAATTGTTAATGATTGCAGAAATAAAAATATTGTTTGAAAATATAAAAAAATTTCGACATCTTTTAAATGAGGGTGTCGGTGAAAAGGATATTATTGATGCAATTAATAATCATGAATGGGTTTATTTATACTATACTGGTGATGAAAATACATCCAGTGGATATAGAGTAATAAGACCATATGTACTTGGTACACACAATAAATCAGGTAATAAAGTGTTAAGGGTGTGGCAAGACAATCCAAAAAATAGTTGGCATTTTGATAATCGTCCAACTCGTAAGGATAGTATGAATCACGACTATTGGGTTGATGAAGAAGGTGGTAAACCTGGTTGGCGATTATTACGAATGGATAAAATAACAAAAAT
>Ga0272441_10013589_pt1 | contig 11682 bp, 12 predicted proteins | sample SSMProp6N_FD_193582 | JGI IMG/M metagenome (GOLD analysis project Ga0272441, IMG submission 193582) | Marine sediment archaeal communities from Little Sippewissett salt marsh, Falmouth, MA, United States - SSM-Prop-6N | ecosystem: Environmental > Aquatic > Marine > Wetlands > Sediment ... | reverse complement strand
ACACCCCCCCCACGATGGCGACCGGGAATTCCTAGCCCCGCTACCCATCGACCGACTGCCGGGGGTAGGGCCGCAGACGGGCAAAGCGCTCCGGGGAATGGCCATCCGCACCATCGGCGACCTGGCCCACTTTCCCGTCACCGCCATCAAGGGACGCTTCGGCATCTGGGGGGAACGCCTGCAAAAGCACGCCGCCGGTGAGGACTCACGCCCAGTAACACCACCCGCGGCAGCCAAGTCAATCAGCCGGGAAACCACCTTCGCCCGTGACGTCAGCGACCCCGGCTACCTCCGATCCAGCTTGCGCTACCTGACCGAGGATGTCGGGCGGCGGCTACGGCAGCGCGAGCGGGAAGCCCACTGCGTGGTGATTAAGGTCCGCTTCGCCGATTTCACCACCATCACTCGCCGCCAAAGCCTGCCCCAGGGCACCCGCGCCGACCAGACCATCTATGATACCGGCCTTAAGCTACTCAACAAGGTGCTGGCCCGGGAAAAGCGGCTGCTGCGCCTTATCGGCATCGGGGTAGCCGGTCTCAGCGAACCGGCCAGTCAACTCAGCCTGCTGGACAATTCCCACCTGAGGCTTGAAAAGTTAAACTCCGCCGTCGATGCCATCCGCCGGAAATACGGTTTCGGTTCCATCCAAACCGGGGAAACCTTCCGGCTGCAGGATATCTTTGGCCACGATAGCCACCAACAAACAGGTCCGTCGAGCGGTGGGGCATAGTTTTACATAATATACAAGGATTTGGTTGCGCTTGTTTTCTCGCCGGTTTGTCTCTATAATGGACTTGAATCAGAAAGGAGACATCAACATGCCGCCTTACATATATTTCCAGAAAGAATACCGGCCGCTCAGCGAAGCCAAGATAGGGATCATGACCAACTTCGTCCATTACGGGACGGGGGCTATCGAAGGCATCCGCGGTAACTGGAACGAAGAAAAGCAGCAGCTCTATTTATTCCGACTCGAAGCGCACTACGAAAGGCTGCTCAGCGGCTGCCGGATACTCAAAATCGATCTGCCATATACCATCGACGATTTTTGCCGGATAACAGTCGAAACGGTACGGAAGGGCGAGTTCCGGGAGGATGTCTACATCCGCCCCATCGCCTATAAGAGCACCGAGGCCATCGGTGTCCGCCTGCACAACCTGGAGGCTGACTTCGCCGTGTTCGCTTTCCCCTGGGGACCCTACCTCGACATGGACAAGGCCTGCTGCTGTATATCATCGTGGCGGCGACCTAAGGAGGTCCCCCAGGCCAAGCTGTCCGGCCTTTACATCAACAGTGCCCTGGCTAAGACCGAGGCCACCGAGAGCGGTTTTCACGAGGCGCTGATGCTGACCTCCGACGGCTACGTCTCCGAGGGCAGCGGCGAGAATATCTTTATCGTTCATGGAGACAAGTTAATAACTCCCCCCCCCACCGATGTCATCATCGTCGGTATTACCCGGGATACCATCATCCAACTGGCCAAGAACGAGCTTAACCTTGATACCGTGGAGCGGCGCATCGAACATAGCGAGCTTTATACCGCTCACGAATGCTTCCTGACGGGAACGGCGGCCAACGTTACTCCAGTGGCCGAGATCGACCGCCGCCAGATCGGCAATGGCGAGGTCGGGGAAGTGACCACCAAGCTGCGGGACCTGTACTTCGATGTTATCCAGGGTAAGAACCCCAAATACCGTAACTGGTGCACCCCGGTTTACCAGGACTGAGTGCGAGCCGCCGACACCGCGGCTTGGCTTGGGGTAAACAAGAGGGGTTAAGAAGACGGGTAACTGGTTATTCGGCGGCAGGGATATCCACCTGCAGCGACTTCAGCAGACAGATAACCTTGCAGCATTCCTCGAGCATAGTCGTGTAATTACGGGCTTCTTCCAGCAGCTGCCCCACGGCAAAGCTGCCGTGCCCGTGAACCATGATGACACGTCGCTCCCGGAGCGCGGTGGCGATGATGTCGGACAGGCCGCCCGGCTTGATCTCCATGTTCCAACCGAGAACCGGGATACGCTCCATTTCCGGGGTTCCTTCACCGCAGTTGGAGTTAATTTCCTTCTTGACCAGCGATAGGGCAATAGCATGCGGCGGGTGGGCATGGACAATCGCCAGGGCCGGGGTTTCCCGGTAGATTGCCCGGTGGACCGGCAGCTCTACCGAGGCCAGCGGGGTAAAGCGGTCGTTCTTTTCAATGCCGGTTTCAATCAGGTCATTCTCACCTAGATTGCCCAGGTTACTGCCGCGCCGGGTGATTATCAACCGGTCACGCAATCTGACACTCATGTTACCGGCATAAGACACCAGCCCCCGATTGCATAAATCACAACCGATATCCCTGAACTCGTTCAACATCATAGGTTTTCCCCACTCTATCCCGATTTCACAAATAGTTTATAATCATCAGGGCTTAAAAATCAAATCATGCGGCGGATAACAGCGATTACCCGGCCCTGAACCTCAACATTATCCGGGGAAACATAGAGGGGCTGCATCTCACGGTTGGCCGGTTGCAACCGGATACGGCCGTCCTCGGCGTAGTACTTCTTAAGGGTAGCTTCTTTCTCAGCCTTGAGCCAGACGGCCGCGACCTCGCCGTTCTCCACGCTGCTAACGTTCTCCAGCAGCACAACATCACCGTCATTGACCAGGGCATCAATCATTGACCACCCCCTCAATCTAAGAGCATAAACCCCCTCACGGCCCAGAGTCAAATCGCGGGTAACTTCGATAACCTCGGCCCCGGCGTTAGCGTGCCACACGTTCTCGTCGGGGACCGGTATCGGCTCGCCGGCGGCAATCTGCCCGATAACCGGCACCGCCACACTCATTCCCGGCATCAACTGGCGGTCCAAAACCTCAATACCACGGGCAACATCAGTATGACGCCGGATATAGCCCTCGCGCTCCAGAACATCAAGGTTATAACTGACCACCGAGGTAGAACTGATCTGACAACCGGCCACGATATCGCGGATTGAGGGGGGATAGCTCGTATCCTGACAGTAACGGCAAATGTAATCGAGTATTTTCTGCTGACGGGGCGATAGCTTGTTCACTTTACCAACCAAAAGAACATTAGTTCGTATAGTAATCTACAAGTTAATCTACTCCGCTGTCAAGTGGGGAGGGATAATCACTTCTCTGAATCCGAACAGGACTACGCTTCGGTCTGAGGCGCTTCCGGCGCGGGGGCCTGTTCTTGATTATACTTTTTCATTAACCGTGACTTGCGGCGGGCGGCGTTATTGGCATGAATGACCCCTTTGGCCACGGCCTTATCCAGGGCACTGACCGCCTCGGTAACCGCCGCCTGGCTGGCATCGGTCTCCCCGGTCATAATCAGCTTTTCCGCCTTGGTAACACGCGATTTACACAGGCTCCGCACCGACTTGTTACGTATCTGCCGCGGCTTCGAAGCCCGCACTTGTTTTTTAGCTGCTTTAGTCTGTGGCAAACCAACCTCCCGATTTCTCTACATAATTTTCGTAATTTAGTTGGTACTTTAATGTGCGCAGGTATTTGCTGTAGGTACTATAATCTATCCCCGAACATTTTACAAAGAACTTCGGTAACTATAACCCATTCTCGAAAATTTTACAAATTACTTGGGCTGGTTCAGGCTCGATACCCGGCCCTTCGTCGCCGGTTCATTGCCAACCCGGTTAACGGTGATTACTCCCCCTACCCCTTCAATCTTGGCCAGAATCTGACTGAGCTGCGCCAGATTCTTGGTCTCCAGGGTAAAGTACTGGCTGACCGTATAGTTATCATGGCTGATAGAGCTGGCCGCGGTGATGTTCACCTTCTCCTCGGCGACAATGGTGGTGATATCACGCATCAGTCCCACCCGGTCCCAGGCCTCGACCCTTACGTTAACCGTGTACAGGGCATCGGTATGCCCCCAATCGACAGGGACCAACCGCTCTTTCTCATCTTCATTAATTATATTATCACAATCCTGCCGGTGAATTGAAACCCCCCGGTTGCGGGTGATGTAACCGATTATCTTATCGCCGGGCACTGGGTTGCAGCACTGCGCCAGGTGGGTCAGCATATCGCCCGCCCCCAGCACGCGTATCCCCGAGCTCGTCTGATGAGGCAGCGAGGAATCGGTGACGATCTTCGGCGCTTCCGGCTGGGCGGCCAGACGAGCCGCAATCTGGTGAGGGGAAACCGCTCCGTAGCCAATCGCCGCTAGAAAATCGTCGGCGCTATCGTACTTGAACATCTTGGCCAGCTCTTCACGCTCCCCCAGCTTTATCCCCAAGCGCCGCATTTCCTTTTCCAGAATCTCCCGGCCGTGCTCGATGTTGTCCGCCCGCTCCTGCTTGCGGAACCACTGCCGTATCTTCTCCTTGGCATGCGAGGTGCGGACGTAGCCTAACTGCGGGTTAAGCCAGTCTCGGCTGGGGGCCTTTTCAGCCTTGGTGGTCATGATGGAAACGACATCACCATTCTTGAGTTCGTAGTTCAGGGAGACCAGCCGCCCGTTAACCTTGGCCCCGATGCAGCGGTGACCTAATTCGGTATGAATGCGGTAGGCAAAATCGAGCGGGGTCGCCCCCTTGGGCAGGTCCTTAATCTCCCCTTTGGGGGTATAGACAAAGACCTGATCGTTGAAGATATCGGTCTTCACCGATTCCAAAAATTCCTCCGCCCCGGCCAACTCCCGATGCCACTCGATTAACTGGCGCAGCCAGCCGATACGCTCCTCAAATTGCAGGTCTTTAGCCTCGCCCTCTTTGTAACGCCAGTGGGCGGCGATGCCGTACTCGGCAATGTAATGCATCTCATTGGTACGAATCTGTATCTCCAGCGGGGTCGCCTTGTACATCACCGCGGTATGCAGCGACTGGTAGCCGTTAGGGCGGGGGTTGGCGATGTAATCGTCGAACTCACCCGGCAGTGGGTGCCACAGGCTGTGGATGATACCGACGGCGCTGTAGCACTCGGGTACGGTATTGACCAACACCCGCAGCGCCAGCAGGTCATGAATGTCATTGTAGTTCTTACCCTGGGACTCGTAACGCTCCATCTTCTGATTGATGCTGTAGATATGCTTGGGACGCCCTGAGATATCGGCCTTCAGGGATACCTTCTCAAACTCCTGACGCAGGATTTCAATAACGTCGGCGATAAACTTTTCCCGATGGGTGCGGCGGCTGGAAACGAGGCGGGCCAGGCGGCGGTATTTATCCGGCTCCAGATAGCGGAAAGAGAGGTCCTCGAGCTGCCATTTCAGCTCCCATATCCCCAGCCGGTGCGCCAGCGGTGCGTAGATATCCATCGTCTCGCGGGCAATCCGCTGCTGCTTCTCCGGGGACAGGGCAGAAAGGGTGAGCATGTTGTGCAGCCGGTCCGCCAGCTTGATAAATACCACTCGCAGGTCTTCGGCCATGGCTACCAGCATCTTGCGCAGGTTCTCCATCTGGGCCTGGGTAGGGGCCACCTCCTCCCCCGGCAGCCCCAGCTTACCGAGTTTGGTTACCCCGTCAACCAGCTTGGCAACCTCCGAACCGAACCGCTCACTGATTTGGTCAATGCTGATACCGCAGTTCTCGGAAACGTCATGCAGGAAGGCAGCCGCTATCGAGTTGGCATCGAGCTGGAGTTCGGCGAGTATCAGCGCCGTCTGGACCGGGTGCTCGATATAGGGTTCCCCCGATTCACGCACCTGGCCTTCGTGGGCCTGGCGGGCATAATCGTAGGCCTCCCTGACCAGCTTCGTCTTATCGGCCGGCAGGTACTGCTCAACACGGGCCAAGAGCTTATCTATACCCGTCACGGGTGCCCCCAAGTGAATTATTCCTAATTAGAGTATAGCCCAACCGCCTGCCGGGTGCAAAACCCATGATACCAGATTGCTTTACACCGAAAAAAAAAGCGTTCAGGTGACCATCGAGCGGATTAATCGGAATCGGGCGGCCGCTCCGACTTGCCTCGGGCCAGCGAGGCGAATATCCCAGCGACACAGAGGATAGTAAATATAGTAAAGGCCGTCTTCAAGCTGCGCAGGAAAAGGGGATGGTAGGCAGGGGTTATTTCAATCCGCCCGATGTTGGTGGCAAAGAGCAGCATGGCGATACCGATACTGAGCATCATGCCGACCTGGCGCATCGTGGCCATGGTAGCCGAGGCGACCCCGAAATACTTATCACTGACGGCGCTCATGATAGCGTTGGTATTGGGTGAGGCAAAGAGGGCAAAGCCGAAACCGAGCATAATCAGGTTCATAATAATGGAGCGTAGCGTAGTTTCTTCCCCTAGCGAAATAAAGATAAAAAGCCCTACCGCAATCAGGGCCATGCCGATCGAACTCAGCACGCGGGGGTCGATCCTATCAGAAAGCCGCCCCGCAGCCGGTGAAAAAGCCGCCTGAATAGCGGGGCTTGCCACCAGCACCAGCCCCGCCACATCCGGGGTCAGTCCCTTGATGTACTGTAAATAGAGGCTCATTAGAAAGCTGACGGCAAAGGCAGCGCTATAGTTGAGCAGCACCGCCAAGTTGGAAAAAGCAAAGACCCGGTTATCCCGGAAAAGACTGATATCCAATAGCGGGTGCGCGACCCGCATCTCCTGGCGGATAAAGGCCGCGATACCGGCCACCCCACCAACGAGAAGGCCGATACCCAACGCCTCAGGCAGGCTGGAGAAACCGTAGATTATCGCCGTCAGGGAAAACCCATAGATCAGCGCCCCGGTACGGTTGAAACCCTCACCTCTGGCCTCCGCCCAATCTCCCTTGATCCGTTTCTTAATCAGCACCAGTGCTGCAACTCCCAGGGGAACCGTCGCCAGAAAGATGCTCCGCCAGCCGAAATGCTCAGTGAGCAGCCCGCCGAGCACCGGACCAATCGAGAGCCCCAGATAAGCCATGGCGGTGGTAATACCCAGCGCTTTGCCCCGCTTCCCCTCCGGGAAAACCGAGGTCACCAGGGCCACCCCGGTGGAAAAAATCATGGCCCCGCCACTGCCCTGGAAAGCCCGCAGGGCAATTAACACGGTCCCCGACGGCACGAAGGCAAGCAGTACCGTAGCCAGGGTATAGATTGAAAGGCCGATGATAAGGATGCGCTTCCGGCCGTAGATGTCGGCCAGCCGCCCGCAGGGCAGCAGTAGCGCGGCCGAAGCCAGGATGTAAGCGGTGGCCACCCAGCCCAGCGAAACCGCGTCCATGCTCAGCTCTTGCCCGATAGTCGGCAGGGCAATGTTGAGTGACGAGCCCATAAATGTCGCCAGAAAAAAGCTGAGGGCAGCGACTACTAATACCGTTCTACGTTTTCTGTTATCTGCCATGATATTAAATCATTATAGCAGTCATCACCACCGATTTTCGAGGCCAGTCGGAGGTTACACTACCGCCGGGACTAACCTTCGGATTACAAATCACGTTATTAATTATGAAAGACATTGATGAGGGTAACAACATGAAAACTGAAATCGGCAACTATATGGACAGACTTATCTTCCGCCTGAGGTGGCTCATCATGTCCGACCGGGAGCGCTATGCTTATCTCTGGAACCGGACTCGCCGCAGCTGGCAGCACATCGGCTAGAGTGGCTCCATACCGGCATTTGCCATGGCAAAAAAGAAAACGAGTAATCGTGAGGATATAATTCAATGTATAAGGAATATCAACCAATCGCTGAAACGCTGGACCTGGTTTGGCGTTATGACCCCAAGATATTCGGGGAGAAATGGCATGACTGGAAACCAAACACGCTATCGCCCAGCCTTTTCAGCTACTACCGTCTTAATTAAGGTGAAATGCCGTCGCGGGCGCTGAACCCAGCCTCATATTTAAGGGCTTACTGGGGCAGCGCCTGCCGGCTCTTGAACATATTGCTCTGCGCCAGGTCGCTTAACAGCTCACGGAGCACCCGAGTATAGTTCTCAACCTCATTACGGTCAACAGTAACCACCCGGTCCGCCATCTCCTGACAATACCCGCAATCTGCGCATCCGGAACGACAATCCTGCTTCTTGAAGAAATCAAGGAAGCCGTCAAGGGCCTGATTGTCGATGAATACCTTCGGCGGGGAAGCGATGGCATCCAGCTGGGTGCTGGAAAGATGCGGCTCGGCATTTTTGGTCTTCGGACTGAAGTTGTTCAGCAGATCATACAGATTGCCGGGGTAGCTGAATGAGGTGTAGGCCTCAACCACGTTTACAATCCAGTCCGTCGGCATGGCCCGGCCACCCACCTTGAAGAAATCAATATCTAGCTCCTGGTACTGAGGTACATCCTCAGGTCTTATCCAGCGTGCCTTAATAAGCTGTGAGGTGTCACTGCTGCTAGCCAAGGCGCAGTGCATCACGCAGTAATCATAATAGCCGCCCATCATATTGTTATGGCCCTGGCTGGCATGACCCAGGGTATTATTGTGGTAATACTCATAAGGGCACTGGTAAAGACAACTGGTGTTGGTCAGTACGCCGAGGCGGCAGCTTACGGCCTCCCGGATGGCGCGGAGCAGCTTAAAGTTACGGTTGATATTGGAATCCAGCATAATGGCGTCGGCGCCCAGTGACTCGTAGAACTTGGCCCGCGCCACGCTGTTGACATGGGCGATAGTAGAAACCTCTACCTTAAGCTTCGGGAACTGACTCTTAATAACCTCGAGCAGATAGGGGATAGCCACAGTAACGCGCTGCACCCCGATTTCAGAAAGCCACTCCAGATGATGGAGCAACTCACGGTGGGTAGTCTCCTGCCATTCCATGTTGTTCAGGCACGGAGCATTAAGCAGATAATTAAAGGTGAGTCCGGCGGAATGAGCCAGTTTAATGTACTCTTCGGCCTGTTCCCGGCTCATCTGTGGAATATTCGGGCCAGAGCCACCACTCCCAGTAAGAGAGGTGGGCAACGCCCCGTATATTTCAACATCCGCCCTGACCCGGCTCAGAGGAGATATTAAATCCCTGTCCCAGTTAGCTGGCACTAATAAATGCATATTTACTTCACTTTATGGCCGGACAAAGTATCAAGCAATATTCTACCTGGAGATAGTTCCTTCGTCAAGCCCAAAAAAACTTTCTAATCTGGCTACTGTGGATATTTTACCAACCCAGTTCTACATCCTTCGACCGATTGTAGCCATATTATTTATACTTTGAGTCTTGTATTTGCCAGATCTCAAAGAATAACTTGTCGCCAAAGGTTAGGCTTGGTAATATACTATACGGAGAATTAACGTTTGTCAATAGGGGAATTCAATTTCCCCACTACCAATCAGACGGAACATTACATAATGTAGAAAGGGTTGACTATTGAGCGAGGACATCATGGATCTAAAGCAGTTACTTGAACTTCCTGCCCGTGAACTGCCGGGGAAAACCGCCCTGATACTTAACAACCGCCGGATAAGCTACCGCGAACTAGACGAGACCGCTAACCAGATCGCGAATGTCCTTATCGACGGGGGTCTGATACCCGGTGAGCACGTTGCTATCCTGATGTCCCATAGCCCGGAATGGGTCAGTCATTACTTCGGGATTATCAAGGCGGGCGGCGTGGCCATACTGCTCAGTCCGGCCCTCAAGGCCCCGGAGCTCCGGGCCCTGCTGCTCGAGTCCGATACCAAAGTCCTGGTCACCGAAACCATCATGTCCCGCATTCTCCTCAACCATGACCCATTATTGGGGGAGACCCTACAAATCCGGGAAACCGATAGCTCCTCTTACCTGGCGACACTGTCCGCCAGTTCCACCACCCCTCCTGATATCGAAATTAACCGCGACGCCCCAGCCACAATTATCTACACCTCCGGCGTGCTGGGCCGGCAGAAGGGGGTCGTCCATACCCATGCCTCGCTGCTGGGAACCCCCCGAATCATCTCCGCCGGTATCGGGCGCGGCCGCGATGACGTGGTCATCGACCCGGTTCCCTTCTTCTACCTGCTGGGGCTGAGCGAGCTTCTCTTCGGCACGATACTCGAGGGGGGCACAGTGGTGATTATCCCCAACTTCACCCCCCGCACCATCCTGGAGACGATTACCCACGAACAGGGTACTATCCTCTACGGCGTCCCCGCGATGCACAACGCCTTGGCAATGCTGCGTGACGATATTATCAGAAGCTACGATCTGAGTTCTCTGAGGGTGGCCTCCACCGCCGGGGCCAAGACCTCAACCCATCTCATGACCAGCCTCCAGGAGAAGTACGAGATGACCCTCTGCGAGACCTACGGCCTATCCGAACTGTCTGTCGTCGCCATGAGCGACCTCAGTAACCACCGCCTGGGTACGGTCGGCAAGCCGCTGGGTGATTTGAAAATCATCGGTGACGAGGGCCACAAGGTGCCCCCGGGGGTCATCGGCGAAGCGGTCGTCCGGGTGCCCTGGGCGATGAAGGAATATTACAAGGCCCCGGAACTCACCCGCGAGGTCTTTAAAGACGGCTGGTTCTATACCGGCGATTCGGTCAAGATAGATGACGACGGCTACGTCGAGTATATCGAGAAGAAGTCTTTTATCATCGTTACTCCCGCCGGCCTCAAGATTTCCCCCTGGGAGGTCGAAAACCTGCTGTTGAGTCACCCCGCTATCGCCGAGGCCGCCTACGTGGGCACTAAAAACAGTGCCGCCGAGCTCATTCCCACCGTCTTCGTCGTGACCCGGGAAGGCGAAACCACCACTCAGGAGGATTTGACCTGTTTCTGCAGCCAGTACCTGGCAGACTTCAAACTGCCAAAGCGCATTAAATTCGTTGACAGCATCCCCAAGACCGGCTCCGGTAAGATTGACCGCTACCGCCTCCGCGACGATGGCTAGCCAACCACCCATCAACCCGACGGCTAGTGTTCCGTCTCCACCCAGAGGCTATCGCCGTCGGTGACAAAATCGATGCTGCCGTCCCGGTCAGTACGGTAAATGTTGGCCGCCCCCAGACGCTCCTGCAGCCGTATCAGCACCTCCGGGGCGGGGTGACCGTAATCATTATCGGCCCCGACCGAGATAACGGCAACCTGAGGGTTGACCACAGCCAGAAACTCGGGCCGGGTAGAGGTCGCCGAACCGTGATACCCCACCTTGAGGACGGTGCTTTCCAGCTCAGCACGGTTATATATCAGCGCCAGCTCCGCCTGCCACATCAGGTCAGCCATGAAAAGGAAGCTCTGCTCCCCCGCCTCAAGCCGCAGGGCCACCCCATTGTTATCAACGTCGGACTCGGTTCCCGACAGCCGCGAGGCGGGCGGATTAATGACCTCGACAACGACCTCTTCACCCAGTCTTATAAACTGCCCCGCCCGGGCCAGGGTAGTTACGGCATCGCTCGCCTCGACCCGCTCCCGCCACTCAGTATACAGTGTCGAGCGGTAGTCCAGGTCAGGTAGAGCACCCGGCGAACCTGGTAGCGTTCGAACAGCTCCAACAGCCCGCTAATATGGTCGGCATTAGGATGGGTCAGTACCACCAGTTCAATCGTCCGATCCCAGAAGGGCATAATGCGCCCCAGTTCCTCAATCAAGAGCTGCGGACTGGGCCCGCCGTCAATAACGACCTGCTGGTGCCCCCGCTGAATCAGGATGGCGTCGCCCTGTCCCACGTCGAGGACATGCACGTGCAGGTTACGGTCAGGCATGGTCAGCACCACCGTCCATAACAGGACGGCCGCCACTATCACCGGTGGCCAAGCCCACTTCGGGGGCAATTTACTCATCGACCGTCAC
>Ga0272441_10013588_pt1 | contig 11682 bp, 10 predicted proteins | sample SSMProp6N_FD_193582 | JGI IMG/M metagenome (GOLD analysis project Ga0272441, IMG submission 193582) | Marine sediment archaeal communities from Little Sippewissett salt marsh, Falmouth, MA, United States - SSM-Prop-6N | ecosystem: Environmental > Aquatic > Marine > Wetlands > Sediment ... | reverse complement strand
AAAATCATTCGCGATCTGGCTGAAATTAAATCAAGGGAATTAGGACTTGGAATATTTACCACGGATTTGTCATCCCTCAGGGAATATTCAAACCTTGGCTATAATCTGATTGCCTGTGGCATTGATGTACAGTTGCTCAATTCCGGGGCAAGGCAGCTTGTCAGGGCAGTCAAAAACTCCCTGAACTGAATGCCACTTTGCTGCTGATGGCTGCCCGATGCATTCTAAAAGCCCTCTGATGGCTTAAGAACGAAAAAGAGAATTCAACAGCAAGATGGAAAAGAGCTTAAACAATGTAACGCTCAACTCCCCGCCAACGGGCTCCCGAAGATGCCCACGGCCAGTTCAGCCCAAATCAACAGGAATACCAGAAGCAGGATAAGGATATAGGCGAATCTTTTTTGAGGACTGGCGGTTCGCCTGAGAAAAAAGCTCATCCCGAAACCCACCGACAGCAACAACAATCCCATTACCAAAAAATCTCCTATAGCCCAATTTACCTGATCGCTGAATTGCATGGCGATGAGTGGGATCAGCAAAAGCAAGAGGGACGCAATGGGCAATACATAAGCATTTTTGGTCATGGCGGGTATGTTTTAATCCGTATCTTCCTCTAAATTAATAAATTGAGACTTGAAAATCATTCTTTTTTGCATCTTTTTCGTAAGCTACTTAGGTACGAGGTATTGAATCATGGACAACAGAGACCATAGGTTTACAACCATCCTGCTGGGCGTACTTCCAGTGATCACCGCAGCCCTGGGCGGGGCTATGATGGTCTTTTCCAGCTATGACGATTCCCCAGGCGGTTCCCTGCTGGGGTTGGCAATGATCTTATTGTCCATATATTGGGTCGTTAAGCGTAAATGACGAAAGTGCTTTTGGGGATATCCGATATCCTTCCAGGGATATTATAGGTTTTGTGAAGTAATTGCCTTGTTGGGTCTCTAATATCCCGAGAAAAAAGCCGGCGATCGACTAATTCAGGTTGAGTTGCTGATAGAAGGTATAGCGCAACTTCCATTTGTCCTGTTCCTTAAACAAGAAAAAAATCGGGACGGCGTCATCCCCTAATTGGCGAAAGACCGCTACATCCTTGAAAACAATGGGCCTGGAGATCTCGATGGCACGGCCATCACGATTGCGGGTAATCGCCATACTGGTCAGTTTTTCGGGGTCGAGAACTTCCCTTGCTGATTCCCCGATGCGGGAGCGAATACTATCGAGTTCGGCTTGCGTCACCAATGCCCTGAACGAGTCCTCTGTAATGCTGGAGGGGTGATGGACCCCCTCGAAGATGGAGTCATACACCAATAGCTGCTCCCATGCAGGCTCTACCATCGTTTTATAGTAGATACGGTTCTGGTCATTGATATCCCTGTAATAATCGTTCAGGACATCATACCACACTTCATGTTCGGCCTCTGTTTGGGTGTTTTGCCTAGAAGCACATGAACCCATGATCCCTCCTAGCAATGCGAGATAACAAAGGGCTAGTAATGTCTTGGGCATGAATCCTAAATGTGTAGTGCGGTTCTAATGTAAGAAATTTAAGCCTATTCAATCATGGATTGAATGAATCTGCCGAAAGTAAGGGATGTCCCCATATCCCGTCCTTTTTGAGTGAGTTTCTCATTCCTTTTCAGCCGAAAGGTTCGCTCGTATGTCCCTTAGGGCAGCGGTCCAGTCCACATTGCAGATACCCCCTTCCCTGGCCCCCCATTTCCAGGCCACTTTTAGCATCATGGCCGCAGACACCGGGTCATTGATCAGGGAATCCCGCAGGGCAAAATACTCAAATAATGACGCCGCCTGCCGGTTGATGTATTGGATTTGTTCTGCATTGTCCTGCTGTCCGTATTTTAGAATTGCCCGGTTTTCTATGCAGTCGTAAAAATCCGCCATTTCCTTTTCAGAGGCATTCTGCAATGTCTTAGCTTCTTCATTCAGCTCCTGGCCAAAGGAGTTTGTAAGCGTTGTCAAAAAGACCGTTAGATAAACAAAGGATCGTATCACAGGGGGCTTCCGTTTAGTTATTCGGGTAACTTTTCCATAAAGTTATAAAACATTGGCCTTCTCCCCTGCCCTGATCCCCCTTTTTTGATCTGAAGCCGGACCCGGGATATTCAAAATTCGAAAGGCTTCATAGTTCAGATAGTTCCTGAAAGCGCGGTACCCTGCGTCCTGATGACACGAATTCTTTGCTTATCTTGTAGTAATAATGGATCCGTTTCACGGCTTGAATAACGATTTTTTCTTAAAACCCTGGATTATTTATGAAAGCACATCCCTTTTTTGATTTGACCAACAAAACTGCAATTGTCACAGGCGGTGGTAACGGAATAGGCAGAAGCGCATCTGAAACCCTGGCTGCATTTGGGGCAAATGTTGTGGTTTCCGATCTCCGCCCTGAGGATGCCGAAAACGTGTGCCAGGGCATCAAAGAACATGGTGGAAAATCCATTGCAGCTTCCTGCAACGTCACCGTTGATGAGGACCTGAAAAACCTTGTACATAATACCATGGAAGCGTTTGGAAGCATTGATATCCTTGTGAACAATGCCGGAGGCGGAGGAGCAGGAAGAGAGAATCCCTTTAATATTACTCTGGAAGACTTTAAATGGGTCTTTCAACTTAATGTTTTTAGTGCCTGGCGCTTGTCCCAGCTATGCGCCCCGGAAATGAAAAAGGGCGGCTATGGTTCGATAGTCAATATTACTTCCATGGCCTCTATCAACAAAAGCCCCAATATTAGTGCCTATGCCAGCTCAAAAGCAGCACTAAATCACATGACGGCTAATCTGGCGCATGATTATGGGCCCTTTGGGATCCGTGTAAACGCCGTTGGGCCGGGAGCTACCAAAACCCAGGCTCTGGCAAAGGTCCTGACTCCTGAGATCGAATCCAAGATGCTGTCAGGAACCCCGATCAAAAGGCTGGGCGAGGTTGAGGATATTGCCGGGGCTATCCTTTATTTCGCAGCTCCGGTATCCGAATGGGTAAGCGGCCAGGTCCTGTTTGTGAATGGAGGGGGAGTACAAACCCTCGACTAGCACCAATGGCAGTGAAGATATCGCCCGGCCAGACCCAATTTCATCGATGTGAATTGATCAAACCCCAAAGGTATCCCGGACCCAGGCATATCCACAGTAGTTCACCTTTTTTATGTATTTTGAATGCTCGCAATCCTAATTGAATGAAGATACCTCAAGGAAAATTCAACGTCCCAATCTGGCTGGCAGGCCTTATTCTGGGTGTTTGCCTTCAAGGGGTTCAAAGTCAGGAAGTAAGGGACTCGATTTCGACCCAGAGGGATACCCTTCCGGTTCTGGCGGGTATACCCTATAACGAGATCCTTATTGAAGCAGGGGAATCCCACATTCAGGCGATCCGCATAACCGAATCCCTGATCAGCCCGGAAAGGATTACCTCTGAGAACAAGCGCAATGACTCCCTGCTCGTGCTAATCGATAGTGCACTCTCGCGAACATCCCAAATAGACTACCAACAGCAGAGCCAGCGATTTCTCACCAATGAAAGGAATTACTGGAATACTGCCAACGACCACATCAAATCTCAGAAAAACAGGTTGTCTGAATTGATTCGAAGCCTGCAAGACCAGCAGGAACAATTGCAGTCGGAACTTGGGAGATGGGAGATCACGAAGCAACAAGAAGACTCCTCCTATGCCTTTGACAACATTTCCAGGGTTATTGACACCACCCTGGTTACGCTGGGGGAAGTCGCCTCTCAGATCGAAGATCGCACCGAATTGCTCATTGCTCCCCTTAACCGCACCATCCGTACTGAAGTGGAAGTGGAATTGCTGATGGAGAAGATTAAGGCGGCCCTCCTTGAAAAAACATCACTGACATTTTCAAGGAAATCACCACCTCTTTTTACCAGCGGGTCCTCAGTGAGGACCTGGTCCCAAATGCGCAGCATCATAAGGGAATCCCTCCGGTCAGAATGGAATGCCGTTGTATTCCATTTTGATCAGAACAAAAACACCTATATCCTTTTTCTGCTCTTTGTTATAGGGATCATTGTGCTCTTTTCCTGGATAAAAACCCGGTTAAAACTCCTGAAAGATGAAAATCTGACCTACTACCAATCCACCTTAAAACTAATTTTGCAGCGCCCGGTATCAGCAGGCCTGCTCTTTGGCCTTTTCTTTTCGGTAGCCTTTTTTCCCGTACGTCCGCCATTGCTCCTCGACCTGATCATACTCCTGTTGCTGCTGCCACTCATGGATATTGGTCTAAAGCTCAGCGCCAGGCGCGTGCACGGGTACCTTTGGAGTTTTGCAGTGTTGTTACTGCTGATTTTGGGAATGCGTCTGATCCCTACAGATACCTACCTGCAGCGATATGCTCTTCCCATCCTGGGCGTTTTGGAGTTGATCATGCTCTACAGGCTGTACAAGCATCCGGATATCCTGTTATTGCCTACGCGCACACTGACCCGATTCGTGCGTCTTCTGGTGATGCTCCACCTGTTGCTCGTTTCAGTTGGGTTGGTCCTGAGCGTATTGGGTTATACGGCGTTTGCCAGAATTGTAATGGAGTCCTTCCTGACCAATACCCTGGTGGGCGTACTGCTTTTCATTTGTTCCATAATCGTGATAGGCGGTCTTCAATTTTTAATCAGCAGCCAATATACTGACAGGTTTCGCGTGATACGGGACAATGAGGAATATTTGAAGGATCTCGTCTCGAGGATTGTGGTCATCGGAGTTACCCTTTTCTGGCTTGATGCCATCCTGAGGATCTTCTATTTAAAGAATTCGGTTTATGCATTTGGCAGGGAGGTATTCACCCGGGAGCTTTCCCTGGGCTCCATGTCCTTTTCTCTCGGGAAGATCCTGCTTTTTTTCATTATCATTTGGGTTTCCATTATCCTCTCGAGAGTCATCAAAATGATCCTCAGAAAGGATGTCCTTGACAGACTGCCGTTAAAAAAGGGGATCCCGAGAATGATTACGGCAATCACACAATTTTCCCTGATTACCATAGGTTTTCTTATGGCCGTTCGGTCCATTGGCATGCCGTTAGACCAGCTGACCATCATATTCAGTGCTTTTAGTGTAGGCATCGGTTTTGGATTGCAAAACATCTTCAACAACCTGGTCTCCGGGGTGATTCTGCTCTTTGAGAGAGAGGTACAGATTGGCGACATTATTGAAGTGGGAAATTTGATGGGCAAAGTACAGTCCATGGGGATCCGCTCCAGCCATATCCGGACCTTTGAGGGGGCAGAGGTGATCGTACCCAATGGGCAGCTGATCTCCAAAGAAGTGGTGGACTGGACCCTTTCCGATAAATCAAGGCGAATTGAAATTATCTCCGGGGTCGCCTATGGGTCAGATGTGCACCTGGTCAAAGAACTGCTCATGCAGGTAATCAATGAGCATCCGGACATCAAGCCAGATCCCGAGCCGCTGGTGCTCTTCAATGCCATGGGGGAGAGTTCCCTGGACTTCAGGCTGCTTTTCTGGACCGACCAATTTGATCAATGGCTGCGTATCCGCAGCGAGGTAATTTTTGCGATTCACGATATTCTTTACAAAAACAAAATCACCATCCCTTTCCCTCAGCGGGATTTGCACCTGAAATCGGCGGACCCGACGATCTTCGGACCAAAGGCCCAGGACTAGCCTGCGGAAGGAATAAAGGTAAAAGCCGCGTAGCTGAAAAACTCAATTTTTGTTGAGTTTTTCAGTTCTTCTCCCAGTGAGATATCCCAGATAAAAAGGTACAGCCAGAATAATGATCAGCACCAGGATCAGATAGAACAGTGTACTTTTCCACATCCGATGGATTTCTGCAAAAGCGTTTTTAACCCCGATATCGGCAATCTCCCGGGCTTCCTGGCCCAGGGCCAGACGTTCCCGAAGAATCAATGTATCAAGGGCGACCCGTTCGCGCATGATGATTAAATCCAGGGCGGCCCGTTCACGGGCAAGGCCTATCATGGTCCGCTCAATCCCTGCATTCAACTCGGAAAAAATGGGATATACCGAGTTTCTGAAGTTTTCGATGGCCTCGGAGAGGATTTCCGGTGAATTTGACGCCACGTCAGCCAGTCTTTCCAATTCATATTCCACGGAGGCAAGCCGTACTTCCAGGGGAACGGAGTCCAGACCCTGATCCTTTAAAAAATAACTGGTCTGCCAGGCAAGCTTCCTTCCTGCTACGTCCGCGCCAAAGTCAAAGCGGTTCGTCGCATCGGCCACCACCTCGGAAAGCGTGCCAACGGTCTTTACGGCAGTACTGTCAGGAAGTTCCTTGAACGACAGATAGGACTCCCGGATGGGGGTATGTCGAAATTCATTTTCGAGCCCTAACGGGTGTTCCCGTGCATAGCGCTCCACAAACTCCTTGTATTGGGGAAATTCCTTTTTATTCAGGACGGTGGCGGCAATACCCTCAACCCTCCGGGCATTTTCTTCAACCGCAGCCATGGCCACCGAACCCCACGGCCCGAAGATGGTATCCGCTGTGGAGGGAACAAACAGATTCCGCATCTCCTCCATATAGGACCAGGTATCCACCAGGGCAACACGGGGAAGGGTTTGAAAACTAACTTTGCTCAGGGCCGTTGCGGTCTGAATTTTCCACTGCAGGGCGTTCTTCTGTATATCGGTACGGCCCTCTGCCTCTTCCATAATGCTGTCTGCAGCAATCTCGGTTCGGAGGAGGGCTTCTTCCGCAAAAGCCTGGATCAGCAACCTGGTATTGAGGTCATTTACAGACAGGGGTTGCTGTTCGCTTTCGATCTTCACCAGGGAGCAAGAACTTATTAGGAGGATGATTCCCACTGCCCCCGGAAGCCAGCTCCACCCCTTTGCCTGACTTAATCTTTTAACTGTTTTATTCTTAGGGTCAATATGTGATCCAAACATCTTCTGTTACAGGATTTTTGGGTTAATAGATCATTCGATAAAAAGGGCACCACATAGTGGTTTTGAGAAATGCATTTTTGCCTTCCTAAAATAATGAAATAATATGTTAGATATCATCCGGGAGGTACTGATTCTTATGACCCACCTCCGATATATGGCCGAAAAGAGATGACAGGTTTTGGGGTAAGTTGCCGAAGGAAATAAAGCCCAAATTGTAATGAAATAATACGTGTCCTGAATTGAAAAGCCCGGCATGGTGTAGCCGGGCTAAGTTCACTTCACTCTTAATTTTGCAGAAGCCTCAATTTGCATCCAACACCTTCCCCGATCCCTCAATACTGGTTTCGATCGTCGGATTTCCCTTGTAGTAGACACTCCCGCTTCCCTCAATAAGAACGGTGAGGGCATTGGTACAATACACCTCGGCATTCCCCGAACCAATAAGGGTCAGATCCGCCTGAGAAACCTCAAATCCGAACGCCCTAATATCGCCGGAACCTTCATTTACAAGGTCCAGTGAATTAGCCGAGCCCGAAATCGTTACATTTCCGGTGCCGGAATTGTAGAGTGCAAAGGTTTCACTTCCGGACAGGCTGGATGCGGTTATGCTTCCTGTACCGCTATTACTGATACCGGAAAGGCCGGTAGCTGTGATTCTGGCATTGATCTGAATATCCCGGTAGGAATCTCCCTCCAGAAAGACCCGGAGTTCCCCGTTGACCACCTGGGTACGCACCCGGTCAATAATATTGTCATCCGCGGTGATTTCAATGAATTGGGCATCTCCCTGGGTAAGTTCCACATCGATGATTCCTTCGCTACTGATCCTTGTGAATGCGGCTACGTCCCGCTCTTCAGATATGAGATTCCCGGAGCCGGTGATCGTTTCTTTACTGCAAGAGCTGATAAGTGAAAGCAATACAGCTGTTAGAATAATTCTTTTCATGATGATGATTTTTGATTGATGTTTAAAAGTACTCATAACTCGGGATGCAGACATTGATGTAGATCAAGATTTTCCGGAACGAAGTCTGGATAAGGTCTCCGGGGTAACATCCAGGTAAGAGGCAATAATATGGTGTGGGATTCGGTTGAAAAGTGCTCCGTTGTCCAAACAGAAATCATTGAAACGTTCAGTGGCATTCCTGGTTAGGAGTGAGATTTCCTTTTTATGCTTTTCCAGGATGAAATTAATATGCTGTTGATTCCTGAACTCCCCCAGGTCGGGGTATTCTGTGAACAATCCCTCTAACTGGTTTCGCTCCCAAAAAATCAGTCTGCAATCCGTCAGGCATTGACAGTAGATATAGCTTGGCTCATTCCTGTAATAGCTCACAATGGAGGTGTAGAAAAAATCGTTCTCTTTTGAAATGCGGATTGTCTTTTCCTGACCTTCCTGGGTTATTACGAAATGTCGGGTTACCCCTTCCTGCACATAATAAACCTTGTCACATACAGCCCCTTGCTCTATCAGAAACTGCTTTCTCCGGCAATCAACAAGAGTACCTTTGCTCAAAAATAACGCGAGTATGTTCTGCATGTTTTTGATATAGCAGACTACATTACCTACATACAATCCTGGTCCTTTTATAGCACGGACGAATCCCGCATATCGTCACTTGGAATGCTGGGATCATACCGTCTCCACCTCTTTGACCAACTGTTGCTGCACATGGGCAGGCACCGGCTCAAAGGAAAAGAATTCCGATTGGAAGGTGGCCTTGCCCTGTGTTAGCGATCGTAGATCAGAAGAATAGCCATAGAGCTCCGCCTGAGGCGTAGCGCTTTTGAGGATCTGATAGTTATCCAGGCTTTCAACCCCCTGTATGACCGACCTGCGGGACTGCAAATCCGTCATGATATTCCCCACCATCTCCTCAGGCACCTTGACCGTAAGCTGCTGAATAGGTTCCAGCAATTGTGGTTTGGCATTCATAAAGGCATCCTTGAATGCATGGGATCCGGCAATCTTGAAGGAAATGTCATTGGAATCCACCGAATGCATCTTGCCGTCATAGACCATGACGCGAACATCCCGGATATAAGATCCCGTAAGGGGGCCGGCCTCCATGACCTCGAGAATGCCTTTTTTGATCGAAGGAAGGTAGCGAAGGTCAATGACCCCCCCTACTATGCAATTGTAAAAAACGAGCTTTCCACCCCAGGGCAACTCAATTTCCTCCTTGCCTCGGATATTGAACCCTTCTGGTTCAGCCATGCCTTCGTGCCAGGGCTCGATCTTCAGGTGCACCTGAGCAAACTGCCCTGCCCCACCGGATTGTTTTTTGTGCCGATAACTCGCGGTAGAGGATCGTTTTATGGTCTCCCGATAGGCAATTCTTGGCGCTTCCAGCACAACACTTACCCCATAAACGTGCTCCAACATCCATTCTATGGTAGACAGATGCAGCTCCCCCTGACAACCAAGTATCTGTTGTTTCAATTCATTGGAAAAGGCGACGGTTACCGTGGGGTCCTGGCTGTGGATCTTCCGCAAGGCATCACTCAGCTTTTCGTCTTCGTTCTGATTGACCACGGAAATGGCCCTTCTGGTCCTGGGTTCAGGATACACGATGGGTTTAATGGTCACATTCGCATTATGGGCATGAAGGGTGTCGTTCGTTTCGGTGCCTTTCAATTTAAGGGTGGCCCCGATGTCCCCCACCACAAGCTTATTTACGCCGGATCGTTTTTTGCCGTCCATAATAAATAGCTGGTTCAGGGTTTCCGTTTCCTCGTTTCTGGCATTATATAGTTTGTCGTTCACCCTGACCTGACCGGATTTCACCTTGAAAAAGGTCACCTTGCCGACGTTTGGCATCTGTACGGTCTTAAAAACGAACAGGGTTGTGGGTGCCTCCTTCGCAGGAGCGACCGACTTCCCTTCCACGCTCTGTTCGGGTTTCAGATCGGCTGCTGCTGGTGCTACATTGTCTATAAAGCCCATAAGCCTACCGCTGCCCATGTCCTTGAGCGCCGAAACACAGAATACCGGAAACAGCTCATGGTTCAGCATTCCAGCCTTGATCCCCTGACGCATTTCATCCTCCGAGAGTGTCCCCTTTTCAAAGAATAGCTCGAGTAGTTCCTCGTCGTTTTCAGCTGCTTTTTCCACCAGCTCATTGTGCAGCTCGTCTGCCAACTCCTTCTGATCTTCCGGGATGGGGTGTTTTTCCGGCTTTCCCCCTTCCGGTCCGAATTTATACATCTTCATTTTAAGGACATCAATAATGCATTGAGCCCCATCCACGACCAGCGGATACTGTACTTTAACTGCATTATTGCCCACCAGCCCCTTGATCTCGTTGAAACTTTCCTCGAAATCCGCATTCATATGATCAATCTGGTTGACCACAAAGAGGGTGGGTTTGTTGTACTTGTCTATATAATTCCAGATGATCTCCGTCCCGATCTCTACCCCGTGCTGCCCGTTGACCACGGTAACGATGGTATCCGCCACCCGGATTGAAGAAAGGATTTCTCCTATAAAATCATCCAGGCCCGGAGTGTCAATGATGTTGATCTTGTAATTGCGCCATTCGGTATGCAGCGGGGTCGCAAAGACGGAGCTTCCACGCTCCTGTTCAATCTCGTGGTAATCCGATATCGTATTTCCATTCTCTACCGTCCCCCTGCGGTTGATGAGACCTGCTTCGAAGAGCATGGTTTCCGCCAGGGTGGTCTTTCCGCTGTTATGAGCGCCTACAAAGACGATGTTCTTGATGTGTTTTTCGTCAAATACCTTCATGGGTTGTTTACTATTGGTTTGTGTGGATTCTCAGTAATTTAAGGATAAATATAGAAACCTCACACACCCAATAACATGACATTTCCCCATGTTCTGCGTCGGCAGGAAAAAAAATATGATTCTTATTTACAGCAGGGATTCGTCCAGGCCGCAAGGGCTCCCCTAAACGTGGGATCCGGCCATGGCAAAACCCAACAGGCCGGATATATATAACAGGACAAGGATATTAAGAAGTCGTTTCTCCCTGAAAGCTTAAGGGATCCTGAGATGGGGGATTTGAATTGGTAAGGCCGTCAGAGGAAGCATCTATCTACCGTCCCTTTCGGAATTTCGCTTATCATCGAGGACAGCGAGTTTGTCATCTTTCCACACCCCGTCTGCGATGACTTTACCGTCTTTTCCGTAGAAAACCCCTTCACCACTGCGCTGGTTATCTTCCCAGTGGCCGACGTATTTCTCCCCATTTGGCCAATAATAAATACCCTCACCGTTGCGCTTGTCATCTCTAAAGGTTCCTTTGTAGTATTCGCCATCGGACCAGTAATAGGTTCCTTCCCCATGCCGCTGGTTGTCCTTCCATTCACCTACGTACCGGCTCCCGGTGTTCAAGAGGGCTACCCCATATCCATTGGCCTTACCGTGTTTAACCTGGCCCACATAGTGCATTCGGCTACCCTTTTTGTTTGTAAAGGTGAGGTATTCCCCAAAGGATTTCTGGGCCAGTTGCCTACGAAGGTGTTGAAGTTCTACCTGGGCCTTCTCAAGGGCAAACCCCAGGGAATCTGCACTCGACTGTGCCCTGAAAGCTAGGTCCTGAGGGACCTGGACAGAATCATTCTCCGCGTATTGAGCGGCCTGGAGGGTTGCCATTTGGTTTTCATACCGCAGCCTGAGAAGCTCCTTTGCCAGGGCCACCCGCATTTCGATGCTGGCATCTTCACTTATTTCTGCCCCCGTGCTTTTGGCTTCATATGCGTTGAGAGCCTCCTGATACCCACCCTGAAGCAGCACGGAGTCAATATCTCTTAGT
>Ga0272441_10013587_pt1 | contig 11682 bp, 11 predicted proteins | sample SSMProp6N_FD_193582 | JGI IMG/M metagenome (GOLD analysis project Ga0272441, IMG submission 193582) | Marine sediment archaeal communities from Little Sippewissett salt marsh, Falmouth, MA, United States - SSM-Prop-6N | ecosystem: Environmental > Aquatic > Marine > Wetlands > Sediment ... | reverse complement strand
TAAAGGAAGCATAGTTCCACAGTGTGCCGCTTACAGCGGAAAAGGCTAACTTCCTGAAGGTATCTATCGATTCGCCAGTCATTAGAGGAAATCCCTTTCCAAAATTCTTCTGGAAAAAACCTGCGGGAGAGCCAGTGCTATGCCCACAAGAAGCCATAGATAGCGAGGATAAGCCCCATGAATGAACATGGCTGCTCCGAGATATCCAGCCACGCCGGATGAAAATGCTCCAACCAGGCTGTTCATATCACGCTCTCCCCATTCCTGCAGCCTGCTATGCACCCTTCTGACTGCCTGAAATACCGATGCCAGAATTGCTCCAAATGCCAATAATCCCAGTATTCCTGTTTCTGCAGCGACCTCGAGGTACAGGTTATGCGGTTCCCGGGGTTCCGAACGCGGATCCAGGCCGATTACACGGGAGTATTCCTGGTAGTAAACCGGATAGTTTTTAACACCCACTCCCAGAATCGGGTGATCCCTGAACATGTGCCAGGCTGACAATACTTCGCTGATCCTGCCGCGGAAGGATACCTCTGCCGAAGACGCTTCACTTCCCTGGGCGAGGTCAGTCAGAGTACTCATACGGTCTGTATAGGTGCTGGGCAGGAGAAGAAACACAATCCAAATTGCGAGGAGTATCAGAATAGTATTCTTTAGTTTCGGAGGATGATAGATAACCAGCACCATTACAGACAGCACAGCAGCTACCGCCCCACCACGGGAAAATGTAAATATAATTGTCATCCCGATAACCGAAGCAGCAAAACCAGCTGTTAACTTCAAAATGCGATTGTTTTCCCGAAGAAAGCGGTTTACGGCAAGAGGAAAAAGAAATACCATAATCTGGGCATAGTAGTTTGGATCTCCAAGCGGACCGGAAATCCTGTTGCCCTCTACCCCCTCGGAAATATTCAGATAGGATGCTGTAGCAAACCCAAAATAATCACTCGAAAAATTTCCTGTAAGATACTGATGTATACTGATCGACCCCATAAAAATACCCGCAAAAATCAATACCCAGATAACACCGCGAAATGTCTCCCGCTTCTGAAGGAGAAGAACGGTCAAGATGGCTATCAAACCATCTTTCCAATAATCGGATACAGCCGATGCTGCGTTTGAATAATCCCTTCCATGCAGAAGTGAACCAAAAATAACCAGGCCGTATGCAGCAATCATCACTGTTACACGCTGCCACCCATTCGGCAGCCTCTTAAGAATCGCCCATCGTGACATGATGGAAAGAGCAAGCAGCCCAACCATACCTTTGGCAATGGATGGAACCCCGAAATTATGCACCAGCACATCAGAAAGCCGTATATAGGTAATGAATACAAAAAGCAGCAAACCCTGCTCAGGATTGAGGAATGTCAGCGCGGCAAATATCAATCCTGCCGGGAGCGCAAGCAGGAAGATGTGCTCAAAATGGCCTACCCCCATGCCTATCGCAGTTCCAGTCAACACCGCGAATGTTGCAAACACAAACGGCTGCTGGTTTTCTCTTGCCTTCATTCTGATTTGTTCCAACATGGTCCAGAATCCCCTGGGCGCCTTGCGCTGCCAGTGAGTATCCCTCCTTCTCTGATCTATCCGATTTCCTCAAGCTGGTTTTCTGCTCGCTCCGCTGCTTCCAGACCTGTATCACCGGGTTGTATTTCGGCAATACTTACGTATGGCCGCAGATTGATGAACTCATCCAGTATTTCCATCCGCATCGGATTCACCAATGTGGATCGAATACGTTCCATGGTTCGCAGCGCAGCATCCCGGCCGGTTGCAGGGAGAATAAATATGAAAGTTGAATCATCCCATCGTCCGAGAATATCATTCCCCCGGACCTGATCTTTCAGAACCGCTGTGATCTGCCGCAGCAGCTGTTGGAGTACGCCAAGCGGCGCAGAATCGATCATCTCTGCAACAGCATTGAACCTGATCATGCCCAGCGATACCACCTGCTCCGGATCAATACTGGCAATTTCATTGAAAATCCGCTCTATGTGCTTTCGGTTGAATACATTCGACACAGGATCCATATTCAGCCTCTGGCGGTATGCATCAAGAGGTATTCGGATCTCTTCACGTACTATGGCAAGCGCAGCTCCCAGAACCAGCCCAAGAACAATTGCGATGGCTCCGTCACGCACAGGTTTGGGAGAAATCGGGATCAAAGGAATAACAGCAGGATCCAGGGGCTGAATATCATAGACCTTATAAAGTTCTGTAATTGCCAGAATTGCATTTCCGCCGACTTTGTTCGTTATGGCTGCAACCAGCTCCGGATCAGGTCCGGTTACCGTAAGGGATAGAATATTGGCATCCGGTAAAACAACCGTGGAACGGGTGTATTCTTCCAGTTCCATCGGGTCAAGGCCCATCTCTCTTAAAGTATCTTCATAAATCCGCTGGCTGTTCAGGAATTCCGCGTACGTCTGGGTTATGGACCTTTTATCGAGCGCTTCCAGACTGTTCAACGCTACCTGATCTGCACCGGTTAACGAGGCACTGGGGCTGACCGAAAATGTTGCAGTCGTCTGGTACATGGGAGTGGCAAAATATGCAGCTGCAAGCGCTGCATTAAAAGCAAACAACACCGTTAACACAATGATCCACCACCCTCTTTGAAGCATTTTTACATATAGCTTAATTTCCATCACTCAACTCCCATTACTGCTTATCAATCAATCCCTCAAGGAGCTCCGATAATCGGAGGGTATTGTTATGTATGTTGAATTCTTCTGAAACAACTTCTTTCGCCGTGGAAGCCAGCTCAACAGCCAGGGCAGGATCATCCTGCAGCATCATAATTTTTTCTTTCAGGGCTTCAGGATCTCCAGGTGGAACCAAGAAGCCGCTTTTCTCATGCTGAATAAGCTCTGGAATTCCTGAAAGCGAAGAGGCTATAACCGGTACCCCGGTCGCCATGGCTTCCATCAAACTGACTGGAATTCCTTCCATCTTTCCAGAACATTCGACAACGCTTGGCTGAACATAACAATCAGCTTTCTTTAAATATGCAGCCACTTCTTCCTCAGTTTTTGGACCCGCCAATCCGACGTGTTCCTCAAGCCCGGCAGCCCTGATCTGGGATAACAATGATGTACGCAGCTCGCCAGCACCAATTATTGTGCATTGAAATGAAACACCCTCTTCTTTTAATATCCGTGCAGCTTCAATCAGGAATTTTTGTCCTTTATAGGGCTGAAGCGAACCAGTTGACAGGATCCGGAAATTTCCATTTTTCCGTTCTCTTTTGGACGAGTACTTCTCTGGAAACACTCCACAATGGATTGTCGAACACACCGGCACTACCCAATCCCCTATCTTTTCCTCGAGAAATTTTCGATTAAAATCAGAGATCGTAATGATGTGTGCTGCCTGCAGCAGTTTCGTTTGAAGCATCGCCCGCTCTACAAATATGTCATGCGCATGGACCGTTACAACATACGGAATTGAATAGAAGCTGTTGATGATCCAGGCCGCAAGCGCAGGATGTGTTGCATAATGAGCATGAATTAACTCCACTCCTTCATCCTGCATTTTTCTTCCAATAGATACAGCTTTCGGAAAGATCAGAAGACTCCGCACCAGGAATTTCCTGGAGGATAGATTTCCCCGAATCATCTCTGTAAAAACGTGCATATAGTTGAAGGGAGTCTGGATAAACTGCAGGATATTCGCAAAAATCGTTTCCATAGAGAAAAACGCGGTTTTACGCACCTTTCCCAAAACACGTTCTGCTTCCGGGTGAATCACCTGCTGTTTCTGATGAATCAAAGGATAGACCCGGATTTCCCATCCAAGTCGTTCCATCTCCACCATTTCTCTCAGGATAAATGTCTCCGGAAGATGAGGAAAGCGGGACATTATATAGCCAATCGTTCCCTTCCCCATATTCCTGGTTTTCCCGTCCCTCATTTCGCTCCCCGCTGTTTCAGAACACTCGGGATCGTCCGAAGCAGGATGATGAAGTCCAGGAGAAGAGAACGACGGGAAAGATACGCAATGTCCAGACGGACACGTTGGTCATAGAATAAAGATGCCCGGCCAGTTATTTGCCATAACCCGGTCAATCCCGGGATTGCATCGAGGCGTTCCGTTTGCCAGAGTTCATAGTTTTCCGCACGAAAGGAAGTCGGTCGCGGGCCTACCATGCTCATCTCACCCTTCAGGATGTTAAACATCTGGGGGAGTTCATCCAGGCTTGTTTTGCGCAGCAGCCTCCCAATCGAAGTTGCCCTGGGATCATCTGAAATTTTAAAATCCGGCCACTCCAATTCATTCAGGTGCCGGTATCGGGCTTTCAGCTCCTCCGCATTATGCACCATCGTCCGGAACTTATACATCTGGAACCTTTTACCTCCCCTGCCTGTTCTTTCCTGGGTGAATATTACAGGTCCCTCAGGAGAAGTCAGCTTAATCAAGGCAGCAATTATTAATACAAGGAACAGCCAGAATGGAGCGGTTACAAGGACAAAGAGAATATCTCCCAGGCGTTTGAAGAAACAATACGTCGTCCCGGTGATCAGCCTTTTCGAGGGATCAAAAGCCTCAAACCATGCTGGTACCTGATAATTAATTGAATTTCTTGCTTGTATTCTTTCCATGAGAAGGTTTCCCAACTGGTATAGGCATTGTTAATGATTCGTTTCCGGCAGCATGGTACCTGGAACAAATTCTGTCCGGTTTCCAAGGTTTTTTTCGGCTTTGGTTATCAGGTCATCGAAGGTTATTGCATCATCAGGAAATGCTGCAGTGCCGTAAGATATCGTGATCCCTTTTCTTTTAGCGAGTTCGAAAATACCTTCTGCCATGGATGATGCCCCGTCGGATGGTGTCTCAGGACATAGAACAAGATAGGAAAGGTTATTATCGTCATTCCTGATAATCGTATCTGATCTGCGCGTATTCTCAGCAAGAAGCTTCCCAACACTGGCTCCCACCATTCTGCTGACTCCGTATTGCTGAATCTCCTGTATCAACGTCTGGACCTCTACACTGCCATTACCTCTTTCAGGTTTTATCATTACCAAAGACAGAGGGTGCTTATATCTTCGGCACCGGCTGATTTCTTTATCAATTTCCTTTCGGGCTTTCGATGCCTCAAGGACTCGGTCCTCAAGTCCAGGGAAAAACACCTCATCCATGAACGCTTCCATGCGATAGAAAAACCGCATGGTTCTCGTTGTCAGTATGATTCCTAGTAAAAGGAATAAAATCTCGCTGATCGTTGCGTATGTATTGACCTCTCCAAACAAGCCGCCATCGGAAAACAGAGTCGTCCGCAGAACAAGATAGATCAATACGGCAAATGCACAGTGCAGGATTAATCCACTGTCTTGTTGAATTGGGAATATGACGATCTTCACGATAAAAAGAAGAATCAATAAATAAAGGAAATTATGAACTGCAACAATTTCAAACCCGGCAAGGTACTGCAACCTCTCAAAATTAAAAATTCCTGAGAGAAAGGCCACAAGGATTATCAGCGATATACGAAATGAAATTGCTACGGACTTATTCATAAAAACCTGTACCAGAAATACCAGTATTCCTATCCAGAAAACAATATATGAACTTAAAAAAATGGTATCATGATTCGTTTGATGCAAGACTAAATACATCGTTAAACCATGAAACCTGCCTCCAGGCGTTACACAAGTCTTATTTTTAATAACATAATGTTAAAACCTTAAACAATCAGCCTTATATCTCTAAATAATTCCCTGGGAATTCACATTATGTCTATATTATTCAGGAGAATTTCAGGAAGAAAAACAGCGTTCGATGTGTATCAAACAATATGAGCCGGCGGCTTTCTGTTTACATAAAAGAGGAGTTGCATCAAGCAGATTCAATTATTTACTTTAATAGACATCGGAAAAAGGGCGAAGTTTATATCCTGATTGGATATTTATTCTAAAGTACCCTGATCGTTTTTTTCACTATGTACGGTTTGTATTGAAGTTTTTCAACCTGCCTGTCGCAGCCTGTCAATAATTTCCTCTGTAATCTCCTCCACCGGCGAGCTTATATCGACCACCCATGCATCCTGAGGCTCTTCCAGGATATCAAACTGTTCCTGCAGCATGTCCGGTTTCAAAGAATTCCCTTTACGCGAGGACATTCGTGACAAGATTAAATCGTGATCCCCTTTAAGGAAAACAACCTGAACTCCGTGATTCCCCGTCAGCAACCTCTCACGGAAGCGTTCCATCAATACAGATGCTGCAAGGATGCCAGGCTGTCCAGCCTCCAGGCAAGCGGCGATCAAATCATGCAGTGTTTCCAGCCAAGGCGCACGATCCGAGTCCTTTAATGGGGCCCCGCCTCGCATCCTGCTTACATACTCGGGAGGGTGGTAGTTATTGCCATCAAAGAACGCCCAGCCAAGCTTTTTTGCCAGCAACTTCCCCACAGTTGTTTTTCCACTTCCGGAAACTCCCATCAGTACAAGGAAATGTATCTTTCCTGCTGCCATTCATATCTCCTGTCTATTACTCGTTACAATACTTCCTGCTGCATAGTTTACAATACCTTTAGTTTTCTGGTTACCCTTATACACTTTATTAAGATCATTACCACGGGAAAATATATCGGAAAACTTCCTTTTTATGTTACATTTTACCTTATTCTCCATTTTTTTCTCTCGTTTTTCCAACAGACCACTTCAAAGTTTTAATCATTAAAGGAAATAGATTGACAATGATCTTGCAATGTGCTAAACTGCGCTGAATTAGTTATTCCAGCTGCAGCAGGAAAGATTGCGAGAATGCCATGCGCATGATGCATAAGAAGAATAACCCGCAGACTCAGAAGCCGCTCACATACGCCCCTCCACCTGGGTAGATGAGTTTACGGGTACCTGCATATCGGTCCCAGACCAGTCTCCCAAAGGAGACTGGATTTTTTTTATCTTGTAAGAGTGTCTGAAAGGAGCAGGGAAAACAATATGGTTGATCAACTCAAATCATCTGTCATGGAAGCCTTTCCAGAAGAAGTACTAACCTCCAAAATTAAGGGCCCGGTCTACATCGATGACACGACCTTGCGTGATGGAGAACAGACCGCTGGTGTTGTTTTTGCCAACGAGGAGAAACTGCATATCGCACGTATGCTCGATCGTATCGGAGTCCATCAGATAGAAGCCGGGATACCGGCCATGGGTGGCGATGAAAAAGCTGCCATCACCGAAATCGCCCACCTCGGACTATCCGCAAGCGTCCTTGGCTGGAACAGAGCGGTGATCAGTGACATCAAACACTCGCTGGAATGCGGTGTGGACGCAGTAGCGATTTCAATCTCCGCATCCGATATCCACATCCAGCATAAGCTGGGAAAGGACCGGCAGTGGGTGTTGAATTCTGTCAGCAAGTCTGTCAAGTTCGCCAAAGACAACGATCTTTACGTATCTGTGAATGCCGAAGATGCTTCCCGCTCTGATCCTGATTTTCTGATTGAATTTGCCCTGAATGCGAAAGAAGCAGGCGCTGATCGTTTACGCTACTGCGATACGGTCGGCATCCTTGACCCGCTTCAGATCTACAAACGTGTAAAAGCGGTTGTTGATGCAGTTGATATAACCCTTGAAATGCATACACACAACGACTTTGGCATGGCAACAGCCAATGCCATTGCCGGCCTGGAGGCTGGAGCGACCTATGTAAATACTACAGTTAATGGACTTGGTGAGCGCGCCGGCAATGCTTCCCTGGAGGAACTCGTAATGGCACTGCGTTATACCCGCAGCGTGGAAATGGATATCCAGACATCCCTCTTCCGGGAACTTTCAGAATACGTTGCCCTTGCCTCTGGCCGTTCAATCCCGACCTGGAAACCGGTTGTTGGCGGCAATTTGTTTGTATACGAATCAGAAGGCCGGGCCAGTGGAGTAGTGGAAGATCCCACAACGTATGAAATGTTCCTTCCTGGTGAAGTTGGCCTGATGCGCCGATTCAGCGTTGGAAAATACTCAGGCAGAACTGTTGTAAGCCGCAAACTTCGTGAACAGGGTTACCATGCCAGCAAGGAAGAAATGGACCGGTTGGTACCCATTCTGCGCTCGCGCGCCATTGCTCTTAAACGATCTCTTTTTGACAACGAAGTCGTTGAAGCATATCTGATGCTCAGGGAAAGGAAAATCGCATGAACGGCTCATCAATCCGGTTGCTTGACACTACTCTTCGTGATGGCGAACAGGCCGTTGGTGTGATATTCAGCCCATGGGAAAAACGGCAGATCGCAAGCCTGCTGGCTGCAATCGGGATCCCGGCTGTCGAGGCCGGCTTCCCTGCCCTTGGACCTGAGGAAAAAGCCTGCATCATGGCCGTTGTCGAAGCTGACCTTAAAACCAGCAGCGGGAACAATCTGGATGTATATGCTTTTGCCCGTGCTCGCAAAGAGGATATCCGGGATTCAGCCGACTGCGGCGTATCCAGTGTTGTGATTTCGGTATCAACATCTACCTCTCATATCGAAAGGAAATTCCACAAACAGAAGGAATGGGTATTCGACCACATCCGGGAAGCAGCGGAGGAAGCAAAAAAACTTGGTATGAAATATACAATCAGTGCTGAAGACGCTTCACGCACTGAGCTCCCCATGTTGATTGAATATTTTATCCTCGCCGCTGAACTTGGAGCAGAGCGTGTTCGCTACTGTGATTCCCTGGGCGTTGAGGACCCCTATACCACCTACAAACGTATCAAGTACATCAACCAGGAAATATCACTTCCTCTGGATATGCACATGCATAATGATTTCGGCATGGCCACAGCGAATGCCCTGGCTGGAGTGCGTGCCGGCGCTGGCGGAGTCATAGGCTCTATCGGCGGACTCGGTGAACGTACCGGGAACTCACCTATCGAGGAAGTAACCATGGCACTGAAGCACCTTTATGACGTGGACCTGGGTGTCGACACACCCCGTTTCCGTGAAGTGGCGGAATATGTTGCACAAGCAAGCCAGCGGGCTATCCCTATCTGGAAAGCAATTGTTGGCACCAATGTATTCGCCCATGAGAGCGGCATCCACGCCGACGGCATTCTGAAACACCCCGACAGCTATGAAGCTTTCAGCCCCGATGAAGTCGGCCTGGAAAGGCAGATCGTCATCGGCAAACACTCCGGCACCGCTGCGTTAATACATAAATTTTCAGCACAGTTTGGAATGGAATTGGACCCGGATTCGGCTCAGGCTCTTCTCGAAAAGGTCCGGTCCGCCGCTGTAGAACTCAAACGCCCGCTGTTCACCAAAGAACTCATACTGCTGTATGAAGAACTGCAGCTTCAAGGACATGAATGATGGGACAAACTCTCGCAGAAAAAATATTAAGCAGTAAAGCAGGAACCGACCTGAAAGCTGGAGATTTTTCAGTCTTTTCAGTAGACGTCGTTCTCGCTCATGAAGGAACCGGCCCCCTGGCCGTCGACCAGTTTGAAGCGCTGGGTAAGGATCGTGCAGCCTCCAATGGTCTTTTCTTTTCAGACCATGCAACAGCTGCACCTCGTCGAGAACTGGCAAATGTGCAGCAGCGGATGCGGCGTTTTGCCGCTGAAGCCGGTGCAACTTTCTACGCGCCGGGAGACGGTATCTGCCACCAGCTTGTCGCAGAAGAATGGGCTGCCCCGGGCCTGCTTGTCGTAGGCGCTGACTCCCATACTGTAAGCGCTGGCGCGCTGGCTGCCTTCGGCACCGGGATGGGCTCTACGGATATCGGTGTGGCCCTCGCCTATGGACAGACCTGGCTGCGTGTGCCCGAGACCATCCGGGTTGAGTTTACAGGCACCCTGCCCAACGGTGTTTATGCAAAAGACCTTATCCTGGAACTGATCGGCAGGATTGGTGATGATGGAGCTATTTACAAAGCTCTTGAGTTCGGCGGCCCTGTTATAGACACTCTTCTGATGGACGGCCGTCTGACTCTGGCGAATATGGCGGTCGAGGCTGGAGGGAAGGCAGGTCTCTGTGCCTCAGATGAAATCACCCGGTCCTTCCTTGAAAGCCAGGGACGTGGAAACAGCTTTCAACCTCTTGCTCCGGATCCTGATGCTTCTTATGAACAGATAGTCAAGATCGACGCAGGCAGCCTGTCACCGCGAGTGGCTTTCCCCCACTTCACGGACAACGTCAGGCCTGTTGAAGACGCCGGGGATGTATCAATCGATCAGGTATTCCTGGGCACTTGTACAAACGGACGACTTTCCGATCTTCGTACAGCTGCAGCGATCCTGAAAGGAAAAAAGACAGCTTCCAACACCAGGCTCCTTGTCGGCCCTGCATCTCGTTCGATTTATAAAGATGCTATGAAGGAAGGGCTGCTGGATATCTTCGTGGACTCCGGGGGATTGATTCTGCCTCCCGGCTGCGGCCCCTGTGTGGGTGTACACCATGGCGTCCTGGCTGATGGCGAACGATGCCTGTCTACACAAAACCGGAATTTTAAAGGAAGAATGGGGAATCCGGATAGTGAAATTTATCTGGCTTCTCCTGCAACCGCCGCTGCAACTGCCCTGGCAGGAAAAATCGCTGATCCCCGGGAGGTGATGGCATGAATCCATCTTTCATGTTCCACACCCGAAACTGGAGGCTTTCATGACGGACATCATTAAAAACACCTGCTGGGTATTCGGCGATGGCATCAGCACCGACCATATCACACCGGGCCGCTTCTACCACCTCCGCGGCGACATTCCTGCTCTGGCAGAACACACTCTCGAGGATGCAAATGCGCGCTTCGCTGCCGAAGCCAGGCCGGGCGAGATTGTTGTAGGCGGTAAAAACTTTGGGCAGGGATCATCACGAGAACATGCCGCCCTTGTTATCAAACAGCGCGGCATTCCGGTTGTCCTGGCAAAGTCCTTTGCCCGTATCTTCTACCGCAACATGGTTAATGTGGGTATTATGCCGGTCATTTGTGATACCTCCGGGTTTGAAACAGGCGATAAACTCAAAATAGACCTGGCAAACGGATCCGTCAAAAACATCACCAGAAATACAGAGCTGAACTTTTCCCCCCTGCCTGACATTATGCGCAATATTCTCGCAGAGGGCGGACTTGTTCAATATCTGAAAAAACACAGGGGCTTTGTTGCATGAGCAGTTATGATGCGGTCTTGATCCCAGGCGATGGTATTGGCCCGGAAGTGGCTGATGCTGCCTGCCGTGTACTGGATGCGAGCGGTGTTGATATTCACTGGCAGGTATTCGACGCCGGATTGAAAGCACAGGAAGCCGGGGAAGAGCCGCTGCCGGAAACCCTTGTAAAAACAATTCGCGAAACTGGTGCTGCATTAAAAGGCCCGATTACTACCCCGGTGGGATATGGATTCTCGAGCGTCAATGTTGGCCTGCGGCTGGCATTGGACCTGTTTGCCAATCTGCGCCCCATCCGTTCACTGCCCGGGAAATCCAGCCGTTACGAAAATGTGGACCTCGTAATCGTGCGGGAAAACACCGAAGGCCTTTACATAGCAGATGAAACCTGGCTGGACAAGGACACTGTAATCGCCGCGAAACGAGTCACCCGGGCTGGCAGCTCGCGCATCGCCCGTTTCGCTTTCGAATATGCAAAGAAGCAGGAACGATCGTGTGTTACCACTGTCCATAAAGCCAATATTCTCAAGGAATCCGACGGCTTGTTTCTTTCCTGTGCGAGAGAGATGGCAGCAGGCTACAACGAGA
>Ga0272441_10013586_pt1 | contig 11683 bp, 9 predicted proteins | sample SSMProp6N_FD_193582 | JGI IMG/M metagenome (GOLD analysis project Ga0272441, IMG submission 193582) | Marine sediment archaeal communities from Little Sippewissett salt marsh, Falmouth, MA, United States - SSM-Prop-6N | ecosystem: Environmental > Aquatic > Marine > Wetlands > Sediment ... | reverse complement strand
CGTTGACCTCGAGTCCCTGGCGGCCGTCCGGCCGCGCGAAGGAGAGGAAGAAGCTCCCGCCCGAGGCGCAGGCGACGACGCTCCCGATCGAGCCCCACTTCCCGCGCAGCTTCCAGCGCACCGCGCCGGAGGCGCCGTCGAGCGCCGCGAGCTCGGGCGCGTCCTCAATGCGCCGCGGCGCGAGCACGCGGCCGGCTTCCACGACCGCGAGGCGCAGGCGCCGTGGGTCGATCTCGATCGGGAGCGGCGCGCCGGTCCAGCGCACGCGCCCGGTGTCCGCGTCGAGCCCCGCGAGGCGCCGGGAGGCCGTGTGGACGAGGAGCGTCCCCCCGGCCGCGCCGAGGAGCCCCTGCGGCGCGGCCTCGCCCTCGAACTCGCGCTTCCAGAGGAGCCTGCCCGTGCGCGGGTCGATCGCGCAGACGAGCGACGCGCCGCCCGGGAGCTCGGTGCTCCCGCCCTCGCGCACGCGAATGCGCCGCCGGGTGAACGCGGCGTACACGCGGCCGCGCGCGAGGGCGGGGGGCGAGGCGCTCCAGGCGAGGATCTCGTACTCGCGCGCCTTCGGATCGACCGGTGGCGATGCCACGGGTGGCGGCGCGCGGTGCCAGCGCTCGCGCCCGGTCGCCGCGTCGAGCGCGACGACGCGCCCGCCCGTCCGGCTGAAGCCGAACCCCTCGGCGAAAACCACGACCGCGCCGCCCTTGTGCGGCACGAAAAGCGGCGCGCCGACGGCCGCCAACTCCGGATGGAACCAGCGCAGTTGCGGCTTTTTGTTTGCCACGGCGGCCGCAGCCTCGGCGCGATCGAGAGCCTTGGCATGACCGGCCCCCCCCGGCGCGAGCGCGGCGGCGAGCCGGCGCTCGGTGAGCGCGGCGCGCGGGAGCTTCGCTTTCTCGCAGGCGGAGGCGAGCCGCGCATGAAGCGCGGCGGCGTTCTCGCGTGGGCGCGCCGCGAGCCACTCGTCAAGGAACTCGCTCGTGGCGAGCTCCGGCTCGCCGCGGGCGAGGCACCCGGAGGCGAAGGTGCTCGCCAGAAGGCGTCCGTCCCCGGTCGCGAGCGCCCGGGGCCCGAGGCGCGCGAGCGCCTCGAGCAGGAGCCTGCGCGACCCGGCGGCGCTCCCCGTTCGCTCGAGCGCGACCGCGATGGCGGCGACGACCTCGGCCGGGAGGGGGGGGAGGGGGGTGGCGGAGGCGGCGGGGCGGAGCTCGCGGTAGAGATCGAGCACGCCCTTCCAGTCGCGCGCGAGCCGCAGCGTGCGGAAGGAGGAGCGCAGGACGCGCTCGTTCGCCGGAGCGGCCGCGCGCGCGCGGGCGAGGAGCCTCAAGGCCTCGCGCGGCCGGCCGAAGAGGACGAGCCGGTCCGCCGCGCGGACGAGCGCGCTCACCTCGGCCGCGTCCGGCCCGGGCACGCCCTCGGCCGCAGCCGCCGAGGCGGTCAGCGCTACATAGAGGATGGAGGCTGCAGCGAGCTTCACGATGCGGCGCATCCGGTCTCCTGACAGTTCTTCGCGTCTCTCAAGGACTAAACCGCTCGTCCGCGGCCGGGCCACGCGCGACCGGGGAGCGTTCAGCCCGGCCCCCGGCCGGCGGACGCGCTCGCGGACGCGTCCGCGGCCCCCTCCGGCCGCGCCGCGCGCAGGCGCCGCCTCGCCGCGATCGCGAAGACCGCGGCGAGCAGCACGAGAAACGCGCCGCACCCGACGACGACCCCGCGGTAGAGCGCATCGCTCGCGACCGCGCGGCCCGCGGCCACGGCGCAGGCCACGAGCGAGTACCAGGCGAGGTCGGCCGCCAGGTGCCCGCCGAAGAAGACCGCGACGCCGGCGCGCCCGGCCCCCCGCGCGCGCGCTACGTAGGCCGTCCCGATCGTCGCCCACCAGACCGACCAGTACGGGTTCGCGAGGCTCGAGACGACCCCCAGCCCCGCGGCCGCGGCGAGAGTCCCGGCCCCCTCGGCGCCCCCGGTCTCGAAGCGGAGGTGCAGGCGCGGCGCCGCGAGGATCATGAACGCGCCCGAGGCGAGGAGCGCCGCCGCGCCCAGGAGCGACGCGATGGCGAAGGCGCGCGGCCGCGCGAGCACGCGGCCGAAGCCTCTCGCCACAAGCACCACGGCCGCGAGCTCGAGAACGCCGTGCCCCAGCACGACCGCCGGCCCGGCCGCGGCCCCCAGCCTCGCCGCCGCGGCCACGGTCACCGCGAGCATGCTCCCGGGCACGAGCGCGCCCGAGAGCCCCACGGCGAACGAGCTTCCCGCAAGAAGGGTAAGCCGCTTCGCGGACATGGGGGCCATTGTACCGGTCGCGGCGCGGGGGCGCCAGGACGCGGGGCGTCCTCCTTCGCCCCGGTTGGGTCCGGAGGGGGGTCTCCAGGCCGTTTTCCCCGGCGGACCGCCCCTCTGCCGCGGCGGAATTGCCCTTGACAGGGCTCCGGCGCGGGCTAACATGAGTGGCCGGCCCAGCTTTCGGTTCCAATGCGATGCGGGGGAACGCGAGCCGGGCCGCGTTGTGCGGGCGTAGGCGGCGGGGCTCGCCGGGAAGGGGGGATGCGCCGATGATGGACAAGATCGGCGACCTGCTCCTTGAGGCCAAGATCATCACCCAGGCCCAGCTCACCAGCGCCCTGGACTATCAGAAGACCCTCGGCGGCAAGCTCGGCACGATCCTGACCAAGCTTGGGTTCGTGAAGGAGGGCGAGCTGCTGGACTTCCTCTCGCGCCAGCTCCGCCTGCCGGTGGCCCCGAACGATCAAATCGTCGCGGACCCGGAGGTCCTGAAGGTGCTGCCGCGCGAGTTCCTCTCCAAGCACGAGGTGCTGCCCATCCGGCGCGACGAGGACATCCTGGTCGTCGCGACCCCCGACCCCACCGACTACCCGGTCATCGACGAGATCGGGTTCCTCACCAACCTGAAGGTGGAGACGATCCTCGCGCCACGTGCGCGGGTGCAGAGCGTGCTGCAGAACTTTCTCTCTCGGTCCGAGTCGGGCCGCCAGCTTGCCCCGCCCCCGCGGCCGCGGAACGTGCACACCGTCCGGGCCGCCGTCCGCGAGGCGGAGCGTCAGGCGTTGCGCTCGGCGCAAACGGCGAGCTTGGCGGAGCTTCCCGCCGACCGGCTCGCCCGCGCGCTGAGCTCGCTCCTCATCGACAAGGGCGTGCTGAAGGCCGAGGAGATCGCCGCGCGCGCGGCGCAGGAGAAGAAGTAGCCGATGGCGGCCCGCCAGGTCAATGCGGAGGAGCTGTTGCGGCGCGCGGCCGCGGCCAGCGGCACGCAGGAGGTCACGGCCCGCCGTTTCCTCGACTCGCTCTCCTCGATCGTGCGCGACGAGATCCGGCACGGGAACGACGTGCTGCTCACCAACGGCCTCGGCTTCGCCGCGAAGGGTGAGGCGGCGCAGAAGGTCGAAACCGCGCGGGACAAGGACCGCTACCGCATCCTCTTCGTCGTCCCGCAGAAGGACTTCTTCTCGAACGTGATCGCCCAGCGCCTGACCGGCCCCAAGAGCGAGGTCGGCCAGGTGGAGGGCGCCGAGAGCGGGCTCATGGACCTGAAGCGCGAGAGGCCCGATCTCGTCGTCCTCGACTCGAACGTGCCCGGCGCGCGGGATCTCTGCCGCGGCGTGAAGCGGCAGCGGGACACGAGCCTCGTCTCGATCATCATGATCTACGGCGAGGGGACCGACCCGGCCGCCGTCGCCGGGTTCAAGGTCTGCGAGGACGAGTCGATCACCGAGCCCTTCGAGATCTCGGATCTCGTGGAGCTGGCCGAGAGCGAGATCGCGCGCGCGGGCGAGGAGCGCGCCTTCTTCCAACACGAGATCCACTTCCAGTTCCGCACGCGCGAGGACACCATCGAGGAGGCGAACGACTTCATCGCCGAGCTCGTCGCCCAGAGCGGCATCAGCGACGAGGGCGCCGCCGCGTTCACCGTCGCCTTCCGCGAGGCGGTGGACAACGCCGCCCGGCACGGCAACAAGAGCCAGGAGAACCGCGTCATCGACACGATCTACATCCTCGACCGCGAGAAGATCACCGTCACGATCGAGGACGAGGGCGACGGGTTCGACACGGAGCTCTACCTCACGCGCGGCGTCGAGGGGAACCCGGTCGCCGTTGCGCGCGAGCGCAACATCGCGGGCCGCGCCGGAGGTCTGGGCATCATGCTCATGCTCAAGTGCCTGGACAACCTGGAGTACAACTACGTGGGCAACATGGTGAAGCTGACCAAATTCGTGAAGTAGGTGCATTGTGGCTTCGATTGAATTCAAACTGAGGAACGTAAAGAGCGCCGAGGGCGTCACCGCGACCCTCGCCGAGATCACGGGCTCCATCGACTCGAGCACCGTCGACCGGTTCACGGCCGTGATGGACAAGCTCATCGAGAAGGGCGTCAAGAACCTCATCCTCGACTGCCACGCGATCAAGTACGTGAACAGCACGGGTCTGGGCACACTCCTGAAGTACGTGGACATCCTCTCTGAGCGCAACGGACAGATCGCCTTCACGCAGATCCCGCAGAAGGTGCTGCTCGTCATGGAGATGCTGGGCTTCAACGCCCTCTTCAACATCGTCGCCGACGAAGCCGTCGCCCTCAAGAGCTTCGGCGGCCAGGAGGTGCCGCCGGCCGCGGTGGGCGTGCGGCTCGAGGAGCCCCCGGCCGAACCGCTGCCGCCGCCCGGGGCCGTGCCCAAGATCGAGGAGAAGGCGGTCGCCCGCTTCCCGCTCACGGTCCCCTGCCCGCGCTGCCGCGTGAAGCTGGAGATCGCCTCCTCCGGACGCTACGCCTGCCCGCGCTGCACGGGCGCGTGCGAGGTCTCGCCCGCGGGCGAGGTGAAGTTCCTCTCGCCGCGCAGCGCGCGGCCGGTCGAGCTCACCCTTCCGGCCGACGCGCACCTGGCCGAGGGCATCATGGGGCTGGTGGGGCAGGCCGCGCGGCGGGTGGGCTTCGACCCGGCCGAGGCCGCCCGCATCGGCCAGTCCGTGAAGGCCGCCTGCCTGCGCATCGTGAAGGACGCCTACGGCGGCGACCCGGAGTCCGTCTATCACGTCGTCGTGATCCCGGACAGCCGGCGCCTGACCGTCCGGATCAGCGACTACGGCCAGACCTTCGACTTCTCCAAGGCCGGCTCCATCGAGAAGGACGCGCGCTTCAAGGACGCTATCACCGCGCTCGACCGGATCGAGCACGAGGCCAACCCCGGCGGGGGCAACCTCCTGACGCTCCTGCGGGAGATGCCGGACGAGGAGATCTAGGGCGTGGGCCTCTTCGACCGGTTCCGGAAGAAGGGGAAGCCCGAGACCGGGGGCCGCGGATCGCGCAGCAAACGCGGCCGGGCCAAGAGCGTGCGCGCCCGGCCCGTGTCTCCGGACGACGAGCCCGCTGCGGAGGGCGCGGCCGCGCCGCCGACGATCCCGCTCGAGAACCTTCCCGTCCCGCCCCCGGTCGCGCCGCTCCCGGACGTGCCCATCGAGCTGGACCCGCTCCCGGCCGACGCCGGGGCCATGCCGCCCCTGACGCCTCCGGACGCGCCCGCGGCGGGGGCGCCGGCCGCGCCGAAGCCGGCGGCCGCGCAGCCCCGCTCCGCGACGAGCCCCATGGCGCCCCTCGTCCGGACCGGCGGGCGCCGGAGCACGCGCAGCCGGCAGAAGCCGATCGGCGAGCTCCTCATCGAGGCAGGCGCCATCAGCACGGAGCAGCTCACGCGCGCGCTCAAGATGCAGGAGCGCGGAAGCCGCGGGCTCCTGGGGCAGATCCTCGTGAACATGGGCGCCTGCGCGCCGACCGCGATCGTCTCGGCGCTCCACCGCCAGTTCCGCGTCACGGACGTGGAGATCGCCCGCATCGACGTCGCGCCTGAGGTGCTCGGGATCGTCCCAAAGGAGAAGTGCCTCGAGCACCGGCTTCTCCCGTTCGAGAAGATCGGAAGCCTCCTCTGCGTCGCGATGGCCAACTGCCTCAACCGGAAGGCCATCGACGAGCTCGAGGGCGAGGCGAAGCTCAAGATCAAGCCCTTCAACGCGTCGTGGATCGAGATCAGGAAGGCGATCGAGAAGGACTACGCGGGCGTCAAGGACTACGCGGGCGTCGCGGACGTCGCCATCGAGTTGCCGCCGGCCGAGGCGGCCGCACCCGCCGGCGAGGCCGAGACCGGCGCGATCCTCACCGGCGCACGCGAGGCCAAGGTCGAGGGGCTCGAGAGCCTCGACGAGGAGCCCGAACTCGTCGCCGAGACCGAGCGCGGGCTCGCCAAGAAGCACTTCGAGGCGCGCCGCGAGCGGCGGGGCCGCCGCGCGATCCAGCAGGCCATGGGCGATGGGATCGACCTGGAGAGCTTCTCGCCCGACGCCGTCGAGGCCGTGCCGGCCGCGGACGCCGGGGGGGGGGAGATCCTCACCCTCAGCGTCACGGGCGAGGACGCGGGCGAGATCGCGACGCTGCCGGTCGCCGAGGTCGCCGAGGCCGGCGCCGAGGCCGGCGAGGTCGTGGACCTGCCGGTTGCCGAGATCGCAGAGGCCGCAGAGTCCGCGCCCGAAGCCGAGGAGGCCAAGGAAACGGCCGGGGCGCTCGACCTCGGTCCCATCCCGGCGCGCGCCATCAGCGAGGCCGAGTGGAACCGGCTCTCGGCCGATCTCGAGCCGGACCCGGTTGTCGCCTGGGAGAACCGCTACGCCGCCGCGGAAGTCATCAGCGCCCGCCGCGAGAGCGAGAACTAGCGCTTTTCGTTTGCACCCCTTCCGCAATCCACTACAATCGCCCCCGGCGAGGGGTTTTCGGTCAAAAGGAGAGGACGCATGAGGATCGCCGTTGCCGGGGGCGGGTACGTGGGGCTCGTCGCCGCCGCGTGCTTCGCCGACTCGGGCCACCAGGTCGCGGGTCTGGACATCGACCCGGACAAGGTCGCGCGCCTCGCGCGCGGGGAGTGCCCCATCTACGAGCCGGGCTTGACGGAGCTCCTCGGCCGCAACCTGCGCGCCGAGCGCCTCTCCTTCACGACGGACGCGGCCGCGGCCTTCGCGGACGCCGCTGTCGCCTTCGCCTGCGTCGGCACGCCCCCGGTCGCCGACGGCTCGGCCGACCTCTCGGCCGTCGAGGCCGTGGCCGACGCCTTCGTCGCGAGCGCGCCCGAGAGCGCGATCCTCGTCCTCAAGAGCACCGTGCCCGTGGGCACGAACGAGCGCCTCCAGGCGCGGCTCGACGCGAAATCGAGCCGCCGCCTCGAGGTCGCCTCGAACCCCGAGTTCCTCAAGGAGGGCACCGCGCTCGACGACTTCCAGCGGCCGGACCGCGTGGTCCTCGGCGTGCGCAGCCGCCGCGCCGAGCACCTCCTGCGCGACCTTTACGAGCCCTTCGTGCGCTCGGGCGCGCCGGTGCTCGTGATGGACCCGGCCTCGGCCGAGCTCGTCAAGTACGCCGCCAACGCGATGCTCGCCTGCCGCATCTCGCTCATGAACGAGATCGCGAACGTCGCCGGCCGCGTCGGCGCGGACGTCGACCGCGTGCGCGTGGGCGTGGGCACGGACCGGCGCCTCGGCCGGTCGTTCCTCTTTCCGGGCATCGGCTACGGCGGCTCGTGCTTCCCCAAGGACGTGCGCGCGCTCGCGGCCGTGGCGCGCGCGCACGACGTGGAGCCGCGCCTCCTGGACGCGATCGACGCGGTGAACGAGGAGCAGAAGCTCGCGCTCGTGCCCGCGATCATGGCGCACTTCGGCGGAAACTTGAAGGGCCGGCGCATCGCGCTCTGGGGCCTCGCCTTCAAGCCGCGCACCGACGACGTGCGCGAGGCGCCCGCGATCGCGATCGCCGGCGCGCTCGCGGACCTCGGCGCACGCGTCGCGGCCTACGACCCGGAGGCGACGGAGACCGCGAAGGCGCTCCTCGGCGACGGCATCGACTACGCGCCCGACGCCCCGAGCGCGCTCGACGGCGCCGACGCCCTCGTCGTCGCGACCGAGTGGCCGGAGTTCCGCCGGCCGGACCTCGACGCCATGAAGAAGCGGCTCGCCGCGCCCGTCGTCTTCGACGGTCGGAACCTGTACGACCCCGGCGACATGACGCGCGCGGGCTTCACCTATTATTCAATTGGCCGCCCGCCGGCCGGCGCGGGGTAGGCCTTTCCAAACACGGAGACACGGAGGGCACGGAGGAAACCTGTAGGGGCGGGTCTGAGATCCGCCGTTACGGTCTTGCATCAGCGTTCACCACGGGCGGCCTCGGCCTCCGGACTGATCCGGCGGCAGCACTTGACGAGATCGAAAGCCAAGTTGTCGTGCGGCGCAATCCAGTCTGGCAGACTGACGTAAAAGAGAAGCCGCTGCTCGGCCCGCTCCGGCCCACCGAGTCTCTCGACAGCGGCCGACTCGGACAGCAGCTCTTGTCCGTACGCTCGCACCACCGTGTGCGTGCGCGCCACGGGTATGATGAAGGCTGTGAATAGAACGGCCAACCCGAGAAGGATCGCGATTCCTGCCGTGACCCATACGGCTTCGCGGGTGGAGGGGCCGCTTTCCTTCTCCGGCTTTTCGCTTTCGCCCGCGCCCATCGCCGATCCTCTTCAGGGCCTCAGCCTTCCTTGCCCATGGCCCATGCGTCGAATCGTCGCGCGACCCAGCGCCCGATCCAGATGGATGCGGCCACATGGCAGGCAGAGAAGAGCAGGAAGCCGGCAGCCTCCAGGGCCGAGGGCCAGAGGAAATTATAGAGATAGGGAGTATCCGAACGCCAGCTCCAGACGAAGACGCGCCGAAAGACCCGCTGAAGCCCCGCGAGCGAGATGAACAGGCGAAGCTCCGCCGCAGTGACCACGGCGAAGGAGCCGATCGCACCAATAAGCTCCGGCACGACTGAGCCCCGCAGGCCGCCTCGCGCACCGCAGAGGAGGCCGAGGTGTGCGCCCAGGCTCAGAAGGGAATAGTAGTAGGCCCCCCAGACCAGAGTCACCCAGAGAATAGGAAGCCCCTCATTCGGATACTCCACGACTCTCCAGAGGGCAAGCCCCAGGAACATTCCGAGGCCAAGGAAAGCGACGAGGCGGTACGGACGGAGGCTCGCGCGCAGCCGCCCGCGCACGAGCTCGCGTCGGCTCACCGGCGCCAGAAGAAGGGCGTCGAGCGTGCCGCGCGCGCGTTCACCCGCGAAGGCCCGCACCCCTGCTGCGCACGCTCCGAAAAGCACCGCCAGGGGGAGCACCAGGACCGTAATCACTGCTGGGACGAAGAAGTTTGCGTCCCAGCTACCTATCCAACTTTGTGTGGTAACATACAGGGCACTCACCATGAACCCCGCGGCCACGAGCCCGGGGGGGCCCCAACGTTGAAGAGCGCCGCGCCCGGCCCCCAAGCGGCGGAGCTCAAAACGCTGGACGAAGCTCTTGCGCACGGTCATAACTCCCCGCGGATTTTCTTCAGGGCTTCGGCGGCGGCGGAATGCACACTCGCGTCCGAATCCTTCAACAGCCTCTTCAGCGCAGGCACGGCCTCCTTTGCCTCCCGCCCAATGAAGCCCAGCGCCGAGGCGGCGCAGTAGCGCACGCGCCAGTTCCTATCGCCAAGGGCCTTCACAAGTGCAGGCACGGCCGCCTTCGCCTCCGGGCCGATCTTGCCCAACGCCTTCGCAGTCTCCTCGCGCACGTCCGCGTTCGTGTCTCTGAGCGCCTTGACGAGCGCGGACACTGCCGCCTTCACGTCCGAGCCGTTCTTGCCCAGCGCCCAGGCGGCGTACCGGCGCACGTATGCATCTGCATCGCAAAGGGTCTTCGTGAGTGGGGGCACGGCGCATGGCCCGCACCAGCCGAGGAGATAGGTCGCCCGGTAGCGGTCTGCTTTCATCCACCGGGGCAAGCGGAGGTATGCTGCGAGCCGGTCCGCGGCGCGCTCCGGCCCGCCGAGTCGGGCGACCGCATCCGGACTTTTTTCGCCGTGGCCTCCAAAGTAGGGGAAGGCTATGGTATTGTCCGGCGCGAACTTCCTCACCACCCTGTGTGTCTCCCACGGCGGCGCGACCACGGCCACATAGAAGACCGCGAGCCCCAGAATAACCACAATCCCCACCGTCGCGAGAATCACCGCACGGCGGGACTTGTCGATGGGCTTCCTGGTGTTGTCTTCCACCATGCTGTCCATGCTGCCAGCTTGTGCGGGCAATGTGACACTCATTCGCCACGCCCTTCTGTTGACGGACTTCCCTTCCACTTCACTTTTCTGTCATTCACGTAGAGAATGTGGCCCTTATTTTCATGGAACCTGATAGCCCAACATGCAGCTTCCTGAACCCGAGGTGCCGCATCATCTTTGGCTACTCTCTTAAGAGTTACGAGAACCTCAGGAGAGTCGCTGAGTGCCAGAATGAACGCCGCGTTGCGTCGAAGATTCGGGCTCTCGCTCCGTAATGCCTTCATCAACTTTGGCACCGCTTCATCCCCCATGTGCCACAGCCGGTCACAACCTTCACTGAAATCGTCGAAGCGGAGGCTACCACCATAATCCTGAAGATGTCCCTGAGTGCGGTCAATCGCGATCTTGGCGCTTGCCAGTTCCCTCATGCAGCGGTCGACCTCAGGCTCCCCCTCCCCGCGGATTTTCTTCAGGGCTTCGGCGGCGGCGGCGCGGACATCTGGGGACTTGTCATTGAGGGCCCTGCCAAGTGCAGGGATAGCTTCCTTTGCACCGGGTCCTATACACTCTAACGTGTAGGCACACCAAGCTCGCACCTCCGTGTCCGTATCGCGAAGTCCCCCAATAAGAGCAGGCACAGCAGGTTCCGCGCCTGCACCGATTTCCCCCAGTGACTTGGCTGCGGTCAGGCGGACATGTACGTCTTGGTCCGTCAGTGTCTGGGCCAGTGCTGGCACAGCGTCCTTCGCTCCCGGACCGATCAGGCCCAGCGACTTGGCTGCGCTTATTCGCACCTCCGACTTTCTATCCTGCAAGGCCTCGATGAGCGCCGGGACGGCTTCCGATCCGAGTTCCCACAGTGCCTCTGTGACACAATGCCGCACGCCCCAATCGTCGTGCTTGAGAGCTTTCGTCAGCGCGGGCAACGATTCGAGACCTATGGCGCATAACGCGCGGGTTACCCAGCATGTCAATGCTGCGTCTTCTGCATTGCGAAGCGTATCTGCAAGGGCATCTATTGCCTCCCCAGCGTCGGCACCGACCCGGCCCAGCGAGACGGCCGCGATAGTGCGCATTTCCGAATCGCGGTGCTTGAGGGCATCAATCAGCGTGGGGACCGCCGGCTTTCCGCAGAGGCCCAGGAGGTAGACCACCTCTTCCTTGTGAGGGGCTTCTCGGTCTGGCATCCGGAAGTAGGCCGAAAGGCGCCTGGCAGCGCGATCCGGCGCCCCAAGGCGGTCAGGATGCAACTCGGGAGGGCGATACCTGTTCCACCACGGAGACCTCAGGCCGCTAGCGCACCGCATCCGTGGTGGCTCAAAAGGTGTGAGGATACGCCTGAGTTCAGGCCTACGGTAGCGATCCGTGCGCCAGGCATGGACATCCCGCACCAACGCTCGAGTCCTCCGTAAGGGAGCAATGTGAAAGCCAATAAATAGCGCCAGCCCGAGAATCGCCACGATCCCGAGGGTGACGAGCGCAGCCGTCCTCGTGGACGCACCGCTCGATCTGTTGGGGTCCGCGTTCTCCATCGCCCACCTACACCGCGGGGCGGACCCTGCGGCCCGCCCCGCTTCCC
>Ga0272441_10013585_pt1 | contig 11684 bp, 8 predicted proteins | sample SSMProp6N_FD_193582 | JGI IMG/M metagenome (GOLD analysis project Ga0272441, IMG submission 193582) | Marine sediment archaeal communities from Little Sippewissett salt marsh, Falmouth, MA, United States - SSM-Prop-6N | ecosystem: Environmental > Aquatic > Marine > Wetlands > Sediment ... | reverse complement strand
TTTTGGAATGATGATCCAGGCCATGAAGTAGGTGATCAGCAACGGCAGGATTCCAGTGGCCAAGCACAGGAATATCGTCATGATTCTCACGGTTGTCGGATCGATGTCGTACGTATGGCCAAAGCCGCCGCAAACGCCGAAAATCACCTTATCTTTCCTGGAAAGGTACAGTTTTTTCATTTTCGCGCTCCAGTTCTCCCTCAAACAGAGACGCTTATGAGGGCGGTTTTCTTCAAATTTCCTTGGGCTTATTCGTGTTCTCCTGGTCGGGTAATTCCAGAAGCCGCACATCCTCGATATCAACTTGTCGGCCGGAAGCTCGTTTGGATGCTATAAGATCCTCTTTGGAGAGAATATAAAAGTCCTGTCCCTGGTATGTTATGGTCTTACGTCGAAGCCAGGCATCCTCGAAGGAAACACCGGGTGTGCTGGTTTGCACATCAATTCTTACGCGGTCGTTAAAGACCGTGATTTCATGGGCTACAACGTCTTCGGCGTTTGTTAAAGTAGCCGTGCCGAATCCTGCCTCCACCAGCGCTATCAGTAGCCGCTCGGCGTTTTCGGTCGTCGCCTCGATCAAAATGTCCAGGTCAAACGTCACGCGGGGAACGCCATAGAGCACCGAGGCGACGCCTCCGATAACGATATACCTGACTTCATGTTGTTGAAAGGACTTGAACACGTCCTGCAGACGGTTGAGCACGGTTTCGATCCTTTAGGTTGGGATTGATCGACAGGACTAAGTCGATAAAACTACAGAAAACTTCCATGCGTTCGACCATGGAAAGAGACCGGAACCAGCGGGTTTTGGCCTCGATTGATTCTTGACTTCTGTCGTGATGAATGGAAAGGTTCATAAGTAATATTTTAATAAAGTATCCCGTGATTTACAAAACAAGAATGCCGGCGTACTATTTTTCTCAGCCCTTAATTTTGTATACTATAAGCTCTCTTCTTTTTACATATCCAGTTTTTCGCGCAGGTGGCTGCGGAGCTGGTCGGTGGAGACGCGCACTTGGTCCATGGAGTCGCGGTCGCGGACGGTGACGGTCTGGTCTTCGCGCGTCTGGCCATCCACGGTGAGGCAGAAGGGGGTTCCCGCTTCGTCCTGGCGGCGGTAACGCCGGCCGACGGCGCCCTTTTCGTCGTAGAAGCAGTTGAAGGTTGACTTCAGGTCGTTGTAAATGTTCCGTGCGATCTCCGGCATGCCGTCCTTGCGGACCAGCGGGAAGATCGCCACTTTCACGGGCGCCAGAGCGGGATGGAACCGGAGCAGGTTTCGCGTCTCGCCGCGGACCTCTTCCTCGTCGTAGGCATCGACCAGAAAGGCGAGCGTACTCCGGTCGATGCCGGCGCTCGGCTCGATGACATACGGGATGTAACGCTGCTTCTTCTCGTCGTCGAAGTAGGATAACGGGCCTTTGAAATATTCCTCGGCCTCCTCAGTCAGCTCGATCCCCGCCAGGTCCCGGTTATTCTCATACCACTTATTCATCGTTCGCATTCCCCGCTGGTGCTGCCGCAGATCGAAGTCTGTCCGGTTGGCGATGCCTTCCAGCTCCTGCCAGTCGCCGGAACCGAGCGGGAAGCGATATTCGACGTCCACGCAGCCCTTGGCGTAGTGGGCCAGCTCGTCCGGGTCGTGCTCGCGGAAGCGCAGATTCTCCCTCTTCAAACCCAGTTCGAGATACCAGTTAAACCGAGCCTCTTTCCAGTGCTCGAACCACTGCTCGTCCGTGCCCGGCTCGCAGAAGAATTCCAGTTCGGCCTGCTCGAACTCGCGCGTGCGGAAGATGAACGCCTTGGTCGTGACTTCGTTGCGGAAGCTCTTGCCGATCTGGGCGATGCCGAACGGCACTTTGACTCTCGTGGTATCGAGCACGTTCCGGAAATTGGCGAAGATGCCCTGGGCGGTCTCGGGCCGCAGGTGCATCGTCATGGCGTCATCGACGTTAGCCCCCATCCGGGTCTCGAACATCAGCTTGAACGGCATCGGCTCGGTAAATAGCCCGACCGAGCCGCAATTAGGGCAGATCTTCTTGCTCAAATCCTGCGCCCCGGCCATCGCAGCGTCGATATCGACGTGCTCGGTATGCTCGTCCGCGCCTTCGACGGCTTCCTCCTTGAGATGATCCACGCGGGTGCGCGTATTGCATTTTTTGCACTCGGCGATCAAGTCGGCGAACTTGTCGGCGTGGCCGCTCGATTTCCAAACCATCGGGTGCATCAGGATACTGCAATCCAGACCCACAACATCGTCCCGCATCTGGACCACGTTCTTCCACCAGGCCTTCTTGACGTTGTTCTTCAGCTCGACGCCGAGCGGCCCGTAGTCGTAGCAGCTCGCCAGCCCGCCGTAGATTTCGCTCGATTGAAAAATAAAACCCCGTCGCTTACACAGCGAAACGATGTCGTCCAGTTTCGTAATTTTGGCCATAATACCATTCCTCAAAAATTTCAAACGAATTGGCCCATTATACTCAAGCGAAACCCAATGACAAGGATGGAAACCAAAGCCATTGACAACGCCCCCGCCGGGGCATATACTCCGTGCTCAATGCTTAACAAGCATCGATTGGGTGGCAGCCTCAAGCGGCAGTCCCTTGGGGACGCCTTTGGCGCTTGGGGATGGCTTTTCTTTGCGAAACAAAAAGCAGACAGAGCTTCTATGAACCGACAGATCATTGCTATTTTGGATTTCGGCAGTCAGTACGGTCAATTGATCGCTCGCCGGGTCCGCGAGCAGAATGTGTATTCGCAAATCTGCCGGGCCGATATCACCGCGAAAGAGCTGGCAAGGCTCTCGCCCGTCGGTCTGATCCTCTCCGGCGGCCCGGCCAGCGTGTACGACAAAAACGCGCCCCGATGCGACGAGAAAATCTTCGATTTGGACGTGCCGATCCTGGGCATTTGCTACGGCATGCAATTAGGCTGCCGGATTTTAGGGGCGAAGATCACCCCCGCCCAACGACGCGAGTACGGCCGGACGACGCTGTCCATTCTCGATAACGGCGATCTGTTCGCAAATCTACCGGAGTCCACGACCGCCTGGGCCAGTCATGGCGACCAGATCGAGCAATTAAGCGATGATTTTATCACGTTGGCCACGACCGAGACCTGCCCCTACGCCGCGGTCAGGTACAAGAAAAAGAAATTCTACGGCGTCCAGTTCCACCCGGAAGTCTCCCATACGCCCAAAGGCTCGCAGATTCTGAAGAATTTCCTCTACGACATATGCGGCTGCCGGGGCGATTGGAAGATGAGCGATTTCGCCACCGAGACCGTCGAGGAGGTTCGCCGGCAGGTGGGGGATGCCAACGTCATCTGCGGCCTGAGCGGCGGCGTCGATTCCTCCGTCGTCGCTTCGCTGGTTCATAAGGCAATTGGCAGTCAACTGATTTGCATTTTCGTCGATAACGGCCTTTTGCGAAAGAACGAGTGCGAGCACGTCGTCTCGACCTTCCGCAACCATTTTCACATGGACTTGCGGGTGGTGGACTGGTCCGAGCAGTTCCTGGATAAGCTGGCCGGCGTCACTGATCCGCAACAAAAACGCAAGGTCATCGGCGCCGAATTCATCAAGGCCTTCGAGTCGGAGGCCGGGAAGATTACCGATGCCAAATTCCTCGCCCAGGGCACGCTCTATCCCGATGTGATCGAGTCAGGCTCGAAAGACGGCAATCCCGCGGCGAATATCAAGCTGCATCACAACGTCGGAGGCTTGCCGGCCGAATTGGGATTCGAGCTGATCGAGCCGCTAAGGGATTTGTTCAAAGACGAGGTCCGCGTCGTTGGCGAGTACCTTGGCCTGCCGGAAGATATCGTCTGGCGGCATCCCTTCCCCGGTCCCGGCCTGGCGGTTCGGATCGTCGGCGAAGTGACGCCCGAAAGGCTGGAGATTCTCAGGGCGGCCGATGAAATCCTGATCGACGAAATCCGGTCGGCGGGATTGTACCGAAAGATATCGCAGGCTCTGGCCGTGCTGTTGCCCATCTCGACGGTCGGTGTCATGGGGGATGGACGTAGCTACGAAAACGTCGTCGCGATCCGGGCGGTGGAGACGGTCGATTTCATGACGGCCGACTTCTCACAGATTCCGCATGACGTCTTAGGCATGATCTCCAATCGCATCATCAACGAAGTCCGCGGCGTCAACCGTGTCGTTTACGACATCTCCAGCAAACCCCCCGCCACCATTGAATGGGAGTAATCCTGCCACAGGAGGGCACAGAGCATACTGAGAAATAGTCAATTTATGCCATAGGTATTCATGCCTTAGGTATTTATGCCTTAGGTATTTATGCCTTAGGTATTTATGCCTTAGGTATTTATGCCTTAGGTATAGTCATTCGTAAACCTGTCCTGAGCAAGGTCGAACGGATCGTCAATGACAAAGGTTTCCTGTGTCCTGTCTATTGTATTCTTAATTTTCAAAAATTGTGTTTGGTAAGGACCGGGAAAATGGGTAGTCTGTATAAACAATGCTATGCCGCCGAAGGGCCGCCCGATGGGCACAACAAACATTGAAACAGACAACCTCAGACTGGTTCTCCAGTCACCCGAAGATACCCGCGAGCAAATCGACGAAATGTCCCCTTCCGAAAGATCGGAGTTGTCAGCCGAGTGGCTTGCGCTTGTTGATTCCGCGACATCCGCAGATCCCTGGATACATAGATTCACGTTGGTGCAACAAGCAGACAATGCCGTCGTCGGGAGTTGCGGTTTTAAGGGCCCACCGACACCTGAAGGCGTTGTCGAGATTGCCTACGGCATTCATCCCGAGTATCAGGGGAAGGGATATGCCACAGAAGCGGCGCAAGCGTTGGTTTCCTATTCTTTCAGAAGCAATAAGGTTCGGGCCGTCCAGGCGCATACTCGAGCAGAAGTCAACGCGTCGACCCGTGTTTTGACTAAATGTGGTTTTCAACGAATCGGCGAGGTTATTGATCCGGAAGACGGCCGGGTATGGCGGTGGGAAAAACAGAATGACACATAACATCGGATTTCAGTCCAATATCTACCAATAAATAATTTCTATTCATCCAGTTGTCTTCTGTATTCTTCTTTTTTCAATTTTTCTTTGCTTCGGATTGGGAAATTGGGTAGAATATGCTATGTTTTCCATGTGTTCTTAACGAGAAGGAATCCGTGGTAAAAACACCATGAACCTTGCGCCTCTGATAGATCAGCTCAACGGATTTCTAAGAGTGCCTAACAAAATGAATCGTCGCACCGAAAGCGAGCATTTTCGCGTCTGGCAAGGAAGGCGAAGCAGGCCATCTGAGGATGGTCGATGCAGCCTGACGCCTTCAGAGGCGAAAAAAGCCGCTTGAATGCAGAGTCATTTTGTTAGGTGCTCTCAATAACCGGTTTTCCGGTTGATAGGTTTAAAAATGTTACAAAAGAATGGTGGAAGAGTACGGGACTTCTTATACAGACGCGTCCAGTCTTTCTTTCCCGTTTTATACAGACTGTATAAACATTGTTAGCATCCATTAAAAGGAATTGGGAATGAACTATCTACTAAATTCACTTAGAATAATCATTTTACTGACATTTACACTTTTTACGTCATGTGAAAATTATGATGGTCTCCGTTTGTTTGATGGTAAATCCCTTGAAGGCTGGGAAGGTCCAGACAGTATATTCCGGGTGGAAGATGGGTGTATTGTTGGCGGTAGCATGGATAAACCTCTCGATCGCAGTTATTATTTATGTACGGTAAAGACATATGATAATTTTGAATTGACACTTAAAGCAAAGTTTAAAAACAAAGGTACATATGAAAATGCTGGGATTAGTTTTAGGGCTGAACGTGTACCCAACTCAACGCAGGTAGCAGGATACCAGGCGGACATGGGGTATATAGAACCGGATATCATGCCAATATTTTCTGATTTTTCTCCATCTGATATGAATAGTCCTTATCCTTTATGGGGAATTTTAGTTGATGAGCACAGATCAAATATCTCAAGATATCCAAATAGTGATTTTGCTCCAGTCGTGTTTCTGGGTATACCGGATAGATCACTTATAGAAAATATTATAAAAGAAGATAGTTGGAATGACGTACGGATTATAGCGAATGGACCTGAGATCGAAATACGGGTTAATGGGATTTCAACAGTAAAATATTTAGAAAAGGAAAAGTGGGTCCCCAGAGAAGGACATATTTGTCTGCAAGCACATTCCGGCGGGCCATATGAAATCCTGTATAAAGACATAAGACTAAGAAAATTATAAGGCAAAGTTGGCTGTTAACAAGGGATTAAGTCCGTAGGATGGGCAGGTGTCCCTGCCCATGCGGTTTATTATTCGTTCATCAACGGATTTCAAAATAACCGGTTTTCCGGTTGATAGGCTTAATGATGTTACAAAAGAATGGTAGAAGAGTACGGGACTTCTTATACAGACGGGTCCAGTCTGTCTTTCCCGTTTTATACAGACTGTATAAACATTGTTAGCATCTTATTAGGAGACTCGTCATGGTTGATTCTCTTCCGCCTCTCATTGCGAAGCGACTATCTAGCTGGAATCGATTCTCGACGTTGCTTCGCTTAGCCCATGTGATTCTGGGAAGTATTGGTGTTGTCTGCCCTATCATCGTGGGATCGTTTGCTGACACGTTAAAAACCCCCACTATACAGATTCTCTCCTTTGCGGGTGCGGCATGCGTCGGACTGATTGCTGCGTTTCGAATTGGGCAGCGGGCAAATCAATTCGTAGAAGCGAGGAAGCTGCTCGATGCAGCAGTGCTTAGATACAAAAGCGGTACCATTTGCGAAAAGGATCTAGTAGATGCATACGAGGATGGCGAGCGGCTGATTGGGAAAACAAAGGAGTACCCTTTCGAAGGCCGTTCGCACCACCTAGATGGGTGCTAACCAGTGGTTTCAAGATACGCCTTTGGTGATCCTGAACCGCATCGTTATCCTTAAGTCACTCTCAACAGTGACGACTAAAAAGGTTTCTAATGCCTACATTGCCTCAATTAGATATTAAAAATAACTGCAATCATTCTCCTCATGTCTTGGTGTTGGGCGCAGGAGCAAGCCTTGCTGCGTTTCCCAATGGGGATCAAAACGGCGTCAAGTTACCCTTGATGAACAATCTCGTGGAAGTGCTAGGATTAGAGCCATTAATTGCAAAACACGGATTGAAATATGATGGTGAAAATTTTGAATCGACTTATGATACCTTGGTGAATAGTGGAAAGTATGGAGAGCTTGTTTCGGAAATAGACGAGGCAATAGAAAATTACTTTAAGAAAATGAGTCTGCCTGAGGAAGCAACTTTATATGACTACATGGTATTAAGTCTTAGGGACAAGGATATTATTGCTTCATTCAATTGGGACCCATTTTTAGCAAAGGCATTTCAACGTAATATGAATGTCGTAGGATTTGAACATATGCCTCAAATTGTTTTCCTTCATGGAAATATTGAAATTGGAGTCTGCCATTCCTGTAAAACCAAAGGGTGGAGGTACAATGATTGTTCCAAATGCCAGAGGCAGTTTTCCCCTTCAAAGCTATTGTACCCGGTGAGTCAAAAAAATTATTCTAAAGATCAATTTTTAGATTCCGAATGGAAAAATCTACAACACCACATCCAGCATGCCTATTTTATTACAGTGTTTGGGTACAGCGCTCCAGTGACAGATGTTGAGGCGAGGAAGCTTATGCTTGATGTATGGAATGAAAATACTACTCGTGAATTGGCTCAGATTGATTTGATTGATATTAAGGAAAAAGAGGAAGTTAAGAGTAATTGGAAAGACTTCATTGTTAGGGAGCATTACTTTATCCAAAATGATTTTTTTAATACCTATTTGGCAGTACATCCAAGAAGAAGTTGTGACGCATTTGCAATGGCCACGCTTCAGCAACAACCTTGGGAAGATAATCGCTTTCCTAAGGGACTTACTTTAAAGAAACTACAAGAATGGATTATACCTTTGGTGGAGGAAGAAAAGGAAGGTAGGTTGTCAGGTGACCCTTGTGGAAATGCCTGATATCCTATGTATAAACTGGCATAACATCGGCAGGAAAGGGACTCGTTGCACTCGGCCCTCATGTCGTGCGTTATCAACAGACACCAATCACATGGGCAGGTTATAGCCTCTGCCAAGGCGGGCAAGTCACGATTTTTTCATCAGCTTTATGAAGTCGTCGAAGAGGTAGCTCGAATCGTGTGGGCCGGGGGAGGCTTCGGGGTGGTATTGGACGGAGAAGGCTTTTTTACTCTTGCAGTGGATTCCTTCGACTGTCTGGTCGTTGAGGTTCAGGTGGGTCAGCTCAACGTCCTTATCTTTTAGTGAATCCATATCGACGCAGAAACCGTGGTTCTGGCTCGTGATTTCGATCTGACCGGTCTTGAGATTCTTGACGGGGTGGTTGGCGCCGCGGTGACCGAACTTGAGCTTGTAGGTTTTGGCGCCGAGCGCCAGAGCGAGAATCTGGTGGCCCAGACAGATGCCGAAGATCGGGACTTTGTCGAGCAGTTTTTTGACGGTTTCAATAGCATATTCGACGGGGGCCGGGTCGCCCGGGCCGTTGCTCAGGAAGACGCCGTCCGGCTTCCGCGCCATGACCGATCTGGCCTTCGTTGTGGCCGGGACGACGTGGACGTCGCATCCGTGCGAGCGGAGCAGCCGGAGGATGTTTTGTTTCATGCCGAAATCAAAGGCCACGACCTTGTACTTTTTCCTCGGTTTTTCTTCTTTGTTCTTTAGCACATCGACGACGCCTTTGTCCCAGCGGTAGGATTTTTCACATGTGACGTCCTTGACGATGTCTCTGCCGACCAGGCCCGGGTATTGAGCCAGCGATTTCTTGAGGTTCGTGACGCTGGGCTCGATGGATGACAGCACGCCCCGCATGGCTCCTTCGGTACGGATATGCTTGACGAGCGCCCGCGTGTCGATGCCCTGGAGGCCGACGATGTTGTTGGCCTTGAGGTATTCGTCCAGCGAGGCTTCGTTTCGCCAGTTGCTGGGATAGGCGCAGTTTTCCTTGACGATAAAACCCGCGGCGAAGATTTTTCTCGATTCCCAGTCGGTCTCGTTCGTGCCGTAGTTGCCGATCAGGGGGTAGGTCATCGTGATGATTTGCTCGTTGTAAGAGGGATCGGTGAGGATCTCCTGGTAGCCGGTCATGCTCGTATTGAATACGACTTCCCCGCACCTCTGGCCCACGGCGCCAAACGCAACGCCTTGAAACACCCTGCCGTCTTCCAGTAGCAATATCGCCTTCACTGATTTCTATCCTTTATAGTAAAGCTGAATAGCTTTGACATCGAGTTTTCTTTGCTTCATCGCCTCGATGGCCTTCGCCACGGCCGAAGCGCCCCGGATCGTCGTGACGTAGGGCACCTGCTTGTCGAGGGCGCTTCGTCGTATCGAAAAAGAATTCAGAATCGATTGCTTGCCGAACGTCGTATTGATAATCAGGTCGAATTCGTCATTAATCACGGAGTCCACAATGTTCGGCCGGCCTTCGGTCATTTTCAACGCGAATTCCGACGGGATGTTATTTTTAATCAGTTCGATGCACGTGCCCTTGGTCGCGATGATCTTGAAGCCCATGTCATAGAGCTTGCGGGCGATTTCCATCGCGCGCGGTTTGTCGCTATCCCGAACGCTAATGAGCACGGTGCCGGCGGTCGGCAATGTATTGCCCGCGGCGATTTGCGATTTGGCAAACGCCATGCCGAACTCGTCCGAAATCCCCATCACCTCGCCGGTCGAGAGCATTTCGGGACCGAGCAGCGTGTCGATTCCGGGGAACTTCAGGAACGGAAAGACGGCTTCCTTGACGGCGAAGTGGCCGTGCTGTACTTCCTCTGTAAAACCGAGTTCGTCCAGCGTCATCCCGGTCATGACCTTGGCCGCGAGTTTCGCCAGAGGCACACCGATCGACTTGCTCACGAACGGAATCGTTCGCGACGCCCGTGGATTGACTTCGAGAATATACACCTGCTCGTCCTTAACGGCGAACTGAATGTTGATCAGGCCCTTGACTTTCAGCTCCAGCGCCAAAAGCTTTGCCTGCTTTTGAATCTCGGCCAGGACCTTTTCGCTGATCGAAACCGGAGGTAGCGAGCAGGCGCTGTCGCCGGAATGCACGCCGGCTTCCTCGATATGTTCCATGACGCCGCCGATCACGACCTGCGTACCGTCACTGATGGCATCGACGTCGAGTTCCGTTGCATCGTCGAGAAACTTGTCGATTAGAATCGGCCGCCCGCCAGAGGCCTCCATAGCTTCCTCGACGCATGCTTTCAATTCCTCCTGGTCATAGACGACCTGCATGGCCCGGCCGCCCAGGACGAACGAGGGCCGGATGAGCAGGGGATAGCCGAGTTTGTTGGCGATGCGGAGCGTCTGGGAGTAGGTTGTGGCCGTACCGCTATAGGGCTGGTGGAGATTGAGCTTTTCGACCAACCTGTTGAAGCGCTTGCGGTCTTCGGCGCGGTCGATGCTGTCGGGCGAGGTGCCGATGATCTTCACTCCGGCCTTTTCCAGAGGCACCGCTAATTTCAAAGGCGTCTGGCCGCCGAACTGCACGATGACGCCGTCCGGCTTCTCTTTTTCCACGATGGACATAACGTCCTCGAACGTGAGCGGCTCGAAATAGAGCCGGTCCGAGGTGTCGTAGTCGGTGCTGACCGTCTCGGGATTGCAGTTGACCATGATCGATTCGATGCCGATCTCCCGCAGCGCGAACGCGGCGTGAACGCAGCAATAATCGAATTCAATGCCCTGGCCGATGCGGTTCGGGCCGCCGCCCAGGATGATGACCTTTTTTCTGTCGCTCGGATTGGCCTCGCATTCGGACTCGAAGGTCGAATAGAGATAAGGCGTGGTCGCTTCGAATTCGGCGCCGCAGGTATCGACGGTTTTATAGACGGCATCGATATGAATCGCTTGCCGGCGCCGTCGCACGTCCAGCTCCTTGATGTCGAGCAGTGAGGCCAGATACTTATCGCTAAAGCCGTATTCTTTCGCTTGTCTCAAGAGTCCGGCAGACAGGGTACAAACGCCGGACGAGGAACGCTTGGCCTTTTGCGTTCGGGTCTTTTTGATCTTTCCCTCGAGCGTGACAATGTCCTTGATGTTGTTGAGGAACCAGGGATCGATTTTGGTCAGCTCGAAGACGTCTTCGACCGGAATCTCTCTCCGCAGCGCTTCGGCGACGTACCAGAGCTTATCCCAGCAGTTCGTCCGCAGCTTGTCTTTAAGCTCGCGCGTCGAAAGGTTTTTTTTGATATGCCGGCTGTCGAGTGAATATCGGTCGATCTCGAGCGACCGAATGGCCTTTTGCAGCGATTCCTTGAACGTCCTGCCGATGGCCATCGCTTCGCCGACGGACTTCATCTGGACGGTCAGCGTGGGATCGGTCTTTGGGAATTTCTCAAATGTAAATCGCGGCCACTTCACCACAGTATAATCGATGGTCGGCTCGAAGCAGGCCGGCGTCTTTTTGGTTATGTCGTTCGGGATCTCATCGAGCGTGTACCCGACGGCCAGCAATGACGCGATCTTGGCGATGGGAAAACCCGTCGCCTTCGAGGCCAGCGCCGAGCTACGCGAGACCCTCGGATTCATCTCGATGACGTAGAGCTTGCCGTTCTCGGGATTGACGGCGAACTGGATATTCGAGCCGCCGGTCTCCACGCCGATG
>Ga0272441_10013584_pt1 | contig 11684 bp, 10 predicted proteins | sample SSMProp6N_FD_193582 | JGI IMG/M metagenome (GOLD analysis project Ga0272441, IMG submission 193582) | Marine sediment archaeal communities from Little Sippewissett salt marsh, Falmouth, MA, United States - SSM-Prop-6N | ecosystem: Environmental > Aquatic > Marine > Wetlands > Sediment ... | reverse complement strand
CCGAGATCGTTTCGCATTGGACCAAGATTCCGCTTTCTAAACTGATGGAGGGCGAGACCGAAAAATTGATTCATATCGAATCCAGTCTGAAAAGCCGGGTGGTCGGGCAGGATGAAGCGATCGAACTGATCGCCTCCAGCATCCGCCGTTCGCGCACGGGTCTCAGCGATCCGAACCGTCCGATCGGTTCGTTTATCTTTGTCGGACCGACTGGTGTGGGCAAGACCGAACTGGCGCGTTCCCTGGCGTGGTTTTTATTCGATGATGAGAACGCCCTGGTGCGTCTGGACATGAGCGAATACATGGAGCGGCACAGCGTGGCCCGCCTGATCGGCGCACCGCCGGGATATGTCGGTTATGAGGATGGCGGGCAGTTGACCGAGGCCGTCCGCCGGAATCCGTATTCGGTGGTCCTGTTCGACGAGATTGAGAAGGCCCATGCGGATGTGTTTAACACGTTGTTGCAATTGATGGACGACGGGCGTCTCACCGATGGACAGGGCCGGGCAGTGAATTTCCGTAATACGATTATAATAATGACTTCGAATATCGGTTCGGAACTGATCGCGGAAATGGATGATAAAAAACAAATCAGCGAAGGCATTCACAATGCCCTCAAATCCCAATTTCGTCCCGAGTTTCTGAACCGGGTGGATGAGATTATCATTTTCAACCGTTTGCAGCTGGAGGACATTAAAGCGATTGTCGATATCCAATCAACTGGATTAAAAAATCGTTTAAAAGAGCGACAAATTGGGTTAGAATTAACCGACCAGGTCAAGGATTGGCTGGCCCGGCAAGGGTATCACCCGGTCTACGGGGCCCGGCCTTTAAAACGCGTCATTCAAAAATATATTCAGGACCCTTTGGCTTTGAAGATCCTTAAGGGCGAGGTCAATGTCAAGCAAAACGTCCGGGCGGACGTGGCAAAAAATGATCAGATCGCTTTTAAGGTATCCGATTAAAGCAAACTTCGGCAAAAGAGAGAGACATGATTATTGTCATTATTATTGCCGTTATCGCGGTCATTGCCGCTATCGTGGTCTTGGTCGTCTTACCGGACGACGAAGACAAACGTACGAAATATCTTACCAAGCTCACGCAACTGGTGGAAGGGCAGATGGCGGAGATCGAAGGGGCGGAAAATTCTTTCCGGATTCGGTTCCGTTATCATGAACGCGATTTTGTATATGAGGATATCCTCGATAAAGGATTTCAGGAGCAGCCCGTACAGCGGGGCTACCTGAAACTCGCAACCGGCACGGATTTGGTTTTGAGTTTCACCGAAAGGGAACGGGCCTCTCTCATTTCGGGTGATTCCCAATTTTCCGCGAGTTCTGCGTGGCGAAAGAATTTGAACCGGAGCCGTCAGGCTAAGAAATTGAAGTCTTTCGGTATCTACACGAATAATCAGGCCTTTGCCGATGCCTTAATGGATGACGATGAGGTTATTAATATTTTTGCAGATTTCAAGAATGTCGATCACCGCGGGCATCCTTTCATGGCCATGGAGATCTTGAACGGGGAATTAGTGCTGCGCTTTTATTCTCAGGCCGGGTATCAGCCCAATTTGTTTGATCTGGAAAGTAATGTTTCCAAGATCGAGAATTTTTTGGGTATTCTGTTGAAGATGGCTGAGCTGATCCATAAGATTGGTTATCGTCAGGGATTTATTATCTAAGGTGAAGTGGGCCGGGCAAGCCGGTCTAGGGTTTGCTTCCTCATAAAAAAACGAAGTTGACAGAGGAAAGCTTTTTGTTATAATGTTTTAGCAATCTAGGGATTAGAGTGCTAATTTTAATAAAAACTTAAGTTTAAGCTTATAGTTAAACGCTTGAGTTTAAAATTGTTATCAATCCAAAGACAATATTAAGGGAAGAAATGCCTTGGAATAAAACAGATCATCAATACCGGAAAGATAATATTCTAGGAATTGTTGTCAACGAATACATCAAGACGGTAACTCCGGTCAGTTCCGGATATATTGCCAAAGAATACGTGCGTGATATCAGTCCGGCCACGATCCGTAATATCCTGGCCGAGCTCGAACGGGAAGGTTATTTGACCCATCCGCATACGTCAGCCGGTCGCATTCCGACTCAGGCCGGATACCGGTATTTTGTCGATAATCTCATGAACGAGATTCAGCTGCTCGAACAAGAGAAACGCAAGATTAAAGTGGAGTATGCCGCGCAGATGATTAATTTGGAGGGAATGATCGAGAAGACATCTCAGGTTATATCCGATCTGACTCAATATACCAGTATTATTTCGATTGACGGTCAGGATCGCATCTTTTGCAAGGGGGCCTGTCATGTCGTGGAATATACGGATTTTCAGGATCTTAGCCGTTTGCGGCATCTCTTGAAGGCTCTGGAAGAAAAGGAGCGACTGCTGGAGATCGTTAACCGTGAGATCGAAGAGAAGATCCGAATTTATATTGGTCACGAGATCGCCTGGACGGATATTCAGCATTGTTCACTGGCCATCTCGTCTTATCATACCGGGAAAAATACCAGTGGCCGGATTGCGATCCTGGGGCCGACGCATATGGATTATCCTAGGGTTGTCTCCACCCTGGGATATTTCTCAAGGTTGCTGGAGGAAATTAATTTTTAATTCGGCTTATGTGGAAAATGAAAAAAGACGATAAAGACAGGGATGCGAACACGCCAACGGCAAATGCTGATCAGCCCAAGTCGAAGGATGTGGCAGCTGGAGCTGAACCACAGCCTGAAGCGGCGACCGTCACGGTTGATCAAATAGAATATGATGAGCTTTGCCGTTCGGCCGCGGAGTTTAAGGAAAAATATATCCGTCTGTGTGCGGAATTTGATAATGCCCGCAAACGGTTTGAGCGCGAAAAACTCGAATTCGTCAAATATGCCAATCAGGGGCTGATCATTGAATTCTTGAATATCCTGGATGACCTGCAGCGTATCGTGGATGCGGCTGGGGCCAAGCATCAGGATTATGAATCGTTTTTGAAAGGCGTTGAGATGATCATGGCGCATCTCTACGAAATGCTGAAACGCAACGGATTAAAACCGGTGGAGTCGGTTGGAAAGAAGTTTGATCCGCATTGCCATGAGATTTTAATGCAGGAGCAGACCGACCAGAAGGAGGATGGGACGGTCTTGGAGGAATTTCAGAGAGGTTACTATCTGGGTGACCGGATTGTCCGGACCGCGAAGGTCAAAGTCGCGGTTCATCCTGGGCCTGATCAAACGGAGCCCCAGGAGCCGGAGCCGCCCAAAGAGCAATAGTTGATTCGAATAACGAACATAAAAGGAGGTTTAATATGACACGAGCGATCGGTATCGATTTAGGAACTTCAAATTCTGCGGCTGCCATTATGGAAGCCGGACGCGCCAACATTATCCCTTCAGCCGAAGGGGCCGGCGTGGCTTCCGGTAAGGCGTTTCCCTCGTATGTCGCCTTTACCAAGGACGGACAGCGTTTGGTCGGGGAACCGGCCAAGCGTCAGATGGCGATCAATCCGGAAGGCACCATTTATGCTGCCAAACGTAAGATGGGGACCGGGCACAAATATTCTGTCGCGGGTAAGGAGTTCACCCCCCAGCAGGTCAGTGCGTTTATTCTGCAGAAGATCAAGGCCGACGCCGAGAAATATCTGGGCGATACGGTTACTGAAGCCGTGATCACGGTCCCGGCGTATTTTAACGATAATCAACGCCAGGCAACAAAAGACGCCGGTGAAATCGCCGGGCTCAAGGTCCTGCGTATCATCAATGAACCCACGGCGGCCTGCCTGGCTTACGGATTAGATAAGGCCGGCAAGGAACAAAAGATCATGGTTTTTGATTTTGGGGGCGGTACGCTTGACGTCACGATCCTTGAAATGGGTTGGGACGAGAACGTCAAGGCCGCGACGTTTGAGGTTTTATCGACCAGCGGGGACAACCAGTTGGGTGGCACGGATATGGATAATGTCCTGGTTGACCATGTCATCGAAGAATTTAAACGGGAAAACGGGATTGACCTCAAGAACGACAAGATGGCTTATCAACGCCTGCGTGAAGCCGCTGAAAAAGCCAAAGTGGAGTTGTCCAGTACGATTCGTACTGATATCAATCTTCCGTTTATTACGGCGGACGCGACGGGACCCAAGCACCTGACTTTATCAATCGACCGGGCCAAGCTTGAGGACTTGGTGCGGCCGATCGTAGACCGCTGCCGGGGACCGATTCATCAGGCCGTCAAGGATGCCAGTGACAAACTCGGCGAACAGGTCAAAGTCGACCGGATCATTCTTGTCGGAGGTCCGACCCGTATGCCGATCGTGCAGGAATTCGTCGAGCGCGAGGTCGATCAGAAGATCGAACGCGGGATCGATCCCATGGAATGCGTTGCGCTGGGCGCTGCGATTCAGGCCGGGATCATCCGGGGCGAGGCCAAGGAGGTGTTGCTGCTGGACGTCACGCCTCTGTCGCTGGGTATCGAAACCCTCGGGGGGGTGTTCACGAAGTTGATTGAACGCAACACGACCATCCCGACCCGCAAGAGCCAGATTTTTTCAACGGCTGAAAATGATCAGCCCGCGGTTACGATCCGGGTTTTACAGGGCGAACGTCCCATGGCCAATGACAATACCGAGTTGGGCCGTTTTGATCTGATCGGTATTCCTCCGGCTCCGCGTGGCGTTCCGCAGATCGAGGTGACCTTTGATATCGACACCGACGGTATCGTGCATGTCTCGGCCAAGGACAAAGGTACCGGTAAGGAACAGTCGATCCGGATTACGGCGCCGACTAAATTGTCGCAGGAAGACATCGACAAGATGGTCAAAGAGGCCGAGCAGTACGCCGAAGAAGACAAAAAGAAGAAGGAAGAGGTTGAAACCGTTAATCAGGCCAATACCCTGGTGTATGCCACGGAACGGGCGATCAAGGATTATGGCGATAAGGTACCGGAAGCCGAAAAGACCAAAATCGAGACTGAATTGAACGCCCTGCAAGAGGCGATCAAGAATAAAGACCTTGATAAGATCAAGCAGGGTATGGAATCTCTTCAACAAGCCAGTCACAAATTGGCCGAAGAAGTTTATAAAGCGACCGCAGCCCAGCAGCAACAGGCCGGGCAACAGGCCGGCGCTGATGTCTCCGGGGCCCAGACCCAGCAATCAAATCAGCAACAGGAACAGACTCAGCAGGGTCAGGGCGGTCCGAATAAGGACGACGTTATTGACGCTGAATTTAAGGCGGAATAACTTTAGATATCAGTTGTAAGATATAAGAGATAAGGTAATGAAGGTAATGTCCGAATGACAGGCACTAAAAGGGATTGGAATCGGAGGATCCTGTATTTCTGCTCCCGCAAACGTTGGCCGTGCAAAACCGGCGTTCGGGCATTGTTTTTTGTTGAAGGCCGGGCGAATTAAAAATTTTTTTCTTATATCTTACATCTTATAACTTAGAACTAAGAAATGAAACGCGATTATTATGAAATATTAGGCCTGTCCAAGGGCGCGAGCCTGCAGGAGATCAAAAAGGCTTATCGCTCAATGGCCTTGAAGTATCATCCGGACCGTGTCCCACAGGACCAGAAGAAGGAGGCGGAGGAGAAGTTCAAGGACATTTCCGAGGCTTATGGTGTTCTGTCTGATCCGCAGAAGCGCAAGATGTATGACCAATACGGACATGCCGGCATTGATCAGCGCTTTACGACCGAGGATATTTTTCGCGGAGCTGATTTTAGCAGCATCTTCGAAGGCACGGACCTGGGGGATATTTTCGGTCAGTTTTTCGGCGGTGATTCGATTTTTGATCTTTTCGGCGGAGGCACGGCCTCCGGCCGCGGTCGCACCCGGCGGGCTTATCGCGGTCGTGATATCCAATATGAAGTCGAGATAACCTTGGAAGAGGCTTATCGCGGCATCAAAAAAAAGATCAAGCTTCCCCGCAATGAGGTCTGCACGGCCTGCCAGGGCAGCGGCGCCAAGGCCGGGACCAAGATGAAAACCTGTTCGCAATGCCAGGGGCAGGGGCAGGTAGTGATGAGCAGCGGATTCTTCCGCATGGCCCAGACTTGCCCGCAATGCTCGGGTACGGGGAAAATGATCACAGAGCTCTGCCCGACTTGTCAGGGCAAGGGGGCTGTACGGGTCACACGCCAGATCGATGTTAATATCCCGGCGGGTGTTGATAATTCAACTCAGTTGCGCGTTCGCGGTGAGGGTGAGGTCGGATCGGGTGGAGCCGGTGATCTCTATCTGTTTATTCATATTAAACCGCATCATACCTTTGAACGCCAGGGCAAGGATATCACGATTCGCATGCCGGTCAGTTTTGTCGTGGCTGCCTTGGGGGGGCAGGTCAAGGTCCCGACCCTGAACGGTTCGGTTCAGATGAAGGTCCCCGCGGGGACGCAAAGCGGCAAGATTTTCCGTCTTAAGAATAAAGGCATGCCGGATGTGCACGGCGGTTCTGCGGGTGATGAATATGTACAGGTTATGCTTCAGGTCCCTACGCGTTTGACGTCTGAACAGAGAAAAATCCTTGAGCAGTATGCGCGGATCAGCGGGGAGGAACTTAATCAATCCGAGAGTTCATTTACTGAAAAGATCAAGAAGGTATTTAAATAATAGTAGAATATAGCGAAATAGGACGGAACGCCATATTTGTATTTAACAAAAGGACGAACCATGCCGACTTATCAATATGAATGCGAAGCCTGTGGTCATTCTTTCGATATCCTGCAATCCATTACGGAACCGAAGTTGCGTCAATGCCCTCAGTGCGGAAAAGATGCTTTAAACCGATTGATTGGAACCGGCGGTGGGATTATCTTTAAAGGCAGCGGTTTTTACGAAACCGATTACCGGCGTAAGCCCGAGCCGAAGACAGCGCAATCCTGTCCCGCTAAAGGAGCAGGAACCTGCCGTTCCTGTCCAGCCAATACAGCCAAGACCGATTGACGGGCTTGATTCAAGGAAATTCACCAAGCCTGTTGAATGTGATTTCTTCCCAAAAGGAGGATTTCTTCGCACATAAATAAAAAAAGAAATGATTTTCAGGTCAGAGGTATTTTTGATAAGATTGGGAAGAATTAAGGGACAGATGCTCTATATGGCAAGAGATGGAGCAGTAATATGATAGAAATTAAACCTTTTAAGGCATTTTATTATAATCCGGACCAGATCCCGGATCTCTCAAAGACGGTCTGCCCGCCATACGATGTGATCTCACCGGTTCAGCAGAATAATTATTATACCCAGAGCGAATTTAATTTTATCCGGGTTCTTTTGGGAAAAGAGAATCCACGGGATACGGATAATAAGAATAAATACACCCGTGCCCGGGATACTTTTCAGCAATGGCTGAAAAATAAGGTTTTGATCAAGGATGAAAAGCCTTGTATTTATTATTATTTGCAGGATTACAAGGTTCTGGGGGAAAAATATTCGCGGTTGGGGTTTATCTCGCTTATGAAGATCCACGACGAGAAGGGTGGACGTATTTATCCCCATGAAAATACCCATATGAGGGCTAAGCAAGACCGCCTTCAACTTTGGCAAATGTTGTCGTCCAACCTCAGCGCTATCTTTGTCTGTTATTCCGACCGGAATAAAAAGATCGAGAAAGTTTTCAACAAGAAATTCGCGAGTGCGCAGCCTTTTATCAATATCATGGATGATGACGGGGTGCGCCACCGGCTTTGGCGGCTTGTTGACCCGGTATTGATCCGTGAGATCGCCGATAACTTGCGGGATCAGCAGCTTTTTATCGCTGACGGCCATCACCGCTATGAAGTGGCCCGCGAACTTAGACGGATCAAGAATCCGAAACATGACAAGTCCGCCCGCAACCCAGCCTACAACTATATCATGACCTATTTCACAAATATGAATTCGCGGGATCTGAAGATCTTCCCGATCCATCGCGTGATCCGAAAGATTTCCAAATCCATGGATTTTTTGGATGAATTTTTTCGAGTTGACCGGATCAAGACCCGGGAGAACTTGGCCATTTTACTGGCCAAGGCCGGCAAAAACGAACACGCCTTCGGTCTTATGACGCCGCAGGGGAAGAGTCTTTTGAGATTGAAGAATAAATTATTGATTGATAAAAATATAAAAGGCGGATCCCAGGCCTTTCGGCATTTGGATGCCACGATCCTCAAGCATTTTGTATTGGACAGATTGAATATCCGGTCGGAAGATATTTTTTATACCAAAGATATCAAGGAGGCCGGGCGGATGGTCGATGAGCATGAAGCCGAGGCCGCTTTTCTCATGAATCCAGTGAGGATCGAAGATCTGCGCGAGATCGCCATCAACGGCGAACGAATGCCGCCTAAAACAACTTATTTTTATCCCAAAGTTCTCTCCGGATTAACCATTTATAAAATCGAAGAATAATTTTGGGGATTCCGTTATGGTTTTGTTTGGTAAGAGAAAATATACGTTGGTTAGCGTCAAAAAAAAGAATATCCCCGACGGCATATTCTCCCAATGCCCTGATTGCCAATCCCCCAATTACACCAAGGCCCTTCGCGATAATTTCTCGGTTTGCAGTCAATGCGGATATCATTTTGCTTTGCCGGCCTATGACCGTATTGAGATGCTATTGGATAAGGACAGTTTTGAAGAGTATGACCGGAATCTGATGACCGAGGATCCGTTGCAGTTTCGTGGGCCCAAGACCTACAAACAGAAGCTGGAAGCGGATCGGAAAAAGACCGGGCTTGATGAAGCCGTGGTCTCGGGTAAGGGCAAATTGGATGGCAAGGCCGTGCACATGGCGGTCACCGACTCTCGTTTCATTATGGGATCCATGGGATCGGTGGTTGGAGAGAAAATCACTCGTTCAATCGAGCGGGCCACGCGCGAAGGGTTACCCATGATTATCATCTCGGGCTCCGGCGGCGGGGCACGGATGTACGAAGGGCTGTATTCATTGATGCAGATGGCCAAGACGTGCGCGGCTTTGGCCCGTCATCACGAGGCCGGGTTTTTGTATATTTCGGTCCTGACAAATCCGACCATGGCCGGGATCATGGCATCGTTCGCCGGCGTCGGTGATGTTATTATCGCTGAGCCCAAGGCCTTGATCGGCTTCACGGGGCCGCGCGTCATCGAGCAGACAATCCGGCAGAAACTTCCGCCGGGATTTCAACGTTCGGAATTTTTATTAGCTCACGGCCTCATCGATAAGATCGTGCCACGGCCCAATCTTAAGCGGGTTCTGGCGCAGATCATTGAATATACGGATGGGACTTCCTGAGTCCCATCCGGACGAATTCGATTTTTGATCGACGGTATTTGGTTATTTTATTGGGTATTTTGGCCTTCCCCAATCCTTATTGCAGATGCATTTCTCCTGGGATAAAAACACTTGATTTCTTAGGGCTTTATTATATAATGTCACTATCTGCGGTTGAGGGCTTATCAAACTTCCTTCCTCGATAACCTCAAGCGCATCGCTCAAAAACCAGTACCACATCACTCGCGACCGGAGGGACCTCACTCTCCGGTCATTTTTTAATGAGCGCACAACTTGAGGAGCGAAGCGACGCAAGTTGTATGCGCGAATTATCCCCTGCGGTTTGATTTGTGTTAGCAAATCAGCAGGGGATGGATGGTACAAAACATAGTTATCTTTACGAATTTATTCCTCGTTCAGGCACAAAGGATTTCGAAGAAATCCGACTGCCGATTCGAACGAGGAATTTTTATTTTCTGAGAATTGCGTTGTAAGTTGACAATACAAATTATCACCTCACCTTCCAGTTTTCCTCTGATTGTCTTTTATATTCATATAACAAATGTTATAGTATTCATATTAATACATATAGGACAATTTTATGAATGTGTATGCCAACCCCAATGTGCTGCTGATCTATCCTAAGACCGGCATGGATTTCGGCTCGACGATTGCCCCACCGCATGCCTTGCTTTCGATCGCTGCCCCGGTTTTGAAAGCGGGCTATAAGGTTACCTTGTTGGATCAGCGAGTCCACTGGATTTCCAATCAAACGTTAAGAAAATTTATCAGCTCGGAGTTGCTTTGCGTAGCGCTCTCCACCATGACTGGGACGCAGATTAGTCATTCTCTGGATATCGCGCGTATGATTCGCGAACTGACGGGGGGGAAGGTCCCGATCGTTTGGGGCGGTTGTCACCCGACGGTCCTGCCGGAACAGACCGCATCCCATGAGTTGGTGGATGTGGTGGTGGTCGGGGAGGGGGATGAAACCTTTGTTGATTTGGTGCAGACCTTCGATCAAAAACGAAGCCTGGATACCGTGCCGGGCATTGTTTATAAGGATGGGAGCCGGCCGGTGAAGACCGCGGCAAGGCCGCTCATGGATATTGAAAAACTTTTGCCTGTCCCCTGGGAACTGGTGGATGTCGAAAAATATATCCATCAGGATATGTATTTGAAAGGAAGCTCCCGAACCCTGGATATCGGTCAGACCAGCCGGGGCTGTCCGTACCAATGCGGTTTTTGCAGCAGCTCCGCCATCCGTCAGCGGAAATGGCGGCCGCTTTCAGCGGCCAAGAGCATTGATATGATTTCTGAAAATGTCCGGCGGTTCAACCTTAATGGCATCTGGCTGCGGGATGACGAATTTTATATCGACCGCAACCGCGCGACAGCGATTTGCGAAGGGATCATCGAGCGGGGCATTAAGATTAATTTCTACACCTCGGGTACACGGGTGGATGTCTTTTTAAAAGCGTCGGACTATGATATCCGGACTTTAAAGAGGGCCGGGGCCCATACCCTGAAATTCGGTGCCGAATCCGGGTCGCAGCGGATCCTGGATCTGATGAATAAACGGATCAAAGTCGAACAGACCTTGGAGGTCAACCGCCTTTGCCGGAAACACGGGATTATCCCCGCCTTCGGGCGCATGATCGGTTATCCGACGGAAACTTTTGAAGATATTGATAAGACCATTGATCTGGGTTTCCGGCTGATCGAAGATAATCCTCAGGCCCAGTTGGAGACGATCGCTATTTTTACGCCCATCCCGGGCACGCCGGCCTATCCCTTATGCCTGGAGCACGGCCTGCGTCCGCCAGAGTCGCTGGAGGGCTGGTCGGAATGGACCTTTGAAGATATCCTCAACGACGGCAGTAAAAATCCGTGGTATACGCCTCAAGAGTGTTTTAGCATGACCAACATTTGTTATATGAGCGTCATGGGCCATGCCCTGAGCAATATCATGGGCAGCCTCCGCAATCCTTTTTTGCGGGGCATGGCTCAGGCACTGTCGTTGCCGGTGAGTTATTATTACCGACAGCGGCTCAAACAACGCCAGTACCGATGGGTGCCGGAGATGCCGCTCATCCGGCACTTGCGTCAGGAGTTGTTTTATAAAAGTGATTTCACGATATTTTAAGGCCGCGACATGAGTCAGCTTAAAAAACTTGGGCTTCAGATATTCTTCCTGTTCGGTTCCTTTGTGACGGCTTTGCTGGCGCTTATGTTGTTGGCTGTTTTTTATATCGCGTTTTACAGTCACAAAATTATCCGTGCGTTATTGTCGGTCCGATGGAGATTCGACGATCAAACTCCGCATCAGCAGGCCAAAGATGATATGACGGATCAACCGTGATGATGAAGAAGCTGTTGTCTATTTTAAAGTTCGCCCTGCCCGTTGCCCTGTGGATTTATTTATCACGGCCTTTTTTTAACGGGCAAAACGTTATCCTC
>Ga0272441_10013583_pt1 | contig 11684 bp, 9 predicted proteins | sample SSMProp6N_FD_193582 | JGI IMG/M metagenome (GOLD analysis project Ga0272441, IMG submission 193582) | Marine sediment archaeal communities from Little Sippewissett salt marsh, Falmouth, MA, United States - SSM-Prop-6N | ecosystem: Environmental > Aquatic > Marine > Wetlands > Sediment ... | reverse complement strand
CCTTACAGGCTGCTTCCTCACTCTCCCAGTAAATCCGGGTCAGATCGAAGTCGATCCGGTCCGGCGTGGTAATCGGTTCCAGGTGGGTAACCGCCGGGATGAAAAAACCCTGGTTCCAGGCGGCGAAAATCTTTTCCCCTTCTTGAGAATGCTCATCCAACCACCGGTAGGCCTCATACTCCACCTGGTCGGAGCTGGTGGACCCGGCCAGAATCACCCAGCTTCCCTCTCCCAGAACAGTGAGAAAAAGCATCAGCGCCGCTAACCATTTTTTCCGGACTGCGAGAGAGAAAGACCATGCCGGAACCAGGAGGAGGAAACAAATCATGATGAAAGACAGCAGCAGACCGAAACCGATCCCCGGGGGAAGGCTTTTTCCCCCGATAACTCCCGCCAGCGCTTTCCAGGCGGACGAGAATTCAGGGGTTAGTTCCAGGCATAGGCTTTTCGCCGATGCCGGGGATAAGACCTGCACGGCCAGAAAGATAATCAGCAGTAAGACGGTCAGGAACCGGGCTTTTGAGCTCCAGTGGGAGAAGGCCAGGCCGCCCAGAACCGCCACGGAGATATCGAGAAGGCGCGCTCCCCGGTTAACGGTTAAAGCCAGAACCAGACTGAAAAGGAAGAGGGACAAGGCCAGGAATTCTCTCTTCCGGAAAGAGACCCACAGTCCCCATGGCAGGAAGAATATAAAAAGGTTGTACCGATTCCAGAGGCCATTGGGGGGAAGGGGCTGAAGATCCCCCACCCTGATTTTTATCTGTGAAGCCAGATCGATTCCCCGAAACTTCTCGGCCAGCGGGGAAACCCATTCCAGAAGGTGCGCTTTCATGATATGCAGCAGAATCAAATTGGCGACCAGTAAAAACAGGAGATAAAGCAGGGCCGCCGGAAGGGATAAACGCTCCTGGAAAAGCGTTTGCAAAGCCCTCCAGCCGAAGTAAAGAATCACCACCAGGAGAGCCGCGGCCATCAAGGGGCCGACCTTGATTCCGAGCACCAGAAAAACAGTCGCCAGGAGGCCGCGAACCGCCCTTTTTTTTACTCCTCCTTCCCAGTTTACAAACCCGGTGGCGCTCCAGAAAAACAGCACTACAAAAGGAACCTGGACCAGGTCATGAGAATAGTTGGCCAGGGAGAGGGAAAGCGGCGCCGGCAGGAGCGCGAAGATAACGCCCCCCCACCAGCCGCACTTCCTGCCGCGGCGGCCGCTCAGCCAGTAAAATATGAATACTCCGGTCAGTGCCGAAATCAAAGCGCCCTCGAAAGCGACGGCTTGATAGAGAATTCCGGAAGGAAGAAGCCAGCCCAGAGTTCGGAGAAGCAGATAAGTGGGATCGAGGAGGGATAAAGAAAAGACGCCCCGGGCCACACCGTAGTAAAACCAGATTTCTATCAGGTGAGACGCGAACCAGCCGGAGCGGATAAAAAAGATCAGGTTGAGCGCCACCCGCAGGACAAAGGCGAGGAGAAAAATATAGGCGGCGAGAATGCTCTTTTTCCGCCTAAAGAAACCGTCCGCGTCATCCATGATTTCCCGGGTCGCTGAATGCCGAATCGAATGCTAAATGCTAACTGCTAACTGCTAACTGCTAATTGTCCTTTTGCTCCTTCCCCTTGCGAAAAAGATCCAGAAATCGATCCTCGTATTGGCCGTACACTCCCCAGCGGTCGAGCTCGGACTTGAGCAGGGGAGCCAGAGAGGGATCGGCTTTGACCCGCAAAAAAAGATCTTCGATCCGGCGGCGGGCGGAATCGGTCAAAGGCGGGCTTTCCTCTTCCCCCTCCTCTTCTCCGCCGAGAACCTCATCGCTGCCGTACTCTTCGCCCGGCTGCATGAAGCTCGCCATCGTCTCCTGGGCTTTTTCGCCCATCTGGGCTATCTCCCGGTCAAAGTTGCGGATTTCATCAAGGATGGGGGAATAATCCAGGGAAATAAAAAGTATCTTCTCCAGGATTTTAATAATCGCCATGCTGGCGCGGGGATTATCCAGATTAACCGTGTAATAGGGGATCTCCCCCAGCAGACACATCCCCGGCAGCCCTTCCTGGGATGCCACGCCGAGAAGCATACCGTTCAGGCCGCTGATCTGGCCCATTTTTAACAATTTTACTCCCTGTTCGAAGAGATAATCCCGCAGCTTGCCGTTATTGGCCACGCCCCAAACGCCGGGAGTGTTTTTATGCTGAATGGCGGTGGGGGCGGCGGCGAACGTGAGCAGACGGAATACTCCCATCTCCTTGGCGAGCTCAATCACCTCGTGAGCCATCTTGATCTGGAGCCCGGAGGCGGGCTGAGCTTCTCCGAGGAAAATGATCAAATCGCTCGCCGTGGAGGGATTTCTCCAGAAATAGAAATTGTTCTCCGGCAGGGAAGGAATCCGGGCCAGGCTTTTTTCCACCGCCACCCCGGTCGGAGAAAAATATTCGCCGGGGTGAATAAAGGCGAACCGGCGCGCGGGGAGGGAATCGATAAGGAAGGAAGCGGTCCGGGAGGCGACGAAACCCATTCCCGGCCAGGCGGCGAGGAGTTGGGGGTGGCTCAAGCGCGGTTTTTTCAGATACGTGATCATTAAAATTCCCTTCCCGGAAAAATTTTAATTTTGTCCGATGGACAATATTGCATCTTCCCTTCCCCGATGCAATCTGCAAAATTTAAAAATTATTACCAACCCGCGTCAATCCGTATTGTTACAGTATCCAGGACAGGAAGACGACTATCACCAGCAGAACGAAAATAACACCCAACCATCCCTTCCAGCCCAGAGCCAAAGCGCTGATCGCTCCCAGGGGCCTGTTCAGCAAGTTGCCGCAGTAGATGCAGTTGAGATTCTCCCCGGGCGTCGCTTCTCCGCAGTGGGGGCAGGTTACCAAACCATTTTGTTCTTCTTGAGCTTTCGTCGCTTTTATTTCAAGGCGGCGGCAAGTTTTTCCGCCTGACGCTCGTAAGCCCGGGCCGCGCCTTCCTCCCGGCGGGACCGGCAGATGCGCGCGAGGAGACGCAGGGCTTTTACCTTATCCTGGACGAAGGATTCATCGGAAGTTGAAGCGGCGGCCCGAGCCAGCTGAACGGCGCTTTCGGTCATTCCCCGCCCGAACTGCGCCGCGGCGAGGTTGACCAGGGCAAGAACGTTGCCGGGAAAAGTGACCAGGAGCTGCTCCAGCACTTCTTTCGCCAGGGCCAGTTTCCTCTTTTTTTCGAGCTGCCGGGCGAGGCTGATCAGGGTGGAAAACGCGTCCGGCTTGACGGCGAGAGCGCGGTGGATCAGGGAATGCACCTCGGTTTTGAAATCATCGCCGAGTCCGCGGTAGGCCGCTTCCAGGAGGCTATGGGCGTGAACGATCTCCATCGGATAGTAAAAAGGGGTCTCGGACAGCCCCTCGGATGTGATCTCAGCCGCTTTCTTGTACCTATTTTTCTTCAAATAGTATTCTCCCATCGCCAGTTTGGATCGGGAGTCCCAGGGCTCACCGCGATTTTTTTGATTTCGACGGATCTTATCGAGCCACTTTTTAGCTTCATCCAGACGGTGCTGAAGGAGACAGAGCTCGGCCAGTTGAATCTGGGCCTGATAGGAGCCGGGGTCTTTTTTCAGGATTTGTTTAAAATAGCGGCGGGCGAGACCGTAATTTCCGAGATCGAGATGGGCCAGCCCGATTAGCTTCACCGCGTCGAGGTCATCGGGTTTATACTTGAGCGATTGCTTTAAATACTTGATACCGACCTGCTTATCACCCGCCTTCATGTGAAGCCGCCCCAGGTCCTTGATGTAGCGGTGGTTGGGGCCGCCGTAGCGGAGGGCCTCCTTCAGATTCTGAATTCCCCGCTTGTGGTCCCCGATAACAAAAAAGATGGTGTAGAGATAAGGGAAAGTCCTCGCCTTAAACGGATGGCGCCAGGGGATATTTTTAAACAGAGAAATCGCCTCCTCGGTGTTCCCCTTTTTCCGGTAAATGCGGGCCAGGCGAACGTGGGACGCCCAGCTTTCCCCTCCCCGGATCAGTTCCCGGTAGATGTCGATCGCCCGGGCGGTCCTCCCCATCTCTTCGTAGAGGGAAGCCAGCTGCTCCCGGATAAGGCGGTCCTTGGGAAAACGGCTCCGGGCGAGGCGCAACACCTCCTCGGCCTGTTTATATTCACCTTCCTTTTGAAGCAAACGGGCCAGGAACTTATAGGGTTCGGGCAGCGAAGGCCGGTCAACGATCCTCTCGTAAACCTCTTTCTGCTTGTCGTTCTTCAGCTTTAATTTCAAATCTTTGATCGTTTTCATAATTTAATTCTGCTCCCCAGGTTAATTTCGAGACTTTTAAGCCACGAAGGCGCCAAGGCACTAAGAAATTCTTTGTGTCTTCGTGTCTTGGCGGCAGGATTTTCTGAAATTTCGATACCGGGTAATAATAAGGCGGGGAAAATGAGAGGTAAAGCCTTTTCTCCGGAAAAGATGGCGCCGCTTCGGCTCGGATTAACAACCCGGCTTAATATTCATAGGAGCTGCCGCCGATGAACTCACGGAGAAGCGAGGTCGGGGGGATGATCGAATCATCCTCGAGCGGCTCCACTTCCTCAAGCCAGCCCAGGCAGCGGGAAGCTCTTTTCAGAGCGTCTTCCCTACCCTCTTGCCGGTCGAAATGGTCAACCGCTTCCTTAAGGTCGTCATAGAGATATTTTTTGTGAACGGGAAGCTCGTAGGGTAGATAGCCGTTGATCACCGCGTCGGCATCTTTGATGAAGGGGACGATATGTTCTTTCTCCGCCCGGCGGACAAAGTGCCAGTGGCCGATGGTTTGAAGCGGCTCGTAACCGCGGTGAACGCGATCGCGGAGCATTCTCCTCAGCAGCCGGATGTCCGTCCAGGGAACGAAATTGCCCCGGGCATCCTTGAGCTGGCATATCGCTTCCAGGTAAATACGGAATTGGGATTTACGGGGAATACCGGCCGTCATGTTACAGTGAAGGCCGTGGAGACCGTCCACCACCAGAAGCTCATCTCCGGAAAGCCTTCTTTTGACCCCTTCATCTTCCCTCCGGCCCTTTTTAAAATTGTAAACCGGGATGGTGGCTTCTTCACCGGCGAGCAGTTCCTTCAGGTTCCGGTTGAGCGTCTTCTGATCGAGGGCTTCGGGCGTTTCAAAATTGTAGTCGCCGAACTCATCCTGCGGCTGATCCTTCTTGTTCCAGAAGTAATTATCCAGAGGCAGCAGCTGTATCTTATCGCCCATCGCCCGCAGGGCGTCGCAGAGCTTGATGGTGGTGGTGGTCTTGCCGGAAGAGCTGGGACCGGCCACGATCACCAGCCGGATGATATCCCGGTTCTCCAGGATCTCCGCCGCCGTTTTCCAAACGGCTCCTTCGTAGGCGCGGTCGGCGTCACGGATTACGCCGGCAAAACCACCGTGCTCCATCCTTCGGTTGATGCCCGCGATCGTGTCCACGTCGCGCGTCCGGTTCCAGGCACGGGCCTTTTTCACGATCTCCATTTCGTAGAGTTCTTCCCAGGATACTTCCGGTTTTTTCATAATTTTTACTCCCTTCAGTAGATGAAAAGGGGGGAAGTTTATTGGTTCCGGGAACAATGTCAAGCAGAAAATCGGGGATTGAATCGGGAGGAGGGAACGGCGATTTCAGCTTCTTCGAGAGGTGCGCCGGACGGTCACCCTGACCGTTTTTTTCGTGCCGGCGGATCGAGCCAGGGCGGCGAGGACGGCGATATTTACACGGCTTTCGTCCGGGGTGATCGGAGGCGGCTTCCCATCAAGAACCGATTCTTCCATCGCCGTTATTTCGCAGAGGTAGGGATCGATCACCTCGGTGGGAATGATGGACTCATGATCTCCGGATGAGATGTGGATAATCCCGCTCTTTTTCCCGTCCACGTCCGGCTGCCAGGGGTTTGGTATATATATCACGCCGTTTCGACCTACGACCTCAGCTCCAACCCGGTAAGGCGAGCTGAAACCGCAGTCTATCTGAGCCACAACCCCGCCGGGAAACAGCATCTGGGCGGTAAAAAAGACATCCACTCCGGAAGACGCGTTCTTCCGAAAAGCGAACACTTCCGAAGGGGGCGATCCGACAATCCCACCGGCAAAACTTACCGGGTAACAGCCCACGTCCCAAAGGCATCCTCCTCCTAACTTCTTTTCCCAGCGGATGTTAGCCCTTTGGCGGGGGAGGGTGAATGAATAATGGGCGCGGATCAGGGCGAGCGGACCGATTACCTTTTCTCCGATCAGCTCTTTTAATTTGAGGAACTGGGGATGCGTCCGGTACGCGAGCCCTTCCAGCAGGATAACTTTATTTTCGGCGGCGGAGCGGATCATTTTCCCCGCATCGGCCTCGTTCAAAGCCAGTGGTTTTTCGCAGAGGACGTGTTTGCCCGCCCGCGCCGCCCGGATCGCCCACTCGCAATGAAGCTGATTGGGCAGGGGAAGGTAAACCGTGTTGATCTCGGGAGAGTCAAGCAGGGCCTGATAGGAATCGAAAACCAGCGGGATCTTCCAGGACCGGGAAAATTCCCGGGCCCGTTCCGGATCCCGGCTGGCCACGCCCACCAGCTCCGAGCGTTCGGCGGTGCCGATCGGGGGTATGACCCGGCGGTTGATTCGCGCCGTGGAAAGAATTCCCCACCTGAGAGTTTCATCCCTATCTTTTCTTGCCCGGTACATAAGCTGTTATTATAGGTTCTCCTTTAGAGAGTGCAGGTAAATCAATATGATATATAAGTGTATTAAACCACGAAGTCACGAAGAACACGAAGTTATTTATACAGAAGGAAACTTTATTTCACGCAACCGCTCAAAGGCGCTTCAACTTTTTTCTTCCTTTACTCCCCAAATCCATTTTGCCATAATGGAGTCCATCTCCTGGTCCGCAATCCAGCATAAAAGTAAATCGTTGATCGGTTGCGTAGCTCGAAGCGGCCGCCGTTGAACGGTCGCGGGCTGATTTTTTAAACTTTACACTTAACACCTTACACTATCGAGCTGGAGCGCCTGGGGCGCTCCAACTCGAGATCCAAGGAGGCAGAAAATGGAAGAAGAAAAAAAGGTCCCTGAAGAAAAAGCAGCACCAGAGACGCCGGAAACCAAGCCGGCTCCGGAAAGCCCCGCACCTTCGCCCGCAGCGAGCCCTCAGGAGGTCGAAGAAGGAAAAGCCTTCGCGATCCTCTCCTACGCTCTCAGCATTATCGGCCTGCCTTTCTTTCTGGTGCCGCTGATCATGCGCAACAACGGATTCTCTCTCTTCCACGCCAAGCAGACTCTCATCATCTGGCTGGCGGGAATCGCGGTGAGCGTCGCCGGGGGTATCCTGAGCTTCATCTGCATCGGGATCATCATCTGGGTGGTGGGATTCATCCTCTTGCTGGTTTTGACCGTCATCGGTCTGATCAACGCCGCCCAGGGCCAGCAAAAACTGCTTCCCGTTATCGGACAGTGGGGAGAAGACTGGTTCAAGGGACTGAAGAAAGTCGAGAGCTGATCAGGACGGGTCCGTCGGATTGAAATTGAGATTGGAATTACGCAAGCTCCGGTCTCCGGAATACGACTGGGAACTAATCTTCGGCTGCCTCTACCTGACGCTGCTGCTGGCGGCAGCGTATTTCCTTTCCCGCCTCCCCGAGCAAAACATGCCCGCCTGCCGCCTCCGCCAGTCCACCGGAATCCCCTGCCCCGCCTGCGGGATGGTAAGGTGCGTGAACAATCTGACCGCGGGCAGAGTGGGAGAAGCTTTCCGCCACCACCCCCTGGGCACACTGCTCATCGGGGCGGCAGCGGTCTTTAGCTTTTATTCCTGGGCGGCGGTGTTACTGAGGTTGCCCCGGATCCGCCTGAAAAGCGCTCCCGCCCGGATTAAATCGGGGGCGGTTCTGGTCTTATCGATTCTTCTCGCCGCCAACTGGATTTATCTTCTCCTCACCGCCTAACCCGGAAAATCGGGATCTTTAATCCCGGATTTAATCTTCTAAAGGGGAGACGGGTTTTCTCATTTGCTTTTTCAGGGAGCGCTGCCGCTTGGCTTCCAGCCGGCGACGGCGGGAAGCGGCGGTGGGGCCGGTCTTCCGGCGCGGCTTGGGTGGTCGGGCCGCGCGGCGGATAAGCTTAATCAGACGCTCGAGGGCGTCCCGGCGGTTTTGAGACTGAGTCCGGAAGCGGCGGCCGTCGATGACGATGATACCCTCCGAGGTGAGGCGCTTTCCGGCGAGGCGGAGGAGGCGGCGGCGAACGGCCGCCGGAAGGGAGGAGGAATTTTTAGCGTCGAAGCGGAGCTGAACCGCGGTGGCGGTCTTATTAACCTTCTGGCCTCCGGGTCCCGAGGCGCGGATGAACTCTTCCTCGATCTCCTTCTCGCTAATCGCCAATTTGTCAGTGATTTCGATCATTATACGGCCAGGGCCGATCAAGATTCTCTAAAGAATTTTTAGACTACCTATACGCCTTTTTAAACTATAATATATCCTAAAAAGTTTGAGTAATCCCAAAATTTTAATAGACAATCGAGCTTCAAGGAGGATGAATCATGAAATGCCCTGATGACGGAATTGAGATGCGCCGAATAGATTACCGGGGAATAAATCTCGAGGAATGTCCCCGCTGCCGGGGAAGATGGTTTGACCGGGGCGAGCTGACCAAAGCCAAGGATAAAACGGATGAAGATCTGAGGTGGCTCGACTTCGATCCGTTTCAAAAAGAGGCCGATAAATTCAGAGTCCCATCCGAAGGAAGAAAATGCCCCGCCTGCGGCAACGCGATGGAGGCATTGACCTACCGCAATTCCGGTGTGGTGATAGACCGGTGCCCCGCCTGCCACGGCGTCTGGCTCCACGCCGGGGAATTTGAAAAAATCATCGACTTCCTGGAAAAAACCGTCATCCGGAAATCAGCCGCCGATTACGTGAAGGACGTCTCCCAGCAGCTTCTGGAAATAATCAAGGATCCGGCCCACCCGGTCGCGGAAATAAAGGATTTCATGGCGGCCTTAAAACTGCTGGAAGAGCGGATAGGGGCGGAACACCCCGCCTTCAGCCAGGCCGCCCGCGATATCTTCCGGCGCTTTTAGAACTCTACTTCACCTATCCAACGACGAATCTGAGGGAAGATCCTCTTCCCCCAGGATTTCCCGTATTTTCTCCAGCAGCAATTCCGGCTTATACGGCTTGGATATAACGAAACTGGCCGAAAGTCGGAATACTTCCCTCCGGAGCTTGCGGGTCTCGTAGGCGGTGAGAAGAATTATCGGGATGGTGAATGTCTCCAGGACCGCCCGCAGGCGGGACATGACGAAAACACCGTCTCCCTCCGGCATCTGGTAGTCGAGGATGACCAGATCCGGTCGGTACTGGTTGACGCTATCAACCGCCTCCCGGCCGGTGGAAGCGGTGATCACATCGTACCCATGATCCTGGAGTTCCAATGAGAGCAGACGAGTGAAATCGGGATCGTCATCCGCGATCAAAATAAGTTTTTTCTTCATTTCACTTTTCCTCGAGCGGCGTGACGCTGACGGGCCTGATGCATGAAAGCTTCGATCCGGGTGCGGCTGGTGGTTTGCTGCAGCCCGTCGAACGCCAGGTTGAGAGCGGGAATATTATCAAAATCTTTCCGCAGGCGGTGAAGGACGGTGGAAAAAATGGTGCCGGGCAGACAGGTGAAGGGCATGACGTTAACAATACCCCCCACTTTTTTTTGAGCGTAATCAACCGATTTTCCGGCGGAGAGCGAAGCCTCCCCGAACCAAGCCGGGAGATAGGGATCGGCGTTCTTCCAGATATCCTCGATCTCGGTGTCGGAACCGTGACGGAGATAGGGAAGCGCGATCCGGGTGAGAATTTTTTCATCCCGACGCTGGAAAATCCCGATCAGGGCGGCCTTCAGAAGCAAGCCCCGCTTTTTCAAAAGTTTCGCCTGGAGACGTAAAACCCGGTTGATGTGAAGAAGCCACTCCCTGACCGGGGGAAGCCAGACCTCCCCGCCGAGCTCTTCGATCTGATCGATGATGAAATCATTGCTGAAGGGGTGGTTGCGGACGAATATCTCGCCCACGATCCCCACCACCGGCTTTTCTCCGCTATTTTCCAGCTCCTGGCCTTCAAAGTTACTCAGGGCCCCGGGGAAACTGCGGAAAAGATCCTTCCGGTCTTCAACCGTTCTCAGTATTTCCTCAAAAGCCGCCCGATACGCACGCTCGGTGCTTCCGGACTCCTTTTCATAGGGACGACGTTCCCTCCGGATCCGGTCGAGGAGGTCCGCCGCCACCAGGCCCCGCCACGCCCTCCGGAAAAAGCCGGCACCGAAGGAAGCCATCTCCCGGTAAAAGCTCTCTCCCTGAACCGGGGATAGAATCGGGACCTCCGGAAAACCGATCTGATCCAGGATCATCCGCTGGAGGTGACAGTACTGTCCGAAACGGCAGGGGCCGGTGGTGGAAGGCATGAAAAATGCCGTCCGATCGGCCCGAAAATCGCTGCGGCGGGTGATCCGGATCATATCCCCGGTGGTGACGATGCAGGGATAGCATTCCTTGCCCGAAGTGAATTTTCTCCCCCACTTCAGCGTTTCATCATTGGAGGGGGGAAAGACCCGGGCGCTGATTCCTTCGGACCGGAAGGCCGCGGCCAGCAGATAGGAGGCGTCGCTCATGTAGGGAATATACACGAGTCTCCCGGAAGATAAACCGGGTTTCGCGGGGGTGATTTTTTTTCTCACCGGAGGGACGCTCACCCGGGCGTGGTGGATACTGTCCCAGAACGCCTCGCAGCGGGTGATGACGCCGACGTCGGCGCTGTGCTCGTCCACTTCGATTTGAAGCGAAGGTTTGCCCTCCATTTCCCGGGCGAAGAAGTGCTGGATGAAAGAATCCGGCCCGCAGCCGAAGTTGGTGAGATAAAGAGCGTAGAGTCTGGGATCGTGACGGATAAAACGGGCCGCCTGAAGGATCCGCTGGCCGTACCGCCAGTACATATTGGGCCAGGCGGAAGAAAGATCGAGACCCTCCAGGGGGAGAAAATCCATCGGTATGGCCAGGATTCCGAGTTTGGCGAGCTGGCGGGGGAGATTGAGGTTGAGCCCGGGATCATAGCCGTTGTAGGGGCGCGAGACCATCACCACCGCCTTATCGTCCGGGGAAAGTTTTTCCAGCATTTCCGCGCCCCGCATCTGCTGAAGGCGGTTGAATTCTGACTGGGCCCGGAAGGCGGCGGCGGACGCCCTCCGGACCTCCGCCCTACTTTTCCCCAGAAGCTTTCCCACCCGGAGGAGGGAGAGGGCAGGAAATTTTTTCTTCCAGCCGAAAGCGAGCGTCGGCGTCAAAAGACGAACCCCCCGGCGATCGAGATCGAGCGCCGCCTTGAGGAGGTAGGGAAACGATTGAATGTAAGGACAGTTAAAGCTTTCCTCCCAGCCGGAATCATCAATCTCCCGGTTGATAAGCATGGGAATAAATAGCATATCCACCCCTTTGTTCAGAAGATCGAGAACATGCCCGTGCGCTACCTTGACCGGGAAGCAGGTTTCGGATACGACCCCTTCCAGCCCCCGCCGGATGATTTCCCGATGGGTGTTATCGGATAAGACAACCCGGTAGCCGAGCTCCTGGAAGAAGGTCTGCCAGAGAGGAAGCAGTTCGTGAAATAAGAGGGCCCGGGGAATCCCGATGCTTTCCCCGGCCGGTTTCCTTCGCGGACGGG